>Ga0172366_10001557_pt1 | contig 17836 bp, 16 predicted proteins | sample LakKivSesite69cm_FD_114533 | JGI IMG/M metagenome (GOLD analysis project Ga0172366, IMG submission 114533) | Sediment microbial communities from Lake Kivu, Rwanda - Sediment site 69cm | ecosystem: Environmental > Aquatic > Freshwater > Lake > Sediment | place: Rwanda: Western Province, Lake... | reverse complement strand
TCAGTTGATTTCTTCCGGGGATTCACCATGTTCATGCTTGCCGGTGAAGCGTCACATCTCTACAGCACACTTTTTAAGTACGATAGCCGGGTGGTGCATTTTTTCGCCACCCAGCTTGAGCACCACGAGTGGCACGGCTTACATTTCTGGGACCTGATACAGCCCTTCTTCATGTTCATTGTAGGTGTTGCAATTCCTTTTGCAGTGGCCAACCGTCTGAAAAAGGGTGCCACAAACAGGCAGATCACATTTCATGCAATAAAACGTTCATTGCTTCTGCTGTTCATCGGCTGGGCTCTCTATTTTATTGAAGCAGAGCACTTTGTTCTGAGGCTGCAGAATGTGCTCGCCCAGCTTTCAGTGACATACCTTGTTGCATTTCTAATAAGGAATAAAAGCTTCAAGTTCCAGATTATTTTTACGCTGATCGTCCTGCTTCTGATCGATCTTGCCTACCGGTTCTTTCCGGTTGAGGGATTCAATAATCCATGGGTGAATTATGAGAACCTGGGAGCATGGTTCAACAACAGGATAGAAGGCGTAAGCAAGGCCAGTGAGTGGGCGACTCTTAATTTTGTCTCAACCACTGCACATACTGTCTGGGGTGTACTCTGCGGTAAACTCCTGATGAGCGGTAAGAGTCCAAAGGAAAAGATACGTATACTGATCATAGCAGGAGTTGCCGCCCTGGTTATCGGATACGGTCTTGACCTGCTTAATATTACTCCGATAATAAAGAAGATCGCCACATCATCATTTGTATTTGCAAGCGGAGGGTGGACTATTCTTGCTCTCACGTTCAGCTACTGGCTTATTGATGTGAAGAAGCTGTTTGCCAGGGGAGCGAAGTTCTTTATAATAGTCGGCATGAACTGCATTTTCATTTATATATTCTTTCATGTCGGCACTGCCGGAATACTCAGGAAGATCGCGGATCCGTTCAGTCAGCTGCTTTTCTCATGGGCCGGTCCTCTTACAGCAGAGACAATAACAGGATTACTTGTATGGGCAGCTTTGTGGTATATATGCTACTGGCTGTATAAGAATAAGATATTCGTTAAGATATAGTAAGTGAAAGAGTGAGTGTCAGAGTGGAAGTGAGGAAAAAGAGATGAGACTATTCGCGATATCCCCCGCACTCGCTGATAAGGATGATAGTGTGAGCGTGAGAGTGAGTCTTGAGGAAAAAGAGATGAGAGTGTTCGCGATATCCCCCGCACTCGCTCTCACTCTCACTCTTTTTCAGTACCCGGAGGGGGAATTGAACCCCCACGACATTGCTGCCACTGGTGTTTGAGACCAGCGCGTCTACCAATTCCGCCATCCGGGCAGAAATTGTCCTGCAGTCGTGCGGTCATGCAGTCATGCAGGTCTTCAATACATTAAAGCTTCGCAAATATAAAATAATTAATGATTTTTGACCCACCCTTTAGTGGGTGAGCGGGATCATTTATTTACCATTTCTTTTATCGTCCTTTCAATCCCTTCCTTATCGAATCCGCATTCGTGGTAAAGCTCTTCCTGGGTTCCCTGTTCCACGAAATAATCAGGGATGCCCAGGCGCCGCACCTCTGAGGAGTACGAATTGTCGCACATGAATTCAATCACCGCGCTGCCAAACCCTCCCTTCAGCACACCGTCCTCAACGGTGATTATCTTCGTGAATTTTCTGAAAACCGAATGTAATGCTTCTTTATCGAGAGGAGAAGCAAACCTCATATCCAAGTGAGTGATCGTAATAGATTCCTTTTCCAGCTTCTTCACAACTGCTGCAACGTCGTTACCCGGATTACCTATCGAAAGCACAGCAATATCATTTCCCTGGCTGAGCTGGCGAGCCTTACCTATTTCTATTTCTTCGAAAGGCCTTTCCCAGTCGGGAATCCTGCTTCTTCCTCTGGGATACCGGATGGAGAATGGCATTTTGTTCTTTTCAAGCTGTGCTGTGTACATCATATTCCTTAGTTCCACACTATCCATGGGAGCGGTGATGACCATATTGGGGATTGCACGCATGAATGCCAGGTCGAAAAATCCGTGATGTGTTGCACCATCAGAGCCGACAAGTCCACCGCGATCGATGCAGAAAACAACATGAAGTTTCTGGAGGGCAACATCATGAATAACCTGGTCGTAGGCTCTCTGCATGAAAGTTGAATAGATATTGCAGAATGGGATCATTCCCTCGGCAGCCATTCCTGCTGAGAAGGTAACCGCATGCTGTTCAGCTATCCCCACATCGAATGTTCTTTCGGGCATCTCCTTCATCATTATGCAAAGGGATGAGCCTGTGGGCATGGCAGGAGTGATTCCGACTATTTTTTCATTTTTCCTCGCCAGCTCAAGTATGGTCTTTCCGAACACCACCTGGTAAGAAGGCAGCTGATCACCCTGCGGCACATCTATGAGCTCCCCGGTCAGCTTATCAAATTTGCCTGCCGGTGCATGAAAAGCTGTCTGATGCTCCTCAGCCTGTTTGAATCCTTTTCCTTTTACCGTAAGACAATGCAGAAGCTTGGGCCCCGGAATTCTCTTTAGATCCTCAAGAACTTTAACAAGATGAAGGACATCATGACCGTCAATGGGACCGAAGTACCTGAAGTTCATTCCTTCGAAGATGTTGCTTTTATCAAAGATGGTACTCTTGAATCCGGCTTCAATCTGAGCCGCCAGTGTTCTTGTCTTGGGGCCAAATCTGCCAAAGATACCCAGGGCTTTCCATATCCTGTCCTTGAATCTGTTATAAGTCTTGCTGGTAGTTATATCGAGAAGATATTCTTTCAGGGCTCCCACGTTGGGATCTATGGCGATGTTGTTGTCATTCAGTATTACCAGGATATCAGACTTAGCAATGCCTGCATTATTAAGGCCTTCAAAAGCTTCTCCGGCTGTCATTGCACCGTCACCTATAATTGCAACCACGTGCCGCGTTTCTCCCTTCTTCCCCGATGCAACTGCCATCCCCAGTGCCGCAGAAATGGATGTTGAGGAGTGACCCGTCCCGAAAGCATCATACTCGCTTTCAGCCATTTTCGGAAAGCCGCTTATGCCTTTATATTTCCGGTTGGTACTGAAATTGTCGCGTCTGCCGGTAAGTATCTTATGCCCGTATGCCTGGTGCCCTACATCCCATATGATCTTGTCGAAGGGAGTATTAAACACATAATGAAGTGCTACAGTAAGTTCTACAACTCCCAGACTGGCGCCGAAATGCCCCGGATTTGTACTTACAGAATCGATTATAAACTGCCTGAGTTCCGAACTGACCTTTACCAGATCAACCGGATCAAGTTTTCTGAGATCACAGGGGGATGATATTTTGGATAAAAGGCTTTCTCCGCCGTTCATTTTATCAGAAAATAACCAGCAAATATAACAATAAATATTGCCTTAAGTTCGCTTTAGCATTGAGGGGATTTCTTATTTTTACCCCCGTAAAATAAGGTAACGGCCATGAAAAGAATACTTTTTCTTTTAGTACCTGTCATACTGACGGGAATGTTCACGGTATCATGCGTTTCGGGAAAGAAATTCAGTGCTCTTCAGGATACAAGTAAACAATACATGAATGAGAGGGATGATTTCAAATCCGCGAATATCGGACTTGAAATGACCAACAGGGAACTTGAATCCAAAATAGCGCTGCTGGAGAAAGATTTCGCAGGTGTATCTGAGGAGATAGAATCTGTGAAAGCAGCCAGGGATAAGGCAATAGCGGAATACAATAATATATCGGCCAAATATACTGACCTGCAGAATGCTCAGGAAGAGCTTGTAAAAGGCAGCGCAAAGGAGACACAGAAGCTGCTTGCAGAATTACAGAAGGCACAGGCAAGCCTTCAGGAAAAGGAAAACATCCTCCGCCAGCTAGAAGAGACTCTTGATGCAAAAAAAGCTTCACTCGATGAACTTACCTTTGAACTTGAGAAGAGAAATGCCAGGATGCTGGAGCTTGAAAAAGTGATTGATGCCCAGAAAAGGATTGCACAGGATCTTAAAAACAAGGTTTCAGAAGCACTCCTTGGATTTGAGAATAACGGACTGACCGTCACCATGAAAGACGGGAAGGTTTATGTTTCGCTCGACGAAAAACTTCTTTTCAGGTCGGCAAGCTGGGAGATTGATGCGAATGGCAAAAATGCCCTTAAGAAACTTTCAGCAGTGCTTGAAAGGAACCCTGATATCCAGATAATGATCGAGGGACATACTGATAATGTACCATATAATCCGGGAAGCGGGCAGCTTAAGGATAACTGGGACCTAAGCGTGAAAAGAGCAACAACTGTTGTAAGGACCCTCCTTGAAGGATCAAAGATAGATCCTACGCGCCTGACTGCAGCCGGCAGAAGTGAGTTTATGCCTGTTGATCGTGCAAATACTTCTGAAGCCCGCCAGAAAAACAGGAGAACTGATATTATCCTGACTCCTGATCTTACGGAGCTGTATGATCTGATTAATAAATATTAAAAAGATCTACGAATAATGATTAACGATTTTTGATTTTAGAACCATTTCGAAAATCAAATATCATCATTCCTTGTTCGTTATTCATTTACTTTTCCGAAAACTCAAGAAGCCTCACATTAATATTCTTTAATGCCTGCAGCAGATTCTCCTCAGGTTTCAGGAAATCCTGGTTTTGCCAGAAGTCAGGATCATACTTTTCGATTGTTTTTGAGAATACCGAATGAATAGGGGAAAGCTCCTCGCGTTCAAACCTGACCACGTTTTCCGTACTCATGCCTGTAATCGCGAGTTCAAAAAAGACCCTGAACTGACTGTTAAACAGCTTTTTATTCTGTTTAGAAAGAAAGAGAAGATCGCCTCGGACATGATTGAGGAAGTACCGGCTGCCTATCTTACGGTAGCTGATATTATACTTTGCCGAGACCGGCCAGGTCTCAAATCGACCCGAAGAACTCAGGATGAAGGAATCCCTTAACTTATGAAGCGATTTCGGGTTGACTTCAAAATCAGCACTCAGTATAGCAAAATCATCTGTATTTATATATATGCTCCCTCGGTATAGTGGGTTCTCGGTGTCCTCCTTCTGTTCAAAATCTATCATCCATGCTGCTTCCTCATCATAGGTAACTATATCGGAAATCCTGTAGCTGTATTTCGGCATGCTTGCCCTGTTAATAAAATCAAACAGGTTTTTTGCGCCGTCAAGCTCAAGGCAGGTGCTTAATCCCGCCTTCAGCCTTACAGCCAGGGTATCGCTGAAATCCATATTTTCAATTTTCCTGCTTTTAAATACTTTAACCTGGTCGCCGAGGAAGGATCCGGAATACGCGCTTTTAAATATCTGAAGTACAGCTTCGGAATAAACCTGGACTTCATTCTTTTTCATAACACCTTCCCTGTAGAAACCTGTAAGAAGTGCCGGTGTATTACCATAATTGCGGGGGATGGATGATACTGTTTTGAAGATTATTTCCTGAGGGCTCTGGGTTCTTATTATTATCTCAGGTATGGGGATGAACTCCCGTTTCATCAGTATCCTGAAGTTACTGCCTGCAGCCTGCCTCACCGGTATTTCCCTTCCTGTAAAACCAAGATAGGAAATTGAAAGAGTGTCGTTGATACAATCGGGAGTCAGCTTAAGCTGAAATTCCCCGTTAGTATTTGTTACAGTACCTCTTCCCTTGTTTTTCAGTCCTATTGTGGCAAAAGGAAGCGGTTCGCCTGTTTCCTCGTCGCTTATTGAACCTGAAATTACTTTTATTCCGGCGCCGGGGAGAGAATCGATTTTTGATACTGGCGGAGGAACTGTTTTTGAAATAATGATATACTTGTCGAACACCGAGAATTCAAGAGAATCATTATTAAGCATTGTCCAGAGAATGACATTAAGCTTAGTATCGGTGAAATTAAGCTCAGTTTTTCTTTCAGGATCTATCAGTCGGCTGTCATAGGTGAAATAATAACCTGTCTGACGTGTTATAAAGTTCAGGGCTGCTCCGGTCTTAACTGAGCCCGCCCTGAATGTATATATTGAATCGAGAATACCTGTCTGGCACTCTGCTGTCTGCCCCTTAATAAGAAGGCTGGTCAGAGCAATGGCTATAATTCTTATGCATTTTAAGCCACTGAAGGACAACATCTTTCAGTCTGTAAGTCATTTTTTTGAAAGATGGTAAACACTTCCATCTTTTGAATAACTTAACGTAAAGCTACGACAAATTAGAAGAATAATTGTTTCCTGCGACTGGTTATCAATTGGCGGTGACACCCATGGAAGCTGCGATATTTCAGGATCATCGGCAATTATATCCATATTATAAACTCTCTTCAGATCCCTGAAAACGACATCAAGAGTTTCTCCTTTATAAACAAGCACCCCGGTTTTCCACGACATATAGTTGGGATTTTCATTAACCGATTTACCGGATGATCCTCCGGCCATTGTGCCCACATAACCCGGATCGAGCATGATGCTCCTGTTCCCGCTGTCGTCTGAAAGAAGTACCTTCCCGCTTTCAACGTAAACCTCAACAGCTGAATCATTATTGCTGGTTATAATATTGAATGTAGTTCCTACAACTTTTACACTGGCTTTCCCTGCGTCAACGATGAAAGGTTTGTCAGGGTCAGGGGTGATTTCAAAAAAAGCCTCTCCAGTGAGAGTTACATTTCTCGATGATTTGCTGAATTTAGAACGATAGGAGAACTCGGTATTCCTGTTCAGAACAACTGTGCTTCCGTCGGGAAGATTTACCTCAACATTTTTCTGTGAATCGGATGTGGCAACGACTATCATCCTGTTGCGTGTAACTACATATACTGATGCAATTCCAAGGCTGAGCAGAACGAGCACGGTTGCAGCGATTCTCATTAATTGCGGTCTTAAGGAGAATACCCTGGCAGGAGATTTCCCCGGCAGGCTTACCTGTTCGGTGATCCTGGCTGATACTTTATCCCATGCGTTGTTGACATTAATTTCCCTGTTGTCATTCATTCCGTTCAGCTTATTCCATAATTCTCCCGTCCTGTTATCATCTTCAGCCATGAACTTATCTACAAGTTCTGACCGCTCACCCTTTTCGCCGGATAAAGCTGACGCCAGCTCTTCCCAGTCCCTGTCGGTAAATTTCCCTGTTTTCATTTTTCCTTTCATTGTTATTTCAGTGCTTTGCGGAACTCCTTCAGCGCTTTTCCCATGTTTGCCTCAACTGTTTTTACTGAGACAGACAGTTTTTCAGCTATTTCCGCATATTTTAATCCCTCAAACCTGTTCATGTAAAATATCCTGCTGCATCTCTCCGGCAGTCTTGCAAGTATTACTGCGATCTTCACCTGAAGTTCCTTGAACTGGATGATCTCAGAAGGACTCTGGGCTTCACCGGGCTGGTTGTAAAGCGCCTCCTGTGCATGTTTTTCAATAACCCGGCTATGTTCAATCCAGTGAAGGCAGCGGTTGTGAACCGCCCTGAAGAGATACCCATTCAATGAACTTTCAATCTGTAGTTTTTCCCTGTCCTGCCATAACCTGAAGAAAAGGTCCTGTACAATTTCTTCAGCTGTATCATGATCCCTGATAATTGTTTTTGCGTATCGGACCAGTGAAACATAGGAGGACCGGAAAAGTGATTCAAACTGTCCTTTGTCACCCTGCCGGATCCTCCTAATTATTTCACTGTTACCGGTCATAATTTTACTGTTCTATATAATCTTGCCTGTCGCTGAATTTAAGCTTCTTGCTGAGTCGGCGTATTGCTGATTCAATGCTCTGGTCAGGTTCTATTACGTTATAGTCGCCCCAGAACCCGGGATCGGCAAATGCGCTGACTTTATCAGTAAACACGTCAGTGTACCTTACCTTTTCCTTTCCTGCAAATTTAATAACTTCTTCTGCAGTACGGTCGGTTACGGCTACCTCCGACATTGTTGTATAGTAGGTATGGAATAATTTCCTTTTCCAGTCGACCTTGAATTTAACCTCCGCCCTTGAATACGCAAAGTACCATTTGCCATCCTGTTCGCGGTACTTTGTACGGTATGTAGCAACTTTGGGAGTAACATCGACACCAAGCGGTTTCTTCCTGATGAACATTGATGTTGCAGCCTCCTTATCTGAAAGGTTGAATCCGAATTCGGCTTCTGTAATAGCGTACGAATCCATATCTATATAAAGACTTCCCATAAAGAGCGGTTCGTCAACAGACGGCTTCTGGATAAAGTCAATAACATAGTTCGGCCTGCCGTCTATCTCTATGAAATTTGAAATGGAATAATCATAATATTTCATCGACTCCATTGTAAGTATTGCCTCGGTATTCTTGGCAATGTCAAGCTGCAGAACACTTGTGGTCCCGCCCTGAAGCTTGAATAGAAGGGTATCCATTTTTTCAACATCCGCGTTCTTCCTTCCCTTATAGATACGTGTTCCGTCAAACCTGATGTCATTGGCATAGGGAGCCTTGAATATTTCTATAACAGCCTCGCCTATAGATACATACTGGCGGTTTTTACGGATCGTCTCCCTGTAGAATGCAGTCATAAGATTCGGTGCATCCTCATAGTTTTTACTTATTCTTGCAATAGCCTTCTGAACGATGGCATCCGGATCAAGAGGCTTTACAACTATCTCCTTTATTGGAATAGGCGCTGTCTCCATCCTTATCATGTTCTTATATCCATTGTTGCGCATTGAACTGATAGGCAGTACAATACTCTTATACCCCAGGTAAGAAATTTCCAGATTCTTTGTTACCAGGCTTTCTCCTACTTTAAGAGTGAATTCACCGTCAATGTTGGTCACAACCGCAACATTGGATTCAGAAACTGCTATTGTGGCAAACACAAGCGGAGTTCCTGTTTCGGCATCAACAACCTTGCCCTTGAGGGTAAGGTAGTTCTGCTGGTCGCCTTTCTTCAGGATACCGGAACTGCCTCCGGATGCCTTCTGGAAAGAAAAAGCCAGCAGGATAATCATTGCATAAAGCGAAATGTTCTTGAGAGTTTTCATGGCGTTTTTAATTTGGTTATACATTACTTTCCGTGATTTTTCATTGTTTTCATTTGTAAGACCTTAACCTTAATCCAAAACCCTACATTTTTATGAAAAATTATTTCTATCTTACTTGATCCCTGAATTCAGTATAATGAACAGACTTTTTCCCAGACCGGTAAATGGTTTTCTTGCAGCATATTCCTGGATGTTATGTTCAGCCACCGGCAGGGTAGCAGCCTTTGGACTGCCTCCTGCAATAGGAGTGGAGCTGACAAATTGCTGCAACCTGCACTGCCCTGAATGCAGCACAGGATCGGGGCAAATGACCAGAGCCGGGAGTTTCATGGACCTGAAGCTTTTCGATAAGATCATTGCCGAGCTTGGGAAATACCTTTATTATATATCGCTTTATTTCCAGGGAGAACCAATGATGCATCCTGCATTTTTCAGTTTCATTTCAAGATCGCGGAGGATTAATACCATTGTGTCAACAAACGGACATTATCTGACCCCCGAAAATGCATCCAGGATTGTAAAGTCGGGATTGAACAAGCTGATAGTCTCACTTGATGGAATGGATCAGGAGACATATTCAACTTACAGGATCGGTGGCGAACTGAAAACAGTACTCGATGGGATAAAAAACGTGCATGACGCAAAAAAGCGATCAGCCTCGCCACTCAAACTCCAAATTCAATTTCTTGTAAATAAAAGGAATGAAAATCAGATTGATATCGCCAGGCATTTCGCTTCAGAGATGAAGGCATCATTCAGAATAAAATCAATGCAGATCATCAATCCGTCAGAATATGAAAAATGGATTCCTTCAAAGCGCAGTTTCTCGAGATATCAGAAGAATAACGGAATTTACACTATTAAAAACAGCTTCCCCACCAATTGTGCAAGGCTCTGGTTCAATCCTGTGATAACCTGGGATGGCAAGGTACTTCCCTGCTGCTTTGATAAAAACGCTGACCATGTTCTTGGAGACCTGAACGAAGATACTTTCAGGGATATCTGGAACGGACCGAGATACAAGCTGTTCAGGAAAAGCATTCTTTCAGGCCGGCAAATGATTGATATTTGCAGAAACTGCACATCAGGAATGCGGAATGTTGTAACTTAGTAATATAAACAACCTTTATATGAAAATCCTTAAAGCTGTTCTTTTATCGCTTCTGGCACTTGCAGTAATCGCAGTAGTTGCCGGATTGATCTTGATATCAGGAATTAAAAGAGGTGCCCTGCCCGATTATGAGGGTGAGCAGAACATTAAAGGATTGACAGGAGAAGTTACCGTGTATATGGACGAGCGCGGTATGCCTCACATCTATGCCGCAAATGAACATGACCTTTACCTGGCTGTCGGTTATGTAATGGCCCGTGAAAGACTATGGCAGATGGACCTGATCAGGAGAGCAACAACCGGCAGACTTTCGGAAATATTCGGCGCAGATTATGTACAGACGGACCTTTTCCTGAGAAGCCTCGAAATGACAGCAAAATCAAAGATGGTGCTAAGCAGCGAGGATCCGGCGGTACTGGAGGCAATGCAGGCTTACGCTGATGGTGTGAATTTTTATATCACTGAAGCAGGCAGGAAACTTCCGCCCGAATTCAGGCTGCTGGGGTATCGGCCTGATCCCTGGAAACTTGAGGACCTGGCTAATATTATTGGATATATGGGGTGGGATCTTGCTTCGGACAATCTTACATCAGATATATTTTATTACAGGCTTGCACAAAAGCTGGGCCAGGAAAAAGCAGCAGAGCTGATCCCCGACTGGAAGGCAACAGATGCAGTTGTTTTTCCGGGTTTTAAACTCCCGGATGAAATGATTAAAAATGCCGAAGATTTCATTTCCTCAATGGATAAGCTTAAATCCCTGGGCATTGCATCGTTTTCAGGGAGTAACAACTGGGCTGTTGCAGGCACGAGAACAGAAACAGGAAAACCTGTCCTGTCAAACGATATGCACCTAAGCTTTGGTTCTCCGGGGATATGGATACAGATGCACCAGGTTATTCCGGGGAAGCTTAATGTTACAGGGGTAATTGTACCAGGTCAGCCGATGGTAGTGGCAGGTCATAATGAAAAAATCGCCTGGGGGATGACAAACCTGATGGTTGATGATATCGACCTGTTTGCGGAGAAGATAAACCCTGAAAATGAAAATCAGTATTTCTTCAACGGTGAATGGAAAAACATGACCGTTAAGAATGAAATCATCAGGATCAAGGGAGGGGATGCTGATACTCTCCAGATCAGGTATACGCACCGGGGACCAGTTGTTTCAGGTTTCAGGAACGTTGAGGATGCATGCCTTACCATGAGATGGTCAGGTTACGATTTCAGCGACGAGATTAAGGCTGTATATCTCCTGAACCGTGCTTCGGGCTGGGATGAATTCCGTAATGCGATCAGCTCATTCAGATCGGTAAGCCAGAATTTTGTTTATGCCGATGTTGACGGGAACATCGGTCTTAATACCGGGGGAGGCATAGCAATCAGAAAGGGAACAGGAACAATCATACGTAACGGAGAGACAGATGAGTTTGACTGGAAAGGATATGTTCCGTTCGAACAGCTTCCATTCAGCTATAATCCGGAAAAAGGATATGTATCATCTGCGAATAATAAAACAGTACCTGAGGATTATCCGTACTATGTTTCAGCAGGATTCGCCCTGCCGTACAGAATAGAACGTATAAGAAAAATGCTCGATGAGAAAGAGGTTTTCACAATTGAGGACTTCAAGAGGATGATCACCGACCAGCATTCCGGTTATGCAGCCCTGATGACTCCTTTTATTCTGAGGCTGAATGACGGCAAAGCCAATCTTTCCCCTGCTGAGACTGAAGCTCTTAATGCACTTTCAGGCTGGGATTATGACATGAACGCAGACCTGGTTGCTCCCACAATATTTGAATTCTTCAGGATGAGCCTGGGTAAAAACCTGTTATCTGATGAGCTTTCGGAGTTGTACGGACAGCTTTTCGGGGTGGCCAGGGATTATTATATCTACCGTATCCTGGCTGCCGGACCTGATCACTGGGTTGATGATGTCAATACTTCCGAGATCGAAACACTGGATGACATAATCCTTAAAAGCTTCAGGGATTGTATTGCAGCAATTACTTCACAGTATGGTGCTGATCAGGCTTCCTGGAAATGGGGTGAAATTCATAAAATAGTAATCTCTCACCCTGTGGGTTCGGCTGTACCGTTGATTGACAGGATTTTCCACTTTAACTCCAGGCCATATCCTGTTGGAGGAAGCAATCATACGGTAAGCCCTTATTCATATCAACCGGGTTTTATTGTTAACCATGGTGCTTCGGAAAGGCATATTTTCAATACAGCTGACTGGGATGAATCGCTTACTGTAATCCCAACAGGCACCTCTGGAATACCTGCCAGCGAGTTTTACCTTTCTCAGACAGAAGCCTATATAAACAGGGAATTTTATAAGGATGCCTTTTCTGATGAAGCTGTTAAGGCAGCTGCGAAGTATAAGATGGTTTTAAAACCGTAACACCTCATCCCCCCACCCCCTGCTCCCGGAGAGAGCAGGGGGCTTAATATATATTAAATTAAATGCCCTGCGCAACAAAAAACAGGGCATTTTTGTAAGTGATATAAGTCCCTCCCACTCCGGGGGAGGGATTTAGGGAGAGGTTACACCGTCATCACATCCTTTTCTTTTGAAGCCATCACCTTGTCAGCCTTTTCATTGTAGGTTGTTGTAAGCTGCTGGACTATCTCAACGGCTTCTTTCTCAATATCTTCCGGAAGCCCGTCCTTAAGAAGCTGTTTTAATTCATCATTGGCCCATTTCCTGGAGTTTCGTACGCTTATCCTGGCAATTTCACCTTCGTTACGGACCTGTTTTACAAGCTGATGACGTCTTTCTTCTGTCAGGGGAGGAATATTAATTCTTATAATTTCACCGTTATTGACAGGAGTAAGTCCGATATTCGCAGCCATAATTGCTTTTTCTATAGTGCCGAGCATTGTTTTTTCCCATGGCTGGATAAGGATGGTTTTCGGATCAGGAGTATTGATATTTGATACCTGGTTCAGGGGGGAGTTGACGCCATAATAATCAACTGTAATGCCTTCAAGCAGGGCCGGGTTTGATCTTCCGGCACGAAGCCGTGCGAGTTCGTGCTCAAGATGGCTCACAGCTTTCTCCATCCTGTCCTTTGTCTCTTCAATTATAAGTTCTACTTCTTCGTTCATATATCTTATTTTCTATATTTTACTATATATTTTTTATTCAGGATCTTACAGGAACAACAAAAATACTAAAATTGGGGGATTCGTAACCTCATTTTCTGACTGAAATAAGTGTCCCGGTTTTTGACCCGCTTACTGCTTTCATCAGGTTACCCGGCTTATTCATATCGAATACAATTACAGGCATATTATTCTCGAGGCACATTGTGAACGCCGTAGAGTCCATAATTTTAAGCCTTAATGCAATAGCCTCATCAAATGTGATTCTGTCAAACTTACGTGCTTTGGGATCTTTCTCGGGATCGGCAGTATAAACGCCATCGACCCTGGTGCCTTTAAGAATAACTTCAGCCCCGATCTCGACTGCCCTGAGGACAGATGCCGTATCGGTTGTGAAGAACGGATTTCCGGTACCTCCCGAGAGTATGCATGCATAACCATTGCTCATCTGCTCAACAACCCTGTCCCTGTTATAATAGATTCCAACAGGCTCCATTCTTATTGAAGTGAAGACAACGGCTTTACCGCCATGATTACGGATGGCACTTTCAAGAGCAAGGCTGTTTATTACAGTTGCAAGCATTCCCATCTGGTCACCCTTCACCCTGTCGAATCCTGATTTTGTCCCGCTCAGTCCGCGGAATATATTACCTCCGCCTATAACGACGGAGATCTCAAATTTTTTGGTCAGCAGCTCAACAATCTGTTTGGCATATTGGTCCAGGATTTTTTCATCTATCCCGTGGTTTTTATTTCCGGCAAGTGATTCGCCGCTGAGCTTCAGGAGTATCCGGGAGTATTTCATATAAGAAACAGTTTGATGTAAAGATAAAAAAAAAGGCGCCCGGGGGCGCCATGTTATATTGAATTATGAACGAACGTTTACAGATTAAGATTGAATCTTTTAAAACCAGTAACTGTAAGTTCCTTATCGGCTGATTTCAGATATTGTGCAATTGTAAGCTTGCTGTCCTTGATGAATTCCTGGTTCATAAGAGTACTTTCCTTATAGAATTTACTGAGTTTGCCCTGTGCGATTTTATCAAGCATATCCTCAGGTTTTCCATCGCGGCGCGCCTGTTCCCTGCCTATTTCCAGTTCCTGTGCAATTACTGCCGGCGGAACATCTTTCTTATCTATTGCCACAGGATTCATGGCAGCAACCTGCATGGCCACATCCTTGTACACCTGAATATTTAGTCCGGCTTTTGAAAAACCAACCAGTGTGGCAAGCTTATTACCGGGGTGTATATATGCCTGTATAAAAGCTGCTTCAATTTTGTCATAGAAAGAGAGTTCGAGTTTCTCTCCTATGACACCCAGGAATTCCACGACTTTTTCGCCGACTGTAGCCCCTTCCATGGGGAGTGATTTAAGAGCCTCAAGGTCAGCGGGTTTCTTTGTTGAGGCGATATCAAGGATCTTGGTTGCAAGATTTATAAATTCAGCGTTCTTTGCGACAAAGTCTGATTCACTGTTGAGAACTATCATCGCTCCTGATTTACCGTTATCGGTTGTTTTAGCCAGTACGACACCTTCAGTAGCCTCTCTGTCAGCTCTTTTGCTGGCAACAGCCTGTCCTTTTTTTCTTATTATCTCAATCGCCTTGTCAAAGTTTCCATCAGCTTCTTCAAGCGCTTTCTTGCAATCCATCATTCCTGCAAGAGTTATCCTTCTCAGTTTTGCAACATCAGCAGTTGTAATAGTAGCCATCCTAATTCTTTTATCTAATAACTAAAAACTAATCACCAATTTCTAACTCTCCTCTTCACTTTCTTCTTCGTGAGTTGGGGTTGAATCATTATGTTCTTCCTCTTCAGCTTCCTCTTCCTGTTCTTCCTCTTCAACCTCATCCTCTTCTTCAACTATTGCTTCAATAAGTGATTCAGGCATATATTTTGTCTCGAGTTCTTTTCTTATTGAGCCTTTATCTTTCCCCGCAGGTTCCTTGTCTTTCTCGAGCTTCCTCTCGTTGAGTCCCTCATCAATTGCCTGGCAGAGAATATCTACTATCAATGAAATTGATTTTGATGCGTCATCGTTTGCCGGAATCGGGAAATCGATCTCTGACGGATCAGAATTAGTATCAACCATTGCAAAAACAGGGATACCGAGTCTTTTAGCTTCCCTTACCGCTATATGTTCTTTACATACATCAACCACAAACAGAGCTGAAGGGAGTCTGGTAAGGTCGACGATGCTACCCAGGTTTTTCTCGAGTTTTGCCCTCTGCCTTGTTACCTGAAGTTTTTCTCTTTTTGAAAGGTTTGAGAATGTGCCATCGACAGCCATCTTGTCAATAGATCCCATCTTCTTTACAGCCTTACGGATTGTCGGGAAGTTTGTAAGCATTCCGCCCGGCCACCGTTCAGTGACATAAGGCATATTGACTTTCTTAACTTTTTCGGCAACTATTTCCTTTGCCTGTTTCTTTGTAGCAACAAACAAAATCTTTTTCCCCGACCTGGCAATGTGCTTCATGGCAGAAGCTGCCTCATCGATTTTGGTAATTGTCTTTTCAAGATCAATAATGTGGATCCCGTTGCGCTCCATGAAGATGTAAGGAGCCATTGCGGGATTCCATTTTCTTTTCAGGTGTCCGAAGTGAACACCGGCATCAAGTAATTGCTGGAAATTTGTTCTTGGCATTTTGTATAATTTAAGTTTACATTCATTCAATCAATTGCAGAGTAGCCCCGTTTCCGGGAGTCTCAGCAATTTAGATACTAAACTTGCATCTCCGGTGACAGAGATTCTGTTAACGCTTGCTGAACTGGAATCTTTTCCTGGCCTTGGGCCTTCCTGATTTCTTCCTTTCAACTTCGCGCGGATCCCTTGTGGTGAAGCCGCTTGACTTAAGTGTCTTCTTGTTTTCCTCATCTATTTTGATAAGGGCTCTTGTAATACCCAGACGAAGGGCTTCAGCCTGGCCTTTAATGCCACCGCCCTCGAGGTTTACCATTATATCATATTTATCAGTGCAGTTCAATACCTGCAGGGGCTGTGTGACCATATAATTAAGAGTGCCGGCGCCGAAATATTCTTTATAATCCTTGCCATTAACAGTGATCTTTCCCTTGCCGTCGCTCAGGTAAACCCTTGCCACTGCTGCTTTTCTTCTTCCTATAGCATTAATAGCTTCCATTTATAGTTCCCTGGTTGTTAGTTAAGTTCTATTTTCTTTGGTTTCTGTGCCTCATGCGGATGTGATACCCCGGCATACACATGCATATTCTTAAAGATAGCCTTTCCAAGGCGTGACTTCGGGAGCATTCCCCTGACTGCTTCCTCAACAAGACTGACAGGGTTCTTCTTCAGCATTTCTGCTGCTGGTGTGAATCGCTGGCCGCCAGGATATCCTGTATACCTGACATACTGTTTGTCGGTCCATTTTTCACCTGTCAGAACCACTTTCTCAGCATTAATGACTATTACATTGTCGCCGCAGTCAACATGCGGAGTAAATTCCGTCTTATGTTTTCCTCTCAGCATACTGGCAACTTTTGTGGCAAGGCGGCCGAGAACCGCACCTTCAGCATCTATTATCACCCACTCCTTGTTAACAGTTGTTTTATTTGCCGATACTGTTTTGTAACTTAAGGTGTTCACTTGTTAACCGTTTTTAATTGATTTACTTGTATATTATTGTAAATAACCCTCTGATTTCGGGTTTGCAAAAATACAACATAATTCTTAAAAAAAAAGAATATTGGCCAGATTTTATTCAAGTAACCAAAACTTCCCTTAATTTTACATTCCTTTTCTGCAAAAAACAACGAAAATGAACAAAGACAGATCATTCCTGAGTCTGGCAGTAAAAACAGCCTGCGCCGGAATAGAGGGGGGTGGAGGACCTTTTGGCGCCGTCATCACGAAAAACGGGAAAATAATAGCTGCTGCAAATAACAAGGTGGTTATTTCTCATGACCCTACTGCCCACGCTGAGGTACTGGCGATAAGAAAAGCCTCAGAAGCTCTTAACAGCCACGACCTGTCACAGTGTACACTTTATGCTTCGTGTGAACCCTGCCCGATGTGTCTTGGTGCTATATACTGGTCAGGAATACGTAAGGTAGTCTATGCTTCCGACCGCACCGACGCATCATCAGCCGGATTTAACGACAGCCTCATTTACAATGAGATAGGGCTTGATCCGGCTGAAAGAAAAATAACTTTCGTTCATATCCCTGACGCAGGCGGAGAAGAAGCTTTCAGAAAATGGGATCAGTTTGAAGGTAAGATCTCCTACTGATTTTATGAAAAATAAAAGACTGAACAGAGGCTTTTTCACCCGTGATGTGCTTAACGTGGCTCCTGAACTGATCGGCAAAACACTGGCTGTTGAGACGGTTAAGGGAGAGATTCAAAGGTATTTTATAACTGAGACTGAAGCCTACAGGGGACCAGAGGATAAAGCATGCCATGCCAGCAGGGGTAAAACGGCAAGAACAGAAGTAATGTACCGCGAAGGAGGACTTGTATATGTTTATTTTGTTTACGGAATGTACTGGATGCTTAATTTCGTTGCCGGCCCCGCAGGAGATCCGCAGGCAGCACTTATCAGAGGAATAACAGGTTATGAGGGGCCCGGAAAGCTGACCAGGGCATTGAAGATTGACGGTTCATTCTATGGTGAAGAC
>Ga0172366_10001556_pt1 | contig 17849 bp, 10 predicted proteins | sample LakKivSesite69cm_FD_114533 | JGI IMG/M metagenome (GOLD analysis project Ga0172366, IMG submission 114533) | Sediment microbial communities from Lake Kivu, Rwanda - Sediment site 69cm | ecosystem: Environmental > Aquatic > Freshwater > Lake > Sediment | place: Rwanda: Western Province, Lake... | reverse complement strand
GCCGTTTTATGTTCGGAGGCCGGACAGGTCGCCTTACTTATTATATGTAACAAGGCGGTCTTTATTTGTGAGTCATCCCATCCACAATTCTTTAAATATGTTCCGATCCCCAATTCTTCTATGGTTTGCCAGCATAACTACTCACATCCTATTTCACAGGCATCTTCCATGGTAACACTTGAAATATCTACCTGATGATATTCCCTTTCTTGTTGCTTTTTTCCTGTCAGATTCTGCTTTCTGAATAGGATGACTTTCCAGTCCCTTACGTTTTATCTGCTCATAATAATGACGGGCAAGTTTTTCAATTTGAGCAGGTAACATTGAGCTGAATAAGGTTTGCCCACCCTTCATCAGTTGCTCGATACGATCGGCTGACAGTTTCTTTTGCTCATTGGTCTGCAATTCCTCAAGCTTTCCAAGGAATAGGAACGTTTGATCAACAGTGATTTCTGATTTGCAAATTATCTAATCATTTTCTGGGACTACAAATCGATTTTAAAAAATTATATATCTCATAATCAATATGATATATTTTTCGAAGTCGGAAATTTATCTATATTTTGCTTTTTTTAGGTCCCTTTTCGGGGTGAAAAGCTTAAGTTGGATTAAGGCGTTTCACTTAAATTTGTTTTTCTAAAACATAAAAAGCATAGTGGAAAGAATGTAACGATGTAACGACGTATCGAAGTAACGAAATAAGATTTATTGACAATATGACAATATGACAATATAGCAATATAACAATTGAACAATAGAACCATTGATTTTTCGAGCTACGGCGCCATTTCCCAGTGTCATCCGCCGGCTTTCCGCTCCCTGATATCCGTTCCCGCGGGGCTCTGGAACACTTTCAGATCGAAGTAATAGATGGCGGCGAGGAGGTGGTTGATGATCCCGGCCTGTATCTCCTCGTAGGTTTTCCATTCCTGTATCTTGCTGAAGGCATATATCTCGACGGGCAGGCCTGTGTCGGTGGGATGAAGGTGGCGTACCATCAGCGTGTGGTCAAGGCTGATATCCTCATTATGCATCAGGTACTCCTTCATGTAGACGATGAAGAGGTTAAGGTTGGTGAGCGTGAACTCCTGGACGTGGTCCACGGGATCGCCCTCGAGGAGGGTGTGGTGCCTGTCCATGGCGGACCGGTTGGTTTCGATAAACTCTTGCAGATAAGGATTGCGTGAGAAGCGTTTAAGCATATCGGGCGAGCAGAAGCGGATGGTGGTCATGTCGACATTTATGGCGCGTTTGATGCGGCGCACACCCGACTCCTCCATGCCGCGCCAGTTCTGGAAAGCGTCGGAGACTAAGCTGTAGGTCGGGATGGTAGTGATGGTGTTGTCGAAGTTCTTCACTTTTACCGTGGTGAGGGTGACGTCGATGACGGTGCCGTCGGCACCGTATTTGGCCATAGTGATCCAGTCGCCTGTCCGCAGCATGTCGTTGGCGGCGAGCTGGATGCCGCTCACAAAACCCAGGATGCTGTCTCTGAAGATCAGGAGGAGGACCGCTGACGCGGCACCCAGACCGGCCAGCAGGGCGAGGGGTGACCTGTTAACGAGCAGAGCGATGAAAAGAATACCGGCGATGGTGTACACGATGATCTTGACAATCTGGATATACCCTCTGATGGACCGTATCTTCGACATCTCATAGGTCTGGTAGATATCCTCTGCCGCTTTCAGGAACGAATTGATGACCCAGACCAGAACCACCAGACCGTATATCTTCACCAGCAACATCGTTACCTTCAGCGTTACCGGGTTATCTTGAAAGATCATTGGCAGCAGCAGGTAAAAGATGTACCCCGGAATAAAATAGCTCAGCCTTCCGAAGAAATGGTTCTTGACGAGATAATCATCCCACTTGGTTTTGGTTTTTTTTGCCACGGAGTGAATGATATACACGACGATGATCTTCACGATATGGTAGGCGATAACAGCCAACAGGATGACGGCTCCTATCTCGATCAGCTTCAGGAAGAACATGACAAAATTACCACTGAGCCCATACCGGTTTAACCATTCACGGATCAGTTCTTCGAATCGCAGAAACATGGGTGGTTAATTAGCTGATTAGCAAATTAGCAAATTAGCAAATTAGTATAGGTGCAAAGATAGGTCATTCGGATAATAATCCCAAACATGGAACGCAGATCACTCGGATCAGGGGACGATGACGTTGAGCGACAAGGGATCGACTTTAATGATCAGGTCTTTCTGCAGCTTGACGTGTTCACCGTCGATGTTGACGATTTTCCCTTTCTTTCTCGACAGGCTTATTTCTTTCCCTTTGAGAATAGTGATGTCGCTGCTTTGATCTATTTTTTTCAGGAACATGAGGTTGGCCAGGAACACCACACGTGCCAAGGGGACTTTGCGGATGATGCAGACATCGATAAGGCCGTCGTCCACTTCGGCGTGGGGCGCTATGGAGGCGTTATAGCCGAATTGGTTCGAGTTGGCGAAGCTGATAAAGAGAGCCTTTTCTTTATATTTCTCCCCGTCGACGGTGATTTTATATTTTTTGGGTTTATAGTTGACATATTCCTTCAATATGATCTTGAAATAGGTCTGGAAGCCTCTTTTTTTAGCTTTCTCATATTCTTTGGCCACCAGGGCATCGAAACCGACGCCGGCGATGCTGATGCACAGCTCGCCGTTGATCCTGATGGTGTCGATCTTTTTGATCTTGCATTGATTGATCACCTCGATGGCCTTGCTGATGCGGAAAGGTATCTGCAGATGATGCGCCAGTCCGTTTCCTGAGCCGGCGGGTATGATACCCAGTGCCGTGTTGCTGCCGATGATCCCTTTGGCCACTTCATTCAGCGAGCCGTCGCCGCCAACGGTGACGATCATAGCCACCTTATCCCTGGCCGCCTGGCGGCTGATCTCGGTAGCATGGCATGGCCTTTCGGTGTATACGATGCGATAATGGTATTTACCCTCGTCAAGGTGAATCCTGATCATTTCTTCCACCCTCTGTTTACTGCCCGCACCGGATGCCGGATTGATAATGATGACAGCCTCTTTCTTCGATGGAGATACCGTATCCATAAGGTTCATTTGATCACCGTCAGACGGTTTTCGATCATTCTGTTGTTGTATTGCTGTATGACGGCCTTCATGAATGTTTCCATCGCCCCGGCTAACTCCGGTTTCTGTGTCAACAGGTTATTTTTCATGAGGATATCTGTTTTATAATCGTACAGGCCCAAAGGGGTGTGACCGTTCCACTGATAGGCATAGTCGCCGGCAATCAGCTGGTAAATGTTATTGAGGAAAGTGAGTGAATACCTGTGTGCTGTCGTGTCGAACACACTGGAGCCAAAGGCTATGTAAGCATCGTCAAAGTGCAGGAAATCGAGGATGGTCGGCATGATGTCGCTCTGCTGCACCACTTGGTCCCCTGCCGGCTTCAGGTGCCGCCCCGGGAGATAAAAGATGATCGGCACGCGATAAAGACCGACAGGGGTCTCATATTGCGGGAAGTAGGTCATCGATGTGTGGTCGGCGGTGATGACAAAGAGGGTGTGGTCGTACCACGGCATCGTGGAGGCCGTCTGGAAAAACCGCCGCAAGCTGTAATCGGAATACCCCACGCACTCCTGGATTTCGAGAGGTCCTTTCATGAATTTATTTTTATACTGCGGCGGTAAGATGAAAGGATGGTGGGAGGAGAGAGAGAAAATGGCCGACACGAAGGGCTGGCGTGTCGTGTCGAGACACCGGGCATAGTACTGAAAGAAAGGCTCGTCATAAATGCCCCAGCTGCCGTCGTAGTCCTTATCGTTATTGTATTCATCGCGTCCGATATACCTGTCGAAGCCGGCCATTTTGGTGAACGATTCAAAGCTCATGGTGCCGTTGGTGCCGCCGTGGAAAAAGGAAGAGGCATAGCCTTCCTCTTTCAGCAGGCTGGCCAGACTGTTGATGCGGTCACCGGCATACCTGGATGTGATGTAGGAATCGTTCATCAGCACCGGGATGCTGGCCAGGATGGCGGGGATGGCTTCAATGGATTTTTTGCCGTTAGCAAAACCGTTATATGACTGGCTGACGCCGATGATGGAGTCGAGAAATGGTGTATAACCCCGGTAATGACCGTTGTCAAGATCCTTGTTGAAAGCGCCGATATATTCCGACGAGAAGCTCTCGAGGATGATGACCACGACGTTATAACCATGGTGATCCTCGCTTGCCGCGATAGTATCGGGATGCCAGGTGGCAGAGTGAAAGGGGGTATAGACCTTATCAAGCGACGACTCGTCGCTAAAATAGTCTGCATGCTTTAACTCGAGCTGTGAGGAGGATTTGACCACGGTGAAAGGGGTGTTCAGCACCAGCGAGGTGTATTGCGCTTCCGTGTATTTCCCCGAGGTGATGATGCTGATAGGCCTGAGTTGGAAGCCGCCACGGATGCCAATCACAGTAAAAAAAGCAAAGACCAGGAAAAGGAAGGTGTTGGTCACTAAGTACATGAAACGTGAACGAGGGGGTGGCGCCGCCTTCACCCTGAAACGCGAAGCCAGAAAAACGGCCAGTAAAGACAGCGCGATCCACAGCACCAGCGGCTGCCAGAAATCATGAAGGAAATGCGGGATCAGCGACCGGTAATCATCTCCTGCACCCAGGTACCTGAAGATATCACCTGTCATGCGTTTGCCGGTGAAACGGAAATAGACGACATCGATGAAATTGCCCGCCATGGCAACGATGAAAAGCGTGTAAAGCAGGATATCATTCAGCGTCTGGTACACCGGATGGGTCCTGATCCTGAAAGGCAACGTGTTAAAGAAGATATAGGGAGCGGCAATGATACAGAGCGTGGAGAGATCGAACCGCAGACCGGCAAAGACGATTCTGAGGAACTCAGGGTGGCTCAGCTCGGAGAACAGGTGCAGGTTAAGGAAATACAGAAAAAGACGTGACAGGCTCAGTGCGATGAGAAGAATGGCTAACCGGAGAAGGAGGATAAGGTATATATTGCCTTTCAGAATGAAACGCCTGTCCATGGCACGATGGGTTTAAGGCAACAGGACGGTGCTAAAACTGCAGAACGTGCACGCTCCTCACCGCCTCCACAGCCTTGTTGCCTGCGTTATCCTGCACATTGTAATAAACATGGTAGTTATAACCTTCCACATTGGTGTTGACATCAGTGGTGGTCTTGATTTTATCCGTGATATCGCCGTCCTCCTGGTCGTAGGCCGTCGCTCCAGGATCAACGTAAGGCTGGCCAAGAGGAACCGTCAGGGGATTATCGCCCAGAATGGTGATGACGGGAGCATTGGTGTCCTTGTCTTTCTTACATGAATCAAATACGGTAAAGGTTATTATAAATAGCAGTATAAAAAAACCTGTCCTTTTCATGATGTTAACCTTATTTTTTTACAAAAATATAAAAGAGGTTGCATAAAAGAGAGTTTTTATGTTCTCACAGATTTTACAGATTTTCACTGATATTGATAAATTGTTGATTATCAATAAATCAATTACTTTATAAATCTGTATTCATCTGTGGAATCTGTGAGAAACTTAACTCTTAATACAACCTCTCGATTTATTAACCGGTCGTTACCGGTAATTTTTACTGCTGGACCTTGACGGAAAAAGTGATAGTTCCATCTGATCCTGTTACGATAGCATCGATTTTAATCAAACCATGCTTTCCGGTGACGGTAATAAATCCAAGGATATCTCCAACTGCCAATTGATTAACTTTGGATTCAGTAACTCCATCGCCAGTTAATTGAAGAATAAGGGTATCGTCGGCAATTGAATCCCAATCAACCGCAGTCGTAATCTTTTTAAATAAAGTAGCATTTTTAACCGACCAGGTCTCGATACTAGGATAAACAGACCTGGCATCAGAATCAAATGGTGAAGCAATTGTAGCTTGATTTGTTTGCCCATAAAAATATAACCAGTCAATTTTAGTGGCATTGGTCTTCGCATCTGCAAGATTGTAAACTGTCCCATCAACGGATGCAAATGAACTTCCTGTATTGTTATTGTCATAAGATCCTAAAATTTTCTGTGTGAAAAAATTGATCAATCCGGCAGCATGCTGTGTTGTGATACTCAGTGACACCTCATTGGTCTGACCGTCCTTGTCGGTGACCTTGAAGGCGATCCGTTCGGTACCTTCCACGGTCAGCGAGGTGAACTGAAAGTCGTAGTCAATGTAAGCTTCGCTAAAGGTAAAGGTTGAATCAAACCAAATGGCATTATTGTATGTCCGCGATACATACAGGCTGGTCAGCTTGGTGCCTGAGGTGGCATTGGCCGAGGCCGTGATGCCGATGGTAAAATCCTGTGAGATGTCCAGTGTTGCATCCTGGGAGATGTAATTGCCGCCTCCCTTGAAGTTGATGGTCGGTTTGAGATCCTGAGGCGTCTCCTCAGTTTTGGTGCAGGAGATCATAAAAGTGGTTCCCAACAAAAGTAAGCTAGCTAAAAAGTAAGTCAGTTTTCTCATAGTCAGATGATTTAATGTTTATGAATAAAAATTTAAGAACCCGAAAAATCAGGGCAAAGGTATGCCAATTATCCTGAATAATAAAACATCATGCGGGCGGCAATAATAGAAATTTTTTATATGGATGGTTTATGATTCAGAGTTTTGTGATAAATTTGAAGGCGAGGACGACCTCACCCCGCCTTCGTGGCCGTGTCTGCAGGTCTGCAGGTCTGCAGATAATAATATTAATAACCATATTCCCCCTCTCTTTCAGGAGAGGGGGTTAGGGGGTGAGGTCATGAAACCGGCACGCATTACAAACGCGCGCAAACGAGGGTTCTAAAAAAATGCTATGCAAACATCTACCGGTAACAAAGGCGAACGTGTCCGATCCGATTGTTTTGTCACCCTTGAACTCCCCGATCATGGTGGTCGGGAGATTACGGTGGCCAGTAAAGTAAAGGTACTCTATGGTCAATCCATTCTTAAGCTCGCGGGAGATATCCTTGACCATTTTGAGATCGCTCATGCCCGGCTGGACATAGAAGACAGCGGGGCTCTGCCGTTTGTGCTGGCGGCCCGCATCGAAGCCGCCATCAAGGTGCTGATGAAGAGCGACAGGGAATACCTTCAGGATCTGATTCTTGAAAACAGGTACCATACGGCCTGCGACCGGCATCGTTTCTCGCGCCTTTACCTGCCGGGCAACACGCCCAGCCTGATGATCAACGCGGGCATCCACAAGCCTGACGGTATCATCCTCGACCTGGAGGATGCCGTGGCACCGGACAGGAAGCACGAAGCCCGCTTCGTGGTGCGCAACGCCTTGCGGCAGCTCGATTTTTACGGTGCCGAGCGCATGGTGCGCATCAACCAGGTGCCCGCCGGCCTCGACGACCTTGACTTCGTCGTGCCCCATAACGTCAACCTCATCCTGGTGCCCAAATGTGAGAGTGCCGGCCAGATACATGAGGTCAACAAACGCATCGACGCCATCAGGGCGGTTCACGGCCTCGACAACCCCGTCTGGCTGATGCCCATCATCGAGAGCGCCAGAGGTGTCGTCAAAGCTTATGAGATAGCCGCTGCCGCAGATAATGTCGTGGCCCTCGCCATCGGGCTGGAAGATTACACGGCCGACCTGGGCACCAAAAGGACCGCCGAGGGCACCGAGTCGTTCTTTGCGCGCAGCATGGTGGTCAACGCCGCCAGGGCCGCCGGCATACAACCCATCGACTCGGTCTTCTCCGATGTGGGCGACATGGAAGGGCTCCGGCAGAATGTCCTGCATTCCAAAGCCCTCGGCTTCGACGGCATGGGATGCATACACCCCCGCCAGATCAGGGTCATACACGAGTACTTCGCCCCTGATAATGACGAGATCGACAAAGCGAAGAAAATAGTCAAAGCCTTTGAGGAAGCTACCGCTAAAGGACTGGGAGTCATTTCGCTGGGAACCAAGATGATCGACCCGCCGGTGGTAAAACGAGCCCTCAGGACCATCGACCTGGCCGTCAGTATGGGTAAACTGTCTCAAAACTGGAGAGAGGAGGATCATGAATAAAAAATACGATAAACCGGTTACCAATGCGGCAGGACGTGTTGTCCCCGCCGTCGTCAACGGCAAGGAACAAATTCCGTATATGGGTGTCGGACAATATAAGCCTACAGGCCGGAAGTATGCCCCTCCCATCGCCACCTGTGCCGATTACCCGTCTGATGGTAACAAACTGGTGCCGTCGTTGAAGGAAGCCTTAGTAAGGGCCGGTCTGAGCGACGGCATGACCATTTCGACACATCATCACTTCCGTGACGGCGATCTTATAGCCAACCAGGTTTTCGACATCGCTGCCGAGCTGGGTGTGAAGGACCTGGTATGGTATCCTTCCGCCTCCTTTCCATGTCATCAGGCTATGATCAGGCATCTGGAGGGCGGTGTCATCAACAGGATCGAAGGCAGCATGAACGGGCCCCTGGGACGTTTCTGCTCCGAGGGGAAGATGAAAGGGCTGGGTGTGCTGCGCTCTCATGGCGGCCGTTACCAGGCCGTGCAGGACGGCGAGGTGGTCATCGACATCGCGGTCATTGCGGCGCCGACAGCCGATCCCTTCGGCAACGCCAACGGTGTCGACGGCCCTGCCGCCTGCGGCCTGCTCGGCTTCGCCCTCGCCGACTCACAATACGCCCACAAAGTCATCGTCGTTACCGACAACCTCATCCCGTTCCCCTGTGTGCCCTGGCAGGTCCACGGCAACTACGTGGATTATGTCGTGAAAGTCGATCAGGTGGGCATACCCGAGAAGATCGTCTCGGGCACCACACAGATCACGCGCAGCCCCGACAGGCTCCTCATCGCCGAGCTGACGGCACAGTTCTGCGACAAGGCCGGCATCATCCGCGACGGCTTCTCCTTCCAGGCCGGCGCCGGCGGCACAGCCCTGTCAATAGGGATCTTTTTCGCCGACATCCTCCGCGAGCGTAAGATGAAAGCGCGCTTCATGCGTGGCGGCAGCAACAAGTACCTCGTTCAGATGCTCGAAGAAGGCCTCGGCGAATACATCCTCGACGGCCAGACTTTCGACCTCGACGGCGTTCGATCCATGCGCGACAACCCCCGCCACGTGAACACCAGCCCTTTTACCAGTTACAACTATCACGGCAAAGGCAACTTTGCCAGCATGGTCGATGTGGTTATACTTGGCGCCACGGAGGTCGATGTGAATTTCAACGCCAACGTGGTCACCCACTCCGACGGATACCTCCTCCACGGCATCGGGGGATGGCAGAACTGCCTCTTCTCGAAATGCACCATTTTACCCATCCCGCTTTTCCGTGACCGGATCCCGGTGGTCAGGGAGGAGGTCACCACCCTCTGCGGCCCCGGTGAGCTCATCGACGTTATCATCACCGAACGTGGCATAGCCGTCAATCCGCGGCGGCAGGATCTCCTTGATAAGGTCAAAGGAAGCGGATTGCCCCTTAAGAGCATTGAGGAGCTTAAGGACCAAGCTGAAAAGATTTGCGGTAAACCGTCAAAACCCGATCTTGACGACGAGATCGTCGCCGTCATCAAGTGGGTCGACGGTACCGTGATCGATGCAGTGCGGAAAGTGAAGGGATAGGATCAGATTTCTCAGACCTTCACCACCAGTGTCTCGGCCATCATATCGTGCAGGGCCTGTTTTTTCTCGGTGAATCCGGCCATCATATAGCCAATGTACAAGATCATCCCGGAGATGATCTTGCCGAAATACCTTCCGGTGGCCCGTGCAAAGGATATCCGGTGGCCGGTCATGTCGGTCACCTTGATGCCGATGGCCATTTTACCCAGCGTGGCCTGGTATTTTGACGATTCCATGAGCGCGAAATAAAGCCATTTTACCAGGATGCTGACAAAAACCGCATAGATGATGAGCGAAATTGCCGGACCAACGATCCCCAGCCATTCAGGACAATGTTCGTAATCTTCTCTGTGTATGACACCGGCAACAGATAGGCCGAACAACACCCATACCGGGGCTATCAAGATGAAATTGACAAACGAGATAATCAGATCGTCAATAATATAGGCCAGAAAGCGCCACCAGAAACCGGCATAGGTCGCCGGGGGTACCAGGATGACCTGTGGTTGTTGTATTTGTCCTTCCATAAAACAAAAATTTGATTTTCTGTCCAAAAATAATTTAAATTTACTTCATGTAATCATATTTTTTTACAAATTCATTTTATACAGACCCTAAATGACCAGTCATGAAAAGAACCATTACCATTCTGTCAGTCCTGTCCATTCTTGCTGTCTTCGCCGGATGCCTCAGCAAACGGAACATTCGCATCATCAGCACGAATTTCAGTGAAGAGATCACACGTAGTCAGGATCTTTTATTCACGTTTAATATGGCTGTTGCGCCGGATTCCATTCTGAACCTGTGGGATTCGGTCACCTACATTCAATTTGAGCCGCCGGTGCCGGGAAGGTTCAAGTGGACGGCCAACGATGCCGTGATTTTCTCTCCCTCGGCTTTATTCAATCCTTGCTGTGATTATACGGCACACCTGACATCCGGCATTCTGCATCTCGCGGGCCGGGGGGCGACATTTTTTGACAGGGAGATATCTTTTCACACTCCCTATCTTAAACTGGTCAGCGCCAATGCCTGGTGGGCTGTTGACGAAACCACCGGCGAGGTGGGGATAAAGATCAGGCTTCAGTTCAATAATGTGATCGACGCCGGTTTGTTGTCACCTCTTTTAAAATTGACGGTCAACGGCCATAAGGTATCCGTGGCCATCGCCGCTGCGCCGCCGTCGGAAACCGTGGAGATCAGTGTCCCCGGGCCTGAGACTGCCGACAGTGAGGATATCCCTCTGCAAATCGACATTATGCCGGGTCTGGCCTGTGGCTCCTGTGGCTGGTCCACACCCAAAACCATCACGTATCAATTGAACATACCACCTAAAGAGCGTTTGCAGGTGAGGGAGATGCGGCCTTATTTCGAAGCCGGCAAAGGCATTATTGCCGTTCTCACCACCCAGCCGGTGATGATGACGGATCTGGAGAAAGAGATCACCGTCACTCCCGCCACACCTTTTAAAATTGAATCCATGAAAGACGGCTTCATGATTCAGGGTGATTTTGAAGACGGCAAAAGCTACCAGGTCACCCTTTCGGGCAATGTCGCGGGTGTCTTCGGCAAAGCCATGGGAAGCTCTTACACGCAGTACGTGACCTTCGGCGAGATGGAGCCATATATCGCCTTCACCGATAAGGCCGGCCGCTACCTGTCGCTGAAAGGCAACCGGAACATCGGTGTCAGGATCGTCAATATCCCGCAAATAAAAATAAGCGTCTTCAAGGTCTTTGAGAACAATATCCTGCATTATCTTAATGAAGGAAAAACCTATGACTGGGAATATGCCGAAGGCAGGTACTACAGTTCCTATGATTATTCTTTCAGGGAGTCGGACGGCCGGACCGTTTTTTCCAGGGTGATCGACATGCGTGACCTGCCCCGAACGGGCAAGGTCAGCCTGCTCAACATCAAACCTGAGGATATCGGTTTGTCGGACCAGCTCCGGGGCCTTTATCTCCTCCGCGTTGAAGCGGCCGACAAGCCGTGGCTTAGTGACGTGCAGATGTTTGCCGTGTCCGACCTCGGGCTCATCGTGAAAGAAGGCAACAAGAACATCTTTGTGTTCGTGAACTCTATCCGCGATGCGATGCCCGTCCCGGGAGTCACAGTCAGTTTTGTCAGCAGCAATAACCAGGTGGTCTTTACGGCTATCACCGATAACAACGGCGTGGCACAGCTCATGGATAAACACTTGAACGTTCCTGATTTCAACATCGCCATGATCACGGCACAAAAGGAGAACGACTTCAATTACCTTTTCTTCGATGAATGCCGTGTTGAGACCTCCCGTTATGATGTGGGAGGCAAGAGAACCAAAGACATCCCCTATGATGTGTTCCTTTATGGCGACCGTGATCTTTACAGGCCCGGCGACACGGTCTTCTTCAACGCCGTTGTCAGGACCATGACTTGGGGCACGGAGAGCGGCATCCCCGTCAAGATAAAAGTGAAAAGGCCCGACGGCAAGGAATTCCTGGCCATCAAAAGGACCCTCGACAGCCAGGGGTCGGCCGAAGGCCGTTTCTATCTCCCCACCGATGCCATGACAGGAGCTTATATCATGGAAGTATACTCCGGCAATGACGTTCTCCTGAAATCATCACGGATACTGGTGGAGGAGTTCATGCCCGACAGAATCAGGGTAACCGCTGTCACAGATAAAACCGCTTACCGCCCCGACGAGGAAATCCATCTCGACATCCTGGCCATGAACCTCTTCGGCACACCTGCGGCTGGCAGGAACTATGAAGTGAACCTGCAGGTGGCCCAAAAAATGTTTGTGGCCAAAGACTATCCTGATTTCAGTTTCGATGTCAGCCTGCCTAAGGAGATCACTTTTGAGGAGGTGACCAGGCAGGGCCAAACCGATGCCCAGGGTAAAGCCACCGAGGCGTTCACATTGAAGGGTTACGATGATATCGGCTTACTTGAAGGTAAGATTTACACCACCGTGTTTGATGAGACAGGACGGCCCGTGAACAGGCTGAATACTTTTAACATCTACACCCAGGATGTTTTCTATGGCATACGCCGCTTTGACCGGTGGGTGGACACGCGCAAGCCCGTGGTATTCACCTTCGTGGCTGTTGATAGGGACGGCCGGCCCCTCGACAATGTGCCTGTCAGGGTGCAGATAGTCCAAATCACCTGGCAGAGCGTGATCGAGCACCAGGGCAACAGTTACAGGTATGTGTCGCATAAAGTCGAGACCGTGATCCTCGACCAGCCGGTGACCATCGGCACCCGGTTGACGTCCTTTCCTTTCACCCCCTCGCAATCGGGCAGCTATGAGGTAAGGGTAATGAAGGAGGGCGCCCGTAGCCATGTGGCTGAGGAGTTTTATGCCTATGGATGGTATGATACTGAGTACACCTCTTTCGAAGTGAGCAAGGAGGGGCAGGTCATCATCGAGAGCGATAAAGATGAATACAGGCCCGGTGAAACGGCGCGGCTGCTCTTCAAGACTCCTTTCGATGGTAAGCTGCTCATCACGGTGGAGCGCGATGAGGTGTTGCTGACGCAGTTCCAGACCACCAACAATAAAGCCGTCAGCCTTGATCTGCGGCTCAACCAAGATGAGCTACCCAATGTGTATGTCTCTGCCACGCTCATCAGACCTCAGAAAGACAACAGCATCCCCCTGACCGTCGCTCATGGTTATAAGTCCCTCAGGATCATCGATAATAATGACAAACTACCCTTAACTGTTATGGCCGTCGATGACAGCCGCAGCAACCGGAAGCAACAGGTCACGGTGAAAACCAGGCCGGGTGCTGACGTCACCATTGCGGTAGTGGATGAGGGCATCCTGCAGGTCACCGCCTTCAGGACCCCCGATCCGTTTGAATATTTTTATCAGAAAAGGGCCCTGGAAGTGGTGCCGTATGATCTTTATGCCTACCTGATGCCGGAGCTGGCTGCCGCCTCCAAGACCGGCGGAGACCTGGCAGCCGAGATGGGCAGACGGATGAATCCCATTACCAGTAAAAGGGTCCGGTTGCTGGCATTCTGGAGCGGTATCATGAGAGCCGGTGACAACGGTGAATGTCATTTCGATGTGGATATACCTCATTTCTCCGGCTCACTGCGTATCATGGCGGTGGCTTATGCCGGCCACCGGTTCGCTTCGGCTGAAAAGATGATGAAAGTAGCCGATCCCCTGGTGCTGAGTACGGCCTTGCCGCGTTTTCTCAGCCCCGGTGACAGGGCCGTGGTTCCCGTGACCATCACCAACACCACCTCGAAGACGGCGACGGCGGAGGTGACTATGACCGTGAAAGGACCTCTGGCAGTGGAGGGTACCGCACAACAACAGATTAAGCTGGAGCCCAACCGGGAAGGACAGGTCAACTTTGGGATCACTGCCGGCCCCGGCATAGGCGGATCGGAGGTGACAGCCGCGGCGGACGCCTTCGGCGAGACCTTCAACGACGAGACCGAGGTGCCGGTGCGGCCACCGGCAGGCCTCGCCACCGTTAACGGATCAGGGACGGTGAAAGCAGGCGACTCAACCACCTTCACCATTAACGATGACTTCATCTCCGGTACGGTCGCCTCGAAGATCATCCTGAGCAACACACCCCTCATCAGGTTCAGCAACGATCTCAGCTACCTGCTGAGGTATCCTTACGGATGCACCGAGCAGGTCATCTCCAAAGCCTTTCCCCTTATCTATTACGGTGATCTGGCCGGCATGCTGGAGCAGAAAGAGGGGAATCGCCCGTATAATCCCGCCTACCTTGTCCAGGAAGCCATAAAAAAGATACAGTCATTGCAGATCTTTAACGGCGGCATTATGCTGTGGCCGGAGTGTTTCCGCGAGAACTGGTGGGTGACGGCCTACGCCGGACATTTTCTCTACGAGGCACGTAAAGCCGGGTATACCATCAACGAGCAGGTCTTCGACAACATCATCCGTTATCTGGAGATAAAATCAAAGGAGAAAAGTACCTGGGAATATTATTTCAGGGATATCAACGGCATGTACTATAAAAAGACGCTGGCCGACAAGGAGATTTTCTATTCCCTGTATGTCATGGCACTGAACGGCAATCAGAATCTGTCGCTGATGAACTATTACAAGGCCAGGACAGATGAGATGGACAATGAGAGCCGGTACATGCTGGCGGCCGCTTTCATGCTTCTGGGCGACAGAATGAGCAGCCAGGCTGTCTTACCCACCTCCTCGGGTGACCTGCGCATACAACGCACCATGGGAGGATCTTTCGACTCTTACGTCAGGGACCTCGCCCTGTCGCTGTACACGCTTCTGGAAGTCAATCCTGAGGACCAGCAAATACCGGCACTTGGCCGGATGTTGTCGGAGGAGCTGAAAAAGAATGACTGGTATTCAACGCAGGACAGGGCCATGGCGTTGCTGGCCCTGGGTAAACTGGCCAGCCTGTCGGCAGAGGATCATGTGGAAGCCACATTGTATGCCGGCGGTAAACAGGTCGGCCAATATGCCGGAGAGGATAAAGTGATCACGGGCAACCTGGATAACAAACCCCTTAAGATCGTGACACAGGGCACCGGGATGCTTTATTATTTTTACGATGTCAGGGGTGTCAGCGTTACCGGCAGGGTGAAGGAGGAAGACAGCTACATGGAGGTGCGAAAAGCCTTCTATGACCGTTTCGGCCGGCCGTTCACGGCACTGACCTTTCATCAGAACGACCTGGTGGTGGTAAAGATCAGTGTCCGCTCCACATCGGTAAATAATATGATGAATGTGGCGGTAACCGACCTGCTGCCGGCGTGTTTCGAGATAGAGAACCCGCGCATCACACCGCAGAAGGAGCTGACATGGGTCAAAGACCGGTCTGAAGCCGATTACATGGATATCCGTGACGACCGCATCACATTCTTCATCACCGAACCCGACAGGAATAAGCTGGGAAGAAGCTATTACCATTGGGTGACCATACGCAATGACGCATGGACCAATTTTTACTATACCGTGCGGGCCGTCTCGAAAGGAACATATAAAATGGGTCCGGTGAGCGCCGAGGCCATGTACGACGGGCAGTATCATTCTGTGTACGGGGCCGCGACGGTGGTGGTGGAGTAATCGGTGACAACCTCACCCCCTGACGAGGGTGTAACAGAACTGATTTTTTAGTTAACCGCAGAGTTCGCAAAGGAAACGCAGAGCACACAGAGTACTTAAAATAAGCACTTTATTCCTCGGCGCTCTCTGCGCATCCTCCGCGTTCTTTGCGGTTTTATAAAAAAAAACCTAGTTTTGTTACACCCTCAGAAACAATAAACGATAGAGGATAAGCGATAGGCAAAAGACGAAATGAATACACATTCTTTCGCTATTCGCTATTCGCTATTCGCTATTCGCTTCTCATTCCCCGAAATACTTACCTTTGTCGGGCACATGCATGATTTAGTATGACCAACATCTATCAATCCCTGACATCATTATTCAAGTCCTGGGCAGGTGCCGAATCTTCGACGTTCATCGCGTTGCCGGGTGCAGGCTCCTCACGTCGTTATTTCAGGCTGGGCAGGGGAGATAGGACGGCCATAGGTGTGTACCATCCCGACAAAGGCGAGAACGAAGCATTCCTCGCCTTCACAAAGCATTTTCTCAAACATGGCCTTCCGGTGCCTGAAATCTATGCAACAGATTCTGAGCATGACGTCTACCTCATCGAAGACCTTGGCGACAGGACTCTGTACGACCTGATAGAAGAGCAGAGGGATGCCGGCATCTTCCCGGAAGCTCTTACCGCCCTTTTCAGGGAGGCGGTACACCACCTGGTGCGCTTTCAGGTGGTGGCAGGCAGCGACCTCGACTATTCACATTGTTATCCCAAGATGTCATTCGACCGCCAGGCCATGATGTGGGATCTGAATTACTTCAAGTATTATTTCGCCCGGCTGACACCCGTCATCTTCGACGAGCTCAAGTTAGACAACGATTTTGAGAGCCTCATTTCCTTTCTGTTGCAGGCTGACGGCAACTTCTTCCAATACCGTGATTTTCAATCGAGGAACATCATGATCACGGGCCGAGGCCTTTATTTTATCGATTACCAGGGTGGCAGGAGAGGGGCGCTTCAATATGACCTTGCCTCGCTCCTTTACCAGGCAAAGGCAGCCATACCGCAGCCCGTCAGGGATGTGCTGCTCGATTATTACATGGATGTAGTGGGGAATGAGATCACAATTGACAAAAAGATTTTTACAGATTACTATCACGGCTATCTCCTCATCCGTCTCCTCCAGGTTCTTGGTGCCTATGGCAGGAGAGGGCTTGTGGAGCATAAAGGACATTTTCTGAGGAGCATTCCCTTTGCGGTGGAGAATATCAGGTGGTTCCTGGGCAATGCCGGCTTGCCGGTGTCATTGCCGGAACTATACCATATCCTTGAACAGATCATCGCCCTGCCGGCATGGCCGGCGCCTGCCGGAGTCAAAGACAACCTGTTGCATGTCAGACTGAACAGCTTCGCTTACCCGCACGGCATACCCGAAGACCTGTACGGACATGGCAGCGGCTTTGTCTTCGACTGCCGCATCCTGCCCAACCCCGGTAAATACGAGGAATTTCGTTTCCTCCCGGGCGATGATGTGGCTGTGATACGCTTCATGGACGAAAAAGAGGAGGTCAGAGCATACCTGTCTCATGCCTTCACATTGATTGACCAGGCTGTTGAGAATTACCTTGCAAGGGGTTTTAACCATCTGACGGTTAATTTCGGGTGTACGGGAGGGCAGCACCGGTCGGTATTCTGCGCTCAGAAGATGGCGGAGCACATACGGAAAAATGACAGAATTGTGGTTACATTGGAGCACCGGGAGAAAGAGAATTGGATGCTGAAATAGGATCTTCTTTTTAAACCGCAAAGGGCGCAGAGGATGCGCAAAGAACGCAGAGGTGAAGGAAATTAATTTTGTAACTCTGTGAAACTCCATTTTCCTCCTGTTCCTCCGTGGTTAAACAAAACATCTCTCTTCCAATTTTCAACATCCATTGAAGAACATTCATTGAACATGGGAATGTTCAATGGTCAATGATGATTTAAATGACCAATATCGAATGGGCGGTAATGCAAAGCAAAAATTAAATTTTAACGCGTTGTGCGGTTAACCTGTTAAAGCAATATTCTCAAAATCAGACAATTTAGGTCTGTTAGGGTAATGAAAAAAATTGTCAATACGATTTTAAACACGCTCTTGGTAATGTTGAAGAACTTGTCGGAATTTGTTTTTAAGTTATGCATAATAGATGTATTT
>Ga0172366_10001554_pt1 | contig 17856 bp, 17 predicted proteins | sample LakKivSesite69cm_FD_114533 | JGI IMG/M metagenome (GOLD analysis project Ga0172366, IMG submission 114533) | Sediment microbial communities from Lake Kivu, Rwanda - Sediment site 69cm | ecosystem: Environmental > Aquatic > Freshwater > Lake > Sediment | place: Rwanda: Western Province, Lake... | reverse complement strand
ATTACCATAAAAAATATTATAAATTAATCTAACTGGTCTTGGATATATATTTAATTTATTTTATAATTTAAAAGCGTGTTTCAAAAAATATAACCTAGTTATAAAAAAGTTTTATCCAAAATCAAAAATATCCGCTATAAAGTCGGGTGATGCCTCAGGAATAGATTATTAATTAAAATTACTACTTGCATTTTAACAACTCAAAAAATTTATAAATTTATTCTTCTCCAAAATACCAATAAAAAAATTTAAGGGAGGTCATGGTAAATGAATGGCAAAGAAAGAGGTAATTGGCAATCTCAATTCAGATTTATAGCTGCTGCTGGTTCTGCTATAGGATTGGGAAATATTTGGAAATTTCCTTATTTAACTGGTTTATACGGGGGAGCAGCTTTTGTTTTAGTTTACTTACTCATCATTATTTTTATTGGTGTTCCTTTAATGAATTCTGAATTATTAGTAGGGCGCAAATCCGAAAGGAATGCTTTGGGTGCTTTTAAGATATAGCTCCTGGGACCCCCTGGTGTATCGTGGGAGCCATGGGAATACTGGCAGGTTTTATTATTCTTTCCTATTACTCAGTAGTTGCAGGATGGGCAATTGCCTATATATTTAAATCTGGTGCTTATATGGTTAGAGGTACCCACACTGGTGATATTTTTAGTAGTTTTATTACTTCCCCGGTTACCCCGATAATCTGGCATGCTATATTTATGTTAATTTGTATTTACATTGTATCAGCCGGTGTCGAAAAAGGCATTGAAAAATACTCAAAAATTCTAATGCCTATACTCGTACTAATACTACTAGTCTTAATTCTTCGGGGAGTCACTCTTCCTGGAGTTCGTAAGGGTTTAATCTTTGGTAAGCCTTCTGTTGAGAAACATTATTATTTTCTTTATATCTATAGCTGAAAGGGGACTGGTGTAAAAGAGAGTAAAAAAAAGGTCAAGATAAAGAACCCCAAAAACTTCCTTTTTTTATCCAGCGGTGTAGTATCATCCAGAGTAGGGGGGTGATGAAATCCAAAGAGAAGCAGTAAGCACCAGAGCAGGATCCAGGAGGGATTGATAAATATACAGATTAAGCCTAAAGACCCTAAAGTAATATAATACACAATTTTACTTTTTTTACCAATCAAAGAATAGATGATATGTCCGCCATCTAATTGACCTGTAGGAAGAAGGTTGAGGGCGGTAACAAATAATCCTACCCACCCAGCATAAGCTACTGGATGTAAGATTATATCCTGACCCTCAGGCAGATTGCCAAAGATAATCTTTTCCATTAAAGAAAAAAGGATAGAACTACCTAAAGGGATTACCGGTTCTTTTAATTCGGAGAGTACTACTACCCTGGATAAATTGAGACCGATAATGATAATAGGAAGGGTCAGCATTAGACCGGCAAGGGGACCAGCTATACCAATATCAAATAAGGCTTTTCGATTGGGAATAAAACCTCTCATTTTAATAATAGCTCCTAGGGTACCGAAAGGAGATAGAGGGAAAGGTATAAAAAGGGGCAAGGTAACTTCTACTCCATAGTTTCTACTGATAAAGAAATGCCCTAATTCGTGAGCTAATAAAATAGTTAGTAAAGGTATAGCATAATAGATTCCTCCTACCCAATAACAAGAAGCAATAGTTAGAATAAAAAGTATTAGATTTAGAATTAATTTTCCCTCCCTAAATTGATATGGTGTAAATTATTATAACTTATCATCTTAGATTAATAAAGTCATCTTCTTGATTATATTATCCCCAATAAATAGTATTTCAAGAAAATGATTTTTCTTTAATTTTTTGCCTTTTCGAATAAAATAAATAATAATAGTATATAATTATAATAATTAGATTAATATTCTTCTGGTTTTAGCTTAAGGTATAAGGTCAAAGATTGAAAGAAAACCAAGGGCGAAAGAGACCATAAAAAGTTTATCCAGACTAAACAGAAATAAATGAACAGATATAAATTATTATAAGATACTTATCATCAGTTTTAATGAGTTAGCTATTGATCATTAATTATTGATCATTTTTGAGTTAAAATTTAAAATAAGGGGTTAAAGTATGAGAAAAATAACGGGGTGAATAAGATGGATAAAATGGAGAGGGCTCATATTTTAATTTCTGGAATAGTGCAAGGTGTAGCCTTTCGCTATTATGCTCAACATAGAGCTCAGGATTTAAATTTACGAGGATGGGTCAGGAATTGCTGGGATGGCAAGGTAGAAATATTAGTAGAAGGTGAGAAAGAAAAGATAGAGGAATTGGTAAAGTGGTGCCATCAAGGACCACCTTTAGCGGTAGTAGAAGAAGTAACTGTAGAGTGGCAGGAGTATAAAGGAGAATATGAAAAATTTAATATCAGATTTTAAAAAGAGGAGAAAATACTTATTCCTCCAAGACGAAATTAAAATAAATTTTATTATAAATATATAAGTAAAATTTTTTATACTCTCTTATTATCATAGTGAAGTTATAACAGAAAAGTGTTAAAATTGATTTGGGAATATGATATCTTGAAAAGATAGAAGAGGTTGGAATGTCCAGGGCTTTTAAATTAAGAAAGAATTTGACACTTATTTTTTTATGCATCTTAATACTGGTAATATATTTTATAATAAATTTAGAAGGAGGTGCTAATGATATTATGCCAGAACTTCAAGGGAAGAAGATATTGATGATTATTGCTAGCCATGATTTTCGAGATGAGGAATTATTTAAACCTCGAGATTTATTTCTGGAAAGAGGGATGAAAGTAATCCTTGCTTCTTCATCCTTGAAAACCTCACGAGGTATGCTGGGAGGAACCGTTCAACCAGATATTTTGGTCAAGGAAGTCAAAGTAGAAGAGTTCGAAGCGATTATCTTTGTTGGGGGTATGGGTTCTTCAGAATACTGGGAAGATCCAGTAGCAAGAGAAATAGTGAAAAAGGCAGTAGCCCTGAATAAAATTGTAGGAGCTATTTGCATTGCTCCAGTAACTTTAGCTAATGCTGGGATCTTAGAAGGGAAAAAGGCTACTGTTTTTTCTTCGGAGATAAGTAAATTGAAAGAAAAAGGAGCGATCTATACCGGGAAAAATGTGGAAGTAGATGGTAATATAATAACTGCAAATGGACCTCAGGCAGCAGAAGAGTTTGGTAAAGCAATTATTCAAAGTCTAATTAAAGTGAGCATAGAATAAACGCTCCTTTATACCCGAAAATTTTTACCCAATCAAAAAGATAAAGTTAACTATACTTATCCATTAGGAGGGAGGGAAAATGGGTATTATCCTGGGTGGGGTATTAGCTATAATTTTAGGAGTATTGGGTTTAATTAAATGGTGGGTATTATTCTTAAAAGCTTTAACCGCTTTAGTACCTTTTATATTAGTAGTTGGGGGAGTGTTGGCAATAATTATCGGGATAACTTCTATTAAGGAGAAAGATGAGGAGAAAAGAGAAAAGTTGATTGAAGAATCTTCGAAGGATAAACAATGATAAAAATTAAAGAGTTGAGGAAGGTTTTACAGTTTTAGAGGCGGAGAAAGGAAGTTTACAAAGTTTTTTGAGAGATAATAAAACTTTTTCACCAAAGATAAAAAAACCAAAGTTTAGAGAGAATCTAGAGATAGCAGGAATATTGTTAATAATGGTTTCTCTTTTTTATATCCTGGATTATTTTAATGTAGATAAAATATTAATTACTGCTATTATTGCTTTGTTTGGAATTTTTATGGAAGTTGCTCGGGATATCTTTTCACAAATGATATTTATCATTAAATCAATCCCTTATATAGGTCCGATAATTGCTAAAATAATAGTCTGGCCCTTCTTTTTAACTATCAATGGTATAGCTTATCTAGTAGCTCTAACCTTTATCAGAATCAGGGGAGTGAAAGAGGTAGCCAATGCCCGCGTTTTAACTACAGTTTTTTTGGTAGGATTATTGATCGGGCTAATTTTAGGTAGATTGATTAAATTTATTTGATTGATTGCCGTGTATTATGGCATTAAATACTCGCTTAATAGTTACTCGGTTCTTCTGAGAAAAGCCTTCTTAATTTTAATCACTATGATTAGCTTGATCTTTTCATAATTGGATAAATAAATATCTCTTTTTTCCAATAAATAGAGAAGAAGAATCAAGGAGAGGGAAAATGATCACCAATCGAAAAAGAATTAAGAAATTATTTTTTCTCATTTTAGTTATTCTTGCTATATTGTTTTCTTGGAATATAGGAAATGCCGAGGAACAAGCAGAAATAATCGGATTTGATTACTGGGCGAAGGGATTTTACCAAGAGGCTTTCCAGCAGTGGTCTGATTTTATAAGAGCAAATCCTGATTCTCCCGATGCAGAAGTATATTGGATTATGATAGAAGAGGTTATTTCTAAGATCGGTAAATATGATGATTTAATCGAATTGGCACAGAATATAATTTCTTTAAATTTAAGAAATCAAATATTACAAGTTTATGCCCAATTTCAGATGGTACAATCTTATATTAAGCAAGAAAAAATATTTCAAGCAGAGCAGGAAGCTAAAAATTTGGGGATGGTAACTGATTGGCTATTAATCGGTCCTTTTGATAATACTGGAAAATCTGGCTTTAAGAAGGTTTATCCTCCGGAAGAAGAGATTGACTTACAAAAAACTTACCCTGGAAAAGATAGTATCCTGCTCAGCTGGTTTAAACCCAGTAAGATAAGTTTTACTGGTTTTATAAACCTTGATTCATTTCTTTATCCTAATAATTGGTCAGTGGGTTATGCCCTGACTTATATTTATTCTCCAGAAGAAAAAGAAGTTTTCTTTAAGGTGGGAGCAGATGAAGCATTAAGAATATGGCTTAATGACCGTATAGTTATAGAGAGTGAGATTTATAGATCGGTAGTGCCTGATCAGGAAATTACTCTGGTCTGCTTAAATCAAGGATGGAATAAAGTGTTAGTAAAGATATGTGAAAAAGAAGGTAGCTGGGGTTTTTATTTTAGGATTACTGATTTAGAGGGGAAGCCCGTTAAGAATTTAATATATTCTACTGACATTCAGGAAATAGTTAATTCAACTTCTAAAGATAATATAGTCTTTCCGGAAAACATGGATAGAGAACTTAATTTAGGAGATGCTTTGACTTACTATCGGGAGGAGTTAATTAAAAATCCGGAAGATATAAAAGCACTTCTTTTTTCAGGATTAATCTTACAAAAGAGAGGATTTATAGATGAGTCAATCGAGCAGTTTAAGGCAGTAATCTCTATAGAAAATGAGCAGGCATTGGCCCATTATCTTTTAGGTAATGCTTATCAGCAGAAAGAGAAGTTTGATGAAGCAATGGAAGAGATTAAGAGAACGTTACAGATAGATGAACAATTTATTCAAGCGAATATAAAATTGGGCATCAATTACTATGAAAAAGGCTTATATAAAGAAGCCATTGAAGAATTTGAGAAAGCGCTGGAGGTTAATGGTGACTTTCTGGATGCCAATTTATTTCTTTCCTGGGCTTACGAAAGTAAAGGCTGGAATTTGGAAGCCAGACAGAGATTAGAAAAGATAGTGCAGTTCAATCCTTCGTTTATCTTAGCACAGTACAGCTTAGGGAATGCTTACGAAAAGAAAGGATGGCTGGAGAAAGCCATTCAGCAATATATTAAAGTATTAGAAATAGACCATGAACACTATCTAAGCAGAATGAGATTGGGTAGCTTATATTTTCAATTAGGTAGATATGAAGAAGCGATTAGTCTTTATCGAGAAGTCTTGTCCTGGAGACCAGAAGATTCTTCAATTTATATGAACATAGCTGATGGTTACAGGAGGATGGGAAAAGAAGAGCAATCTATAGAAGTACTGTTAGAAGCCAGTGAATTATTCCCTTATAATTCCTCAATTTATGCCCAACTTGGTTACCTTTACCATGACAGGGGTGAAGATGAAGAAGCGGTAAGATTATGGAGGAAGGCTTTAGAAATTTCTCCTGAATTTATTGGTTTGCGGGATTATATAGATTTTATTCTTCAGGAAGAAAGGATAGCCGAGGTAAATGCTCGAGAATTAATTTTAAACTCTCCTTCTGCAGAAGAATATCCCGAGGCAAGTGCGGCTATTCTTTTAAATGAAGTAAAAAGAGTAATTGACCTGGATGGAACTTCTTCTACCACCTACCATCAAATTATAAAGCTTTTTAATAAGCGGGGTATTGAGAAGTATGGAGAGATCTTTATTACTTATAATGCTTGGGGAGAAAGAATCACTATCAAGAAAGCGAGAACTTATAAGTTGGATGGTTCGGTAGTGGAAGCTACCTCTATAAAGGATATTTTTCCCCTGGAAGGTTATCGCCTATACTCTAATATTTCCCAGAAAGTTATTTCTATGCCTGCGCTGGAAGAGGGGGTAACCATTGAATATCAATATACCCTTGATGACTATAGCCGGAGTTTTGTAGGAAAGAATTTTCAGGATATTTTCTACTTGCAGGATTTTGAGCCCATTCAAATTTGTAGATATATACTCACTATTCCTAAAGACGTCGATCTGAAGATTGTAAATTTTAAAACTGATCTTACACCAAAAATTATAGATACTGAAGATAAGGTTATTTATACTTGGGAGAATTGCCAGGTTCCCCAAATTATTTATGAAAGTGACATGCCTCCTTTTCATAATATCGCTCCTCATATCGCGGTAAGTAGTTTTTCTTCCTGGGAAGAAATAGCTAAGTGGTATGAGGATATTTCGCGAGAACAGAGCAAGGCTGACCCAGATATTAAAGCAAAGGTATCAGAACTGATTAAGGAAGAAGATACCCCTGAAGGGAAGATAAAAGCGATATATCATTATGTAATCAATGAAATAAGGTATCTGGGATTAGAGTTTGGAATTAGTGGTCATATGCCCCATGAGGCAGCTGAAATATTTAAGTATAAATATGGAGATTGTAAAGATAAGGCTACTTTACTTATTGCTATGTTAAAGGAAGCTGGTCTAGATGCTTATTATGTACTTCTCAGGACTCGGTATAATGGAGAACTGGATCTTAATTTACCCAGTTTTCAATTTGATCATGCTATTGCAGCAGTTAATTTAAATGGGGACATGATATTTTTAGATGGTACCGCGGAAAACTATAGTTTTGGTGACTTACCCGCCATGGACCAGGGTGTGTGGGCAATGGTTTTAATCAATGGAGAAGGAAGATTTATGCGGATGCCCATTTATCCTCCAGAAAAGAATCAGAGATTAAGAGAAATAAAACTATATTTACAACCGGATGGCTCAGTTAGAGGTGAGGCTTCACTACTTCAAACAGGAATTTTTGCTGCTTATTATAGAAGTCTTTTTAAGGATTTAGGTGAAATTAAAAGAAAGGAGTTAATCCAAAACTCCTTAAGTTCCAGTTGCCCGGGTTCGGTATTAGAAGAATTTAGTTTCTCCGATTTAGCCAATTTAAATATTCCTGTAGTGCAGAAATATAAATTCAGAGTGCCTAATTATGGTAAAAAAATTGGAGAAAGACTGAGTTTTAAACCTTCCATCATGGAAAGAATAGAATCTACTAGTCTAGTAGCCACAGAAGAAAGAAGACTACCGATGTATTTTTATTATCTGTATTGTACCCAGAATAGAATAGAGATTATTATTCCAGAAGGATTCCAGGTGGAGAGAATACCAGAAGAGGTCAATTTAGTCTTCCCCTTTGGATCTTATCAAGTAAAATATTTAGTGGAGAAGGATAGGATAATTTACGAGAGACACTATTATTTTAATACCTTTGAAATATCTACTGAAGAGTATCCCTCTTTTAAGAAGTTTATAGAACAAATTGTCCTGGAGGATGCTCAAGAAATAATCTTAACTCAGTAAATGTATTTTTCACTAGAGAGAATAAAGTTGACAAAAACAATCATATATACTATAATCTCTCTGATATCCAGAATAATTTAAAGAAGAGAGGTAGAGGAACTGATGAAGAGAATATATTTAGATCATGCAGCTACTACTCCTACTGATCCAGAAGTAGTAAAGGAGATGGAAATATATTTTAATAAAAGGTTTGGTAATCCAAACAGTATCCATTCCTTTGGGCAAGAGACCCGAGAGGCAATTGAGGAAGCGAGAAAAAAGGTTGCGCATTTAATTGGAGCAGAACCTTCTGAAATTATCTTTACCAGCGGAGGGACAGAAGCCGATAATCATGCTATTAAAGGTGTGGCCTGGGCTAACCAGAAACGGGGAAATCATATTATTACTTCACAAATTGAGCACCATGCGGTATTGCACTCCTGTCGTTTTTTAGAAAGCCAAGGTTTCAGGGTGACCTATTTACCAGTGGATAAATATGGCCTGATTGATATTGTTGACTTAGAAAAGGCTATCACTGATCAAACCATCTTAATCACTATAATGCATGCCAATAATGAAATTGGAACTATTGAGCCAATTAAAGAGATTGCAGAAATTGCTCGAAAAAGAGAAATTTATTTTCATACTGATGCGGTACAAACCGTTGGAAATATTCCCCTTAAAGTTAAAGAGCTGGGGGTGGATATGTTATCTATGTCTGCACATAAATTTTATGGACCTAAGGGGGTAGGCGCTTTATATCTAAAAAAAGGAGTAAAGATAATATCCTTAATTGATGGAGGGGGACAAGAAAGGAACAGAAGGGCGAGTACCGAAAATGTGCCGGGGATTGTGGGGATAGGGAAGGCAGCTGAATTAGCAGAGAAGAGATTAATACAGAATGAAGAAGATGGAACAATAAGAATGAGGGATAAATTAATTAAAGGAATATCTCATGGAGTAGAAAATGCTTATCTGAATGGTCACCCCATTAATCGTCTACCCGGTAATGTTAATTTTTGTTTTGAGTTTGTAGAAGGAGAATCCATTTTGCTTAACTTAGATATGGAGGGAATAGCTGCTTCCAGTGGCTCAGCCTGTACCTCTGGTTCTTTAGAACCCTCCCATGTTTTATTAGCCATAGGTCTTCCCCCTGAAATGGCCCATGGTTCTCTACGTTTAAGTTTGGGTAAAGGGAATACCGAAGAAGAGATAGACTATGTTCTTGAGGTTTTACCCCGCATAATTAAGAAGTTAAGAGAACTTTCTCCTTTTAAGGGTAGCTGGAAGAGAGTTAGATAGTTTATTTATAGTATCGTCAAGAAGAAGAAGAGATGGTTAAACCAATCTTCTTTTAAATAATAGATTTGAAAAAGTAGATTATAGATTATTGTTATTTCAATATTGAAGAGAAAAAAGGAGTATTCTTTAATGGGTATATATAGCGATAAGGTGATGGAACATTTTAGAAATCCCCGCAATGTGGGAGAAATTAAGGATGCCGATGGAGTAGGGGTAGTAGGTAATCCAGTGTGTGGTGATATAATGAAGATTTACATTAAAGTAAAAGATGGAGTAATTGAAGATTGCAAATTTGAAACCTTTGGTTGTGGGGCAGCCATTGCTACCAGTAGTATGGTAACTGAAATGGTAAAGGGTAAAACTATAGAACAAGCCTTAAAGATTACTAACCAGGCGGTAGCAGAGGCTTTAGGAGGACTACCAGCCATTAAGATGCACTGTTCCAATCTGGCAGCTGATGGATTGGCCAAGGCAATTGAAGACTATAAGCAAAGGTCCTCCCAAATAAAAAAGAAATTAAGAGGGGGAAAAAACATTAAAGAAGGAATAAAATAATATGTTATTAGGGAATCAAGTATCTTTCCTTATGGCTTTTTTAGCTGGATTTTTATCTTTTATCTCCCCTTGTGTTTTACCTTTAATCCCAGCGTATATTTCTTTTATCTCTGGTCTATCTTTAGAAGAAATAGAAAATAGAAGAGGTAAAAATCAGAATATTATTATGGTTAGTTCTTTATTTTTTATCCTGGGTTTTTCTTTAGTATTTATTCTTTTAGGGGCAACCGCTACCTTTTTAGGGAGTTTTTTGGTAGAGAAGATAGATATTTTAAGAAAGGTCGCGGGGATAATTATTATTATCTTTGGAATACATATGGCAGGATGGTACAGGATAAAGTTTTTAGATTTTGAAAAGAGAGTATATACCAATACCGAGCCCATTAATAAAATAATTGGACCATTTTTAATAGGTTTAGCCTTTGCTTTTGGCTGGAGCCCTTGTGTAGGTCCGGTACTGGCTTCCATTTTAATGTATGCCAGTACTCAACAGACCGTCTATCAGGGAATCCTTTTACTTACCATTTATTCTGCTGGTCTGGGAATTCCTTTTTTCTTGGCTGCTCTGGCTATTAATAAATTTTATCTATTAACCAACAGAATTAAGCAGCATTATAAGACAATCGAGTGGATAGGAGGATTATTATTAATAGTAATTGGCGGATTAATCCTGACCGATAATTTTCAGAGATTGATCTATTATTTAATGAGACAGGAATAATTTATTTAGATAGCACTGATTAAAATAATAATACTAAGACAAGCTCTAAGGTTGGAATAAGGTTGGAGGTTATGATGAAGATTTTTAAAGAAAAAAGAGAAAGACTATGGATTTTACTTGTTTTATTAGGAATAGTAATCTTTTACTGGGCAATGAAATATTGCCAGTTACAGAAACAAGACCTTACAGAAAGAGGTGAACCCAATCCTCTCAATATTAACTGGTTGCCTTACAGCCAAGGTCTGGCGAAAGCAAAACAAGAAGATAGGTATATTCTGATTGATTTTTACACCGATTGGTGTGGATACTGTAAGAAGATGGATCGGGAGACCTATTCCCAGGAAGAGGTAAAGAAGATCTTAGCTGAAAACTTTGTTACTATAAAAGTCAATGCAGAATCAGAGAATAAAATCTTGGAAGAAGGGAAGGAGATCACCGAGAGAGAATTGGCTTTAAAGTACAAAGTTAATTCCTACCCTACAATCTGGTTTTTGGATAGTAATAGTAATAAAATTGCTCCTTTACCAGGATTTGTACCGGCAGAGCAGTTTCTATGGATAATCAATTATATCGGAGGGGGATGGTACAAAAAAATATCTTTTGAAGAGTACCTGAGGACGAATAACTTAGATTAAATTAAGTGTTGAGTTTTAATTATCGGTTCAAGGTCAAGATTCCTGGTAAGATATTTACCCTGCTTGACCTTTATTTTTCTATATAAGAGAAAAAGTGCAGAGGATAGATTAAAAAATTAAACCAGGAGTGAGGGTAAAACCTTGTTTTCTGAATCACTTATGAAAGAGAATATTTTTAAAATAACCAAGGAGATTAAGGAATTATGCGAGGGAGAAAAGGTCGTGGTAGCCTTTTCAGGAGGTCTGGATAGTACAGTAGTCTCCGCATTAGCCCTTCAGGCATTAGGTAGAGAAAGAGTAGAAGCTATAAACATTAATTTTGAAGAATATAGTTATAGAAAGAGTTTGCAGAATATTGAATATATAAGTAAATATTTAAATCTAAAGTTGAAGGTTATCCCAGGTAAAAAATTACAGGAAGAGGTTTTAAAAAGGGGACCAGCCTGTAATAAATGTACTCGTATTGCTAAACTGGGCAGAATAAAGAAGGAATCTTCCGGGAGATTAGTACTTACCGGATCAAACCAGAGTGATACGTGGGGAAAGAAGGGGCTAAAACTTTCTAATGGTTTTTATGCTCCCCTTTTCAATTTAAATAAAGAGGAAATTAAAAAGATTGCGGATTACTTGGAGTTAAAGATTTTACGAATTGGGGAGAGCGAAGGGAGAGAGGGTTGTAAACTTAAACACTTACTGAAGCCTTTAGCTGTTCCCGGTTATCATGGTCTGGCTGTAGCAGAAGCCAATGAAGTCCTTTTAGATTGGTTAGCGAAGGAACATTATCCTGCTCAACTAGCTAATGTAAAAATAATTGGACCTCTGAAAAAGAATATTGCTTTGGTAAACCTACTTCCTTTACCTGGATCTGGATTAAAAGAGAAGATTACTAAAAGTTTAGAAAAACTAGAAAGATTAGAAGAAGTAAGGTTCTTAGATCAGCCAATTAGACTAATTATCAAGGCTAATAAAGGTCAGTTTGATAATCATCATTCTCGATACTGGTTAGAAAAGGGAAGATTACAACCAGATTTTTCTATTCCTCTGGAAATAGACTGGTTACTCACCACCAATAAGAACCTGTCTACTTTTCAGGTGATTGATTACCAGATAGCCTCATAGTATAATAAATTGATACCAAATGAAAAGAATATTAAATAAAATTTAGGTAATTTTTACTAGAGAACCAGAAAAGAGTAAAAACAAGAAGAGAAAAAAGTAATCTTGATAAAGATGGTGAAGAGTAAGGAGGTAAAAAGATGTCTGATAAGAACTTATCCGAATTTGAGGTAGAAGAATCAATTAAGAATGTCATAAATTTAATGGGAGTTGCTGCCCGTACCGCTCCCAAGGCCGTTGGTGCAGATTTTGTTGTGGTAAAAGCCATTTATGGGGAAGAGGTAGTAAAATTGGCGGAAGAGATGGTAAATTATGGAGAAAAGATGGGAAAAGGTAATTTTGATCGAGATGGGGCCAATGTAAGAAATTCAACAGCGGTATTATTAATAGGTATAAGAAAAGCAACTTCTGTGGGATTAAATTGTGGAGCTTGTGGATATGCTCAGTGTGTTGAGCGAGTGCCTCATCAAGGGCGAGAATTTAATGGACCGCAATGCGCCTTCCGGATTTTAGATATGGGGATTGCTATTGGTTCAGCAGTTAAGATTGCCGGAATGCTAAATGTAGATAACCGAATAATGTATCGGGCGGGAGTGGTGGCCAAAATGATTGGTTTGATCGATGCCGATTTGGTAATGGGTATTCCATTATCAGCCACTGGTAAAAACATTTATTTTGATCGTTAAATTATAAGGTTTTAGAGGTGAATCTAGAAGAGAAGTATGAGGGATTGTGAAAAATTTGCTCACTTTTTCTTTAATAAATGAGTAAAATCAGATTACCTAACTAAATAAGGGAAGATTTAAAATTGAGAGAGATATGAATAATTATTCGATGGAAATAGCGGTAGATATTGATTCACCTATTTTTATTGGAAAGTTAAAAAAAATTATCAGGATTTTTGAATATTGGCATAATAATTGCTTCTATTATTGATTAGAGAAATATATAGAATTAAGAAAGGAGGTGAAGGTTGATGAAAAGAAGAATAATAGTTTTAATCTTAATAGTAGCAATTATTTTAAGTATCCAGGGTATTATTTTAGTATCTGATGCCCAGAATAATTTAACTTCTCCTAAAAAAAATATTTTACCTTATTGTGGTAAGGAAGATAGAGAGTTAGTAAGAAGAGGATTTAAAGAAGATCAGGTCAATAGGATGGGAGAATTAATTAATTCTCTAAACCTTACTGAAGAACAGAAGAAAGAAATTGAGAAAATTATCTTCAATTTTCAAAAAGAGACCATTGAACTGGAAAGTAAGGTAAAGGTTCTCGAATTGGAGATAAGAGAATTATTATTGCAGCCTAACACTAAGTTTGAGGACATTCAAGGAAAATTAAAAGAGGAGGCTAATTTAGAGGTGGAATTAAAGGGTAAGGCAGTAGAAACATACTTTAAAATTAGAGATCTATTAACCCCTGAACAACAGACAAAATTCACTTTTAGACTCCCCTTTTTACATTTTCTACCAGGAAACATGAAAATGTATAAAGTAATGAAACCTAATTGCTGGTAGATTAGTTAAAAAAATAAGATAATAGGGGGAGGAAAGAGTATCCTTTCTCCCCCTATTAAAAATAAAAAAATTATCAGAAAGGATGAGGGAAAGATGAAAAAAAATTTTTCTTTGACTATTAATCAAAGATTAATCATAATTACTTTTTTAACTCTATTACTTGTGTTGGTTAACATGACAACCATCCATGCTGAATCTAGCCCAGAAAAATCATATTCTTCCATTGAATTATTCAGTGATGGTATTGCTAAGATTGCTGAAGAAGTTGGGCCAGCAGTCGTAAATATAGATACGGTAAGAATGGTCAGAACTGGATATTCTTTCTTTGATGATCCCATATTCCGTCATTTTTTTGGTGATGAATTTAGGGAATACACCAGAACTATCCCTCAGAAAGGGACAGGGTCTGGGTTTATTATCAGTCCGGAAGGATATATCCTTACTAATCAACATGTGGTATATAAAGCAGATAAAATAAAGGTTACTCTTTCTGATGGTCGGGAATTTGAAGGAGAAGTAGTAGGAGAAGATATTGATGCGGATATGGCCATAATAAAGGTAAAAGCAGATAATTTACCGGTAGTTAAACTTGGTGATTCTGATCAATTAAAAGTGGGAGAGATTGTAATTGCTATTGGTAATCCTTATGGACTTGAGCAGACAGTTACTATGGGAGTAATAAGTGCTAAAGATCGTTCAATTTCTACCCAAATAGAAGGGCATACCTATAGCAATCTTATTCAGACAGATGCTGCTATTAATCCGGGAAATAGTGGGGGGCCTTTAATTAATAGCAGAGGAGAAGTGGTTGGTATCAATACCGCTATTATTCCCTATGCTCAGGGTATTGGATTTGCCATTCCTATTAATATAGCTAAAAGAAATATAGATGACCTTATCCAGATTGGACATGTGAGAACACCCTGGATAGGAGTATATATTCAGGAAGTAACCCCGGAGATTGCCCAGCAATTTAATTTGACGAAGGCGCAAGGAGTTTTAGTGGCAGATGTAGTAGAAAACACCCCCGCAGAGAGGGCAGGAATAAAGAGGGGAGATATTATCATCAAGGTAAATAATCAAGAAGTAAATTCTACTACAGAATTACAAAATAAGATAAAAAGTTTGAATATTGGTGAAAAAGCAACCTTGGAAGTATTAAGAAATGGCAAGGCACTATCGTTTATAATAAAAGTGGAAGAGAAACCAGCTACGAAAGGAGAAGGCAGTACTTCTCCCCAAGAGAAGATATTTTCGGTGCAAACTGGATTAAGAGTGGAGCCAGTTACTAATAAGACAGCTGAAGAAGCGGGTTTACCCTGGGTAAAAGGATTAATTATTACTGAGGTAGTGCCAAGAAGTTCTGCTGAAGATATGGGCTTAAGAAGGGGAGATGTAATTTTAGAAGCCAATCGAAGAGAAGTATCTTCCCTTGAGGAATGGGAAACAGTAATTAATCAATTAAAAGAAGGTGATACTCTGTTATTGCTGGTTTTTCGCAATCAACGTACTTTTTATATCCCCATAAAAGTCGAAAAAGTGGATTGATAAATTGCTGAAGGAAATTAGTCTTTAAGAAGAGGTTGCATTGAAAAATAGGGAATTAGAAAAAGCTGGAATATATGCTTGTATATTCCAGCTTTTTTAAAACCGATTTCCTGATAGATTAGTATACTTGATCTAAGAGATAGATGTTATAAAGAAGTTGGTTAAGTTGAAAATAAAAAATAGAGGGAATAAATAGAAGGATGAATAAATATTTTCTTTTCCGAGAAAAAAGTATCTTTTTGACGCTGATTATTGTGATATTACTTACCCTCTTATTGTTTTTTTTAACTGGCCAGGAAGTAGAGAGAGAAAGAAGTTCTTTGCTAGAATTGGCTCAGTCAGAAGGTTTGAATATTGCCTTCTCCATTCAAACTCTTGGCCCCCGTTTCGTCTTAAGCGAAAACGGCTTGAAAGAAATTTTACTTCTCCTGAAGAAGGAAGGAGTAAATTATATCGATATTTGTGATGAAGAAGGGATGATCTTCCTCAGTACAGAAGAAGGCAGAATAAAGAAAAGGATTATTATTCCCCATGAAGGGAAGATTAATATTCTTAATATACAGGATAAAAATAGTGGTAGGGTTTTACAAGTAATCAAACCTTTTTATCTAGATGGAAGCAGGCTACTGGATATTTGGAAGATATTACCAATCAGGAATAGTTATTTAGTGGTAGGAATAGATTTAGAAAGATACTATGAACGCTTAAATCAAACCAGAAAGAGGATAATTATCAATTATAGCATAATAATGGCACTGGTTTTATTAGGAATCTATGTTATTTATAAATTACAGGAGACCTATATTATCAAAAAGACTTTAAGTGAAATGAAAGATTATACCAGTAAGATCCTGGAAACTATAGATGACGCAATAATCTCTATAGATCGGCAAGGAATTATAAAATCCTTTAATCGAAAGAGCGAAGAAATTTTTGGAAAGAAAAAAGAAGAGGTTATCCATAAAGATTGTGAAAAGGTTTTAAATTTGAATGAAGGGGGAGATTGCCTCTTTAAAAAATGTCTCCAGGAAGAAAAAAATATAAATCAGGAATTGGTTTTAGAGGAGGAGGGATTAGGGAAAAAATTTATTGAAATAAGTACTTCTTTTTTGACCGACGAGTCAGAGAAGATTACTGGTTTAGTAGCTGTAATTAGGGATGTTACTGAATGGAAAAATTTAAATGAAGAGATTGCTCGAAATAAGAGATTAGCTGCCCTGGGAAAGTTATCCGCGGGGATAGCTCATGAAATAAGAAACCCCCTGAGCTCAATTAGAGGTTTAGCTCAATTTATTTCTCATACCCTTTCGAAGGAAGATGAGCGAAGGGTTGATCTGAATACTATTATTCAGGAAGTAGATAGATTAAATAATTTAGTGATTCAAGTGCTGGATTATGCCAAGGTAAAAAAGCCAAATCTGTCCCCTTTTTCTTTAAATGAATTAATAAGTGAGGTAGTAGAATTATTTCAAAAGCAGATTAATAAATATAAGATTAAATTTCATTTACAGCTTTCTCCTCATATCTCTTCTTTCTGGGCTGATAAGGACCAGGTAAGACAAATTTTCATGAATATAATTATTAATGCTATCCAGGCTATTCCAGAAGAGGGAGAAATAAAAATTGAGACTGAAGAAACAATATATAAAGAAAAACCTGCCATAAAATTGGTGGTTGAGGATAATGGAATAGGGATTCCTGAGCAGAATCTTCAGCAAATATTTGATCCCTTCTTTTCTACCAAGGAACAAGGATCCGGATTAGGGCTTTCCATAGTATATACACTTGTAGAAGGTCATCAGGGAGAGGTTAAGGTGGAATCTAAAGAAGGTAAAGGGACAAAATTCATTATTTTCTTACCGCAAAAAGGAGGAAAGGGATTTGCAAAAGATACTGGTAATTGATGACGAACAGAATGTGAGAAGGATGTTAACTCGTGTGCTTTCTACCGAGGATTTTATAGTAGAGGAAGCCATAGATGGATGGGAAGGTTTGCAAAAATTAGAAAGAGAGAATTATAGTCTAGTTTTATTAGACCTTAGGATGCCCAAGTTAAATGGGATAGAAACTTTAAAGAAAATAAAGGAAGCTGATCTAACTTTGCCGGTTATTATGATGTCTGCTTATGGAAGTATTCCAGAAGCAGTGGAGGCAATGAAATTGGGAGCAGTTGATTATTTAGTAAAGCCTTTTGATATTGAAGAATTAAAGATAATTGTGGAAAGGGCTATCCAGCAATATAAATTAAAAGTAGAGAATATCTATTATCGAGAAGAGGAAGAGAAGAGGTTTAATTTTGAAGAGATTGTAGGGAAGAGCAGCGCAATAGAAAAGGTATTGGAAATGATAGAAAGGGTTTCTCCCACCCCGGCCACTGTACTTATTACCGGAGAAAGTGGTACGGGAAAAGAATTAATCGCTCGAGCAATACATAAAAATAGTTTAAGAAAAGAGGGGCCTTTTGTGGTAGTAAACTGTGCAGCTTTCTCCTTGAACCTTTTGGAAAGTGAATTATTTGGTCACGAGAGGGGAGCTTTTACTGGAGCTATTGCTCAAAGAATAGGACGATTTGAAATGGCGCATGGTGGTACTATTTTTTTAGATGAGATAGGGGAGAT
>Ga0172366_10001552_pt1 | contig 17861 bp, 31 predicted proteins | sample LakKivSesite69cm_FD_114533 | JGI IMG/M metagenome (GOLD analysis project Ga0172366, IMG submission 114533) | Sediment microbial communities from Lake Kivu, Rwanda - Sediment site 69cm | ecosystem: Environmental > Aquatic > Freshwater > Lake > Sediment | place: Rwanda: Western Province, Lake... | reverse complement strand
GGGCACAGCGGTCCACAATATCGAACTCCATGCCGGACACGGGGGGCAACTGGTGCGGGCCGCAGGGACCTCAGCGCAGGTGATGGCCAAGGAGGGGGATTACGTACACCTGCGCCTGCCCAGCGGCGAGGTGCGCCTGATCCATCGGCAGTGCAGGGCCACTATTGGCCAGGTGGGCAATGTGGAGCATGGCAGCATCAGGCTGGGGAAAGCCGGCCGCAAGCGGTGGCTGGGCTGGCGGGGGCATGTGCGGGGCTCGGCCATGACGCCCGAGGCCCATCCTCACGGCGGTGGAGAAGGACGTTCGCCCATCGGGATGCCCTCGCCCAAGAGCCCCTGGGGCAAGCCGACCTTGGGCAAGAAGACGCGCAAGCGAAAAGACACGGATAAGTACATCATCCGGCCCCGGCGGAGGAAGAGAAGGTAGTCAGTCTATTGTAGATTGTAATCCCTCATGTGAAATCTGCAATCCGAAATGGGAGGATCAGGGTGCCACGATCGCTGAAGAAGGGCCCGTATGTGGACCCTAAGCTGTTGACCAAGATCGAGGATATGAATCGCCGAGGGGAGAAGCGGGTGATCCGCACCTGGTCACGGGCTTCGACCATCTTCCCTCAGATGGTGGGGCACACCATCGCGGTGCACGATGGGCGACGCCATGTGCCCATCTATATCACGGAGAACATGGTGGGCCATAAGCTGGGCGAGTTCGCCCCTACGCGCACCTTCAGGGGCCATACGTGGGCGGAGAGGAGGACCCGGGTGAGGCGATCGGATAGCGCATCTGGGAGGGGAGGGTGATGGAGCTGGATTACAGGGTGCGGGCTGTGGCTCGCTATGTGCGCCTCTCCCCCCAGAAGGTTCGACGGGTGCTCGATCAGGTGCGGGGCAAAGGGGTCGAAGAGGCGCTGGCCCTCCTGCGTTTCATGCCCCAGCGGGCGGCCCGGCCAGTGGCCAAGCTGATCCGCTCCGCAGCGGCCAACGCAGAGGATCGCTATGGCTGGGGTGTGGATGAGTTGTACATTGTCCAAATCACCGCCGATGATGGCCCTCGTATGCGACGATATCGCATTGGGAGTCGGGCCCGGGTCAACCCCCGTTTGAGGCGATCTGCGCATATCACGGTTGTCCTGGGCCTCCGTTAGACGGCATGGGCCCTGAATTGAGAGGGAAGGAGGAGTTCTTGGGACGCAAGGTACATCCCAGGGGGTTCCGATTGGGGTACATCTACGATTGGGACTCCCGCTGGTACGCCGAGGGGAAAGAATATAGTCAACTTCTGGAGGAGGACCTGGCACTGCGCCGGAAGATCCGAGAGTTGGCTGCGGATGCGGATATTTCCCGTATCGAGATCGAGCGTTTCCCTAACCAGGTGCATCTCACCATTTACACCGCCAGGCCAGGTATCGTCATAGGCCGACGAGGGGCCAATGTTAAGATCCTGCGGCGCGAGTTGGAACAGATCACCTCCAGCCGGGTGAGGGTGGATGTGGAGGAGGTGGAGCAGCCTGAACTGGATGCTCGGCTGGTTGCGGAAAACATTGCCCGTCAGCTGGAGAAGCGGATCTCGCAGGGACGGGTCATGCGTCGTGCTGCGAGCCGTACTATGCAGGCCGGGGCCGAGGGAGTGCGCATCTGTTGCAGCGGCCGACTGATGGGGGCCGAGATGGCTCGACGGGAGTGGGTGCTGGAGGGGCGGGTGCCCCTTCATACTCTGCGCGCCGACATTGACTTCGCCAGAGCTGAAGCGCTCACCACTTTCGGCTACATTGGGGTCAAGGTCTGGATTCACAAAGGCGAGGTATTACCAGGAGTTGAAAGTTGAAAGTTCTCTCATCATGCCAACTTGTAATTGGCAGCTTGTAACTTACAGCGAGGAACACTATGTTGATGCCCAAACGGGTGAAATATCGAAAGCATCAGCGGGGGCGGATGAAGGGCCAGGCGTCGCGGGGGGTGGAACTGGCTTTCGGCGACTATGGCCTGCAAGCCCTGGAGCCCTGCTGGATGACCAGTCGGCAGATCGAGGCTGCGCGACGAGCCATTGTCCGCCGTGTGCGCCGCGGCGGGAAGCTGTGGATACGGGTCTTTCCCGACAAGCCCGTGACCGCCAAACCGGCTGAGACCCGGATGGGTAAGGGCAAAGGTGCGGTGGACCACTGGGTGGCAGTGGTCAAACCGGGGCGCATCCTCTTTGAGATCACTGGGGTGAGCGAGCAGGAGGCTCGGGAGGCCATGCACCTGGCCTCCTATAAGCTTCCTATCAGGACGCGCTTTGTGACCCGGGAGGAAATCGTCTGAGAGGGAATAGAGGACATGAAGGCCAGCGAGATCCAGGCGAAGACCTCGGAGCAGATCCAAAAGGACATCCGGGATGCTCAGGAGGAATTGATGAACCTGCGTTTTCAGAAGGAGAGTGGGCAACTGCCGGACTCCTCCTTACTGGGGAAACTGAGACGAGATATCGCGCGCATGAAGACTATTCTGCATGAACGTGAGCTGTTGGGTCAGTCATAGGAGGCAAGAGGCATGGGACGGCGAAGGGTCTTGACTGGACGGGTGGTCAGCAACAAGATGGATAAAACGGTGGTGGTGGAGGTGGAACGGTTGCGACGCCATCCTCTGTATGAGAAGGTGATCAGAAAAAACACCCGGCTGATGGCTCACGACGAGGATAACGCCTGCCAGGTTGGTGATGTGGTACGCGTCATCGAGACGCGCCCCCTGAGTAAGCGCAAACGGTGGGTTGTGATGGAGATTCTGCGCTAGGAGAGCCATGATTCAGGTAGAGACCAAGCTGAACGTTGCGGATAACACGGGTGCACGAGAGTTGCTCTGCATTGGCATTCTGGGCAGCTCCAAGCGGCGGTATGCCTCTGTGGGCGACATCATCGTAGCCACCGTGAAGCAGGCCACTCCCTCCGGTTCGGTGCGCAAGGGGGAGGTCGTACAGGCAGTTGTCGTGCGGACAGCGAAGGAATATGGCCGCAAGGATGGGTCCACCATCCGGTTCGATGACAACGCGGCGGTCATCCTGACGGACGACCAGAACCCTCGCGGCACCCGCATCTTTGGCCCCGTCGCGCGGGAACTGCGCGACAAAGGCTTTCTGCGCATCGTGTCGCTGGCCTCGGAAGTGCTTTGAAGGAGCGATGGAAGGTGAAGATCAAAGTGGGGGATATGGTGGAGGTGATCAGCGGCAATGACCGGGGATTCACCGGCCGGGTGCGGATCGCTTCGCCCAGAGAAGATCGCGTGATCGTTGAGGGGATCAGCATCGTCCAGAAGCACCAACGCCCCACGCCCAGTGGAGCCCGGGGGGGCCAAACGGAGGGGGGCATCATCGAACTGGAGGCTCCAGTTCATGTCTCCAATGTGATGCTCATCTGCCCTGCTTGCGATCAGCGCACCCGGGTGGGGTACACCTTCCTGGAGAGCGGCGAGAAGGCCCGCGTGTGTAAGAAGTGCGGCGCCGCCTTGGATTAACATGCCCGCTTCCCTGGACTGGCTGCCAGCCCGTCTTGGACGGGCAGTCCAGTGGACAGGCTGGCCCGTGGAGGTAAGGAGAAGTGTCTCGGCTCAAAGAACACTACCGCGAAAATGTGGTGCCCCAGATGATGCGGGAACAGGGGTACAGGAATGTCATGGAAGCGCCTCGGCTGGAGAAAATCGTGGTCAATGTGGGAGTGGGCGAAGCGCTGCAGAACGCCAGGGCTCTGGACCATGCAGTGCAGGACATTGCCATTATCACTGGCCAGCGCCCAATCATCACTAGGGCCAAGAAGTCCATTGCCACCTTCAAGGTTCGGGCCGGCAACCCCATCGGGGTCAAGGCCACACTGCGCGGCGAGAGAATGTACGATTTTCTGGACCGGCTATGCAATATCGCGTTGGCCCGAGAGCGGGATTTCCGTGGGGTGTCTCCTGACTCCTTCGATGGACGGGGGAACTACACGGTGGGGTTAAGGGAACAGTTAGTGTGGCTAGAGATCAACTACGACTCCATTGATCGGGCACGGGGGATGGAGATCACTATTGTGACCACTGCCAAGAGCGATGAGGAAGGCCGCCGGTTGTTGGAGCTGTTGGGTATGCCCTTTGCCAGGAGATAGGGCTGGAGAAAGAGGTGAGGTTGTGACCAGAAAGTGCCTGATCGAGCGGGAGAAGAAAAGAAAGTACGACGTGCGCGTGCGCAACCGCTGCCTGCGGTGTGGACGTCCCAGGGGCTATATGCGACGTTTCGGCCTCTGTCGTATCTGCTTCCGCGAGCTGGCATTGGAAGGACAAATCCCCGGCGTAGTCAAGTCGAGCTGGTAAGTAAGTTTCAAGTTGAAAGTTGAAGGTTACAAGTTTTATGAACTTGCAACCTGCAACTTGTAACTTGCAACTGTATTGGGAGGAGAAAATGAGTGGGGTTACAGATCCTATCGCCGACATGCTGACCCGCATCCGCAATGCTTCGATGAGGGGGCATAGCCAGGTCGCCGTGCCGGCCTCAAAGTTGAAGCTGGCCATCGCCCAGGTCATGAAGGATGAGGGGTTCGTAGAGGATGTTGAATTGACTGACGCTCGCCCTCAACCCTTCATCCGCATCGCGCTGAAGTATATGGGGGGTAGGAAGGAACGTAAGCCCTTGATCGCTGGACTGGAGAGGGTGAGTAAGCCGGGCCGTCGGGTTTATGTCAGCCGGGAAGAGATCCCCTGGGTGTTAAGTGGCATGGGGATCGCTGTGCTCTCCACTTCTAAAGGGGTGATGAGCGATCGCCAGGCCCGGCGGATGAGGGTGGGCGGCGAGGTGCTGTGCTATATTTGGTAATGGGGGAGGGAGTTGGATGTCGCGCATTGGACGGATGCCGGTGCCTAAGCCGGACAATGTCACGGTGGACATCGGGGGCCATCGGGTCACCGTGAAGGGCCCCCGAGGGGAGCTCAGCCAGGAGTTCCATCCGGAGATGACGATTGAGCTCCAGGATGATCAGCTCGTAGTTAAGAGGCCCAGCGATGGGCAGCAGCATAGAGCACTACATGGTCTGACCCGTGCCCTCCTGGCCAATATGGTAGAGGGAGTGACCAAAGGATATGCCAAGCGGCTGCAGGTGGAGGGTGTGGGTTATCGCGCTGAGAAGCGGGGCGAGAACCTGGTGCTGTATGTGGGCTTTTCCCACCCCGTGGAGGTGGAGCCCCCTCCGGGGATCACCTTCAGCGTTGATCGGGGCTATCGCTCCTTTGCAGTGGAGGGGATAGACAAGGAAGTGGTGGGGAACACCGCTGCCCATATTCGAGCTATCCGGCCCCCTGAACCCTACAGGGGCAAGGGCATTCGTTACGAGGACGAGCAGATCCGCCGCAAGCCAGGTAAGGCCGGCAAGGTCAGCGTAGGGGGGTAGATTGGCCTGGAGTGACGGAGTCAGGAGTTGCTAGAAGGCATATGGGCGGACGAAATAGGGGGATTCAGCGACAGCGCCGGCACCAGCGGCTGCGCAAACAGGTGGTTGGCACGGCCGAGCGTCCACGGCTAAATGTCTTCCGTAGCCTGAAACACGTCTATGCTCAAATCATTGACGATGAACGGGGCCATACCCTTGTCGCCGCTTCAACACTGGAACCTGTAGTGCAAGTTCAGATCGCCGGAATGAACAAGACGGCGCAGGCCGGGGTGGTAGGACGGGTGTTGGCCCAACGCGCGCGCGCCGCCGGTGTTGCCAGGGTAGTCTTCGATCGCGGTGGGTACAAGTATCACGGTCGGGTCAAAGCCCTGGCTGAAGCGGCCCGCGAAGGGGGATTGATATTTTAGCAGATGGCAAATGGCAGATAGCGAATGGCAGATTAAAGCCATTGGCTATCAGCCATCAGCTATCGGCTATCTGCTGACGAGGAGGATCAATGGCACGCAGAGGGTTTGAGGAGCAAGAGGAACTCGACGAACGATTGGTACATCTCACCCGAGTGGCTAAAGTGATCAAGGGTGGGCGTCGTTTCAGATTTCGGGCTGTGGTGGTGGTCGGAGACAACAAGGGCCGCGTGGGGATAGGCATCGGAGGAGCCCGCGCTGTGCCCGATGCCATCCGGAAGGCCACGGAACGAGCGCGCCGTGACATGCAGGGGGTGGCCATGGTGGGGAGTACTATTCCTCATGAGGTCACAGCCAAGTTCGGGGCTGCGAAAGTTCTGCTCAAACCTGCCTCCCCGGGTACAGGTATCATCGCCGGGGGAGGTGTGCGGGCGGTGGTGGAGGTCGCGGGCATCAGGGATATCTTATCTAAATCCCTGGGCAGTGACAATGTGCTCAATGTCGTGAAGGCCACCCTAAAGGGGCTACGTGAGTTGAGAGATGTGGAAGAGTTAGCGCATCACCGTGGAAAAGCACGGCGTGAGGTCATGTCCTTCTGGGAGAGAGGCCATGCCCAGGCCAACTAGATTGCGCATCAGGTGGGTCAAAAGCGCCATCGGCTACTCCAGGCGCCAGAAGGCCACCATCCGAGCCCTGGGCCTGCGACATTTGGGCGATGAGGTGGTCAAGGAGGATCACCCCTCTATTCGAGGGATGATCGCCAAGGTCAGCCATCTGGTTGAAGTTGAGGCCATCCAATGAAACTACACGAGCTGCACCCGGCCAGGGGATCGCATAAAAGAAGAAAACGAGTGGGAAGGGGCAATGCCGCCCGGGGAGGTACCTATGCTGGACGGGGCCGCAAGGGCCAGAACGCCCGCTCGGGAGGAGGGGTCAAGCCCTGGTTTGAGGGAGGGCAGACCCCGCTGGTGCAGAGGCTGCCTCCCATTGGCGGGTTCACCAACATCTTCAAGGTGCACTACAAGCCAGTGAACTTGGATCGGCTGGACCAATTTAAGGCCGGGGCGGAGGTCTCCCCGGCGACCTTGGCTGAGGCGGGCATCATCAAGTCGGCCCACGAGCCGGTGGTCATCCTGGGGCGCGGTGAACTGGATCGCCCCCTTCAGGTTAAAGCCCATCGTTTTTCCAAGAGCGCGCGGGCCAGGATCCTGGCGGCAGGTGGTTCGGTGGAGACATTGCCCTTGGAGTAAGTGAGGGAAGAAAGATGTTGCAAGCAGTTCGTAATGCCTTCAATCTGCCCGACCTGCGTCGCAAGCTGATCTTCACCCTGCTGATCCTGGCCATCTACCGACTGGCATCCCACGTGCCGGTGCCTAATGTGGACCCGGTCGCTCTGCGCCAGGTGTTTGAGGCCAGCCAACTGCTGCGCTTTCTGGACATGTTTTCCGGCGGGGCGATGTCCAGCTTCTCGGTCATGGCCTTGGGGGTCTACCCCTACATCACGGCCTCTATCATTATGCAGCTTTTACAACCCATCTTTCCCCAACTGGACGCCCTGGTCAAGGAGGGCGGTGAGGCGGGCCGGCAGAAGATCAATCAGTATACCCATTATCTGACCATCCCTCTGGCGGTGCTGCAGGGGTTTGGGCAGGCGACCCTTTTGCAGCGGCAGGGCGTCATCGCCAACTTTGGACTCTCGCCGGCGACGTTGCTATCCACCCTATCCACACTAGTCACCCTGGCCGCTGGCACGATGTTCGCTATCTGGCTGGGGGAGCTGATTGATCGAGATGGCATTGGCAATGGGATATCCCTCATCATCTTTGGCGGGATTGTGGCCCGCGTGCCGCAGCGAATTGGGCAGATGATGGTGACGGATGTGCGGGGGCTGCTCCTGTTCCTGATCATCACGATCATCACCGTCGCGGTCATCGTCTTTGTGCAAGAAGGGGAGCGACGCATTCCGGTGCAGTATGGCCGGCGGGTGGTGGCCATGCGTGGCCGGCGGCTGCAGGTCCGAGGGGGACAGAGCACTCACATTCCCCTGAAGGTGAACTCTGCAGGGATGATTCCCCTCATCTTTGCCCAGTCTATCATGATCTTTCCCGGCGTGATCGCCAGCTACTTGCTCTATTCGCCGCTGGGATGGGCATCGCGGATAGCCAATGGGGTCTACCACCTCTTCGACAGTCAGAGCAATTTCTACTGGATCATGTACTTCCTGATGGTCGTGGGGTTTACCTATTTCTACACCGACGTCATGTTCCAGCAGCAGAACCTCTCGGAGAACCTCCAACGACAGGGGGGCTTCATCCCTGGCATCCGACCTGGCCGTCGCACGGCAGAGTACCTCAATGGCGTTTTGCAGCGCATCACCCTGGCCGGTGCCATCTTTCTGGGGCTGGTGGCCATTCTTCCCTGGCTGGTGCGGGACATGGGCGAGACCAGCACCATGCTGATCACCAGTTCGGGACTGCTCATCGTGGTGGGAGTGGTTCTCGACACCATGAGGGGTCTGGAGGCCCAGCTTCTCATGCGCCGCTACGAGGGGTTCATCCGCTGATTACGGGATACGTTTCACGCCAACGGAGAACAGGCAGCCCGTGATGCGTAAAATGTGAAACGTGATAGGCGACGCAATACACAGGAGTCCGAGATCACGACGTCATCCCCGCCCCTGTACATTATCCTCCTGGGCCCGCCTGGAGCGGGCAAGGGCACTCAGGCCTGGCTGCTGGCTGAGGCACTGGGCATTCCCCAGGTCTCCTCAGGGGACCTGTTCCGTGAGAACTTGCGGGAGGGGACAGAACTGGGCCTCCTGGCCAAGTCCTACATGGGCCGGGGGGAACTGGTGCCCGACGAGGTGACAGTGCACATGGTCATGGAGCGGCTGGGCCGTCCCGACTGTGAGGGAGGGGTCATCCTGGATGGCTTCCCCCGTACGCTTCCCCAGGCTGCGGCATTGGATGAGGCCCTGGCTCATCAGGGGCACGAGATATCGGTGGTGCCCCTCATCCAGGTCTCCGATGAGACGGTGATAGAGCGGCTGTCTGGGCGGTGGATCTGCCAGGACTGTCAGGCCATGTACCACACTTCCTTCAATCCTCCCCGCGAACTAGGTCGCTGCGACCGATGTGGGGGCCCACTTGACCAGCGGCCGGATGACCAGCCCGATACAGTGCGCAACCGGCTGCTGGTCTACTACAAACGGACAGCGCCCCTGGTGGGATATTACTTCGCCCACGGCATCCTGGTGGAGATCGATGGCGAACAGCAGATTGAGGGGGTGCAGGCGGACCTCCTGGCCGCTGTGAGAGGCGATGATCATCCTTAAATCTCCCTCCGCCCTGGCCCGCATGCGCGATGCAGGCCGCATTGTGGCTCAGGTGCTGGAGCGATTGCGAGAGGTGGTCCGGCCAGGGGTCACAACGGCGCAATTGGAGGAGGAGGCCTGTATATTCATCGCCCGTGAAGGGGGCCATCCCTCTTTCAAGGGGTACCGTGGCTTCCCAGCGGCGATCTGCGTCTCCATCAACGAGGAGGTCGTGCACGGCATTCCCAGCCCCCATCGGGTGCTGGTCGAGGGGGACATCGTCAGCCTGGATGTAGGGGTGATCTATCACGGCTACCAGGGAGACGCGGCCATTACCCTGCCGGTGGGGAGGGTGAGCCCCAAGGCTCAGCAGTTGCTGGCTGTGACGGAGAGGGCCCTCTGGGAGGGGATCGCTCAGTCGCGACAAGGCCATTGGACGGGTGACATCTCTGCGGCCATTCAACGCTACGTGGAATCCCAGGGGTACAACGTGGTGCGGGAATACACGGGCCACGGCATTGGCCGCTCCATGCATGAGGACCCGCAGATTCCCAACTTCGGACGACCGCGTACGGGGTCTCGCCTGCGCCCCGGCATGACCTTCGCTCTAGAGCCAATGGTCATCGCCGGGGGCTGGAAGACCCGAACATTGGATGATGGTTGGACGGTGGTGCCGGCCGATGGAGCACTGTCCGCTCACTTCGAGCATACTATTGCTGTGACGGATGGCCAGCCAGAGGTCCTCACCAAGTTGTGAGGGGCTGTGGGGAGAGGAGGTGGAGGGGAGTGAGAGTTTCATCGTCGGTGAAGAAGCGATGTCCCAAGTGCAAAATTGTGCGGCGCAAAGGAAGGGTGTACGTCATCTGTGATAACCCCAAGCATAAGCAGCGGCAGGGATAAAGGAGGGGAAGATGGCACGTATCGCAGGAGTTGACCTGCCCCGGGACAAGCGGGTCGAAATTGCCTTGACCTATATCTATGGCGTTGGGCACAGCCGCAGTCAGGAGATCCTTGAGGGGACCGAGGTGAATCCCGATACCCGGGTCAAGGACCTGACCGAAGTGGAGATCGTGCGCCTGCGGGAGTTCATTGATGCCAACTATCGGGTGGAGGGGGACCTCCGCCGCCAGGTGAGCCAGGACATCAAGCGGCTGATGGACATCGGCTGCTATCGCGGCTTCCGCCATCGGCGAGGGTTGCCGGTGCATGGCCAGCGGACCCGCACCAATGCCCGCACGCGCAAAGGCCCCCGCAAGACGGTGCCGGGCCGCGGGCGACGGCGTGGCATGGCTAGGAAGTAACAAGTGGCGAATGGCAAATGGCGAATAGCAGATGGCAACTTCAGCCATAAGCTATCAGCCATCTGCCATCTGCGAATCGGGAGGGAATATGGCACGACGAAGTCGGAGGGTAACGGGAGGGGCGCGCCCCCGGCGAAAGAATGTGCCTACGGGGCAGGCCCATATCCACGCCACCTTCAACAATACCATTATCACCATGACCGACCCAGAGGGCAACGCGGTTGTCTGGGCCAGTTGTGGTACGGTGGGATTCAAGGGCTCCCGCAAGAGCACACCCTACGCGGCCCAGATAGCAGCGCGCACGGTGGCGGAGAAGGCGGTGGATAGTGGTATGAGGGAGGTGGATGTCTTCGTGAAGGGCCCAGGCCCCGGCCGGGAGGCGGCCATCCGGGCTCTGCAGGAAGTAGGGCTCAAAGTGCGTTCTATTACCGACGTCACCCCCATTCCACACAATGGGTGCCGTCCGCCTAAGAAGCGACGACTGTAACCATCGCAGATAGCGAATGGCAGATAGCAGATGGTAGACGGAAGCCATCGGCCATCCGCTATCGGCTATCAGCCAACCAGGAGGTAAGATGGCGAGATATATCGGGCCGGCGTGCAAGTTGTGCCGGCGCGAAGGAGAGAAGTTGTTTCTGAAAGGGGAGCGTTGCTACAGCCCTAAGTGCGCCATGGAGCGACGGGCCTACGCACCAGGACAGCATGGGCAGGTGCGCCGTTTTCGTCGCCGTGAGACGGAGTACGCCATGCAGCTTCGAGAGAAGCAGAAGGCCCGGCGTATCTATGGCGTGTTAGAACGTCAGTTCCAACGCTACTTCCGCGAGGCGGAGCGGCGCCCGGGTCTGCCAGGGGAGAACCTGGTCATCATCCTGGAGACGCGGCTGGACAATGTGGTCTACCGGCTGGGGCTCGCTGACTCCCGGGCTCAGGCGCGCCAACTGGTGCAGCATGGCCACTTCGATATCAACGGCAAACGCACAGATATCCCTTCCTACCTGGTGGAACCGGGCGATGTGCTCCGTGTGCATCCCACCAGCCGCCGCCGGCCTTATTTCCGCAGCCTCCGGCAGAGCCTGCAAGATGTGATTCCCCCGGATTGGCTCTCCTTCGACCCGGAGGCCATGGAAGCTCGGGTGCTGGCTCTGCCCTCCCGCGAGATGCTGCAGGTGCCCTTCCATGAGCAGTTGATCGTGGGGTACTACAGCCGCTGAAATAAGCGAATGGCGAGATACCATTCGCAATTCGGAGGAAGGATCTTTGGCTAGCTTAGTACTGCCCAAAGTGGAATGCGATATCCGCACCCGGGAGTACGGGCGCTTCATTATCAGCCCCTTGCAGCGAGGGTATGGGACCACGATGGGAAATGCACTGCGACGGGTTCTGCTCTCCTCGCTATCTGGGGCGGCCGTGACCTCAATTCGAGTCAGCGATGTGTATCACGAGTACTCCGATATTCCCCACGTCCAGGAGGACATGATCGAGCTGATTCTCAATGTGAAGCGTCTGCGGTTTAAAATGGAGGACGAATCGCCCGCCCAATTGCACCTCAGTGTGCGGGGGCAGGGTGTGGTCACCGCGGCGGATGTGGAATGTCCGCTGGGCGTGGAGATCGTGAATCCGGAGCTATACCTGTTCACTGTGGATTCAGATGACGCGGAAGTGTACATGGAAATGGTCGTGGAGAAGGGGGTAGGATATTTGCCTGTCGAGGAGCGGAACTACACCCCCTCTATCGGCGAGATCCTGGTGGATGCGGTGTTCAGCCCCATCCGCAAAGTGAGCTATGACGTGGGACAGGCCCGGGTGGGACAATCAACGGACTACGATGCCCTGACCCTGGATATCTGGACCGATGGCACCATCGGCCCTCAGGAGGCGCTGAATGAGGCGGTGGAGATATTGATGCGCCATTTTGCAGTGATCGGCGGCGAGGCAGTGTCGCTGGTAGAGCTGGAGGTGCCCGAAGAAAAGGCGGAGGCCGAGGAGGAGTTGAAAAGGCGAGCCCTGCCTATTGAGGACCTGAGGCTTAGCGTTCGTGTCTACAACTGTCTAAAGCGAGCGGGTATCTCCCAGGCAGGGGAGGTGCTGGATAGGCTGGCCCGCGGAGACGAGGAGATACTCGCCATCCGTAACTTCGGTGTGAAGTCCCTGGCGGAGTTGAAGGAGAAGTTGGTGGCCCAGGGCTTCTCTCTCCCTGTAGCTCCGGTGAAGGAGGAGTGAGAGATGAGGCATCAGGTAGCGGGCTACAGACTGAACCGTCCCCACGGCCATCGCCGGGCTCTGCGCCGAAACCTGATCACCGCCCTGTTCCGCCACGAGCGAATCCGAACCACTCAAGCCAAGGCACGGAGCATCCGGGCTGAGGCGGAGAAGCTGATCACCAAGGGCAAGCGGGGGGACCTGCACGCCCGGCGCCAGGTGGCGGCCGTGCTCAATAATCCAGAGGTGACGCGCAAAGTGTTCGAAGAGCTGGCTCCCCGTTACGCGACCCGAGAGGGGGGCTACACGCGGATGCTGAAACTCGGGCCGCGACAGGGCGATGGGGCTGAAATGGTGATCCTGGAACTGGTGTAAGGCCAGCGATGGGGGCGCTAGGGGATGCGGTATCGGGCCCTGCTAGCCTATGAGGGGACGGCCTATCAGGGGTTCCAGTGGCAGCCCCGAGCCCCGACGGTTCAGGGGGAGGTGGAGCGGGCACTGGCGGAGGTGACCCAGCAGAGGGTACGGCTCCTGGCCGCGGGACGGACAGATGCCGGGGTGCATGCCACGGGGCAGGTGATCGCCTTTGATGTGGTCTGGCCCCACGAAGTGATGGACCTCCACCGGGCACTCAATGCCCTGCTGCCGGCCGATATCGTGGTGCGGAGGCTGGAGGGTGCGCCTTCGGATTTCCATCCCCGCTACGACGCCCGGAGCCGGATATACCGCTATACGGTTCTGAATCAGCCCTGGCGGGATCCGCTGCTGAGACGGGTCACTTATCACCTGCGCGAGCCGCTGGATGTGGTGGCGATGGATGAAGCAGCTCAGAGACTGATTGGCTTTCATGACTTTGCCGCCTTTGGGCAGCCTGCCCAGGAAGACGGTTCCACCCTGCGTCACGTGTTGGCTGCCCGTTGCTGGAGCGAGGGTCCACTGATCCGCTTTGAAATCGAGGCCAACACCTTTCTGCGCCGCATGGTACGTCGGCTGATGGGGACTCTGCTCTGGGTCGGCCAGGGGCGCTGTTCCATCGCCGATTTTGCAGCCCTCCTGTCCGCAGGGGCAGAAGGTAGGGCAGGGCCTGCAGTGCCTCCTCAGGGCTTGTGTCTCCGCCAGGTCGTCTACGAGTGGCAGTGGGGCCCGGCTGAGGCTTAGCCTTGGCCTTGACCTTAGCTGATGAAAGCCTAGGGAGTGCAGTTGGAGTGAAGACGAAAACATATGTGGCGAAACCAGAGGATATACAGCGGGAGTGGTGGGTGGTGGACGCCAAGGGGAAGAACCTAGGACGTCTGGCCTCTCGCATTGCATACCTCCTGCGGGGCAAACATAAGCCCATCTACAGCCCCCACCTGGATACGGGTGATTTTGTCATTGTGACCAACGCGGGTCAGGTGGTGGTCACGGGGCGCAAACTGGACCAGAAAATATACTACCGCCACAGCGGCTACCCAGGGGGCCTCAGGGCCGTGACCTTGCGTCAGCAATTGGAGCGGCATCCCACGCGGGTGCTGCATGCTGCGGTACGGGGGATGTTGCCCAAAAACCGGCTGGGCCGGAAAATGCTCAAGAAGTTGAAGATATACGCTGGCCCGGAGCACCCTCATCAGGCCCAGCAGCCCAAACCCTTGGAGTTTTAGGAGGAGATCGTGGAAGGACACTATTTTGAGGCCGTGGGGAGAAGGAAGACCGCGACTGCTCGGGTACGCCTCTTCACCGGGGAGGGGCAGATCGTGATCAATGGCCAGCCTGTGGAGGAATACTTTGCTCGAGAGATAGATATCCTGCATCTGCGGGAGCCACTGGAGGCCACTGGCACAGCGGGGGACTTCGATATCTCCGTGCTGGTCAAGGGAGGAGGCTTCAGTGGGCAGGTGGGAGCCATCCGACATGGTATCGCCCGGGCCTTGGTTGCGGCCGATCCCAACCTGCGTCCCAAGCTGCGTCAAGGGGGCTTTCTCACCCGCGACGCCCGAGTGAAGGAGCGCAAGAAGGCCGGCCTGAAGCGTGCCCGGAAAGCCCCGCAGTACACCAAGCGATAATCCTGCAAAAAGCCCGCTGTCCAGCTCGACAGCGGGCTGAAGTTTTGATGTGGCTTGGCGGACAGGGGCGTCATTTAATGACGCCTGCTACGATGATTACTGCTCCCGACCAAGTTTTGGGTAGGTTGTAGCCTCGCCTACGGCCCGAGGTAGAGATACTGTACGGTGAAGGGCTGCCCCGCAAGTTCCTGCCAAGCCGCCAGCGGGTTCGCCGGTAGAAATGCGCCCCACAGCCCTTCGAAGAGCGACGGCGTGGGCCGGTAGGGGATGATGCGGGGCTTGCCCCCGATGCCGCCCCGTTCTCCCGCCCGAGCCACGGCCTCCGGCAGGTTGCCCAGTGTGTCCACCAGCCCGGCCTCTAATGCCTGCTCACCCGTGCATATCCGCCCGTCGGCCAGCTCCCGCACCCGCTCCTCCGGCAGCTCCCGCCCCTCAACCACCACCTGCACGAAGTTATCGTAGGTCTCTTCGATGATCCCCTTCCAAATCTCCCGCTCCTTTTCGGTGAAGGGCTGGAAAGTACCGCCCTCTTTGTGGGGTCCGCTCTCCATGACATACATCTTGATTCCGAGCTTGTCCAGCAATCCCTCGATGTTGGGCACGAGGGTGATGACGCCGATGGAGCCGGTGAGGGTATTGGGGTTGGCAAAGACCTCATCGGCTCCGCAGGAGATGTAGTATCCTCCGGAGGCGGCCACGGAGCCCATGGAGACCACGACTGGCTTTTCCGCCTTGCGCAGAGCCTGGTAGATCTCGTCGGAGGCCACGACGCCGCCGCCGGGGGAATCCACCCGTACCACGATGGCCTTCACCGCCGGATTGGCCTCGGCCTGTTCGATGAAGCGCACGATTTCGGCGGAGTAGGCATTGGAGGGCCGTGTAAGGCCCGAGGGTGGCTCGCCGCTCACAATGGTCCCCTCCACAGGGATGACTGCCACTCCCTCTCCCAGCCCCATCAATCCCCCGCCTGTCACCAGCCACAAGGCCATCATTCCCCCCAGGCAGGAGCCCATCAGGGCCAGGCTCACGGCCATTCCCAGTAGAAACCAGGGCCAGCGTCGTACCTTCATCGTTATCCCTCCCGCTCCAGAATGTCCTCCGGTCCCAGCACCTCTGGCAAGGAAGCATGACAGAAAGGAGGGGGCAGTTGCGCCGTCATGTCGGACAACCGAGCCTGAATTTCGGACAGTCGGACTTGATAGTTGTTCACCAATCCCTGATCCAAAGTGATGATGGCATCCACTCGACGCAGAATGTTCGCCGTCTCTGGCGATATCAGAAGACGAGCACCTGCTGCACGGCTCCGGTCCCAGAACAGCAGCACAGCCACGGCCGCATCATCCATGAAAGCACCCTCGTACAGACAGGTGATGAACTTACGAGCGATGTTTTTGTCGAGCAGGTATGTAGGCGTCAGGTCTGACATCATGCTCCTCGAAGTCATCTATGTCCATGGTGAATTGAGCATTCCAGATATGCTCCTGCTCTTCCTCTGACAAAGCCATATACTCGCCCCATGTCAGACCTGCCAGGAAAGGGGTGTCATCTGCTAAAGGGGGATGCGCTTCATACCTGGCCTGTTCCAGGAGCCTCTCCCTGATCGCCAGGGCTTGCTGCCGCAGATGCGAGTCCCTTTCTTCACCACCGCCCTTTAGCTGCTGAAGCAAAACGTTGAGCAGCTCCAACATCTCTGCCCGGTCGAATTCCCGGATCACCTTTGTCACTTCGCGCACCCGTGGACTGAGAACGTCTGTCCTTGTCTCTGTCATTTCCTCACCTCATTCCCTGATCACCAATCTCAAAAAGCGTCGTTTGCCGACTTGTAGCACGGCCTCCTCTGCCGGAACGAGCAGCCCGATGTCCTCCACCCGCTCCCCATCCAGTCGGACGCCTCCCTGCTGAATCAGCCGCCGGGCCTGGCTCCCGGAGGTGGCCAGTCCAGACCCACTGAGGATGTCCACTATGTTCATCGGTTCGCTTAGGGTGAACTCGGGCATGCCGGTTGGGAACTCGCGCTGTTGATGGACCCGCTGGAAGTGTTCCGCCGCCTCATCAGCCGCTTCGCTGCCGTGGAATACCTCCACGATCTCCCAGGCGAGTCTCTTCTTGGCCTCCATGGGGTGGAGTTGTCCCGATCTCATTGCTCCTTCTATCTCCACGATCTGGGCCGGCGTCCAGCGGGTGACGAGCCGGAAGTACTGGGGCATGGCCTTATCGGGAATGCTCATCACTTTGCCGTACATGTCCTCGGGTGGGGCCAGGATAGGGATGTGGTTGCCCAGGCTCTTGGACATCCGCACGACGCCATCAGTGCCGGGCAGGATGCCCATGATGATCGCCACCTGCGGCTTCTGGCCGAAGGCCTCCTGCAGCTTGCGTCCAGCGACGATGATGTTGAAGAGTTGGTCGGTGCCGCCCACCTGTATGTCGGTCTTCTGGGCCACGGCGTCGTAACCCTGCATGAGCGCGTAGAAGGTCTCGTGCAGGTAGATGGGGTCGCCCCGATCCCATCTCTTTCGGAACATATCCCGGGCCAGGAACTGCTGCACGGTGAAGGCCGACCCCAGCTTGATGAGGTCACCGAAGGTGAGTGGGGCCAACCACTCGGCATTGTAGCGGATCTTTGTCTTCTCCCGATCGAGGATTTTGAAGGCCTGCTCAGCGTAGGTCTGGGCGTTGCGCTCCGCCTCCTCGGGGGTCAGAATCGGCCGGACTTTATCTTTGTCCGATGGGTCACCGATCAGGCTGGTATACGTGCCAATCAAGAAGGTCACGTCGTGGCCCAGTTCCTGGAACTGGCGCAGCTTGCGCATAGTGATGGTGTGCCCCAGGTGCAGATCGGTTGTTCGGGGGTCATAGCCGCAGTATACGCGTAGGGGATGGCGCTCCAGTAGCCGCTCCCGCAGCTCTGCAGCCATTGTTTGCTTAATCTGTTCCTCGTTGTATTCTGTGCCCTGCATCAGCAGAGCTACCTGTTCATCTATGTTCATCAATCGTTGCTCCTTGGTTCAAAAGATGACCTTCACGCAGAAGAATGTCAGGTTTCAAGTTTAGCCGTCTGTTCGCTGATCCGGACCGTAGTGATGCCAAACGCGGGCAGCTTCACTGTCAGTGTGCTTCCCTCAAGGCGGGCACTGTTGATGTCCAGCGAGCGCTCCAGCGTGTCCACCTCGACGGCAGTCGCCCCCTCCGGCAGCAGTGCAGGGGCCAGCGTC
>Ga0172366_10001551_pt1 | contig 17865 bp, 14 predicted proteins | sample LakKivSesite69cm_FD_114533 | JGI IMG/M metagenome (GOLD analysis project Ga0172366, IMG submission 114533) | Sediment microbial communities from Lake Kivu, Rwanda - Sediment site 69cm | ecosystem: Environmental > Aquatic > Freshwater > Lake > Sediment | place: Rwanda: Western Province, Lake... | reverse complement strand
CCCGTTTGCGTCTGGCTGGTGGTGGTTCCTGGTTAAGGCCGCGGCTGTCCTCTTCTTTATGCTCTGGGTGCGCTGGACATTCCCCCGTGTCAGATACGACCAGCTCATGGCGCTGGGCTGGAAGATACTCATACCCGTGGCCATCGTGAACCTGCTGGTCACCGCAAGCCTCAAGGTGTTTCTCTAGGAGGATGAAATGATAGTGATACCACTCATAAAAGGATTGTGGAACACCCTGAGGCGGCTGGTCTTCGGCCCCACCTTCACCGTCCAGTATCCGAACAGGAAGCACTGGTTCCTTTTCAAAAAAGAGGAGAGGAAGGAGATACCCGAGCGCGCCCGGTGGAGGATAGCCCTGCAGAGGCACGAGGACGGCAGGGAACGCTGTGTCGCCTGCATGCTCTGCTCTGCCGCATGCCCATCCGAGGCCATATACATAGAGGGCGCGGTCAACGACCTGGAAAAGCCCATATCCCACGGCGAACGCTTTTCCAGGGTCTGGAACTGGGACATGGGCCGTTGCATATTCTGCGGGTTCTGCGCGGAGGCCTGCCCCGAGGAGGCCATTGTGATGACGGATGACTATGAGCTCGGGAGATACACCAGGGGCGAGCTCCTGATCTACAAGGCCGATCTCCTTGTTCCCGCTGGAACCCCTCCGAGGAGGGTATGGCTCGGCTTCTACAGGGAGCTCCCGCCCACAGTTCCGGTGACAAAACCCCTTGGCGTGCATGTCAGGCACGAGCGCTACCTGAAACGGGAAAACGCCACCCTCTACAAGCCCTTCTACGACAGGGCAAAGAGGGTTCACCAGTTCCTCCTTGAAAAGGAGGAAGAAAGATGATCCTGAAACTCGTTCTTTTCTGGATTTTTGCCCTGGCCGCGATATGGGGAGCGGTATCGGTCGTCATAGCAAAGCATCCCCTGCGGGCCGCGCTGGGTCTCCTCCTGAACTTCTTCTCCATAGGCGTCATATACATCCTGCTGAACGCGTCCTTCCTGGGGATAGCGCAGATTATTGTCTATGCTGGCGGCATAGCGGTCTTCATCCTGATGGCTATAAGCCTCCTGGGCCTGGACTGGATACCTGGGGATCGCGACCTCTCCGCTCGTGGATTTTTCGCCATCCTGATAACCCTCGCGGCCCTATTCGGATTGCTGGGCGTCCTTTTCTTCGCCCGTTTCCCCGGCAACCAGGTCGCGGATGTGAACGCGGCCAGCCTTGGCCAGGCCCTCCTCGGCCCCTTCCTCCTCGCCTTTGAGGTTGCCTCGGTCATCCTGGTCATCGGGATGGTTGCCGCGGTCGCCCTAACCCGCAAGAGGAGGGAAGAATGAGCCCGCAGATAACCATAGGACTGGCCCTGGTCCTCTTCTTCGTTGGGGTCTTTGGCGTCCTTTTCCGCAAGAGCGCCATCTTTACCCTGATGTCCCTGGAGATAGCCCTGAACGCGGCCAACCTCGCGCTCATCGGCGCCTTTACAGCCTGGGGCAACCCGGTCGCGCAGGCCGCGGTCGCGATGGTGATGGCGGTTGCCGCGGCAGAGGTCGCGCTGGGACTCGCGCTCATAGTCATAATGGCGAAGCACGGGAATGTGACCCTTGACGCTTTCTTTGGCCTGGCCAGGGAGAAGGAGGAAAAGTGAATCAGCTGTCAGTTAAAAGAAACCGGGAAACCTTCTCTGGTAACCTTAATCCTGCCAGAGGCCTTGGAGGAGTAACATGGCAATAATCCTTTTGATCCTCGTCCTGACGCCCCTTCTGGGCGCGGTTGTGAACGGCTTCCTGGGCACATGGTTCAGGAACAGGGCCCACTGGGTAGCGGTGCCCGCGCTGGGAATCCCCTTCCTCCTGTCCTGCTATGTCCTCTGGCAGATGATGGGCATGGGACTCCCGGCGCAGGAGTTCACCTTCTTCATCTGGCTTCCGACAGGCGGCCTGAACATCCCCTTCGGTTTCTACCTTGATCCCCTATCCGCGGTCATGGCCTTCACCGTGACCTCGGTCTCCTTCTTCGTCCACTTCTACTCCGCGGGCTACATGAAAGGAGACCCTGGATACAGGCGTTTCTTCTCCTACCTGAACCTGTTCGTTTTCTTCATGCTCCTGTTGGTCCTTTCCTCGTCCTACCTGCTCATGTTCGTGGGCTGGGAAGGGGTCGGCCTCTGCTCCTACCTGCTCATAGGTTTCTGGTATGAGAAGCGGACCGCGGCTGACGCGGGCAAGAAGGCCTTCATCGTGAACAGGATAGGGGACGCGGGGTTCCTGCTGGGCATGTTCCTCCTCTTTACGACATTCGGAACCCTGCGTTTTACGGAATTGTTCCCGCTCATCCACGAATCCCATGTGGCCACGGGAATCCTCCTCGCCGCGGCCCTCCTCTTGTTTCTCGGCGCGGTTGGCAAATCAGCGCAGTTCCCCCTCTATGTCTGGCTTCCTGACGCTATGGAGGGCCCCACGCCGGTCTCCGCGCTGATACACGCCGCGACAATGGTCACCGCAGGGGTCTACATGGTGGCGAGGTCGTCGGCCCTTTACTCCGCTGTTCCTCTCGCGGGATACATTGTCGCGGGGGTCGGCGCCATCACGGCCATATTCGCGGCTTCCATGGCCCTGGTCAACAACGACATAAAGCGAATACTCGCTTACTCAACGGTTTCCCAGCTGGGATACATGTTCGTCGCGGTTGGCCTGGGCGCGTATGCCGCGGGCATATTCCACCTCTACACCCACGCTTTCTTCAAGGGACTCCTGTTTCTCGCGGCCGGCTCCGTTATGCACGCCGCGGGCGGCGAGCTTGACATCCAGAGGATGGGCGGACTCGCCAGGAAGGCGCCGCAGACCGCCGCTCTCTTTATAATAGGCTCCCTCGCTCTCGCTGGCATCCCTCCCCTCGCGGGGTTCTTCTCAAAGGACGAGATACTTCACGCGGCCGCGGCGTCCGGCCACACCTGGATATGGATCATAGGGACGGTGACCGCTTTCATGACCGCGTTCTACATGTTCAGGGCCGTGTTTCTGGTCTTCGCGGGCAAGCCCCGTGATTCTCACATATACGAGCACGCTCACGAGTCAGGCTGGACGATGACCGTGCCCATGTGGTTCCTGGCCCTGGGCGCGGTCGCGGCTGGCTGGGCCGGGCCAATTTACCACGCGTTCCTGGCCCCGGTTTTCGCTGGTGCTCACCCCGCGCACGCGGTTGAGGTGAACGCCACGACCCTGATGATCATCTCGGTTTCCGTGGCCGTTCTGGGCATCCTGGTTGCTGGTTTCATGTATTGGATACCCGGGTTCAGGAACCGCATCCTGGGCCTGATCCTGAGGCCCATCTACTTAGTCCTCCACCGGAAATACTGGGTTGATGAGATATACGACTGGCTCATCGTGAAACCCCTCTACTACATATCCCTCTACCCTCTCTACAAGGGCTTTGACACCTACTTCATAGACAGAGGCCTGGTTGACGGGACAGGCTGGGTAGCCAGGGCTGGCGGAAAACTCGCCAGGGCCCTCCAGCGTGGCAACACCAGGACATACGCCCTCTTGATGCTCGCGGGCCTGGTCCTGATCTTTTACCTGGTGTTGTTGAAATAGGAGGTGAAAAATGGCTTTGCTAACCGCTGTCATTCTCTTTCCCCTGGCCATGACCCTGCCCGTGTTCTTCCTGCCAGAGAAGGCCCGGAAGACGCTCTGGGTGTATGCAATTGTCGTGTCGGGCCTGGAGCTCCTCCTCTCCCTGGGCCTCCTGGGGTTCTTTGACCTGGGCCGGGCCGCGGAATTCCAGTTCCACGGGAAGTTTGACTGGCTCCCAGCCATAGGCTCCTCGTTCCAGGTGGGCATAGACGGGATGTCCCTCCTCCTCGTCCTGCTGACCACCCTCCTGGCCTTCCTGGGATTTTTGTCCTCAACCAGATACATAGAGACAAAGCGCAAGGAATACATCATCTCCATGCTCGTCATGGAGGCCGCGATGGTCGGTGTTTTCTCCGCGCTGGACACCCTGGTCTTCTTCGTTTTCTGGGAGGCAATGCTCGTTCCCATGTATTTTCTCATAGGCGTGTGGGGTCACGAGAACAGGCTCTACGCCGCGTTCAAGTTCATCCTGTATACCATGGCCGGCTCTGTTCTATTGCTCGCGGCCATAATCTGGCTCTATGTCCAGTTCGGGACATTTGACCTGGTGGCCCTCACCCAGGCGACCAGGGGCCTTCCCCTCTCAGCGCAGGAGATCCTTTTCCTCGCCATGACCATCGCGTTCGCGATAAAGGTTCCCCTGTTCCCGTTCCACACATGGCTTCCCCACGCGCACGCGGAGGCGCCGACCGCTGGCTCGGTTCTCCTGGCCGGCGTCCTGCTGAAGATGGGGGTCTATGGACTCCTGCGGTTCTCCTTCCCCATGTTCCCCGACGCGACAAGGGTCTTTGCCCCCTGGCTCGCTATACTCGCCCTCATCGGCATAACCTACGGCGCACTGATGACCTGGGTCCAGACCGACCTGAAGCGCCTCATCGCCTATTCCTCGGTCGCGCACCTGGGGTTCATCGTGCTGGGCGCGTCAGCGGTGAACCAGTGGGGGCTTCAGGGCGCGATGCTACAGATGGTGAACCACGGCCTCTCAACAGGCGGCCTGTTCTTTATCGCGGGAATGCTCTACGAGCGCAGGCACACCCGCGACCTGGCCGCGTTCGGCGGCCTGGCAAAGGCCGTTCCCAGGCTCTCGGTTCTCTTCGGGATAATCATGCTCTCGTCGGTTGGCCTGCCAGGCCTGAACGGCTTTGTTGGCGAGTTCCTGGCCCTGGCTGGCGCGTTCAGGTCCAGTATCGTCTGGGCAGTGGTCGGCGCGGTCGGGATAATCCTGGCCGCGGTCTATCTGCTGACCATGTTCCAGAAGGTCGTTTTCTCAAAGCTGGAAAAGGAAGAGAACGCTAAGATGCGCGACCTTTCCATCCGCGAAATCCTGGTGCTCGTTCCCCTGGTCATCTTCATCGTATGGATAGGCATTTACCCCCAGACCTTCCTGAGATACACGGAGCCAGTCTCCGCCAGGATAGTCCAGGTCGTGAACCCGGAGAAAAACCAGGATACCGGGGCAATCCACGAATTGCCCACCAGTGAATCCGGGGAAATGCACCCGGAAACCCAGGAGGTGAGCCATGAGTGACATCTACCTCGTTGTTCCGGAGCTCTGCCTCGCTGGGTTTGCCCTGGCGTATCTTATCATCGGCCTGGTCATAAAGCGCTGGCGGTGGCTACTCGGCGTCTTTACCCTCGCGGGCCTCGCTGGGCTTTTCTGCGTGAGCCTGGCCTACCTGACCGTCTCCGGGACAGCCTTCGGAATGCTCCTCGTGTCCCCGTTTGGCAGGCTACTTGACCTGGTCTTCGCAGTTGCCGCCATAATATCCCTGCTGGTATACCTGGACATGAAAGACCTGCCATACGAGGGCGGGTTCTTCCTCTTAACCGGGACCCTGGGAGCCATGCTCCTCGCCAAGTGCGTTGATTTCGTGATGCTGTTCCTCGCGCTGGAGACCCTCTCGTTCTCCCTATACGCGATGGTCGGCCTCAGGGGCACGAGGCGTGACGCGGAAGCCGGGATAAAATATTTCGTCCTGGGCGCGTTCAGCTCCGCGTTTTTGCTCATGGGAATAGCCCTCCTCTACGCCTTGACAGGCAGTTTCGCGTTCTCCGCTGTTGCGACGGCTTTTGCCCTGCCAGGCTACAACATAGGCCTCATGGTCGCGGCCCTGGCCTTCGTCGGCATAGGCTTATTATTCAAAGCATCCGCTGTTCCCTTCCACTTCTGGACGCCTGATGTCTTTGAGGGGGCCGCGGCCCCGGTCGCTGGCTACATAGCCACCGCGTCAAAGGTCGCCGCGTTCGGGCTTTTCCTGTCTGTCTTCGGGGTCGCTTTCCCCACCAACCCTGATCTCTGGTGGGGACTCCTCTGGTATGCCTCTGTTCTCACCATGTTCGTCGGCAACACCGCGGCCCTCCTTGAAAAGAGCGTGAAAAGAATGCTCGCTTATTCCGCGATAGCGCACGCTGGCTATCTTTTCATCCCGGTCATGATCGGGGGCCCGTGGTCAACATCCACCATCGTCCTATACGCGCTGGTCTACACACTGATGACGGGCGGCGCGTTCGCGGTCGTGGCGGTGGTCGGGGACGAGCGCTCCCGTCTGGATTTCTACAAGGGGCTCGCAAAAACACGGCCCCTGACCGCTTTCCTGCTCACGGTTTTCCTCCTGTCCCTGGCCGGCGTCCCGCCCCTCGCGGGGTTCATAGCGAAGTTCTACCTGTTCACCGACGCTTTCCGTTCCGGCCTCACCTCATTAGCGATAATAGGCCTGGTGAACGGGGTCATATCCGCTTACTACTACCTGCGGGTTGTCGTCTACATGTATATGATGGAGCCGGAGGGCGAAACCGAGGTCCCGAGGCTCAGGGGAAGGCTGTGGACAGCCATAGCCATAGCCGCGGCCGCCGCGGCCACGGTCTACCTGGGCTTCTTCCCCGGCCCCCTCGTTGATTTCATAAAGGGCCTTTTGTAGAGAACGGCGCAGGCGCGCCCTTTGGACTTGCGGCCATGAGGATTCTGGCAATCGGAGATGTGGTGGGCAGGCCCGGTCGCGTTGCCCTGGCAAGGGCCCTGCCCACCCTGAGGGAAGAGCTTTCGCCCTCCCTGGTGGTGGTCAACGGCGAGAACGCGGCAGGGGGACTTGGCATAACCAGGAAGGTTGCTGACGAGATGCTGGGCCTGGGCGCTGACCTCTTGACCACGGGAAACCATGTGTGGGCCGAACGCGAGGCCAGGGATTTCGTGGATGCTTACCCCAACATCCTGATCCCGGCGAATTTATCACCCGTTGGCAATCCGGGACACAGGGTGTTCGTTAGAGATAATGTGGCGGTTTTCCAGCTCGTTGGGAGGCTTTTCATGAACCCACTGGTAGATGATCCCCTGGCGACGGCCGACCGCATCGTTGAGAGCCTCAGCGCAAAGGTCATCCTGGTTGATTTCCACGCGGAGGCCACCTCGGAGAAGGGCGCTCTGGCACACCACCTTGACGGTAGGGTTTCGGCGGTTTTCGGCACGCATACCCATGTCCAGACCTCTGACGAGCGAGTTCTGCACGGGGGAACCGGCTTCATCTCTGACATTGGCATGACAGGTTCCTGGGACGGGGTGATAGGCGTCAGGACCGACGAGGTCCTCCGGACCTTCAGGACCGGCTTCGGGGGAAGGGCAAAGCCAGCAAGGGGCAATCCGGTCCTTGAGGGTGTGGTCTTTGATATAGATGGGAAGACCGGGAAGTGTCTGTCCATAGAACGGATAAGGAGGTTTATCTAGACCGAGCGAACGCCTTATACTTTGTCTATGGCCAGGATAACGGAAGATACCTTGAATGATGCTCTCACCAAATTCTTTAGAGACCACGGTTTTGAGGTTCTTCCACAGCCAACAACCATTGAGGGTAGAAAGCCTGATCACCTAATAGAATATCAGGGAACAAAGATAATCTCTGAGACCGAGGTAGGCGATCTTTGGGGCAAGATAGGTAAGTTGTCCGAAGCTATGAAACAGCTGGCAAGATACAATGACGCTTTGGGTTGGAATAACCTCCTGGCCATCATATTTCCTCCCAGCATAAGACAGGACATATTCGTAACCCAGGCCGAAGAGTTCGTCGGGCAAATACTGGATCACGCTGAGATAAAGGCGTTTTATCAGATCCAATATAAGGAAACCAATGTCTTTGAGGGCAAACTCGCTGATCTCATCAGCCTTCTCAAGGAGGTAATCGGGAGGACATATCCGGAAGCCGAGGTGGATTTTGAGACCGTGGTAAAGGCGCTTTCCACGGCCATAGGCGAGCTCAGCATGATCATGAGAAACAAGAACCTCGGCAGATACCTCGCGGCCAGCTCAGTGGGAAGGTTTGAGCTGTTCACATCCCTTCTAGAGGTCAAAAAGGGTGAGCGGGAATACCAGGCGGCTATCCTTGACCTCTCATCCTATATTCTGATGAATCAAATAGTCTTCTACAAGATATTCTCTGAGAAGACAGGCATGGTCAGGCCGCTCAGAGAGCTGAGTCCTCACTTTTCCCTGAGGGAGCTTGGTGCTTTCTTGAAGGGTATAGGCAACATTAACTACAAGGCCATATATCAGACTGATGTGCTTTCTGTTCTACCGGATGAGCCTGAAATCCGGACGGCCGTGAAGCTCATGGTGGATATGGCCAAAAATCTCCAGGTGGAACGGGTGAAACATGACCTTCTAGGGAGGTTTTTTCACGATCTCCTGCCACATGACACCCGGAAGCTTCTGGCCGCGTATTACACAAGGCCGCAGAGCGCTGAGCTCCTTGCCGCTTTGACAATAGACAGATGGGATGAAAGAGTAATCGATCCTGCGTGCGGATCAGGAACCCTTTTGGTATCAGCATACAGAAGAAAGAAAACCCTCGCACCGAAAACTATTCACGAGGATGACATCCACAAGAGATTCATCGCCGACGAGGTCTATGGAATAGATATAATGCCTTTTGCGGCTCACCTTACCGCTTTGAACCTTGCGAGCCAAAACATTGATCTGGTAACGGATGAGACCATGACCGGCGTAGCCGACAGCCTTTTTGACATCAAGGGGGGATATGTCCGGTTGTCTGCTACCAAGATGGGAGAGCTCTTCAACTACAGCATAGAGAAGAGGACTCCTAACAAGAAGGGGGATATGGAGGTAAGGCTATATGATTTTGACACGGTGATAATGAACCCTCCCTTCACGAAGAAGGAAAGGATACCAGCCGGCTACCGCTCCAAGATAGCAAAGGAATGGAAAGATTGGGGACTTGAGGTTGGACTTTGGGGGCCGTTTCTCGGGGTCGCAAGAATGCTGGCCCGGGAGCGGGGAGGCAAGATAGGAACGGTTATCCCTATAGCTCTTCTCAGGGGGAGGGAGTCCGCGAGGGTCAGGAATAACCTGATTGATGAGTCCGGCAATTTGAGGATCAGATACATCGTTAAACCGGTGAGAAATTTCGCCTTCTCCGAGAGCTCCGCTTACAGGGACATGCTTGTCGTGCTGGAAAACAACGCCGAGAGAACCCAGACGGGCATCGTATTCATAACAGCGGATCTGCGTGGCATAACCGTTGAAGAAGCCGGATGGCTCGGAAAAAGGATAAGGGAAATTCCAGAAGGAACAGACCACGAGGAACGGGACTTTTCAATATACTGGGTCAAGCACGAGGAGATAGTCAAAATGCGGGAAAACCTTATGCCACTCGTAAGTGTGGTAAAGGTATACAACCGGAAATTGTTCATGGACACAATACGCAAGCTCAGCGCCAGCTCTGTTATGACACCGTTTACCTCCGAAGAATTCCTTGAAGGTTATCCTCCGAGGCCTCGGGGTATATCCAGATTCATCTTCATAACGAGGCCCCTTGACGAGAGCAGGTTAAAGCAGGCTGGCCTGATAATCAGAAAGGAAACCTCCACGGGCGTGGAGGCTGATGTGAAAGCCACAGGGAAAATCCTGAGCTTTCCGAAAGAGGTTCTTCTTCCTTCCCTGCGAACAATAACCGGGGTGAGAAGGATGGATATATCTGGCCAGGAAGATTACCTGGTCATCAAGGAATGTCCATCCGTCAGGGAGGCCGCGCTTCTCTCCGGGTTCTCCGGGGAAATTCCCTGGGGCAAGATAAGGCAAGAGGCAAGGGCCGCGAAAACCAGAGCTGTGATAGCCCGCAGAATGAGGTGGGATTCTCCTTCAAATTCTCTTATAGCCGTTTTATCACAGAAGGAATTCTATCCCTCTAACAACCTTGAAGTCCTTCGCCATACAGGCGAAGATGTTACAATGAGCGTATTGTTTCTTAACTCGGTATTCTTTATGTTACAGCTTTATTATCTAGGCGAGGCGACCACGGAAAACTTTGTAGATGTCCGCATTCACGACCTTGTCCTCATTAAGAGACCATTATGGACAAAGGTTCCGAAAAAAGCGAAGGAGAAACTGTTGGGGCTCTGGGAGGAGGTCAAGGATTACGAGTTCCCCTGCATCCTGGATCAGCTGAAGAACAGGGATCCCGCCAGGCTAAAGATAGACGAGGCTTTTGCGGAGATCCTCGGAGTAAAGGTAAATCTTGAAAATCTCTACGATGCCCTTACCGAGGAGATAGAGATTAACCGGGCCTTTAGAAAAGAAGATAACCCCCCAAGTGTGTAAAGGAGGTTCTCATGCGTGAGATCAAATACGAGGATGTCGTCAACACTGTCGCCGAGATGTGCCCGGAGGCCTGCATAACCCTTGACGAGGAGATGAAGGGGGTAATCAGGGACGCCATGGAAAGGGAGGAATCCCCGATGGGTAAGATGATTCTGGGCAGGTTCCTCTATAACCTTGAGCTGGCCGAAAAGGAGCGACTTCCCTTCTGCGAGGACACGGGCCAGGCTGTGTTCTTCGTTGATGTGGGGGAGGATGTCAGGATAAATCCACCTGGCCTGACCGCGGCAATAAACGAGGGCATGGTAAAGGGCTACAGGGAGCATTATCTGCGTAAATCAGTTGTTGACCCTATAACGAGAAAGAACACGGGGGATAACACCCCTGCCATAATCCATTACACCATAAGCCCTGGCGACACGATCAAAATAGCCCTCCTTGCGAAAGGCGGCGGCTCGGAGAACATGAGCACCCTCAAGATGTTCCCTCCCTCAGCGGGCTGGGAAGGCATGAAAAAGTTCGCGATAGACTGGATAAACCAGTCCGGGGGCAACCCCTGCCCGCCAACCATAGTTGGTATAGGCATAGGCGGAAACTTTGAGCTTGCCGCGCTGAACGCCAAGCGCGCCTTCGCTTTCAGGAGGATGGGCCAGCGCCACCCGGATCCCTTCTGGGCGGAGAAGGAACTTGAAATTCTTGAGGAGGCCAACAAGCTGGGCATTGGACCGCAGGGACTTGGCGGCACCGTGACCGTGCTTGATGTGTTCATAGAGGTCGCGCCGTGCCACATAGCCTCTCTTCCGTTTGCCCTGAATTTCCAGTGCCCGGCTAACCGGCACGCTTTCCGCGAGTTGCAGGGGGCCTGACATGTCGTTTAAAATTACAGAAACAGGAAAACGCCTCTCGGTTGAGAGGATGAGGATGTTCCAGTGAAATCAGACAGGCTTTTGACAACAAAAAACCAGCATAGGAGGTTTTCATGCGGGAGATAAAATACGAGGATGTCGTCAAAGCGGTCTCTGACATGTGCATAGAGGCTTGCATTTTCCTTAAGGACGACATGAAGGAAGTCCTGAAAAAGGCATACGAGAAAGAGGAATCCGAGACCGGCAAGAAGATAATGGGCCAGGTGCTCAAGAACCTTGAGGTCGCGGAAAAAGAGAGGATGCCCATATGCCAGGACACGGGACTCGCGGTCTTCTTTGTTGAGGTCGGCGAGGACCTGAAGGTCTCCGGCGGTGGCCTTACCGCGGCGATAAACGATGGGGTCCGGAAGGGCTACAAGGAGGGTTATCTCAGGAAATCAGCGTGCGATCCCATAACCAGAAAGAACACGGGAGACAACACCCCTGCCATAATCCACTACAACCTGGTTCCTGGCGACAAGCTGAAGCTCGCGATAGCGCCAAAGGGCGGCGGCTCGGAGAACATGAGCACGGTCAAGATGTTCCCTCCCTCAGCGGGCTGGGAAGGCATGAAAAAGTTCGCGATAGAATGGATAAACCAGTCCGGGGGCAACCCCTGCCCGCCAACCGTCATAGGCATAGGCGTGGGAGGCAACTTTGAGCTCTCGGCCATAAACGCGAAAAGAGCCATAGCCTTCCGGAAGATAGGCCAGCGCAACCCGGATCCCTTCTGGGCGGAGAAGGAGCTGGAGATCCTCCAGGAGGCCAACAAGCTGGGCATAGGGCCCATGGGCCTTGGCGGCACCGTAACCGTTCTTGATGTGTTCATAGAGGTCGCGCCGTGCCACATAGCCTCCCTGCCCTTTGCGATAAACACCCAGTGCCACGCGAACCGGCACGCGTTCCGCGAGATATAGGAGGTGCAAGATGGCAAAGAAGATAACGACACCCCTCACTGACGATGTGATCATGTCCCTTGAGATAGGGGACGAGGTTGAGCTGACGGGCGTGATCTACACTGCCCGGGACTCCGCGCACAAGCGCATGGTAGAGATGCTGGACAAGGGCGAGGAGCTTCCCATAGACATAAAGGGACAGGCCATCTACTACGCGGGGCCCGCGCCAGCTCCCCCTGGAAAGCCCATTGGCTCCATCGGGCCAACAACATCAAGCAGGATGGACGCATACGCGCCAAGGCTCTACGACCTTGGCCTCAAGGCGACCATAGGCAAAGGGCCCAGGGCAAAGCCCGTGGTTGAAGCCATGGTCAGGAACAAGGCGATTTACCTGACGGCCATAGGCGGCGTGGCCGCGCTGCCCGCCCTCAGGGTCAAGGAAGCAAAGGTCGTCGCGTTTGAGGACATGGGCCCGGAGGCAATAACCATGCTCGTCGTGGAGGACTTCCCCCTCATCGTGTCCATAGACGCAAAGGGCAACGACCTGCATGTTGAGGGCCAGAAGAAGTGGCAGAGGTAGGGGCGACCCCCCGCGGTCGCCCTGAAAAAGCAGGGCGATAACCCATGGTTAGCCCCCAGGCCCCACGCTGGGGGCTTTTTGTTGCTTTGATCCCCGATACTCCGGCCGCCTTCGCTCCGAACACACACAGGCGGAGCGAGGGCGCTATCAAACAAGAAAATACCTGAGGAACTCTGGTCTGGCGCGCAGGTTTTAACCCGCGCCGGTAAATTAATGAAACAGACGGGCGGGTTGAAAACCCGTGCTGGGAACTTGATCCCACTATAACCAAAGCCCCAAGCTTTGTCCCTTAATGCTCAGGACCGCTTACTGGCTCTTCAGGAACCGGGGCTGGCTCGGAGTCCCTTTTTTCCTGGTCGCCATGGTCTTCGCCAGGCCCTCGCCCGTCTTGCTATCAGCGGGAATTGCCCTGGTCATCCTGGGGGAGCTAGCCAGGTGGGCCTCGGTCTCGTTTTCCGGTCGCACGACAAGGTCAAGGCAGGTTGAGGCCCCACGGCTTGTGACCCAGGGGCCATACGCCTGGACTCGCAACCCCATATACTGGGGGAACTTCCTGGTGGGCCTGGGCATGACCCTTTCCTCCGGCGCGCTTTTTCCCTGGCTGGCCGTGGCCTTTGCGATCCTCTTCTGGGTTGAATACGCGCTCATCGTCCTCGCGGAGGAGGATTACCTGAAAAAGGCCTTTGGCCAGGAATTCGCCGACTACTGCGAGAGGGCCCACAGGTTCCTGGTCATCCCGCGGAAGACCACCTGGAGAGGAGGGAGCTGGCGGGCCGCGCTGAGATCCGAGAGGAGCACCCTGCTGGTGACATTGGGATTTTACCTGCTTCTGGCGCTGAGGCTCGTCCTCTGGCGATAGGATAGCGGTTTGGAAAACCCTCGCCGGGAATAAATTAGACCAGTCGGCTCGGTTTTGACCAGCAACGAGCAACCAGCAACGAGCAGACATTATAATTTATTCATGCGCGCTGTTCTTTCACCTGATGAGATGCGGGAGATGGACGAGTTCACGATAAAGAGGCTTGGCGTCCCGGACGCTGTGCTCATGGAATCCGCTGGCCGGGGCTGTTTCGCTGGGTTATCCGAATTATACGGAGACCTTGCCGGGGCTTCGGTGGTCGTGGTTGCGGGCAAGGGCAATAACGGCGGGGATGGTTTCGTGATTGCGAGATACGCCTCCTTCGCTGGCGCGGGGGTCAGGGTCTTTCTCCTGGGGAAGAAGTCCGAGCTGAAGGGTAGCCCGAAAATCTACGCCGGAGTCCTGGAAAAATTAGGCATTGAAATAGAGGAAACGACCACACGGAGCAGGAAATTGGCCGCGGCACTGGCTGACGCTGACCTGGTCGTGGACGCGGTTTTCGGGACAGGTTTTTCGGGAAAGGCTGACGGGCTTTATGCGTGGGCAATAGAGGCTATAAACGCCTCCGATGGCTTTGTTTTCTCCGTGGACATCCCCTCTGGCGTTGACGGCGCAACCGGAAAGGCCGCGGGGCCCGCGGTTGCGGCGGATGCCACTGCTACCATGGCATACCCGAAAATAGGCCACTTCATCTACCCAGGGAGGTTCATGACCGGTGAGCTTTTCGTGGTGGACATCGGGATACCGCCTGTCCTGGAATCCGCTGCCAGGAGGTGGATTCCCGATCACGAGGACATTGCGGAAATAATCCCCATGAGGTTCGGGCCAGAGAACAAGTCCTCTTTCGGCCGGCTCCTCGTTGTTGCTGGTTCCTGGCAATACTCCGGCGCGGCAATCCTGGCTGGTCAGGGTGCCTTGAGGGCAGGGGCAGGCATAGTCTATCTCGCTGTTCCGGAGAGCCTGAAGCCCCACCTCGTGGGGAAACTGACCGAGGCCATACTGGTTGGACTGCCGGAGAAGGGCGGCTCCATTGCCCAGGGTGGCCTTGAGTCCTTGAAATCCCTGAAGCCTGACGCCATGGTCCTGGGGCCTGGCCTGGGGAGGACGGCCGGTGCAAAGAAGGCCGCGCTTGAATTGCTTACGGGCCTTGATGTCCCGGCAATCGTTGACGCGGACGGCCTGTGGGCAATAGCCGGGGAGCTGGACGGCCTCCTGAAGAAGCGGAAGTTCCCCCTGGTCCTGACCCCTCACCCCGGCGAAATGGCCCTTTTCACCGGGGGAAACCCCACAGAGATAGACGAGAACAGGCTCCGGGTCGCGGAGGACTTTGCCTCGGTCAGAGAGAAGCTTGTCCTCGTTCTGAAAGGTGGGCCTACCATCACTGCCACGGGGGACATGACATACCTGAACCCCACGGGCAACCCCGGAATGGCTGTTGGGGGATCAGGGGATGTGCTCGCGGGCGTGATAGGCTCCTTACTGGCGCAGGGGGTTGCCGCGGAGGACGCGGCACTAGCAGGGGTCTACCTGCATGGCCTGGCCGGGGACATTGCCGCGGATTGCCTGGGCGAGGCCTCACTGCTCCCCTCGGACATGGCCGACTTTCTCCCTGATGCCATACGCGAGGTGCTGGAGGAACCGGAAGAGCTGGAAGAATGAGAGATGCTGGCTTTCCTGCTGGCCCTTGAGGTCCTTCCCCTGCCTGACCTGGCCCGGGTCAACTCTGTCTGCAGGTGGGGGAACAAGCTCTTCGTCGCGGGCGACGGCGGCGTTGGCGTTGTGCTCCTGGACTACCCGCCAAAGCTGGAGCACGCCATTGCTACCGAGAAACCTGTCACCATAGCCACGCCAGACCCGACCAACGGCGATGTCTATTTCATCTCAGCCGGGTGGCTGTGGCGGTGGTATCCCGGCTCGCCCCAGCCGTTCATGCTTGCCCAGGCCAGCGCGAGGTCTCTTGGCGTGGGGGCAAGGTTCCTCTACATGGACGGCGGCGTTTATTCCAAGGGCGGCTCCCCCACTACTGGCGACCCGGCCACCGACGGGGTGGTCTGGGCCGGGGAACGCGTCAACGCGAAAAGGGGCGACAGCACAACCGCTTTTCTCACCCCTTATTATCTGCCTACCTTTGAGATGGGGAATGTTGACATGAGGGTCTTTTACCCTGATATGCGCGACCTCTGGGTTGGGACAGCAGGGCGTGGCATATACAGATACAGGATGGAGACATGGATACTCTCGGAATCGGTCTGCGTTTCCCCACCCATGAGGAAGGCCTACGCCCTTGCCGGCGACACATCCGTCGTCTGGGCAGTTGGCGACTCCGGCGCGTCCAGGTTCTCCGGGGGGTTCTGGCTCACTTATACCCAGAAGGGGAGGCTGTTCTGGTGCGGGGAGGGCATGGCAGTAGCCGTGAAGGACACCCTGGTTTTCCTGGGCATGACCTGCGGCCTTCTGCGAAAGAAGGGCGAGAACTTCATACTGACCAGGACAACCAGGCCCGTCCGGTCAATAGCCATCGGTGGGGCCAGGCTCTGGGTGGGGACAGATGGCGGATTGCTCCTGGGCACACCGGAGACCAACGAGCTCAGCGAGCTTGATGGCCTGTCCGTCCTCCGGGTGAACGAGATACTACCGGGGCCGTGGGGAACCATGGTCCTGACTGACGCTGGGACATACCTGGTCTCGGAGAGCCTCACGATTTCCAGGCTGGAAGACCCCCGCGCGTTTCTCTCCGGTGAGGCATACTGCGGCTTCCTCATGGGCGACACGGCCTTCGTGGTGGGCAACGGAGGGTTCGCGACATGGGACGGCGAGAACTGGGATTACATGAACCTGCCCTTCTCGCCCATATCCCAGAGGGCCCACGGCGCGGGCGGCAACGGGAGATACATAGCGGTCGCCACGGAAAACGGCGCGTATTTCCTGGAGAGAAAAAAGGGGAGGTGGGACAGGGTAACGACCTTCCACGGCCTGCCAGCGGATTTCTGCTGGGATGTCCTTCTCCTCGGGGACTCGGCCTATGTGGCGACGGAACGCGGCCTGGCAAAGGTCTATTTGAACAGGTGAAACTCTCCTGTGTATAATTTCTTCGTGGACCACCAACTGGAAGAGCTTGTGGTCAAAAAAGATTACGGAACCTTCAAGGATTGTTTTCGCGCGCCCGTGCACCGGTGGTTCAAGTATCCGGCCGGATATTCCTACAGGTTTATAGAGGAGAAGGTAAAGGAATACTCTCTTGACCACGGCGATGTCGTCCTTGATCCGTTCGTTGGCTCTGGAACCACCTGCATTGAAGCCATGAAGATGGGAATCCCATCGGTCGGGGTTGAGATGCACCCGTTGGTCGCGTGGGTCGCGAGGGTAAAAACCAACTGGGATATTGATCCTAAAGAATTGAAGGCCAGGGGAGACGATCTCCTGGCAAGGCTTGACACTTCAAGTCTCAAACCCTCTTCGGATGGCCTGCCCGCGCTCGTCAGGAAGTGCTACTCGCCGGAGAACCTGGCAAAGCTTCTGTTCATAAGGCAAACCATTGAGGAAATGGACCGTGAGGGCGCGTTAAAAGACTTTCTCAGGCTCGCGCTCGTTGACACCCTCCGAACCGCCTCGTGGGCCGGGACAGGCTGGCCCTATATTGCTCCAACGAAGTATCACGCCAAAACCTCTGAGCGGGACGCTTTCGCGGAGTTCAAAAAGACCCTCTCCGGCATGATAGCTGACCTGGAGCTAGTCAGGTCAGATTACCCGGAATATGCCCGCGCGAGACCCAGGATAATTGAAGGCGACGCCAGGGATATGCACGAAATCAAATCCGAGAGCGTCTCGTTAGCAATAACCTCGCCCCCATACCTGAACAACTACGACTATGCTGACAGGACAAGGCTGGAGATGTATTTCATGGGCTGGGCTGGTTCATGGGCCGAGATAACCGAACGGGTCAGGGGCAGGCTGATGATTGCCGCGACCACGCAGATAAGGCGAACCGAGTTTGACCCAGCGCGACCCCTTTCGGACGAGGTGCGCGAGGCCTCAGATGAGGTCTATGAGTATCTCTCGGAAGCCATCGCCAGGTTGGGGAAACTCAGGCACCAGAAAGCCGGAAAGAAGAGCTATGACCTCATGGTAGCAGGCTATTTCAACGACATGGTGAAAGTCCTGAAGGAGGTCAGAAGGTGCTTGAAGCCTGGCGGGGATTTTGTCCTTGTCGTGGGGGATTCCGCGCCATACGGGGTTCACACACCCACGGACGAGTTCATCGGGAAGCTCGGCGTTGGCGTGGGATTCACGGGCTACGGGATAGGAGTCCTGAGAGCCAGGGGCGAAAAATGGAAGAACAACCCACAGAGGCACAAGGTGCCGCTGCGCGAGAGCGTGATTACCCTGAGAACATG
>Ga0172366_10001547_pt1 | contig 17889 bp, 14 predicted proteins | sample LakKivSesite69cm_FD_114533 | JGI IMG/M metagenome (GOLD analysis project Ga0172366, IMG submission 114533) | Sediment microbial communities from Lake Kivu, Rwanda - Sediment site 69cm | ecosystem: Environmental > Aquatic > Freshwater > Lake > Sediment | place: Rwanda: Western Province, Lake... | reverse complement strand
TGAACAAGTCGATGATCTCCTGTATCCGTTCCTTGGCCTCGTGATCCTCCATTTTATCAAGCACGCGGCTAGTCCGAATAGTCGTCGGCAAGAAATCCCATTGGTCGGGCTGTTGCTCGGCCAGAACGCCCGTGATCAGCCATCTCTTGATCTCCTCCAGCATCCTCTCCTCGATGGTGACACGGGTGTTCTCTTGCTGTGTCAACATAATGGTTAAAGGTTCTTCTCTCGCAGCGGTCGCTGTATCCTTCGATTCAAGGCTGGAAACTTCATCCCTTAATTCCTTCTTCAAATTCTTCTTGAGTAGTGCTAAATTCGAACAGAGACCATCAAGAAAAGCGGGTTGGAGGCCATCCGAGATGGCATTCGTGAGATCTATGAATATATCCCTCGAATCATCCAAGCCTTTCAACTCTCTCTGGCTCGTGATAGAATAATCGAGTGTGTCGACAGAAAAGATGGTAAATCGGCCACGTTTCTCGAATGGATGTCCAGAGAGATCGATTCAGCAAAGTACGTCGCCTTTTTTGACCGTATCTTCTTGGCTCGCAGGTTTCTTGAAGATGGTTGGGACACCTCTTCTACCGATGCCGTTAACGTGCTTGATCAGGTTCTCGTGAATGGTATCGAAGGGCGTGAAGAAATATCCTGAACCTAGCTTTTCAAAGACAACCGCATCACTTGTCAGGTTACACTCGATCGTGCGGCCTCGGATGTCTCGCTTCGCTTTCTGCCTCGGCGCTTTGAAGGAAACCCTCGACCCTTGCAACGTGAATAAAGGAGATATCGCTGTGGACTCCACGCGTAAAGAAACGTGCGATCCCGTGAAAGCGTGATCGATCATCGTGCTTGGTATCACGTTCTTAATCAGTTTCGATTCGAGGCAGGCATGTAACCATTCGAGCCTTTGCTTTGCTGTCATTACAGGGTTTTCGGCAATCGATTTGGACACGTCGGGAAGCACCCGCTGTACGAGCAACCGCTGGAAGAAATCTTGCCGTTCCGTCGCCCGCTGCATCTCGTCCTTGATGTTGCCGAGCATGTCATCGATCTGATCGTCATCGAGCCTATCATCCCCCTCGGAGATGGCGAAATGCTCCGCTTTCTGATACACGTTGAGAATCGGTTGTAGGGGGCCGACCGCGTTGTGGAAGATGCGGATGCGATCCCAAAGGCGTTTGTAAATCCTACCCTCGATGGTGTCCGTGTACATCAAGTTGAAAATCTTCAAGGTGTCCGCTTCTTGCTTCACCCTATCGATCCTGCCGATGCGCTGCTCGACCCGCATAGGGTTCCAGGGGAGATCGTAGTTCACCAGCCATGAGCAGACGTGAAAGTTCAGCCCCTCGCTCGCCGCGTCGGTCGCGAGCATGATCTTGAACGTGCCTGGTTGGAAAAACCACGACTTGATATCTTCCTTTGTGCATTTCTTCCAAGTGAATGCATCGTGCTCAGCATCGTGCACCAGCAGTTCCCCGCCATCCCCCGAATACGCACCGAGTTCTTGATAGTCGGGATTCCGCCGTATCCGCTCCTTCAGGTAATCGAGGGTGTCCGTGTATTGCGTGAACACGAGCACTCGCTTCGCATCTTCCTTGTTCGCATCATCGAGTATCTCCTTGAGCTTTACGAACTTGGAATCCTCTTTTGTCTCGAGGAACTCGTCGATGTTCCAGATGAACCGATCGATAAATTCGATTTCCGCGTCGTATGATCCCGTCGCGAGCACGAAGCGTGGTTTCGATGTCTTCGAGTTTCCACCTTCTTCCCCCGTATCACCCTCGTCCCCGAAAATCGATTCAGCCTCGGTAATGGATGTAACGGCGACGGTTTTGGTGCCGCCTCCGATGGCACTCATGCCCGCGAGTACCTCGTCCTCCTCGGCATCCTCCTCCTCAGTTTCACCAGACCAATCCACGTTTTCGACCTCGATCTCTTCGTTCTGTAGCTTCACGATCGTTTCCTTGCGCCGCACCAAGGTCTTCTTGATGGCCATGAACGAGCTCGTGAGACGACGACGGTAGACTGCCAGCGTGAACCCGAGGGCAGGCTTTTGCTCCTCCTCGGCGTTGTTGTAGATGTCGACGATATATTGCTCCACCTGGTGATACAAATCTTTCTCTTCCAACGTCATTGCGATCGACACGTCCTTCGGATCCCGCGTGGCGATGTGAATGCCATATCGTTTCAACTGTTGCCGCGTGTTCCTGAACATGAACCATCGAAGGGGCGTCAAGGTCTCCAATTCCCTGCTGAGCTCATCGAGAAACGCGACATCCGAACGATGCCCGTCCAAGTATGGCAAGAAATCGTAGCCCTTGATGAAAATCTCCAGCAATTCTCGCAAATATCTCGGCCGCTCGTCGAAGGATCGCAACTCGCTCTCGTACATCGACGGATTCGTGCGCCCGTGCTTCAAGAAATCCAGCGCCATCTCGACGAGGAAAGCCCATTGGTCACTCGTCCGCGATCTCGGTGCGTTGGAAAGGATCTCGTAATATTGCTTGAAATGATCGCGCAGCCCCCACTTCCCACCGAGGCCAAGAAGTTGGAGCAAGTCGAACAGCTCCTCGATCCGCATCTGGATCGGCGTCGCCGTGAGCATAAGGAAGCATTTCGTCTTCAACTTGAGTTTTTGTGCCAGTGTGAGCAGCTTGCCCGCGGTGCCCGCGGCTGATTTGGTTTTAGGTGGCTTCCGACGTAGGTGGTGCGCCTCGTCGATGACGAGCAGGTCCCAACTGCTCGCGTCAAGGATCTCGGAGATACGAGTGTCGAGCTTGAGCAGGCCAGACGAGACGAGGATGAAATCGTGTGCGTTGTACGCGTTGGCAGACCGTGGCTCGTAAACCTCGTTCCAATATGACACGAGCGAGGGCGGGTCATAAATCAAGAATTCCAGGTTGAACTTCTCGCGCAGTTCCTCTTGCCATTGCACGATCACGTTCTTCGGCACGATGATTAGCACCCGCTTCACCAGCCCCGCAATCACGAGCCACTTGATCGCCAGCCCAGCCTCGATCGTTTTCCCCAAGCCGACTTCGTCGCAAAGCATATAGCCTCGCGGGAAACGATTGTAGATGATGTTCTCTTGATCTTTTTGTTAAATGGATACGCATCTCAAACTCATGGCAGCTATTACGATTACTATTTAAAGGATACCATAGATCAGTTTACCTAGCGCCTAGAAATGGGTTGAATGAAGGTGGCAAGTGGCTTCAAGAAAGTAAAGGAATCCTTCGTGCGCTTCCTCGATGCGATTGCCACCTTTTTCAAGAACTTGTTCAAGAAAAGGAGTGACGACAAAATGGGAGAAAACCCGGATTTCGACGAGGACTTGGGACCGCCAGCGGAGGAACCCGCGGCTCCCAAGCCGGTTTCGAGCAAGACCCCCGCCGGCACTGCGCCGAGGTCGATCGCATCGAAGACGCCAGCCGCGGGCGGTGGTAAAGACGTCTCCGTTTATTTCCAATCGACTATCGGGCCTGGCGAGAAGAAGCAGAAGCTGCTCGTGAACACGGGCAACCAGGTTGGTGCCATCAAGCAAACGGTTGGCAACATGTTTGGCTTGGACCCGAATGATTTCCATCTCTCGCACGGCGGCGTTACGCTCGATGAAGGCTCCCCGTTGAGCAATTATAACGTGAGTGACGGGGACACCTTGCTGCTCATCCCCGCGAGCACCGCGGGGATCTAGCATTTCCGCGATCATCGCGGGAAAAAAGACTCTTGTCTTTTTTTTTATTCAAATAACGACGGAGAATGACGAGCGTGGATCAATCCGATTTCTTCAACACCGAGCTAACAGAAAAAGAACGTGATTTGTACAACCGGCAATTCCGGTATGCAGGATGGAACCAGTCCATCCTCAAGCGGGCCAGGGTGCTCATCGCCGGCGTCGGAGGGCTCGGTTGCGAGATCGCCAAGAACCTGGCCATGGTAGGCATTGGCCATCTGGATCTCGTCGACCTTGACGTCATCGAGCATTCGAACTTGAACCGCCAGTTCTTGTTCCTCGAGGCGAACATCGGGGCGCCCAAGGCGACCGTTGCCGCCGAGAAGCTGCGGGCGATCAATCCTACCATAGAGGTTATCGGCCACCACTCGGCGCTCGAGCGGCTCGATCCAGACATCTACAGGAGGGCAGACGTGATCATCGGCGGCCTCGATTCTGTCCAGGCGCGGCAGAATCTAAATGCCCAGGCCATCCGGTTCAGGAAACCGCTCGTCGACGGCGGCGTCGGCGGCTTTCACGGCCACGTGTACACGATACTGCCATACGAGAACGCGTGTTACGAGTGCAACCCGCCGCCCTCCGGCCCGAGCGACGAGATGGCTGCGTGCACGGTGGTCGGCGTCCCCCGGAAACGCGTGCACTGCGTCTTCAAGGGGAACATGCTGTTCCAGGAAACGTTCAAGCGCGACCCCGACCCGAAGAAACTCGATGACGTGGAGTTCGTCAGGAAAGAGGCGAACCGGCTCGTCCACGAGCACGAGTTCCTCCCGGAGTTCTCCACGGGGGACGTCGTGAAGATCCTCGACCGGCACGACCCGGGCCTCATCACGATCAACGCGGTCATCTCGGCCGTCCAGTCGCACGAGGCGATCAAGCTGGTGAACTGGCGAGCGGGAAACAAGGCACTCGGGGAGCCGATGAAGACGTACATGATCTTCAACGGCATGACCATGAAGTTTTACTACCTCGAAAAACCCCGGAATCCAGCCTGCCCGCAATGCGGGGACAACGTGAAGCGCGTGGGCATCGAGCTCGCCACCACGGATCCTTGCCAGAAGATCATCGACATGCTCGTGGCGATGGGGTTCAAGGCGAGCCCGGACATGGAACCCGTCCTCACGATGAATGATTTCAAGGGCGTTCGGATCATCGACCCGGAAAAGTCCGTCGCGGAGAACGAGCTGCGAACCTACGACCTCATCACCGTGGCCGGTTTCATGAGCGGGGAAGTGTTTATTACCCTAAAGATAAAGTAAATCAATAAAGAAAGCGAGACTGTTCAAAAACGTAAACCAGAAGTGAAAACACATGAGCTTGAGAACCACGAGAATTTCCCAGGATTTTGCAGCGTTGAAGAAGATGCTGAGCGACGGCACGATAGTCCAGCTGAAAGGGTTCGACAAGGAAAGCAAGTCGATCGACCACCTCGCGGTGATGCTCGTCGGGCCAAAAGGAACGGCGTATCAAGGGGGTTTGTTCAAGTTAGAGATAAAGTTCCCGCCAGACTACCCTCAACAGCCACCGTTCGTGCGCTTGCACACGCCAATCTGGCATCCGAATTTTTGGCCGAAGCCATCGGAGTTTCCAGGCCAGCGGAACATCTGCCTGGCACTCGTCGACCCGTCGCTCGTCGGGACAAAAGGCGGGTGGAGCCCTTCCAAGACGATCGTGACCGTCGTCCAAGCGATCACGGCGATGCTGAACACGAAGGGTCAATACATCAACCCTACAGACGTGTTCAACAAGAAGGCGGCCGAAGAGATGCTAAGGGACCCGAAATCGTTTGATGAAAAGTGCAGACAATTGACGAAGAAATATGCAACGGAAAAATGGTAATGAACATGGCAGAACAGCGAGACGCGGGTGGCAGCAAGATAGATGCTCGGGAGCGCAGGCTCAAGGAAGAATTGAAACAAGAGCTGAAAGTCGAGCTTTTAAAAGAGATCTATGCCGAGCTGAAGTCCGAAAAGTCCGAGAAGGTGGACGTGGCAACGACGATGAAGGACACGGTGCCGCACACGAAGGAACACCCGTCCAGGATGGAAGTCCCTCCAGCCACGCCAGTTGCAGTCATGGCACCTTCAACGCCTTCCACTCCAACCGCGCCTTCCACGGCTTCCACGCCGCCCCCGCCCCAGGAACGCATCACGTTGACCGCAAAGGTGTTCTTGAAGATCGCGTCCCATGCCTTGAAGTACGCCAACAACAACATCCCTCGAGAGAGATGGGTCGAGGTCATTGGCCTGCTTGCAGGGAAAGCTGACAACGACGGCCTCGTGCTACACGTGGAGGATGCCTATCCGATGGGACACGGGAACGCGGTATACGCCGAGATCAAGGAGTATAAAAATTTCGTGAGGGCATATAACGATCTCAAAAGTCAGGGACTGTTTGTGTGTGGATGGTATCATTCCCACCCTTCGTACGGCTTGTTCTTGAGCGAGGAGGACATGGGAACGCAGTCCCGCTACCAGAAACTCTGGGACAAGTCCATCGCGCTCGTCATCGACCCGTACCAGATCAACGGCACGTCGTTCGGCTTTAACATCTTCCGGGCGAACCTCAAGTCGCGAAAGTGGTACCCCGTCCCCTTTTCTTTCAAGAACGAGCTGGACATGAAGATCATCCCGGAGCTGATTGAATTCATCAATCCGATCGTGGACGGGAAGGCACTCTTCATGGAATATGACCAGGCATAAAACGTGGCAGTCTATGATGGTTCCATCATCCAACGAACCGTTCAACCATCTTCGAGTATCTTGTTCGGATCCTCATCACGATCGCGCGCGTCCGTAACACCATGCAAGAGATGCCCCAACTTGTTTTTTTTCGCTTGCAGGTATCGGATATTGTATGGATTTGCAGAAATCTCGATGGAAATCCTTCGGGCCACTGTTATACCCGACGATTTTAGTGCATTCACTTTGTTTGGATTGTTCGTGAGTAAAAACACGTTGGAGACGCCCAGATCTTTCAATATTAGCGCGGCGATCGTGTAATCCCGCGCGTCCGCAGCGAAACCCATCATCTCGTTCGCTTCAACCGTGTCATACCCGGCATCTTGCAGTTCATAAGCCCGGAGCTTGTTGAGGAGACCGATGCTGCGCCCTTCTTGCCGCAAATAGATGAGAATTCCATGCTCGCTACTGGCGATTTTTTCGAGTGCTGCGTCGAGCTGCACCCCGCAATCGCAGCGAAGGGAACGGAACAGATCCCCCGTCAAGCATTCTGAATGGATGCGAACGAGGACGGGCGTCGTGGCTGTTGATGGGTTCCCGCGGACAAGGGCGATTTGGATTTCATTGTCGATATTGCTGCTGTATGCGAGAAGGGTGAAATTGCCACGGGACGACGGGAGAACGGTTTTAACTTCTCGACGTATCACGGGACGTACCGGGACGACCTTTGTAGTTGCGTCGTGCATGAAAAAGACCTGATGATGGAGGAAAGAATCTTCACCGCGTTTAAAAGGCTTCCGAGAACCAAGCATTGGGGTAACAGATGCGGTCTCGTTAGTAACCCGCTTCAAGTCCCGTCGCTGCACTTCAACGCATGGAAATCACTCGGGAAAGCAAATAAAGATGCCTTTATTCAAACAACGTGTGCTCACCAACGATTTACGTGTCAAGTATGCCCTTCTCGGCGACGAGATGGAATTGGCCGAGGATGTTTACTTGGAATGGGATGACCACGGTCACTTCAATTACATCGAACCGAACGACCGCTGTGGTGAAGTCCGGGACGTTCTAGCGCTGCCAGCATTAATCAACGCGCACACGCACGTGGGGGATTCGTTTGCCAAGGACCTCGGCATCAATTTGTCCCTTGAGGCAGTCGTGGCGCCCCCGGATGGTTTAAAGCATCGATTGCTACGGGAAACCCCCAAGGATAGAATCCAAGCCAGCATCCGAGACAGCTTGAATTTGATGCTGGCTGGTGGGACCAGTGGTTTCGCAGATTTTCGTGAAGGTGGTACTCCAGGCGTCGCTTTACTTGAAGAAGTCCTGGATCCCATGTTACCAAAATGTTATATCCTTGCACGCTGGCAGCATAGGATTGAAGAGCTGGTCCCGTTGTCTGGAAAGATCGCGGGCATCGGGATCGTCTCTTCAAACGATTACTCCATAGAAGCCATCGAGAAAGCTTGCCAGTTCTGTAAATCTCGAAACCTCTTAATCGCGATGCACGTTTCGGAAACGCCAGCGATGCGACAGAAATCCATCCAGACCAGGGGGATGTCAGACATAGACTTCGCACTGCAATTAGGATATCCGGCTATTCTCGTCCACGTTACATGTGCAACAGGAGATGAAATCAAAAAATTTTTTGATACTAATGCTAAGATCGTTATCTGCCCCCGGTCAAACTCGATGCTTGGTGGAATGGCCCCGCCGGTCGCCCGCCTCGCGGACGAGCAGGTCAATTTCGCTCTCGGCACGGACAACGTGATGGTTAACACGCCCGACTTGTGGCAAGAACTCCAATTTGCGATCAAAATCTTCCGATTACAAGCACCAGGGAACCGCATCAAACCGAGCTTCTGGTTCAGGTCGGTCACGATCAATCCAGCAATGGTGTTGGGGGTCGATCGTTTGCGCGGGTCGATACTAGTCGGTAAAGATGCAGATTTGTGTCTGGTGAACTTGCGAATATGGAACTTGAATCCGACCCCGGACGTCGAAACGAATGTTCTTCTTCGTGGGGGACCGGCAGATATCGATTCGGTCTATTACAGGGGCGAACTTGCATGGAAGAGATAGATTCCGTGTCGATCAAACAGCTCAAGGCGTGGTACAAGGAGCCACTTCCCGAATTGCTCAGGCGCGCTGACAAGGAGCGTCAAGAGATTTTCGGCCAAAAAGTGACCTTCTCGCGGAACTATAGCATTCCCTTGTCTAACATCTGCCGGAACAATTGTGCTTACTGCGCGTTTCGGGCCCGGCCCCCTGCGATTCCCGCTAAGATTCTTGATCCGGATGCAATTCAATCTGCCTTAAAACATGCCCGTGACTTGCATTGCTGGGAGGTCCTTTTCATAACGGGCGAGAGCGTCGTACCTTCGGAGGAAATCGATAATTTTCTCGAGGGAACGCAATGGACCTCTATCGAGGAATATTACTTGTGGGGATTACAAGAAGCAGTTGCAATGGGACTGCTCCCTCACAGCAATTTTGGTCCCGTTACGCGCGACTGGCTTGCGCGTTTCAAGTCATGGAATGCAAGCATGGGGTTGATGCTCGAGTCCATGGATCCGTCGCTCGCCAACCCCGGTATGCCCCACGAGTTCAGCCCCGGGAAGGACCCCGAAACCAGATTCCGCTTCATTCAATGGGCGGGAGAGCTATGCATCCCGTTCACGACGGGCATCTTGATCGGTATTGGAGAAACGGAGATCAGCCGACTGGAGAGTTTATTCGCCATAAACACCTTGTCCAATCGTTATCACACGATACAAGAGGTGATCATCCAGAATTTCACGCCGGATCCCGCGACCCCCATGTCTTCTGTTCAACCCCCGCCGCTCGTTGAATTATTACGCCTGGTCGCGATCGCCCGGTTGACATTGGAAAAACACGTGTCCATCCAGATCCCCCCGAATCTTAATCCGAAAGGCATCCTCGAGCTCGTCCATGCAGGTGCGAACGATTTGGGTGGTATCAGCCCGGCAACGATCGATTATGTGAACCCCCGGGGAGCTTGGCCGTTGGTTACAAACGTCTCACGGCTTCTCGCCGAGGAAAAAATCGACCTCGTCCCTCGCTTGCCCGTCTACGATGCCTTCATCTCGGAGAAGTTTTTATCCCCGGCGATTTTGCGCAACATCACAGCAATCCGAAAGAAGATTCATGATGGATCCTAGCAACTTGGTTCCTTCTCCTGTTGTTGGCGATATAATCGCCGCGCACAAATCAGGAAAAGAGATCTCTACCAGGGACGCGATCGTGCTTTCACGCGCCAGAGGAGATGACTGCCGAGCGATCCTCACGTACGCGAATGAACTTTGCCAAGCCGTGCACGGGAAGAGAGTTAGTTTTGTTGTCAACCGGAACATCAATTTTACAAATGTGTGCACGATTCAATGCAAGTTCTGCGCGTTTTCCGTGCCACCGGGGGATCCGCGATCCTACCTTCTATCTCATGATGCCATCGCTCGAAAAGTGGCGGAGGCGAAAGCAAGCCGATGCACGGAAGTTTGCATCCAAGGAGGGATCCATCCCGGCATCGATCTTGATTATTATCTCGGCATACTCCGCACGGTGAAGGAACTAGCACCCGAAATTCACATACACGCGTTCTCCCCGCAAGAGATCTATGCAATGCACCAGCGCTCGTCCATGCCACTACAAGCATTGCTGAAAATGCTCAAGCAAGCGGGGTTGGGCTCCATACCAGGCACGGCAGCGGAGATCCTCGTCGATAGCGTGAGAAGGGAACTCTGTCCCGACAAGATCACGACCGCACAGTGGCGTACCATCATCCAGGCGGCGCACGAGCAAGGAATCCCGACGACAAGCACGATCATGTTTGGATCCATCGATGGCTGGGAGGAGCGGTGCGCCCACTTGAACGAGATCCGGAACATCCAGCGGAAAACTCGTGGTTTCACCGAGTTCGTCCCGTTGGCCTTCATCCGCCCTTCGAATGTATTCTGGAACGGGAAGATGGATGCAGCCCTCACGGAGGAAGACATCCTTAAATTCTATGCGGTCTCCCGCCTCTTTTTCCACGATACGATCCACAACGTGCAAACTTCTTGGGTGAAACTTGGGACGCGTCTTGCCCAAGCATCGCTTGAGTGTGGCGTGAATGATTTCGGGGGCACGCTTATGGAGGAAAACATCTCGAAGAGCGCCGGTGCAAGCCACGGGGAATTCCTTGCCCCTGATAAAATAAAGGAGATCATCAGGGCAGCGGATCGAATTCCCGTCCAGCGTACCACCACGTACGAGACCTTGCAAGTGTTCTAACGTTCAAGCCCCAGTGATCGGGCATCTTGTCGTTTATAACGAACGATGATGCGATCGCCGCGGGGCTCTACCGAGTGTAAATGGAACGATAGCGAATCTTCGACGAGATTGAAGCCGGTACCTTCGACCAGGCTTTTCGCTCCTTGGCCACCGACGAGCACGGGCGCGATGCATAGCCGGATCTCATCGACGAGCCGTGCCTCGACCATACTCCAGTTCAGCGTGCCCCCACCTTCGAGAAGAACGGTCCGAATGTTTCGCTGGTAAAGGCATGTAATCATTTTTTTAACATCAACGCGTGCACCTTCGTTCACGGCGATCACATCCGCGCCAAGGGCTTCGATAGCTCGCTGGCGTTCGATACTCGCGCGTTCGGTCACGCACACGATCGTTGGGGCGAGTTGGGGATCGATATCGAGGACGCGAGCATTGACGGGGATGCGGCACGCGCTATCCACTACCACGCGAACCAGGGGAGATCTTGCTGGCCAATATTTGATCCGAAGCGATGGGTTGTCTTGGATAACGGTATTGATACCGACCATTATTGCGTCCACGGATGCGCGGATGGCGTGGACTTGACGCCAATCTTCTTCGTCTGAAAATTTACTGTCGCCAGATCTCGTGCAAATCTTGCCATCGATGGACATTGCAGCGTTCAGCAACATATACGGCCGATCCTCAGGGATCGGGGCGGTTGGTTTCCATGAATCCGCGGGGAAACATCGATCATCGACATGCGGGTTGATACCAGAAATATATCTTCACCACCATCGCGTTGGCTCGTTTGACACTTGATGAATATACACCCTCGATTGAAATAAAACGACGTGCATGATGGCGTGAAAGAAGGGAATGTGGGACCTTCGGAGTGCCGGATGGTTGAAACAATCCTTGGAATACCAGGGGGCTCGCCACGGGGAATGCGAGGTTCGCCACCATGCCATGCGCCTTGAGGACGGCGAGAAAGCCTGCCCACGAGGCCGGGAGATCATGTCTGTCCATGCGGTGCAAATTCGTGATATCGTTTCGCACAGCAATCAATATCATGCCAACGAGGATGCAGCGAGGGAGGTAGCAGAGAAATATATTGCTGGCTCCCCAATCTTAAAAAGCAAAGCTATCGATATTATAGCGACTACGGCTAAAGAAGGCGCTTTTCATGAAACACGACCAGGGGTAAAACATGGCACGCCTGCGCTGGTTCCATTACCTCATCGTCTTGCTCATTTTCCTGGTCCTCGCAGTCCTGGCTGGCATCCCCTTGAGACCACCGGAGACGAACTCCTTTTGGTCGTGGATGCTCGTAGGCACCTGGGTCATGTTCGGGATGAAGCTCGCGGACAGCGCCGCCTACATCCGCTCGTTCAACTCGATGCAGAACCACGCGCTGTTCGTGTTCTGGACGAACTTCGCTGCCCTCGTCTTCAGCGCCTGGGGGAATTTCGTGACCATCCCGTTCCTGGCAGATCCCATCGTGGACTTGCACGTGAGCTGGATCGTCGTGAACTCTTGGACGTTGCTCTTTTCTGTGCCCTACCTCATCTATGGAACCTATTCGATTTACGCGTGCTTCCGCCGGTATTTTTACGTTTATATTTTCGGACGATCCGTGAATTCCAAGAAATTCGGCCTCGCCGTCGTCGTTTTCAACTTCATCTTCGAAACCTTGTACCTCGCGTTCATCTTCTTCTGGTTCGGTTCCGTGGACGTCCCGCTCGACCTCGTTTCCCGGCACGTCGACCCGTTCGGGATCTCGTTCTTGCTCGTGGCCATCATCATCGCGGCCAGGTTCGGGCGGTCGCCGTCGATCCCGGACATCAGCGCCCCGTTGCCCTCGCCGGTCCGGGAGCGCCCCAGGCCGCAACCAGCAGCAGCGCCGCGGCCCGCCCAGCCCGTCGCCCAGCCGGCACGGGTCGCCCAACCGGCCAGGAGCTGGGACACGGGCATGGCGCGGCGGGTGAGCGTGCGGGTAGCCGCGCCGGAGGCCGTCCGCGTCGAGAGGGTCAACATCGACGAGCTGCGCCCGAAAGGCAGCGTGCTCTCGAAGGAGGACTTCAAGTGCATCTTCTGCTTCAACCTGCCCAAGGTGCCTGATGACGAGCTGCGCGGGATCGTGATCTGCCCGTCGTGCCGCCACCCCGCGCACGCCGACGAGTTCAAGGAGTGGGCGAAATCCTCGGGGCTATGCTCGCGCTGCGACGCGAAGCTCCCTGAGACCTTCCGGAAGCGACCGCGCATCGTGAGCGTGAAGGTCTACCTCGACGCCATGAAGCGCTTGTCGAGCCAGATCAAGGGCTGAGAAAACCGAGCGCACGGTGCTCATGAAGGGGCGGCGAGCGCGCGTGACCACGATAATCAAGAGAGCCAGGCCGATGCCCGAGTTCCAGGGCGAGTTCACCGCGATGGCCGAAAAAACGGCCGGAGATGAGCATTCGTCCTCGGATCGAGGGCCGCGCAAGAAGAGAGTTCATGAAAGCGTGCCCGGGCGGTCTCTATATTCGTCTTCGTTTTCATCTTTCCCACCATCGTCGTCATCGCGCCCACGCTTGCTTCGGCCAGCGACGTGCATGTCTCCGCGACGCGCACCGACACCCGCACGCCCGGGAAACGGGAGGCGTTCCGCTCTGGCAGGTATCCCGCCGGCTGCGGCAGGACCGAACGCCATCCCGGCGTGATCGGGTCGGGGTTAATCACAGGAGAGGCTGAACGGGCATCATCCCCCCGCGCGCTCGGGAATCGTTATCGCTTCCCCGCGGTGCTCGCCGGGACGATCAACACCGTGTCGCCGTCCTCCACGTGATAGACCTTGATCGCGCGGGTTTCATCCAGCGTGATCCCGCCGTGGACCAGGTGAAAATCGGGGGGGAAGAGGCCGAAAATATTCCCGACTGTTTGCTTGAGACTCTCTATCCGGGCGTTCTTGTCTATTTCCAACTCGATCTGCTTCTCTCCGGGTCCTATAGTTGCCTGGAAAAAAACTTTGATGGTTTCCGCTTTCGTGACCGGCGTCTTGCTCGCGAGCTGCTCCCCGGTGCTCCCCGCGGGCGTCTTCGCCTTGGTGATAGCGGCGGGTATGCCGCCCGTCTTTTGTGACGATCGCACTTCCTCCGGCTCATGTACCGGTGCCGGTTCCGCCATGGTCGGGACCTGGCTGGCGATGGGAGTCGTGACGATGCCGCCGGGCGTGGTTTCCTTCTGGGGCCTGATCGAGATGGCGAACGTCTTGGCGAGCTCGTCGTAGAAGCGCCAGAGCTGTAACAAGCTGGTCGCCTTCAAGTAGTCCCCGCGACCGATTTCCCGGCCGAGCTTTTCCATGAGCAGGTCGTCCGCCTCGCCCAGGCCGATGGTGTAGATCACGACGCCTTCCTTCGCGAGGAATTCCCTCGCGACCGGGATCGGGTTCACGGGAATGCCGCTTGCCTCGTCGCCCTTGTTCGGGTTGCCGTCGCTGAGGAGGATGACCATAGTCGGATCGGGCTTGCCCGTCTGAGGATTGACCGGGAAGTACGCGATTTGCTCGGCGGCGATCTTGAGCGCCACGCTCATCGCCGTCAAGCCAACCGCTTTCTTGGTCTTTTCCGTTATGTAGTACGCGAGGGTGTTCAAGTTCAAGTCCCGCAGCTTCCCGCGGCATTGTATCACGGGGGACATGACGCCGTTGGCGTTTTCCATCTCGAGCACCTCGACCTCGTCGCCGAACGCGATGACTTGCACGTTCTCGCCGAGGCCACGCTTGGCCTTGAGGCTCAAGTAGAGGAGCGATGCAGCGGCAGCACTCGCGATGCGTGAGACGGTCGCCCCGTCCTGGAATTGATTGAAGAATTCCTCCAGGTGGGATGCCATGGCATATTCCCCCTTCAAGTAATCGATGATGCTGCTCACGTCCCGCACGACGAAATCCGCGTTAAGCATGGATCCAGACACGTCGATGCACAAGATCGTGTTGAACCCCATTTCCCTCGCGGGAACGAGATCGAACAGCATCTCGGAGCTGTCGACGACGGCAACGTCCCCGTCGCCGATCGGGGGGTTCGTGTCGATTATCTTCAGTCGCAGCGGGCAGATCCCGGCGTCCTTCCACTCGAGTTCCATACCTTTGAACACCGGGCGGCGCTTCAGCAGCTTTTGCACGCCACTGATGTGCTCTGACACCCAGACGATCGATGATTCGATCGGGCACTTTCCTTGGGAATCGACGCTGATCTGCAACTCCGCGATGCCTCCCCTCGGTACTATCTTCTTAATGTCGGTCTTAGGCGAGTCGCCCGCTGCCATCGACGCGATGATCCCCTCGTCGACCAGCATGGTGCCGGGCGAGCAATCGTCGCTCGAAATGACTTGCACTGCGGCCTTGACGAGCCCTTCAACCACCAGGACGACGACGTCGAAGTCCTCCAGGTTCTGGGCTGCCATGTCCTGGTGGTTAAGCATGGCCTGGCCGGCCAGGTTTCCCCCGTTGATGAGCTGCATGGTTTATCTTCCATTTCCTGCGTTCGTGCGCTCGTGTGTTCGCGCTGCCCCCGGCACGTTCACGTGGGGTGCTTGGTCCGGATCGAGTCGGAGGGCGCCTTCTCCCTGATGCGCTTCTCGAGCTCGCTTCGTTGCCTGTTGAGCTCGTCTCGATCTTTCTGAATCTTGTTCCACTCTTTCTGGATATTTTCCTTGTCACGTGAAACCTTGTCCCGCTCCTTTTCAAGGTTTTCCCTATCCCGCTGGATGTTGTTCGCTTCCCGCTGGAGATCCTTCAACTCCCGATTCTTCCTGTTTATTTCGTCGTCTAGCGCGTCGCGTTTCCTCGCAAGCGAGGGCAGCTCGTCGTTGATCTTGCGCATCTCGTCTCGCGCCTTGTCCCTCCGCCGGTTGAGATCGTCGATCTCGTTCTTGAGGTCCTTCACCTTGTCCTGGTACCTGGCAACCTCGTTGTCAAGCGCCTTCCTTTTCCTCTCGAGCTCCTTCTCGGCATCGTCGACCTTTCTTGCACGGCGGTTCAGGTCATCTTCCATGTCGCGGAGCCGGCGCTTCGTGTCCTCGAGCTGCTTGCTGCTCTTCGCGAGGTCTTGCTTTTCCCTCTCGATCTCGCGCTGTACATCGGCAAGGTCGTCCTTGAGCTGCTTGTTGCGGTTGACGAGAGACTCGTTCTCTGCCGAGAGGTTTTTTTTCCACTTCTCCAGCCCCTCTTGCTCGTTTCGCAACACCCGAATGCGCCCCTCGCGCTCCTCCTTCTCGCGATTGTACTTCTGCACGTCGCCGATCAGTTTATTGATGTCCTGGTCGAGCTTCTTCTTGTCTTCACGCAGATCCTGGAGATCCTTTTCCATGATACTCGATGCTTGCTTTTTCCGTTCGAGCTCGCGTTCCTCGTTCGCGATGAGCTTGCGCACGCCGCCGAGATCGTTGGTGGCCTTCTCTTTTTCCTTGAGCAAGTTTTTTATCTCGTCTTCTTTCTCCTTGCGGCTAGCCTCGAGCTGAGCGATGATATTCTTGTGATCTTCGATGCGCTTCAAGATTTTCTCCCATTCCCGCCGCTCGCGTTCCAACTTCGCACGCTCCTCTTCCATTCGACGAGTCGCTTCGTCGGGTTCCATCGAGTCACTTGGCGTTTTGCTAGTCACTTGGAACTTTGGAGGGGTGGCGTTCATGAGGGTTCATCCTGGACATCGGCGGGATGGAAGTCCTTGACATCCTATTCGTCTTAAGGCTAATAAAATCAATTGCATCCGAGACATAACCTTGGCGATTATCGGCTCGCAGTCGCCGTCGTGAATCACGATCATTAATGGGAAAAAAAACAAGTTTACTCCATCGTCAAGCCCACATATATGCCGATCACGAAGAACGATGCCAGCGAGTTCGCGATGAACTGCGGGTTAACGAAATTGCGGAGCAGCAAGATCGACATGAAGGTCACCAGCAAGGAAATCAGCAAGACGAGCGATTTTTTCCGCAGCATGCCCGTTGACGCCCTCGCGAGCTTGATGTAGGTGGCGACGATGTTCACGCCGACCAGGGCCAGCGCCACGACCCACACGTAGACGATCACGCCGAGCACGTCTGACAAGGCCGGCGCTACAAGAAGCACGAACGCGAACGCGATGATGAGCGCCTCGGTGATCAGCAAGAAGAAGGTCAAGTACGGGACTTTCTTGTTCTGGATGTCCTTCTCGATCGTGTTGCTCATGAACATGAGGCTCGCGCCCATGCACACGAGGGTTAAGAATGTCAGGACGTTGGACGTTAGGACCCCGCCGAGCACCCATGTCGGCATGGCATTGAATGCCATGATGCCCGACCAGTCAAACGTGGGATCGAGGGCACTCCAGAACGCGGTGAATTGCCAGGCGAACATGCCGATGCCACCCGCGATCAACCCCCACGCGTAGTTCATGTACGAGTGCGCGATCACCTTACGATCGGGGTTTTGCCGCGCCTTTAACGCCTTGTACAAGAGCGCGGCGCCAAGGAGGAAAAACATCATGTAGACCAGATTGAAGAAGACCGATTCCATGGCATCGACAACGGGATTCGTCGTTTTCCACTTGAAAGAATACTGCGTGAGGGAGTCCTGCTCGTTCACGATCACGATGTAGAACACCACGTTGTAGAGCGGCTTCCCCTCCTTGTCGATCGTCGTGAAGTTCTCGATGTCCCAGTCGTTCTTGATACGCAGGTACGTGAGGTTCGTCTCGATGATGGATGTCTGGTTGATCCAGCCCTTCTTCGGCACGAATTGCGACAAGCTCCAGTTCGAATCCAAGCCCTTGATCATCTCGGTCTCGTTCACGACGTAAACCGATACCTTCTGGGTCGACCGGATCACCATGTTGTTCGTGTCCGGCGTCAGTGTTATCCTCACAGACGCGCTCGGCGGTTTCCCGTCCCAGGTTTCGGCCAGGCGCTGCACCACGACGGCAGAGTTGACCTGGCCTTTCGGGGACAGGTCGCCCCGGATCTCGTCCAGAGCGGCGACGCTTTGCACGAGGAAAAAGAACACCATGAAACCAGTGCAGAAGAGGAGTGCACGGGAACGGTTCGTGAGTTTCATATCATTCCCTTTTCAAAAACGTTCTACCAGGTTCACTATTCAGGAGTCTGTCTAACTAATAATTCACACCTCGTTCTCTTTAAACTTCTCACCCAAAGAAATATGTCGGCCTCAAATACATGTCGTCCATCCCCGTCTCGGCC
>Ga0172366_10001546_pt1 | contig 17895 bp, 18 predicted proteins | sample LakKivSesite69cm_FD_114533 | JGI IMG/M metagenome (GOLD analysis project Ga0172366, IMG submission 114533) | Sediment microbial communities from Lake Kivu, Rwanda - Sediment site 69cm | ecosystem: Environmental > Aquatic > Freshwater > Lake > Sediment | place: Rwanda: Western Province, Lake... | reverse complement strand
CTGGTTTGCCGACCGCCAAATAGGTGGTGCCATCGTTCACTATGGCACCGACGAGCAAAAGAGGGAGTTACTGCCCAAGATTCTAAACGGGGAAGCCTATGTCGGTCTAGGCATGAGCGAGCCCGACGCTGGCAGCGACCTTGCCTCGCTTAAAACCCGGGCTGTTGAGGATGGCGATTATTATGTCATTGATGGGCAGAAGACATGGACCAGCGGTGGCAGCCACATGAACTGGATTTACCTGTTAGCTAGAACCGACCCTGACGCCCCCAAGCACAGAGGTATTAGTGAATTCTTTTTTGAGACCAGCTTGCCCGGGATTACTGTTACCCCCATAGTAGACATCACCGGTGGCGTGCACTTTAACGAAGTCTTCTTTGAAAGCGTGCGTATTCCCAAGAAATGCCTGATTGGGGAGAAAAACCGCGGCTTTTATCAGGTACTAAACCAGCTTGACTACGAGAGAAGCGGGATGGAGAGGCTGATGGGTAATTATCCCTTGTTTGAAGCCCTCATCCAGTACACCAAGGAGACTAGGCGAAATGGCAAGCCACTGTGTGAGGACCCGGTGATTCGTCCCAAGCTGGCACAGCTCAAAATTGAATTTGAAATTGGGCGGCTGCATATGTATCGCATCGCCGTTGTTATGGACGATGGTCGTGCCCCTAACTGGGAATCAGCAATGTCCAAAGCATATGGCACCACCTTTGAACAACGCCTGGCAAGCACAGCCATAGAGATTCTGGGACTCTATGGGCAGCTTTCCCCCCAGTCCAAGCGGGTGCCGATACGAGGCATGGCCTATCACTCATATTTGTCATCCAAGGGCTACAGCCTTCAAGCTGGCACCTCAGAGATACTAAAGAATATCCTGGCTTCAAGAAAGCTGGAGCTGCCCAGCCAATAACCAGTAGACGACTAGGAGGCATAATAATGAATCTAGCTTTCACTGAAGAACAGGAAATGCTAAAGAACATGGCTCGCAATTTTCTCAGTGATAAGTTCCCCAAAACGGTGGTCAAGGAGATAGAAGAGAGTGAGCCGGGCTACTCACCAGAGTTATGGAAGGAAATGGCAGAGTTAGGCTGGATGGGGGTGCCACTTCCAGAAAAGTACGGCGGCGGCGATATGAGCTTCCTTGACCTGGCAGTGCTGCTGGAAGAAATGGGCAGGGCTTGCCTGCCCGGTCCTTACTTCTCCACCGAGGTCCTTGGTGGTTTAACCATACTTGATATCGGAAGTGAAGAGCAGAAACAGGAATATTTACCCAAGCTCGCCAGCGGCGAGGCAATCTTTACCCTAGCCCTGACTGAACCCAGCGCCAGGTATGATGCCGCTGGAATCCAGACTAAGGCTACCGCAGATAAAGATGCCTATATTTTGAATGGCACCAAGCTCTTTGTTCCCGATGCTCACATCGCTGATTATATACTGGTGGTAGCCAGAAGCGATGAAAAATCCAAGGGCGAAGGGGGGATTACCATATTTATTGTCGATACCAAAAGCTCGGGTATAAGCTGTACAGTGTTAAAAACCATCGCTAACGATAAGCTATGTGAGGTAATTTTTGACCGGGTAAAGGTACCTAAAGAGAATATCGTAGGGCAGTTAAACCAGGGGTGGAGCGCGGTGCAGAGAATAATCCAGCGAGCAGCGGTGGCTAAATGCTGCGAGATGGTCGGCTGCATTCAGCAGGCGCTGGACATGACTGTTAGTTACGCTAAGGAAAGGAAGCAGTATGACCGTCCCATTGGCAGCTTTCAGGTTATTCAGCATTACTGCGCCGACATGGCAACCGATGTTGATGGCACCAGGCTTTCAACCTATCAAGCCGCCTGGATGCTGAGCGAAGGTCTTCCTTGCACCAAAGAGGTAGCCATTGCTAAGGCATGGGCGGGGGAAGCCTGTCAGCGGGTTATGGCTCTAGCACACCAAATCCACGGTGCCATCGGGGTGACCATAGACCACGACTTACAATACTATACCAGGCGGGCTAAAGCAGCCGAGGTCAGCTTCGGCGATGCCAGCTTCTACCGGGAGATAGTAGCCCAGGAAATGGGGCTATGAGAATCCCGTTATTAGTTTAGCCTTAAATTCAAGCCAGGGCTTCCAGCCTAGCCAGAACTTCGCTTATGGTCTGCTCAGCAGTAGATGCCCCGGAAGTTACCCCTATATGATGCTTACCGTGAAGCCACGACGGTCTGATTTCCTCTGCCGTCTCAACAAGATATGTCTCGGTAGCCGTGGAACATAACTCAACGAGGCGATTGGTATTGGCACTGCTATGTCCACCGATAACTAGCATCAAGTCCACTCTATTAGCTAGCTCAAGGGCAGCTGCCTGTCGTCGTCTAATATCATGACATATGGTATCAATAATGCGCAGTTCGGAGTCTTTGCTAAGGGCGCAGTCAATGAGCCTTTTGACAAATTCGGTAAAATGGGCTGGTATCTGGGTGGTCTGAGATAGAACACCCAGACGGCGCGGTAAAGGGTCTAACCTGGCGATAAACTCCTCATCCACAGTAGCCAGCCCCCTGCCATCAGCCCAACCGAGAACACCCTTAACCTCAGTATGGTCAGCGTCACCGTATATAATGACCAAAAAACCGCTCTTGGCTAACCGACGCGCCGCTGTCTGAAGTCGGTGAACGAAGGGGCAGGTAGTGTTAACTATGTCAATATGCCGAGCCCGAATCTTTGCCTCTATTTGCGGGCTCAGCCCGTGAGAGCTAATAGCCACCACATCACCCCGGATATCATCAACACTGTTGGCTACCCTGACCCCAATGTCAGCCAGCCTTTTTAGCACCTGCTGGTTATGCACCACAGCACCCAGTGTTTCCACCCCACCACGCTCACGGGCAACCTTCTCCAGGATATCAATGGCTCGCTTAACCCCAAAGCAAAAACCTATCTCCCTGGTTTTCTCAATCTTCACCACTTATGCTTTCCCTCCCGGCATAATTCCCCCGATATTGTGGTGGAAGGAGTTCAGCTATGCGCTGCATTATAAAATCGGTATGCTTAGCCAGCTCCACCTTGGTCAATTTACTGCTAACTGGGGGGAGAGAAAAGGGGTGACCAATGTTGACGGTTATACGAGGGCGGCGCAGTATCCAGGCTAAGCCCTTAACCTTTTCTGTGCCGGTAATGCCCACCGGAAGAATAGGGACGCCATAACGCATGGCGATTAACGCCGTGCCAGGGAAAGCAGGCTGAAGTTGGGCACTCTGGCTCCTTGTTGCCTCGGGGAACATAACCAGAGTCATGCCATCGGTTAACACCTGCTCTGCCCGGCGCATTGCCTGCCTATCCAGCTTCCCCCTATGTACTGGAAAGGAACCAAAGCCACCGATGAAGTAAGCTAAGAACCTAGAACGAAATAGCTCCTCTTTAGCCATAAATATCGCTTTTCTGTCCAGGCTGACACCAAGCAAAGGGGGGTCGGCAAGATTAAGATGATTGGCTACAACCAGCAGCGGCCCCTGGCTAGGGATATTTTCCCTGCCCTTGACCTGCCATTGAGTGAGGAGGGAAAATAGCATCCTGACAATTACTCTGGCTACATAGTAAAACCAAGGCATGATTCCAATTCCACAAAGGAAACCAGCGTTTTCCAATTATACCCTGCGGTAAAGGCAAAGACAAATAGCGCCTGAGCTAGTTCAGATAGATTGGTGACATAGATTATCATGTTTCGTTTCTCTGCAGCATTGACCCCATCCCCCTGACCCCCTTCCCCTGAGGGGAAGGGGGAAGATTTTGTTAAGAGGGGCTAGCGCCCCTCTTAAACACCCCAGAGAATAGAGAGCCCACGAGAGGCAAAGCCTCTAAATATATTGTAGGGAGTCTTAGAGGGGCGAAGCCCTCTAACATAACTAATTCCACCTCCCTTATCTAAGGGAGGTGGATAAAGGGGGAGGGTCACCTAAAATCATAGATTTTTCTGGGTGCTTAAAGGGTGAGGGGTTAATAAACACTCTTGAGTACGGCGCCTTGATTAAACCTGCTTTTTATTCCATAATACCAAAGTGGAACATGAAAAGGTTAACCATTGGTAAAATAAGAGGCTTGCAGCAGATTGCCAATCCCGATGGCATCTTTACTATTTGTGCTATGGACCACCGCGGTTCATTACGCAGTATGATTGACCAGGAGAGCCCGGAAGAGGTCAACTATGAAGAAATGGTTGAGCGCAAGCTGGAGCTGTGCTCCAGTTTAGCTCAATATGCCAGCGCCGTGTTACTTGACCCTATATTCGGTGCTGCCCAATGCATTGGTCACGGCGTTTTACCCAAAGATACCGGGCTACTGGTCAGTATGGAAGCCTCTGGCTACGGTGGCAGGAAAGAATACCGCATAACCAAATTGCTGGACAGGTGGAATATTGAGAAGATTAAGCGAATGGGTGCCTCAGCCGCCAAGCTCCTGGTCTACTATCGTCCCGACCTGGAGAAGCTAGCAAGCAAACTGTTGAAAATGCTTAATATGATAGCTATGGAATGCATAAAATATGACCTCCCCTTCCTAGTAGAACCACTGAGCTACCCCATAGGCAATGAGATGGATAACCCGGCGCAGTTTGCCACGGCAAAAGAGCAGTTAGTGCTGAAAACAGCCCGGGATATTACTGCCCTACCCATAGATGTGCTGAAGGCTGAGTTCCCTGCTGACCTGCGCTATAAAAGGGACAAGCCTGAACTCGTTGACCTGTGCCATCAGCTAGATATGTCGTCTCAGGTTCCCTGGGTCGTGCTAAGCGCCGGGGTAGACTTTAAGCTTTTTTATCAGCAGGTAGAAATTGCCTGCCAAGGTGGAGCCTCGGGCTTCCTCGCCGGTCGGGCTATCTGGCAGGAAGCAATGTATATTGATGACGCCAAGGAGAGGGCTCACTTTTTATCCACGGTAGCTGTAGATAGGCTAAAAAGGCTAAATGAGCTCGCCTCAAAATATGCTGTGCCATGGTATAAGAAGCTTGGTTTAACCCGCCACCAGCTAGCCGAGACCTCAGGAGAGTGGTACCAGGAGTACTGAGATGAAAGAGGCTATGATTGCCACCATAACCCTTAATCCATGCCTTGACCAGCACATTACTGTGGATGGGTTGGTAGTGGATGGGACTAACCGATGGACCAGCATGCGTCTCTATGCCGGGGGCAAAGGTATAGATGTATCACGGGCTATTCATGAGATGGGGGGCAAAACCACAGCCTATGGCTTCGTCGGTGGTCCCACAGGCAGGACGTTGGAGATATTGCTTGATGAAGAAGGGGTGCCCTTCAGCTTCACCCCTATCCAGCGGGAAACACGGACAAACTTCATTATCACTGACACCAAAAGCTCACACCAGACCAGGATTGATGCTCCAGGCCCCTATATTTCCAAGAGGGAGTATGAAAGGTTCCGAAGGAAAATGATGCGGATTTACCCCGGCCCAGATTTAATCGTGGCTGGTGGCAGTGTGCCCCCAGGCATCCCAAACGATGTTTATTACACCATAATTATGGAAGCTAAAGCCTTTGGGGTGAGAACCATTTTGGACTCGGACAGCCAATGGCTAGCTGAGGGCGTAAAAGCCAAGCCCTACCTCATCAAGCCTAATGTCCGGGAGGCTGAGGGACTGCTTAACCGGGAACTGCCCACCGAAGAGGCAATCATCAAGGCGGCGCTCGACCTAGTTGAGATGGGCATTGAGATAGCGGTTATCTCCAGAGGCAAAGATGGTATCATTGCCGCTACCAAGCAAGAGGTTGTGAAGGCAGTCCCACCCCCGGTAAAGGTACGAAGCGTAGTGGGAGCCGGCGATTGCACTATTGCTGGTCTCGCCCTAAAGTTAGCCAATGAAGAGCCACTATTGGAAGCCTGCCAATTAGCGGTAGCTATGGGGACTGCCGCCGTGCTAACACCGGGCACCGAACTAGCCCATAGGGCTGATGTGGAAAGATTGCTGCCCCAAATCAAGGTCGAGGATATAACAACCAGGCAACTGACCAAAACATTCTTTAATTGTCAACGCTCAGACTGGACCTAAGAAGCAGAAAGGGGCTGAGATTTAGTTGAAAAGACCCCCCATATAGTTGACAGATGCGTATTTTTGTGCTATTATCAATTTTTAAGCAGGCTAGGTTTAGAAGATGTCAATATATAGCACCTCTCAACACACGTATTACGCATATTATTCGTATTATTATGAATCAAGCAGGTGTGCTTGGGGGGCTTTCGTATGCAGATGTGAAGAGTAAACAGTAGCCAATACAAACAGAAAAAGTCTTAAGAAGAACCCTCCAAGCGGAGGGTTCTTCTTTTTGAAAAATATTATGAGGTTCGAGGGATTTTTTAGCCACAGGGAGGTAAGTTAATGACATGGCGATGTCAGTAAAGGGTAAACCGGAAATCTGGGACGATACCTGGGTTCGGACAACGTGCGGGGGTTGTTATGCTACCTGCACCATCCGTGCCCACCGTGTCAACGGGGTCATAGTGAAGATGGAGGGTGAGCCAGATAATGACTTCGGTCCCCGTGGCGGCGTATGTGGCAAAGCCCAAGCTATGATTCAGGCATTCTATGACCCCAATCGGGTAAACTACCCGGTGAGGCGGACTAGCCCGGAGAAGGGTATTTTCACCGACCCCAAATGGAAGCGGATTTCCTGGGACGAAGCCCTCGATGAGATAGCCAAGCGGCTCAAGGAAATCCGGGCTGAGAACCCCAAGGAGCTGATGCATGGTGGAACCCCAGGTCCGGGCACCGCCTCAAACCTGGCTCTGGGTTTCGCTGTCTTTGGCGCCATTTTTGGCACCATGAACTGGTACATTGGTGGCGCCGGACTCCATTGCGGAAATGGCTCCCATATGGGAGCGGGCCTGTTCCATGCCTCTTGGTCTATCGTACCTGACTGGAAATACACCAACTATGTTATTCAATTCGGCTCAAACAAAGGCACCGGTTCAGGGCATTCGTTCGGGTTCAACGCCAGACTAGCCGCCGAGGCCAGAGCCAAGGGCATGAAGAATGTGGTTTTTGACCCAGTATGTAACTTCGGGGGCGGAAAAGCGACTGAATGGATACCACTCCGCCCCGGTACTGACGCAGCTATAGCTCTGGCAATAGTAAACATTATCCTGAATGAGCTCGGGATATATGATGCCGACTTTATCAAGACCAGAACCAACGGCTCCTACCTTATCGGTCCGGATATGCGCTACGTCAGAGAGAAGAAAACCGGTAAGCCGATGCTCTGGGATGAAAAGGAGGGGAAAGCTAAGGTCTGGGATGACCCCAGTGTTATTGACTCCACCGATGTCGCTCTGTTCGGGAACTACAACGTTAACGGGGTTAAGTGCCAGCCAGCCTTCCAGTTAATTAAGGAACATGTGAAGCAATATACCCCGGAGATGGCTTCCGAAGTAAGTACTGCGCCAGCGGCAACTATCCGCCGCCTTGCCAACGAGTTTGCCGAGGCAGCCAGGGTCGGCAGCACCATTGAGATTAGAGGGGAGAAGCTCCCCTACCGGCCGGTGTCAGCCATCATGTTCCGCGGCGGGCAGGGGCATACCAACTCAGCACATACTTACATGGCTGTTTGTCTGCTGAATGCTATTGTGGGGGCAATGGATGTCCCTGGTGGAACCATAGGCTGGCCTCCGGTCAGCCTGGGCTACCCTGAGACAGGCAGATTCGTCATTATGCCCTACCCTGACCCTAAGGAAGGCATGCTGACCACTGGAACCTGGATGGAGCATAAAGGATGGCCGGTAGAGGAATCCAGGGTACCTACCGATATAACGTTAAAGGAGCTAGTGCCAACCGCCTCATTCTCCCCTCACCCAGCAACTTCGGATTTTCAGCAATACTGGGACAATTTGGGACGACCTTACGAGATAAAAATGGCTCTGGTATACGGGGCTAACTTCGCCCGGACTGTGCAGAGTCGGGAGATAATGGCTGAGCTATTCAAAAAAATACCGTTCATCGTCTCCATTAATACCATTCACAACGAGTTCACCGAGAGCTTTGCTGACATAGTCCTTCCCGATACCCATGCTTTGGAGAGCTGGGGACTTTTTGAACACCATGCCCCTTTCTTCACCTGGCCAATCGGGCTTGAGGGCTGGTACTTCCCCATCCGCCAGCCGGTGATTGAGCCCCAGTATGAACGGAGACAGGTAATAGAGATTCTATGGGACCTCGCTGACCGGATAGGCATGAGGGAGGAAATTAACCACTACTATAATGTCTATTTCTCCAGCTTTGGTGGGGAAGCCCTTATCGGTGGCGATATCGCCGCCATGAAGGGCGCCCTAGGCATAGATAAAAGTAAGATTGTAGAGCTAATAAAGCCAGAGGAGAGAATCAGTTACCAAGAACTGATTGACCGGGCGCTCAAGCACTACTTTGGACCGGAGCATGGTCTGGAGTATATAAAGGAGTACGGCCACGTTCACTGGCCCAAGCAGGTGAGAGAGGCTTACTGGAGGCCATTCATTAAGGCAAGGGTTCCCATCTATGCCGAGCATCTGGCTGAACTCAAGCCCCATGTAATGGAAAATGCTAAGCCAGCGGGGATTGAGCTTGAATGGGAACAATTCACACCGCTGATAAGCTACTTTGAGCCACAAGTAGCCAAAGAGATAACTCCTGAGTATAACCTTTACTGCTTCTCCTACCGGGATGTACTCCACGCTGGCTCCGGAACCATGGAAATCCCCTGGCTGGACGAAGCCAGCCGTCTGAATCCTTACACCTATAGCGTTACTATGAATGTGGACACAGCAGCCAAGAAAGGGCTAAAGGACGGAGACCTCATCTGCATTGAGTCCGACTACGGTCGGAAGGTGACTGGATTTCTAAAGACCATGCAGGGGCAACACCCTCAGACAGTAGCCATTGCTGCTTGCTCCGGTGGTTGGGCTCTAGGACAACCTATTGCCTATGGCAAGGGGACTAACTTCAATATACTACTGGAATCTGATTCTAAGCATTCTTGCCCCGTATGCTTTAATCAGGAGACAGCTGCGGCGGTCAAGGTCTATAAGATTGACCGTCGGGTAGAATACGAAGGGGCAGAAAAATCACCAACATGGAGGCCAGCATGAGATTCGGAATGGCTATAGAGATGAAAAGGTGCGTAGGCTGTAATGCTTGCTTACTAGCCTGTAAGGCAGAACATTTTCTCCCTCCTGACATCTACTGGAACAGGGTAATAGTTTCAGAAACAGGGAAATACCCTATAGTGAGCAAGCATATATATCCAGTTCGTTGTAATCACTGTGCCCAGGCGAAGTGTGTGGAGGTTTGCCCCACCGGAGCCACTCAGCAGCGTGAAGATGGTATTGTTTGGGTTGACGAGAACAAATGTGTAGGCTGCCGCTACTGCGTGATGGCTTGTCCCTATCAAGTCAGGACGTATTATTCTGATGGCGATAGGGAATACTTCCCCGGTCAGGGGCTGACTGAGTTTGAGAAAATTGGGCAGCTCTTATACCCCCACCAGAAAGGGGTAGTGGAAAAGTGTAACTTTTGCCTGGAGAGAATCGATGCCGGACTGGCAAAGGGGTTAAAACCGGGAGTAGACCGCGACGCCACCCCCGCCTGTGTTATCGCCTGCCCGACTAAAGCGATGCACTTTGGTGACCTGGATGACCCTTATAGCGAGATTCCCATGTTGATAAAGGAACAGAGGGGGAAACCATTCCATGCCGAATATGGCACCGACCCATCAACATACTACATTGACTAAACAAGTAATTGACCGAGGAGGTCCGAGGCTATGATTCAAGCCAGACCATTTGAATTTATGGTAAAGTATACCCCCCAGAGGGAATGGATAGAAAGGCGTGGCATCCTATTCTGGCTCTCACTTTTCGGCACCCAGGTGGGGGCGGGGTTGTTCTTCGTCTCCTCGTTCTTTGATAATCTGTGGGGGTTAGTTATCGGCTGGCTCATCTGCGCTGTTTTAGGGGGTGGAATCCACTTAATCCACCTAGGACACCCCCTTAGATTCTGGCGAATCTTCATTTCATCGGGGTGGAAAACTTCATGGATATCCAGGGGACTATACTTTGTCTCGTTCTTTCTCATCCTGGGAGCAGTGCATATTGGCTTACTCTTCGGGGCAACTCCAGCTACCCCCCTACTGATAGTAACTGATATATTTGCCTTCCTGGTGATAGTATATGGCGGTTTTGCCATGAACTATGCTAATGGCATTGCCCTGTGGAATACAGCGCTACTACCCATTTTATATCTGGTGTCTGCTATTTGGGGAGGAGCTGGGCTAACGCTGGCTACGGCTCTAGCTACTGGCGCCGTCGGTCTAGGCCTGGCTGTAGAGGAATGGATACGAATTTTGCTAATAGGTTTTATCATTATACTTGCGGTGTATTTGATAAGCGTGAGGTACGGGTCACCGGCCGGAGGGGTTTCAGTTAGGGAAATCGTCTTCGGTAGGTGGTCACCAGTGTTATGGGTAGCGGTGGTGGTACTGGGGATAGCTCTGCCAGTAGGGGTGGTGCTCCTTAGTTTCCTAGCCGGTTTAGAGGCAACCCCGGTGGCTCTGATATATATTGCCATCTTTTGCGGCTTGCTTGGTGACCTTGCCACGCGCTACCTGATATTAAGATGCGGCTACTACCACCCTATAGTTCCGTCCCATGTTTATTCCTACTAAATAATGGCGAGGGCTATAGTTGTGAAAGAGATAAGGTTTCATGGTCGGGGGGGACAGGGTGCGGTTCTGGCAGCATGGATGCTGGCGGCTGCTTTTGTAGTCGAGGGTAAGCACGTAGCCAGCTTTCCTATGTATGGCTTTGAAAGGCGTGGAGCACCGGTTGTGGCTTTCACTCGCCTTGACGATAGACAAATTCGAGAGAAGACCAAAATCTACAACCCTGATTGCCTGGTAGTAATAGACCCCAGCCTAATGACCCTGCCCACGCTGTTTTCCGGGTTGAAACCGGGGGGGATATTGGTTCTGAACAGCCCCCAGCCACTGGAAAGCCAGCCTAACGAGAACCTCAAGTTAGCTGGGGTGGTGAATGCCACACAGATCGCGGTTGAGGAAATCGGGAGGGATGTTCCCAACACCTGCCTTCTGGGTGCCTTTGCCGCCACCACTGGCTGGGCAGATTTGAAGTCCATCCTATCCAGCCTGGGGGAGTATTTCAGCGGTGACCTCCTTCAGAAGAATATTCGCAGTGCCGAAAGGGGATTCAGCGAGGTGGAGGTAAGCAAATGGTGATAATGAGAGAATTCACTAAGTATGAAGCTGGCTGGTCTGACGCCGATGAGTTGCTTCTCTGTTTAGATACCGGGAGCTGGCGAACCAAAAGGCCGGTGCTGGACAAGGAGAAGTGCAACTACTGTGGGCTTTGCGCTCTCTATTGCCCCCCGCAGTGCATGGTCAACATGAATGATTATTTTACGCCCAACCTTGACTTTTGCAAGGGCTGTGGAATTTGCGCCAAGGAATGCCCGCGAGGGGCTATCACTATGGTGCCGGAAGGAGAATTTAGCCATGAAGGCGCGAAAGGGTGAGATAAAGGTCATAACTGGTAATGCTGCCGCCGCCTACGGGGCGATGCTGTGCCGACCGGATGTAGTAGCTTCATACCCGATAACTCCCCAGACTGAAGTTGTCGAGCAGCTTTCCCGATTCCATGCCGATGGGATTCTGGATGCTGAGGTGGTTGAGGTCGAGGGGGAGAATTCAGCTATGAACATTGTCGCTGCGGCTATAATCGCCGGTGGCCGGGCGTTCACTGCCACCTCCTCCTGGGGTCTAGCCTTTATGTATGACGCCCTGCTTCAAGCCGCTGGCTTTAGGGCTCCAGTGGTGATGGCTAATGTCAACCGGGAGATGCCAGGCATCTTGGCTGTTTCCTGCGGTCAGCAGGATATGGTCAGCACCAGGGACTCAGGGTGGATCCAGATGGCGGTGGAAAACTGCCAGGAAATCCTTGATTCAATAATAATGGCGTTTCGGCTGGCGGAGGATATAGATATTCAGCTCCCGGTGATGGTAAACTACGACGGTTTTTACCTTTCCTTCCTCGCCGAGGCGGTGGAAATTCCACTAAGGGAGGACGCCGACCAGTTCCTAGCGCCACTGAAGCTACAGCCAGAGCGGACTAAGCTTGACCCAAAGAGACCCCTGGGCTGTGGCACCCATGGCATCCTGATAGGGTTTATGGAGCTTCGCTACAAGCACTGTGCCGCTCTGGAGCGAGCCAAGCAAAAGCTGGACGAGATAGACCGGGAATTTGGGGAATTTTTTGGGCGCAGCTACGGCGGTCAGATAGAGGAGTATCGCACAGAGGATGCAGAGATAGTGGTAATTACCTCGGGAAGTGCTGCCGGAACGGCACGCACCGTAGTTGACGCCAAGAGGGCAGAAGGGGTGAAAGTAGGCCTAGTCAAGCTGAGGTTGTTTCGTCCCTTCCCCCGTGAAAGGTTAGCCCGGGCGCTGAAAGGGAAAAAAGCAGTTGGGGTCATTGACCGGAGCGTTTGCTTCGGCTGGAACTGCGGACCCATATATATGGAGTTAAGAGCCGTTGCCCCGGATATTGGCTTTATTCCCATGATGAGCTTCATTGATGGTCTGGCCAATATGGACATCACCACACCACACATAGAGAGGGTGGTAGACGACGTCTACGCTGCTTCACAGGGCAAACCTTACCAAGAGGTAACCTGGATACCTCTTGAGGAGTGAGGAGAAAACATGGTTCAAAAGGCAAAAAAATTGCCCCGGGTTTTTGAATACTTCCGCAACGAGGACCAGTTCGCCGGAGGGGTAGCCTTCTGCGCTGGCTGCCCCCTGGAACTCACCCTCAGGATTTTGTCCAAAGTCCTGGGAAGGGAAACGGTGATCGTGGGCACTCCCTCCTGTTCCGCTCCTGTTCTTTACGGGCAGAACATCGGGACATGGCATCGGTTACCTTACTATAGCTGCCTAATGACCGGTGTTGCTTCCAGCGCCACGGGCTTGGTCAGATATTACCGTAAGGCGGGTAAAGACGTTAACGTTGTCTGCTTTACCGGTGATGGTTGTGCTGCCGATGTTGGTTTCCAACCGTTAGCTGGCGCTGCCGAAAGAAACGAGCACTTCATTTACATCTGCTATGACAACGAAGGGTACATGAACACCGGGATTCAAAGAAGCAGCACTACCCCTTTTGGCGCCGCCACAACTACTACCCCGGTTGGGGTGGTGGGGAGGGGGAAAGAAACGGCAGCCAAAAATTTGCCCCTCATCATGGCTATGCACCGTGTTCCCTATGTAGCTACAGCCACCGTCAGCCACATGGAGGACTTCGTCAAGAAGCTGCTCAAGGCAACGGAGAAGAAAAACGAGGGGTTTGTTTATATTCACGTGTTTAGCCCCTGCCCCGTAGGTTGGGGAATAGAGTCTGATTCGGCGATCCAGGTATGCCGCATGGCGGTGAGAACCAATTACTTTCCGCTGTGGGAGGCGGAAAACGGAAAATTCCGCCTGACACATACTGTAGCCACGCCCAGGCCGATCTCCGAGTACACAAGGCTAATCCGGAAGTTCAGACATTTGACTGAAGAGGAACTGGCTCGACTTCAAGAGGAAGTGAACTCCAACTTTGCCTTCCTGCGTCATCTCACTGAATTTGGTACTTCTGGAACGCCTGAAACCGGTGGCTAAACCAGGTCAGTTAAGTTGACTTTGGTCTGCCTTTCTGATATGCTAACTAAAATTGAATAGAGTTTAGGGGTGCCCGAGCACGAGCTGGGGCTTAAATGGGAGGCAAGCGCGGTGGAAATCCGCCACAGTCCCGCCTGCTGTGATTGAGGTTTTAGTCTTCATAAGTCAGAACGCCAGCCCCCTTTTTAGCTACCTCCGCGGAGAAGGGGGGGAAAATAGCTACACTAATGTAGAAATCCCTTGCTCTGCAGAGCAGGGGATTTTTTAATATCTATAGCTATTGAACAAGGTCTAAAGAGGTACCTAATTAAGTTGACACACCGTAATAAGCTAATCTTGGTTTTACTCCTGCTAGGAGGCACCCTGATAGCCTCATTATTTCTCGCCAGTGCCTTTGGGGCAGTAGCCATTTCCCTACCTGATATATTGAGGATGGGTCTTAATAAGGTGGCGATTTTTAATTTTCCAGCCACATGGAGGGGGGTGGAGGAGACGATAATTTTCCAGATTAGGCTGCCTCGGGTAATCGGGGGGGCACTGGTCGGTGGGGCTCTGGCTACGGCAGGGGTTCTGTTTCAAGGGTTACTGCGTAATCCTATGGCTGACCCCTACATCATAGGCACCTCAGCCGGGGCTGCTTTGGGGGCTACCATAGCTATGTTACTGCCAATAAATCTGGCTTTCCTCGGCTTTGGTTTGGTGCCAGTAGCCGCCTTTTGTGGTGCCCTGGCTACCGTGTTCCTCGTCTATAACCTAGCTCGGGTGGGGGGCAAGACGCCCATCATCAGTATGCTCTTGGCTGGGGTGGTGGTTAGCTCGTTAATGGCAGCAATTATGGCACTTTTGATATCAATAAGCGACCGCCTACAGCTTAATCTTCACTCAGTTTATTCCTTCCTTCTCGGTCATATCTCGGTAACTAGCTGGGAGCAGACAGCCGTTATTGCCCCACTGGTCATCGGTGGTATTATTAGCGCCCGTTTTTTTGCCTTCCATCTGAATGCCTTTTCCCTGGGAGAAGAGGGGGCTGGCTATCTAGGTATTGAGGTTGAGAGGGATAAAATACTTATCCTGGCTTTAGGCTCCCTACTGACCGCAGCCGCGGTTTCAATTAGTGGCTTGATTGGTTTTGTTGGCCTGGTAATGCCTCATGCCGTGCGCTTGAGTTTTGGACCCGACCACAGATTGCTGCTGCCGGCTTCGGCACTAGCCGGAGGTGCCTTTGTGGTTATTGCTGACCTTGTAGCTCGCACCCTGCTGGCTCCAGCAGAAATCCCGGTAGGGGTTATTACTGCCATTATTGGCGCTCCATTCTTTATCTACCTACTAAGGCACACCAGAAAGGAGTATGCTTTCTGATGATTGACTTGCAGATTTGCCAAGTCTCCTTTTCCTACCTTGATGGGCTGGTTTTGCGTAACATCGACCTTTCCGTTAAATCTGGTGAGATAGTGGGATTACTCGGTCCCAATGGCTCAGGCAAGACCACACTACTAAAGCTAGCCAGCGGCATTCTGAAGCCGACTCAAGGGGAAATCAAGCTTGACGGCTCCAGCCTAAGCCAGTTGAGCCGAAAGTCTATAGCCCGTAATATAGCCGTGGTGCCACAGCAATTTCATATCCCCTTTGCCTTTACCACCAGTGAGGTAGTAATGCTGGGCAGAACCCCCTTCCTCAGACCTCTGGCTGAGGAGACTGAAGCTGATAGGCAATTGGTCAACAATGCTTTAGAGCTGGTTGGTATTAGAGAGCTGGCACAGCGCCGTTTTGACGAGTTAAGCGGTGGCGAGCGACAGAAGGTTATTCTGGCTATGGCCTTAGCTCAGCAGCCCAAGCTGCTGCTCCTTGACGAGCCCACAGTGCATCTGGACATCACCCACCAGGTAGAAATTCTGGAGCTGGTGAAAAGGCTTAATGTGGAGGAGGGGCTGACTGTTATTGCCGCCATGCACGACCTTAACCTGGCAGCCCTTTACTTTGACCGTTTAATCTTGCTCAAAGAGGGCAGGGTCTGGGCTGATGGAACTCCAAGCGAGGTCTTGACCGAGGCTAAAATAAGCGAGGTCTTTTCCGCATCAGTTAGGGTGGAACGGCACCCCCTTACCGGCGCTCCTCATATAGTGGTTATGCCTAAGGGGAACGGTATCAAGCGAGGATAGACTCTATCTTCTTACCGGCACGCCCCTCTCAGCTAGGTAGTCCTTTACTTGGCGAACCGAGTAGACCTGATAGTGGAAGATACTGGCAGCAAGAACAGCATCAGCCTTCCCATCGACTAGCACCTGGTAGAGATGCTCCGGGCTCCCGGCACCACCGCTGGCGATAACCGGCACCACCACTGAACCACTGATAATACGGGTTAGCTCAATATCATACCCAGTGCGATGTCCATCGGCATCCCAGCTGGTAAGGAGCAACTCCCCGGCACCGAGCACAACAGCCTGTTTCGCCCAAGCAACGGCATCGATTCCCGTTGGCTTCCGCCCCCCATGGGTACAGACCTCCCATTGGGGCACACCAGCCGATATTACTCGCTTGGCATCAATGGCTACCACGATGCACTGAGAGCCGAACCGCTTTGCCCCATCAATGATAAGCCGAGGATTAAGTACCGCAGCAGTATTGATGGCTGTTTTGTCAGCCCCTGCCTCCAGCATACGCCGCATATCCTGAGTGCTGCGCAGCCCGCCGCCAACAGTGAGCGGAATAAAGACCTGCTCCGAGACGCGCTTAACCACATCTACCATGGTATCACGACCTTCAGGTGTGGCGCCAATATCCAAGAAGACCAGCTCGTCAGCACCTTCCTTGTAGTAGAAGGCAGCCATGTCGACAGGGTCACCAACGTCTCGAAGGTCACTAAAGCTGGTGCCTTTGACCACCCGCCCTTGAGTCACATCAAGACAGGGGATAACCCTCTTGGTTAACATCGCCGAAACCGTCCTGTACTAACTTAGTGCCATGTGCAAAAAGTTGGCATACATCCTCAGGCCGTATTCCCCGCTCTTCTCAGGGTGAAACTGGGTCGCCACCAGATTGCCCTTAATCATGACACTACACATAGACACACCATATTCTGTGGTGCCAGCTATAACCGTTTTATCATCGGGGTCAACATAGTAACTGTGGACAAAATAGAAGTTGGCTTCATCCGGTATAGCGTTGAAAGTAGGATGCGCTACTCTCTGCTTTACCTGGTTCCAACCTATATGGGGTATCTTGACCCCCGAACCCAACCTCCTGACAATGCCGGGAACCACCCCTAGGCACTCCTGCCAACCCCCCTCCTCAGTCCCCTGGAGCATGACCTGCATGCCAATGCAGATAGCGAAAAGAGGGCGCCCCTCAGAGATTAGCTGGCGAATAACTTCAGACATGCCTGATTGTACCAAACTGTGCATGGTACCGGCAGCAGCACCTACACCGGGGAAGATGACGGCAGCAGCACCAAGCACATCGTCCGGATTGTTGGTCACCCTTGGCTGATAACCCAACTTAGTTATGGCATTGGCGACGCTACGCAAATTCCCGGCACCGTAGTCGATTATGGCAATCCTATCGTCCCTCATCGATTCTTTTCTCCGATGCTCCAATGCCTAGCGCAACTTTATTGTATCATATCTAGTAACTCTTGGTGGACATGACTTGAGGCAAGGACTATAATTTCATTAGTGATGGGTTTTCAACCTAAAATCAGTATTCTTTACACCAAGGATGAGATACAAGCCACAGTCAAAAAGCTAGCGGCTGAAATCAGGCAAGATTACCTCGGCAAACAGCCTATCCTGATTGGAGTCCTAAAGGGTTCCTTTATGTTCCTGGCTGACCTTATCCGGCTTCTTGATTTCCCGCTGGAGGTGGAGTTTATCAGGCTATCCAGCTATAGCGGCAGGGAAAGTTCAGGGAAGATTAAACTGGTGCAGGGTGTCCAGTCTATAATTAGAGGCAGGCATGTTCTGGTCATTGAGGACATTATAGATACTGGTCTCACTACTGCTTTTGTTTTAGATTATCTAGGCAAGAAAAAGCCAGCCTCATTAAAGCTCTGTGTTCTGACTGATAAGCCGTCCCGGCGGCAGACTCCGGTCAAAATTGATTACCGGGGGTTAACTGTTCCCAATAAGTTTATCGTTGGCTATGGCTTGGACTGGGATGAGAGGTTCCGCAATCTTCCCGATGTATACGTCGTGGAGTGATAAAGCCAGAGTAGATTGAAGGG
>Ga0172366_10001545_pt1 | contig 17901 bp, 22 predicted proteins | sample LakKivSesite69cm_FD_114533 | JGI IMG/M metagenome (GOLD analysis project Ga0172366, IMG submission 114533) | Sediment microbial communities from Lake Kivu, Rwanda - Sediment site 69cm | ecosystem: Environmental > Aquatic > Freshwater > Lake > Sediment | place: Rwanda: Western Province, Lake... | reverse complement strand
CCGAAGGTGCGGAGGATGTAGGCGATGATCTCGTCCAACTCGTAGGTGCCCCATTTCCTGCGAACGGCGCGGTTGACACCCCCCAGGGCATGCTGACAGGTCAGGATCGTCGCCCCCGCGGCTTCAATCTGAGCGCGGTTCTCCGCTGTCAATTCCTGAAAGTTTGGCTCCTTGAAGCCGGTGGAGTGGGTGACCACGACGACCTTCCGGTCGGTGAAGCGTTGGGCGGCCTTCACCCCCGTCGTGCCCTGAGTGGAGGCGACCAGGATGGTCCTGATGTCCAACTCCCCTGCCCGCTTCTTGGCGATCTCCAGTGTGCGGTCGGTGTTGGCCTGACCCGGTTGATCGAAATAAGTCGTAGAGACAACGAAATCGGCCATCTTACTCCTTCACCTCTGACACGATGCCCTTGGCAGCGGCAATGAGCCGCACGATCTGGGCGAAGCTCTCCACCGGCCGGCCTTTGCGGGTGGCCCCTAAGCCATCCATGTCGGCCGCTTCCAGTAAGTCCCGGGCACACTCCGGCATCACGCTGCCCCCGTAGATGATGCGCACCGCCTGAGCGGTCCCCTCTCCATAGGTTTCCCGAAGCCACTGTCGGATGAACCTGCACCCCGCGGCCACGTGCTCCGCTGGGGCCGGTTCTGCCGCACCGATGGTCCACTCCGGCTCGTAGACGAAAGCCATCCCCCGGACCTGTTCCGCATCACATCCGGCCAATACCCTCGGAAGCCGGATGGCCAATGCCTCGCGGAACTGATCCCCTTCGCCCTGCGCCTCGCCGATGAGCGGGATAGGCCTCAGGCCAGCTTCCAGGGCGCGGTGCACCTTGCGGTTGGCGGTCTCATCCGTCTCACCGAAATGGCGTCGTACCTCCCAGTGGCCCACCAGCACCCACTGGCAGCCCACGTCGGCCAGCAGCGCGGCCGAGATCTCCCCCGTGTAGGCCCCACCCCGTGCTGCGGAGAGGTTCTGCGCGCCGAGCTGGATGGGGCTGTCCTTCAGCGCTTGCGCGACGGGGTGGAGGGCGGTGTAGGGCGGGCAGAGGAGGATGTCCACTGTCTGAGCCAGGTCTCCGATGGCCTGTTGAAAGTCCCGCACGAAGGCCAAGCTCTGGGCAATGGTCATCTCCATCTTCCAGTTGGCTATGGCCATGGGTTTGCGCATGCCGGTTCCCTACTTTTTCCCCACCAGCTCCCTCAGCCGCTCCAGGTAGTACTTGTAATTCTCCCAGGGCACATCGGGCGGGACGCCGTGGTCGGGGCTGGCCACGTAACCGGAGTGCTGGAACATCCGCTCGGCGCAGGCCAGCTCACGGTCAATGGCCTCCCTGTCCTGAGCCAGGGCCCGCTTGTCCAGCCCGCCCAGGATCCCCAGCCGGGGGTACTGGCGCCGGTACGCCTCGATGTCGCAGCCGGCCTGCACCTCGAAGGGCCAGAAGAAGTTCACGCCATGTTCCATCATGATGGGCACCAGCTCCGAGACATCCCCATCGGAGTCCACGCTCATCAGGGGGATGTCCCTGGCGTCGGCGAAGTCCTTGATCTTTCGGTAGTTGGGCATCATGAACTGGCGCACCATCTGGGGGGAGATGAGCGAGCCCTGCCGCCCCGCCATGTCCTCCCAGAGGTGAATGCAGGCCACTTTCACATGCTCCGTCACCCGGTCGAAGATGCGGATCCAGAAGTCGGTGAGGGTGTCCATCATGTCGCGCACCAGGTCGGGCTGGTCGTAGAAGGCCATCAGGATCTCCTCGGCGCCCATCAGGTCCCGCGGTGTGCCGAAGACACCGTAGGGGAAGTAGCCCAGTTGGGCCACCGAGCCGGTGCTTTCCAGATAACCGTTGAAGGCCTCCCAGTCGGCGTGGTAGCGGCCTGGATGGTCGGGGTCGAAGCGCTCTGCTTTGATGCGCTCCCAATCTTCCCAGCCCTTCACCGGATGCTCCAGAAACTCGGGCATGGAGCCTTTGTCCCGCCGCTGACGCATGAGGATGCCCTTTTCATCGCGCTCGATGTAGAACTCGCCCTTTTCCTCGATGACCTCCCGCTCAAAGGGAGGGTACATCCCCAGGGGCACGGGCACCACCTCGAAGCCGTAGTCCAGATTGAAGTAGGCCATGAGGTTGAGGTTCCGCAGCCCTGATTCCCGCTGCCATCGTTCGTGGGTCAGGTCCCAGCCAAAGAAGCCCTGGTAGTAGGGTGGGCGGTCTACCTCCTGAAAAGTCAACCATTTGACCAATCGCTCGCCATCGCGCATGGGGGTCTCCTTCCATCACACTCAAGGTCACCCGGCATACGAAGGACGGTATTCTCTGGCATGACGGTACATGGCCAGCAGGTTCTCCATTGGCACATCCGGCTGGATGTTGTGGACAGCGCCCAGCACGTACCCTCCGCCCAGCCCCAGTTCCTCTATGCGACGCTCCACCTCGGCTCTGACGTCCTCCACGCTGCCGTAGGGCAGGACGCGCTGGGTGTCAATCGCTCCCCAGAAGGCCAGCTTCTCCCCCCACCTTGTCTTCAGTTGTGCTGGATCCATCCCTGCTGCTGAGACCTGCACCGGATGGAGGACATCCACCCCAATCTCCACCAGGTCGTCCAGGATGTCCACGACTGAGCCGCAGGTGTGGAAGAACACCTTGGCCGGCGACATATCGTGCATCAGTTGAAAGTATCGCTTGTGGCGGGGCTTGATCAGCTCTCGATAGGCCTCCGGGGAAACCATCAACCCGCCCTGCAGGCCGAGGTCATCGGAGGCCATGAGCACATCCACCTCCGAGCCGACCTCTTCCAACAGCTCCTGGCAGATGGCCAGGCTCACCTCCAGAACGGCGTCGAAGAGGGTCTCAAGCAACCTGCGATCTCTTGCGAAGTCCAGGAACCAGTCCTCAAATCCCCGCAGGTACTGGCTAGTGTGTACAAACCCACTTTGTAGGTTCAACACCGCCGCGCAGTCGGTTTCCTCTCGGATCTGTTGGACGCGCTCCTTGAGCCCTTCCCTCCTGATGGGGTCATGGGGGTCAGGCCACGGATAGCGTACGATGTCGCTCACGGTGATCTCGCCGGCCAGGGGGAAACGACGTTGATCGTAGTAAAATGACCCCGGTGGCTTCACCCGCTCCACTCCCCATTCGTCCCGATAGTGGCCTTCGCCCAGGATCACATCGGGCGGGGCGGCAGGGAAGACCCCTCGGGTATCAATGTCCAGGGCTTCCAGTATCCGCTCGTCCACATCCACCACTTGCATCATCCTGCTGGTCAGCACGTTCTCCGCTTGGATGCCGAAGTGGGTTTTCAGCCGTTCGTAGCCCTCGACGACGATGCTGGAGTCCCTGGTGGAGGCGAAATCTAGGGGCACCCTATCCGGCTCTTGGTGCGAGAGCGCCGCCATGGCCCTCTCTCTGTGGGTCATCGGTGACATGAATCGCCTCCTATTCGTCTAGCAGGCGCGCTCCGCCAGTGTACTTGGCTACGGCGTCCAAGTCCAGCGTCAGGCCCAGGCCCGGCGCGTCAGGGATGGAGAGCATCCCCTCTGCGTCCAGTGTCCAGCCCCCAGCAGCGATCTCATCAATGTAGGGTGAGCCTATCTGATATTCTACCAGGTCGGTATCGGCAAAGGCGGAGGCCAGTTGAAGATCGGCGGCCAGGCCGATGGCCGTGTTCCAGCCATGAGGAATGAAGCGCACGCCGTGCTCCTGGGCCATCCAGGCGATGTGGCGCTCCTCGCTGATGCCACCTACCTTGGTCACATCGGGCTGCACTATGTCGAAGGCGCCAGCCTGCAGCCAGGGCTGGAAGGACTGGCGGCGGGTCAGCACTTCGCCGCCCGCAATAGGCACCGGCGCTGCCCGGCGCAGCAGGACGTAATCATCCAGCGCGTCAGGCTTCAGGGGCTCCTCGAACCAGGCCACGTCATATTCGGCCAGCATGTGCGCTGTACGCCAGGCCCACTTGTAGCCCTGTCTCCAGAAGGCGTCACTGCCGCCCGCATCCACCATCAGCAGCGCATCCAGCCCCACAGCCTCTCGTGCAGCGCGCACCATGGCCTCATCCAGCGTGTTGCTACGACGTCCGAAAGGCCCCCAGCCGATCTTGAAGGCCCGAAACCCTTGCGCCTTTATCTCCAGCAGGTGATCGGCCAGGGGTTCGGGGTCTTGCATCAGCAGAGAGGCATAGGGGCGCACCCGCTCCCGGTAGCGCCCGCCCAACAGCCGGCCGATGGGTTGTCCGATGGCCTGGCCCAGCAGGTCCCAGAGCGCGATGTCAATGGAGCTGATGGTGTGGGTAATTGAGCCGCCTCGCCCCTGCCAGAAGGTGTGCTGGTGTAGCTTCTCGCTGACCCGTTCTGGCTCCAGCGCGTTTTCGCCCCGGTAGAGTGGCTCCAGCACGGCCAGCGCACCGCGCACCAGATCCTCGCTGGTGTAGACGCTGCCCAGGCCGGTCAGTCCCTCATCGGTGAGGACAGCGACCAGGGTGTGCACGCAGTCCTCGGGCTGCAGTTCGTTGCTCCAGCCTCCTTCAGGGGTCTCACCGCGCAGCCCCACGGCCCGAATCTCGCGTATTCTCATCGTTTCCCTCCTGCTTACCAGCGGATGTGGGACTGGACGGGTGCGCTGTGTTGGTCAGAGCGCTCACCGATGGGCCAGGCCCGCCATTCATCCACGATGTCGATCAGGCGTGACACTGCGGCTTCGAAGATGATCTGGCCCTTTTCCGCCGTAGCGGCAGTGGGGTCTCCGTGGACACCGATCTTCGTCCAGCGTCCCCAGATGTCATTGAAGCGCACGGGATAATCGGGGGTGCTGTCGGAGCTCAGAACCGTGCCCCGCACATCGTTGTCCGCACGGGCCCTGTCCATTTTCACCCGCTCCGGGGCCAGGTACAGATAGAGCGAGGTCTCGAACTCGTCGGCGTGAGCCATGACCGCCGTATCCCTCACCTTGTTGAAGGCCTCAACGGCCAGGGAGTAGTAGTTCACCGCGGCGCAGAGAGAATCGGTGGCCAGGACCGTCTTTCGGGCGACCAGATCAACGAGGGGGCTGTTGGACCCGTGGCCATTCACCATCAGTATCTTCTTGAAGCCATGATAGGCCACGCTCTTGGTGATGTTCAGACAGAAGGCGATGAAAACCTCCGGCTCAATGTGAATGGTGCCCGGGAAGTCCATGTGGTGCAGGTTCAGCCCGTAGGCAACGGGCGGCAACACCAGCACCCGGTCTGGCGCCCGACGGCCTACCTCCAGGCAAACGGATTCCGCCAGAAAGACATCCACGTCGAGAGGAAGATGAGGGCCATGCTGCTCGGTGGAGCCAGTGGGCAGGATGACCAGCTTTTGCATTTCGATAGCCTCGTTCATCTCCTCCCAGGTTAAACGGTTGTAGCGGTACTCACTTGACGCACTCACGACATCGGACCCCTTTCGACTCTTTCGGAGTTCATGGTCAGGGTGGTGGAGTCCCCAACTTGTTGGGGGTGCGGTGCAAAGAGCCCGACCAAGGTCGGGACTCCAATGCGCTATTCTTTCTGATTGTGCAGTCCATTCTGAGTAGGAGGTCCTACGGAGACCCTGTCCTGAAGGGGACGCCCAGTTGACGATACGCTGGCTGGAGCAGAGGAACCAACTCCTCGACAAATTCCTGCTCATTCACCTGCCCGATCAGGTACTGGCAGACGTTGATCACCGCCTCCGCCTGCCCCTCATCGAGCAAGGCCTCCGCCTCCTCGAAGAACTCGTCCTTCGCTGTCTCATCCCAGGTGTCTACCCATTCCAGCCCCAGGTCGAGCAGGTACTCCTCATCCGACATCTCCTCCTCTTCCTCCCACTCCTCACCCTCTACGGGCACCCGCTCTACCCGTACCCCCGCCTGGGTGAGGAACCCTTCGATGTAGTTCAGGTAGCCCCGCGAATCGGAGCTGGGGGTGGACCAGGTCTCGATGGAGCCGAGGATGGTGCGTAGGATGCCCACCAGCTCGGCGTCGGAGTGGCGCGGGTGCTCGGTGAAGAGGTCATCCCAGTTGCGTTTGATGTTCCACTGTAGCAGACCCGTTTCGCCGCCTGGCTCGACCTCTACCTCATCGCGCTCCTCAGCCGGCTGATAGGACCCAGAGCGCAGGTCCCTGATGAAGCCCTTGAGGCTCGCTTCCACATCTCGATCGGTCAGCTCTCGATCGGTCATCATGTAGGTCTCGTAGATGCCCGTCTCGGCCCTCATCATGGCCAGGATATACTTCTCTTTGCGGTACTTGCTGCCATAATAGGGCCGCAACTCCTGCAAAGCGGCCTTGCGCCGACGCTGTAGTTCTTTCCGCTTCTTCTGCTTCTGAGCTTTACTTCTTTTGGCCATTCCATTGCTCCTTTACCTCGCGATCTTCACCCCTAGAGTGTACCGTCATTCGCTTTCTTGGACAAGTGGCAGGGAGCGGAATCGCTCCCATACCTGCTGACGCGAGGCGGTGCCGGTGGTGCCGATCTGCTGGATGGTGATGGAGGCCACCAGATTGCCCACCAGCGCCGCCTCCCGGGGATCCGCTCCGCTGCACAGGGAGGCGACGATCCCGGCCATGACGCTGTCCCCCGCCCCCACAATGTCTATCTCGCCCCTCACCTCCACTGCGGGAACATGCTCCCCTCCCTCCTCCGTGAAGAGCAGGATCCCCTGCTCCCCCACCGTCACGAACACTGGCTTTTGGTTGCGACGAAAGAGTTCCCGCCCGCTCTCTCGGGCCCTCGTCAGGTCAATCTCCCCCACGTGGTCAGGATGCAGGGCCAGCGTCGCCTCCCGTTCGTTGGGTTTGATGATCACCTCCCGGAAGAGGCCGATGTGCGTGCGCGAGTCGGCGGCGAAGACAATGTGAGGGTACTGTCGGGCCAGGCGTGCAATCTCCTCCCGCACACGGTCGGTGATCACGCCGTAGTTTCGCTCCTGCACCTGATCGGCTACGATCACCCCCTGCATCTCTGGCACATAACTCCGCAACCGCTCGATGATCTGTTCCTCCACCGAAGGAGGAAGCAGCCCGCGGTTCTTGATGTCCAGCCGATTGATCTCGTGCTCCCGTCCATCCAGCTCGCGCATCAGGGGCTTGGTGTAGGTGGCGGTAAAGAGGTCATGACGCTCGATGAGGGGCTCGATGTGGACCCCCCGCTGGAGCAGGCCGCGTTTCAGCTCGTACCCCTCCCCGTCGTCGCCGATCACCCCCAGCGTGGTGACATCCACGTCCAGGGCCCGCAGGTTGGAGGTCACTGTCCCCGCCGCGCCGGGGCTGCACCGCACCTCCACCACCTGATAGGCCTCCAGCCCCGTCTCCAGCGATACCTCGCTCAAGGCCCGGTCCATAACCATGTATTTGTCCAGGAAGAAATCCCCCACCACCAGGACCTTAAGCTGGTCGAATCGCTCTAGGATCTCTCTCAGCCGCTTTTCATCCATCATCTTCCTCCAGCCGGGCCAGGACCTGCCGATAGAGGTTGGGGAGGGTGACCCGATGGTCGGCACAGATGTAGAGGCTCTCACCTCCCTCCGCGACGGTACGAACCAGGATGGTCTTGAGTGGGCGGAAGTAGTAGCGGCGATCGCTCTTGGCTGGCACGGTGTGATAGTCCGGCCCCAGGTCCTGCAGGTCGAAGACGGCGGTGGTGAAGCGGTTGATCTCTCGCCCCTCCTGATGGGCCACGTTGCGGGCCATGGCCAGCGCCTTCAGGTACACCTCCGGCCCCATGACCGCCGTGCCGAAGTTCAAAAACACGCCGCCCTGGAGCTGGGAGATGGTGTGCGTGAAGACCAGGAAGTCGTGATAGGAGGTGGCCCCCAATGCCGCGCCGTCGCAGTTGGGATGCTCGTGGATGATGTCGTAGCCGATGCCCACATGAACGGTAGCCGGGACGTGCAAACGATAGGCGGTGGCCAGCACGCTGATCCCCCGATGGGGAAAGCGCTCCTCCTCGATCATCCGGCCCACCGCTTCCCCCAGCCCCATCCCCTCCTCGGCCCCCTGCTGGATGGCCTCATTGATGCGTCCCGTCTCTTCCCACAGCCCAAACTCCCCTGTGCGGATGTAGCGGGCCACGCTCTCCGTAGTGGCCCCGATAAGGGCCAGCTCGAAGTCATGGATCACGCCGGCGCCATTCATAGCCAGGTGGGTGATGATGCCGCGTTCCAGCAGGTCAACGATGACACGTGACAGGCCGACCTTGATCAGATGGGCGCCCATCATCAGGATCACCTGCCGGCTGTTGTGATGGGCATGGGCGACCCGATCTGCCACGGCCTGCATCTCCTCGCTCTCAAAGAGCGGCACCTCGTCGTCAAGCCTGAGGCACTCGGAGAGGTCCATGTCGTGGTGGCGTTGGGCCAGGGGTTTGAGTTGCAATCGGCGGCGGTCAAAGGTGGGGTAGGGCATAGCTTACTCCTCTCCTCGCTGCTCTTCGATGGAATAGCGAGGCTTGCCCCGCGTCAGCGCGCAGCAAGCTGCGCTATTCCACGAAAAGGTAAGCCAGCAACTGCTCGTGCTCCCGGAAATCGGGGATGATGAGGTCGGCACCGGCCTGGATGAGGCGGTTGCGTTTCCATTCGTTGACCCCGCAGCGGGTCGCCTCGTTGGTAGCGACACCTACAGCGATGCCGCCCACTGCTTTGGCATTCTCAATCTCCACGAAGCCGTCGCCGAAGGCTACGAACTCAGGGCCACTCAGGTGGTTCTTGTTGATGATGCGCTCGATGACCATCTTCTTGGAGTAGCTCTGGTAGTCATCCAGCGCGCCGTAGATGCCGGCGAAGTAGGGGGTAATGCCCAGGGCCGCTGCCTCGTCCAGCACGTAGGGCTCGTCGGTGCCGGAAGCGAGGTAGCACGTCACTCCTCGGTCGCGCATCGCTTTCACCATCTCCAGCGCGCCGGGCACCATCATCTGCTCCGGCCTCACCCGGCCCGCTTTCAGGGCAGCCACGCGATCCTTGATCCGCTCCCACAGCCGGTTGAGGTACATCCACTTGTACTCCAGGGGATCCAGCGGCTCTCCGCCGCGCTTCCGCACCTCTTCGCAGAGCTGGATCATCTGGTAGATGGTCTGCTTGCCCGTCAGCCGGTCCACGAACTCGGTGACCAGTGCTGTCAGCTCCTCTTCCGTCTCCCCGGTTTGCAGCGCCAGCAGGCTCTCCACCATCATGGGGATCATCACCCCCTGCCAGCCCTCGCGGATGAGGGAGAGGGTGCCGTCGAAGTCGAAGAGCGCGTGGCGGATGTGGCCCCGCTTCAGATGGGGGTTCAGGATTTCGATGGAGGTGCCGGGAAGAAAAGAGGTTGTCACTGTGAAGCTTCATCTAGCTGAGTCGGGTTCGGGGCTCTGGGCGGTGAAGGCGGCCCAGAGGCATTGTTGGAAGATGATTGTACTCATTCTACCACGCCTACACCGGAACAGTCTCTGGGGCAGGAACTCTCTCGGACCAGGCGACGAACTCTTGCCTATCGGGTGGCAAGGTTCGGGCTCCGCAGCGTGGGCAGACGTAGAATTCCACCTCACGGAGTGTGATGCGACCGTGGGCAATGGCCACATCCAGGTGATGTCGCTCCATCTGCGCACCGCAGCGTCGGCACAAGCCAGGAGCAGGTTTGACGTGACCAGGGCCTACCCACTCTCCCTCTTCCTCCTCCATCAGAGGTGCCGTATCCGTACGGTCCCAGAACTTGGCCTCCTCTTCCCAATTTGTGAACTCAGGGATTTCGATCTTCATCATCTTGCTCCTTTGCTCTTCCTCAGAAACAAGCGTCGCTCACTAGCGGTCATGTCTCGAGCTGTGACCAACCACAATTCACCACTTTGCCGCCGTCCGAGCACAATGAACAGATAGCGCCCGCTCTCTGCCTGACCATACACGCGACGTTTGTCGCCCTCCCACCTCGGCGACCAAAAGCCTCCTTCCAGAACTTCCAGTACCTCGCCGATTGTCACACCATGTCTAGCAATGTGTTCAAGACGTTCATCATCCCAGTTCAGCTCCTCCAACATGCAGGCACTCCTCACACAACTTCAATCGTTTCCCCGGATGTGGCGCAGGATGTTCTGCGTCTCCGGCAGCAGTGCTTGGTAGAAGGGCGTGCCGGTGAAGTGGCGCAGCTTGTCCTCGCTGTGGCCCGCGCCGCCGTACTGCAGGGCTTCGTCATCGGGCTCGGGGCGTTGGGCGGTGAAGGCGGCCTAGAGTAGGGTTTGAAAATCAGTCACTGGCTGGGTCATCGTCCTACTTCTCCAATACCCACGCAACATCTACCGCAACATTTGCGAGCATTGGTACTTTCAGATCCTCAGCCAGCTCTTTCAGTCGCCCTTCTTCAAACCAGTTTTGTAGTGAGCCGCTGGCCGTGTATTTGCGGGGCTTGTATTTTGGATACAAATACAATGTATGGTCAATAAACTCAGCCCGCTGCCTTAAATCCGAATAAGTAGCAATTTGCATATCTGAGCGTATGCCATATTGAGTTAACGGCGGTCGTGAGGCCCGGGCTCTGGCTGTTTCAAGGGCTGCTTCGAACTCAGGAAGGCCTCGATTCACCACTATCAAAATCCTGACATCAAAAGGGCGACCACGTTGATATTCGTTGGAGATTGACGCTATGCATAGAATAGCTTGAACCTGAGCCTGCTGTTCTGGCTTGAGCGCTTCGAGGAAGGGCCTGGTTACTTGACGTGCATACTTCAGTGCTCTTAGTTTCATAATCGTTTGCTCGAAATCGACTTTTGCATCCACTTGGCTTTTTCTCCAAGCTTTCATCTCCTCCCACTCAGCGGCTACCTCATCTTTGACTGTTTCTTCAAACATTTGGACGTATTCCTCGTTGACCTCGAACCCTATATAGTGGCGCCCCATCGCAGCAGCCTGGGCCAGCACAACACCGGATCCGGCAAAAGGGTCCATTACCAGATCACCAAGGTCGGTCGTAAGTTCGATGATCCGTGCCACTAGGGCGGTAGGGAATGAGCAATAGTGATCGAGCTTGGATGGCTTGCGCCATGTCCCCCGAGGTCTCATCGGAATGCTCCATATGTTTGTCGGTGTCTTGCCCTTTGGATTGAATCGCTCCGGGAAATCTACCCACCACTTGCTGATCTCATCCAGGGTCTTTATGCGTTCCACATAGTATTTGTAGTCATCGGACTTGGTCATGAAAAGAATAAATTCGGAGATATTTCGTAGCTGTCCCTTTCTATGCCAAGGAACACTATGCTGCTTGTCCCACACGATTAGATCGCGCAGTTTCCAACCCGCTTGGCGGGCACGCTCAGCCAGTTCCAAGGGAAGAAGCTGCAATTCACCCTCTTCTCGATAAGTGTCAACGACAAGCCATAAGGAACCAGTTGACTTGGCTACAAGCAAACAGTCCCTTAGGACCTTCTCCATATCGGCAAGATATTCGTCTTTAGATTGTCCGTGCCCAATTTGGTTAAGTGCTCTGTAATCTTTCAAATTCCAATAGGGTGGGGACGTGATTATAACGTCCACGCAAGGATCAGTTGGGGAAAGGATTTCTGTCAAAAGACGAACGTCTTTGGGGAGCAAGTAGTCAATGAATCTCACTGTCGGCTCCTATTGTGATTCATAGGGTTCCCACCACTGGATTAGCGATTCTGCTTCCTTTGTCAACTCAGCCTCCAAATCGGCATCCTCACGCAAGGTGGCTCTGACATCCTGTGGGTCACGTTGTATAAGGGTGGGCAGGAAATCCTCATACATCTCCTCAGCTTGAATACGTACTCGAGTGGATAGCTCATCACTAACCTCGTCTTGTGGAATCTCCTTGAAACGAGGCTCGTATTTGTTGACGGCTTTTCTTCCTAACGGCTCGAACTCGAAGGAGTGACATATCAGATTGTAGATTGTACCACCCTCTTCTTGCCTAAAGTATCGGGCGGCAAAGTGCTCACGAGAAACATAGCCGAGATCCCTGGCTATCCTTGCAATGATCTTTGGGAGAACGAGTTGAGTAAGAGCTATGTAGTCTTCCGTGCAAGGATCCATGCTGAGCGAACCGTACCGCTTCAGGTAGGCTTCCTTGAATCTCTCTTCCTGGTCAAGATTGTTGAGTAAAACGCCCTCAAGCATACCACGCACCACCTCGTCGGGTAAAGTTGTCAGTAGCAGAAGAAAGCTCTGCCCGCGCTGAAATCTAAACATCCAGCGAATGGCCGTGAGATTCCGTAGGGCTCTGGTTTTGATGTCCCGTCCAGAGATCACAGGCTGAGAAATGTCGATGTTTACGACATCGAAAGGAAACAGTGAAGCCAACTCGCTTTTCGGTCCTCTGACCGCCTCGTGCAGCCACTGGCTCGAGTAACCCAAGAGTTTGCCCAAATTGGCTACTACCTGCTCAGCGCTAGTCCTATCGCAGATCGCCACATAGGGGAATCCATCATTTGTTCGAACGAGAAGACCAGCTCGCCACAGAAGACCTATGTCCGATGCGTTGGGACCAGGTATAGTGAGGTACTTTAGTGGGCGGTCAACGCCGGCCCGCCGTTGATGCTCAACAAAGTCTTGGATGACATTAAGCCAGCCGAAGCGGCGAACGTATTGTTTGATCGGATCTCGATCCCAAACAGAAACAGTGACTTGACGCTCAGCTTGTTCGCGAATTCGTCGAGCCTCTTCCTCGAGCCTTTGCTTGCGCGCCTCCCGTTTAGGCATCGTTGCAAGACCTCTATTGCTTCAACAGAATCTCTTCCAGAAGAGCCAACAATTGTTCAGCGGACGCACCTGCCGCAATAGCCGCTCTTACCGGAACTAACAGTTGCTGGTATAGATGACGTTCCGAACTTGAGCGGGGCCAACTGGGTGAGCGGTTATATACAGTTATCTGGTTATCTCCAACGACATATGGCTGCGGCTTCTCCTGATCAGAAAACTCGAGGTCAAACCTGCCCTCGCTAGCTCGCTGCACCCGCTCCGCGAGTTTCTGGATATGCTCTCTAAGGGCTTGTTCTTCACGCCGGTCTTTGCGTTTCCAGTAGGCATCAACGGACATTCCCATGATGCCGTCTCCACGAGTCGCTGATCCAATCAATTTCCATAAACGCCCTTGTAGGGCAATATAGTGAGCATCCGTCTCGCGAAAGCTGTTACGATCAACATTCAAGGCTCGCTCAAGGCCTTCTTCAATGTATACCTCGCCCGACATCTGTCCAGCCCTAGATGTTGGATTCACTATCGAAAAGCCCATCAATGTTTGATCGTAGAGTCCGATGCCAACATTACGGATGTAGATTTGAATGCCTCGCACTGCGCTAGGCTCTACCTGCTTTCTTTGCCAGAATATGTAGCCCTCGTACTTTAGACGGTCCCCATCCACAGTTTCATCCTCATCGAAAGCGTCCAGATTATAATCATACCCTTCCTCTAGCTTATCCTCACGAGCCACAGCACCTGATGGCAACAGAACGGGCTTCAATAAGAGGCGATTGTCCACAAACACGGCGAAATCGAAGCGATCCAATTCATCCTTCTTCTGCCTTAGCAGACCGCGCTCTAACAGAACTGGCCCTCCTTCAAGATATTGCACTGGTGTCATAATAGAAAGTTCCCAGAGGAATTGGTGATACTGAGGCAATGATTGATAGGTAAGTTGGCTCGTTTTCATCTGCAGTCGCTTGCAGAGTTCGTCCCAAGACCAATCGTTTACCTCATCACGGTACTCGTCCCACTCCATATCCCTGTCTTTGTAATGCTGAGGCATTGCGTCTCTCGACCTATTCCTATCCATCAGCGAAGCTCGGACGCCCTCATCTATTTTAGTCAGAGTAATAGTAGTGCCCTGCTCCCCAGGAACAGCTGGCAGATCAGGAAAAATCACACAGTAGCCCAAGTGCTCCCTCTCCGGGTCTTCAATTTCCTGTTCTCTGAAGATCCTTTCCGCACTGCTTGCCAACTCAAGCTGTGCCAACATCTCAATGTACTCATCAGATTCGGGGCTCAAATCCTCTAACCGCTGTCTCATCGCTTCAATTCCACCGTAGGCCGCTGCCAACTCGCGGAAGATGTCGATCTTCGCAGCATCAATTTGCTTCTGCTTGCGCTGTCTGAATTGAGAGAAATCCAGTTTAGCAACAAATTTGGTGTCCAAGCCAGGAATCTGTGACTCGATAATAGCCTCCTCGCACACTTGAGTCAGCCCCATCAACCCAATACCTAAGTGCCCGATTATGGAGCGCTTATGGATACGCGTCAATCTACTTGGCTGCAATATCCCTTTGAGGGTACTCCCGATTGATTGCATAGCTTTGGCGAAATACCCTGGAGTCATTCCAAGCCCGTTGTCTACAACCTTAATCTGCTCAAACTTTGGGTAATCTGTTGAGATGACGACGCGAGTAGCATCTGCATCAAAGGAATTGCTAACGAGTTCCTTTATGGCTCCCGCAACTGAATTGTAGATGCCTGCTCCTATATGAAGTAGAACCCCCGAAGTGACTTTAATAGGAATCTGTTCGAAAGGTCTACCTCGGAGCTGTTCTTCTAAGTCCATGTTCACGTCTCCTCAGTTGCCAGTTGGTGCTGTGGACAGTCCCTTATTACAAGTCAACTGCCCCAAACCATGTATCATCCAGCACATTCTTCTTTCTCAATTAGGTATTTCTCCAGATGCTCCATGACTACCTGCCTGACCCGCTTCGCCTCAGCTACGGCCTTCTGCGCCGTAGTCCGGTCCACTTCCGGCTGGTCGCCGGGATACCGAAATTCCACGCCGAAGGGGGTCAACCAGTCACAGGGAGCCAACTCCTCCTGCAACGCAGGCTTTGCTTGGCTCACCAACCCTAGGAGCTGATCCAGGTCATGCGTCTTGCGAAACTCGATCTGATGGCGGACCAGGAAGGCCTTGAGGAACTTCTCGGCTGCCTGCTGGCAGTGGAAAGCACAGGTGAAATAGTCGTGTGTCTCAGCCGCTGCGAGAATCTCGGCGGCGGTAAGGTCTGCTTCCGCCTTGCTGAGCCACTCGTGCACGAAGTCTCGGATCACCTCTTCACGACTTCTCATAGATCACCCTTCCGTATTTCGCAGCGGGATAGGCGATGCCGCCGATCACGTCCCGCGTTTCTTTAAACTCCTGTCGCGAGATGGTGATTACCTGAACGGGCAGCGGCATATCTCGAAACAGACCCTGCGTCCGTCCGAGCCGTTCCTTACGGCTCAAGGGTTGCTCGGTGACGACCAGCAGGTCGAGATCACTATCAGCCGTGGCTCGTCTTTCGGCATAAGAGCCGAACAGGATCACCCGTTCCGGAGCAAAAGCATCTACAATGCGTTTCCTGATCTCCGTAAGCGACTCCTCGGTCAACGGCAAAACGGGGATTGAAGTCGAATCAGTCATAGTCGTTTACTCCTCCATCACTTCAAGCCACTTCTCATCTCCCTGACGCTACCCGTCAGGGGCTGACGCAACACATCCACGATCACCTGTGGCTCTGCCACAGGTACAGGCCTCACCGCCACTGGAATCACTGAAGTCGCTGATAGACACGGAGCACTTGAATCGGTGTTGCCAGCCAGGTTATTCCTTCAGCAAGGCCACGAATTCGTCCACTGTCAGGTCGGCGTCACGCAGGATTTTGCGCAGTAGCCCCGGTTTGACGGCTCTATGGTCAGGTACGGTCAGGGGAAGGTGATCCGGATCGGTTTCGTCACGGAGGCGAATGGGGCTTCCCCGTTGCCGAACGACGCGATAGCCAATGCGCTCCAAGGCTCTGACCGCCTGACGCCCTGACACTACCGGCAATCTGGGATTCATACGGCCACCGCCACGCTGCTAATTAGGGTTCTGGATGTGTCAGGGATCGGCTGATTCTGGACCTGCATATCTTCCAGGCACAGCAGAATGGCCTCTTTGATGTTCTCCAACGCCTCGTCAATTGTGTCACCCTGGGTATAGCAACCGGGCAGGCTAGGGCAGGAAACCACGTAGCCCCCCGTCTCCTCATCAGGTTCGAGAAGGACTTTGAAGTCGTAGATTTTCATCAGGCACCTCCTGTTCGCTTGCACTCTGCGCTCAGTACTCCAAACCACTTCTCATCCAACACATCCACAATCTTCACCACCACTGGAACCACTGAGGCCGCTGACAAGCACTGAATACGCTGAATCAGTGTCCTCATTCCCCTCAGTGTATCAGTGATTCCATTCCCCCCTCGGCAATCGGCGCTCACTGCGTCTTGTAAACCTCGCGCCGATGCTTGATGAGATGCACGACGAGTCGTCGTTCTGTCCAGTTGACCGTGTAGAGTGCTCGATAGCTGCCAATCCGTAGCTTGAACAATCCCTTCCACTCGCCGGTCAGTGGCTCCGGCGTTATCGCCTCGAAGTTCTCTGCCAACCAGCGGAGCTTGTTGAGAACTCGTTGGGCTATCGGTTTGTCCAAACTGCCCAGGTCATCCCTGGCCTCAGGCATCAGGTACAGGCTGTACACCTTACCATTCCAGGTCAAGCTGAGCAGCGACCTCTTGGGCAGGGATGCCTTGGACACCGCTTTGTTCTGCCTCTAAGGAGCGTCGGAGTCTGGCCTTGATCTCCTCGCGTAACTCCAGCCCCTCATCAGGGTCGCCCAGCATCTCTATCAGCTTCTGTTCCACTGCCTCTTGGACGACCTGCGTCAGTTCGTCCACTGTTAATTCAGCCACTTTTACGCTCATACTGCATTCCTCCACCTAACAAGATTACAGGAACGGGCTTCTCTACTCCACCACCCCAAACCACTCCTCATCCAACACATCCACGATCACCTGTGGCTCCATCACAAGTACAGGCTTCACCACCACCCGGTCGGATCAAGCACCATGCTGTCCAGCAGCTATCCCTATGCGTCGAGGGCCTCCACTTGACCAGCAGGCCCTCCAGAAGCAGCCTCAGCCGATTGAGGATGTTGCGACCAAGAACGATTTCCTTGTCCTGATCGTCGCCAGCCACTTCGATAGCCGGCAGACGAAGCTGCCCGATGCCAACATCTACGGTGAACAGTTGCATGGTGCGCCATTCGCCCCAATGGCTGCGTACCCGGACCTCGTCAACCAGCGGTGCCCTGATTTGGTCTATCAACGACTGTGGCACCAGCGTGCCGTCAGCCCCGGTGTCCACAATCGCTGGCAGGGGGCCAAGAACCAGCGCCTCTTCAGGATATCCCAGTTGGACCTCCAGCGCAGGCATGGGTGGATAGTACGTGTCGAGATACGGATGGCTCATGGTTGGCCTCGCTCAAATCGTGGACTGCGAAAGGTCAGTACACGCTCCGGCTCGGTCTCTACACGCCGCAGCAAGACCGGCTGACGGCCAAAGCACCGCCGGATGCGGCTGTGGAGTGACTGGAAGTCCTCATCGTGATCGACCACTTTCCCGTTGTGGATAGCCACATACTGACCCAGGTACTTCTTGACCAGTTCGGCGTGCATGGCACGAAAGGCTTCTGCCTCCGCTTTGATCTTCTCACGCCCGAGCTGCCGCAGGTAGCTGTGCACGGTGGTCTCCAGAAGTTCCTCTGGTGTCACAGCCTGCTCCGCTGCGACTCGTTCCAGTTGTTCCATCAACTCAGGTCGCAAAGTTATGGCGGACACGAGTTATGCTCCTTCCTCCGTCACGTTCAAGGCGGACATTTCAATCACTCCAAACCACGTCTCATCCAACACATCCACAATCTTCACCGCCACCGGCCCATCCCCGTACTCCCCCGCCTTCCAGGTGTACTCACCCCGCACGAGTTCATCGCGGTGGGCAGGGGTGTCGGTGATGCGGGCGTGGAAGACTTCGCCGTCGTAGGCTGGGTCAATGAGCACCGAGGCGACGGTCTGGCGCCAGTCCTCGATGGCTTCCGGGTCGTCTTCCAGGGAGAGCTTTTGCAACAGCAGGGGGGAGTAGAATTGCTCGATGGCGAGGGT
>Ga0172366_10001544_pt1 | contig 17902 bp, 26 predicted proteins | sample LakKivSesite69cm_FD_114533 | JGI IMG/M metagenome (GOLD analysis project Ga0172366, IMG submission 114533) | Sediment microbial communities from Lake Kivu, Rwanda - Sediment site 69cm | ecosystem: Environmental > Aquatic > Freshwater > Lake > Sediment | place: Rwanda: Western Province, Lake... | reverse complement strand
TTCTGCTGGGCATTCGGATTTCTCTACAACCGATGTAGATGGCATCAATCTGTGAAGGGACCGCCGTCTGGCGGTGGAGGTGGATTAAAAGCCTGGGCGGAGGTGTTTATTTGAACAGCATCCTTTTCGCGCCCTCAAAGGTTAAAGTGCTTGTTCGACTATTAAAAGAGTTCATATGCGTTGGATGGAGGTGAGCAAGATGGAAGGAGGAGAAGCGGCTAGGCTGGCAAAAGAACTGGCGGGAACTGCTGAAGAGCTAGGAAAGATATCCTAAAAATCGGAGGCCAGTTCAACGTGTTCATGTGGCACGCCTTCGAAGAGGGGGCCTTTCCCCCAAGGTGAAGCGGCTGATAGCGCTGGCGGCGGGAATCGTCAGGGGGTACGACTGGTGCATAGCGACCCATGTCAAGAAGGCGATGGAGGCAGGAGCGACGAAGAAAGAGATAGTCGAGACTTGCTTCGTGGCGATGGTGATGGGTGGTGGTCCTGCGCTGGCCTACACCAAGGTGGCGATGGATGCTGTGAAGGAAATCGGCGCAGCATAAACTCAAATAATGTTTTTTCACCTAACAAACGGCGGTTTCGCACACCGCAGGTAAGTTCGATCCCAAAAGATCGCAAAGAATAGCAAGAACGCGATGGCTACTGTTATGCGACGATCGCGCTGTTTTTGATTTCTCACGCACTCCATGAACGCGTGGAGTTCAAGCGAGAGGCGCCGGACTTTGTTATTCAAGAAAAAAGATGGCTAGATTCGGACCAAGAATTTTTCCATCTCCCTCGTGTTGAGTGTCATCCCCAGTCCAGGGTTTCGTGGCAGCCCCAGATGGCCGTGACTGAAGTGCTCCAGAGGCTCGGCTAAAAGTTGTGTTACGAGTGGGTTGTCCTGTTTGTACATGTACTCATACGTAAGGAAGACTTTTTTTGGGGTAGCTGCCGCAGCGTGAATCGCTGCTGCCCTCGCCCCAGGCCCAGAGAGTCCGACGTGGGGGGCAAGCATTACGCCGTGTTCCTCGCAGAGTTCGGCTATTCTCATGTACTCGGTTATCCCACCGCACCTCGAGAGGTTCGGCTGGGCGACATCGAAACCTCCCTTTGTGATGAAATCGTGGAAGGTGTAGCTGGAGAACAACGACTCCCCGCCCGCGATTTTGATGTCGAGGGCCTTGGCGAGCTTGATGTAGCCGTCGATGTCATGGGATGGGATTGGCTCCTCGAACCACAGCACCCCGAGCTTCTCGAAAGCCCTTCCGAGCTTCAGCGCCTCGTCGAAGGTAAAGGCTGAGTTAGCATCCACCATCAGGTCCACCTCGTCGCCGACTGCATCTCTCGTGGCTTTCACGAGTTTCACATCGGCGTCTTTTCCACCACCCATCTTGCTAATACCGATTTTGAGCTTGATCTGGTCGTGCCCTGCTTCCACCAGTCTCACGGCCTCTTTCGCCACGGCTTCTGGGCCGCTCTTGTCGAGGTAGTGCCAGTAGATCGAAGAAGCATATGCTTTGATCCGGCCTGAGGTCGGCCCCCCGAGAATCTTGTAAATGGGTGCTTTCTCGATCTTCCCGACAATGTCCCAGAGGGCGGCGTCGACTCCAGAAAGTGCCTCGACGAAATACCCGCCGTAATGTCCACGCGTCTGGAGGGACGAAAACATTATTTCCCACAGCTCTCTCACGCGGGTAGGGTCCTTGCCGACGACGATGTTCTTCAGGAGTCTCTCGATGATTAGGGCGTGGGCTTCCGGGACCTCTCTCACTAGGCTTTCGCCGTAGCCGGTTATTCTCTCGTCGGTTGTGATCCTCACCATACAACAATAGTATTTCGACCTCACCCCGGCTGCGCTCAGCTCCTTCCAGTAGGGCAGGTAGTGGTCGGGCTTGTCGGGGCTCACGCCTAGACGTGGGGCGACCAGCGGATACGACTTCACATTAGTTACTTTCATCGAATACACAAGGCAAGGCTATGTGTAAAAAGTCTTCGAATTTTGGACGCCGATACTGTCAGGTTGCAAAATATAGTTGAGCCCGAATTTGTGAACTGCCCTGCACAAAACGCTACCCGATCCAATCAAACGATTCTTCATTCTCTCTAGAAACGTCGCCGACTCCACCACCGATTTCCTGTGACACTTGCCAGGGGTAAAAATTTTCCTTATAATATCTTTCTAGCGACGTTTTTTATATTGCGGGCAAATTTTGTTTCCAACAACTTTTTAGGGTTGCCGAGACATTCCTCAAGATTGTAATCAAAAAGCACGGAGCCGAGATACTCGATATCAGACTTTTTAGCGTACTCTTCAACAAGTTTTGTCTCAGTAATGCGCATGTTTTCGACTACCCCTAAGATTGGGACTTTTGCCTCTAAAAGCAGTCTTGTGAGTCTTGATACGGTTTTCAATGCCAGACTGGAAGGTGTGGTTACAATGAGAAACTCGCTCCTTTTCATCAAACGAATGATGTCCAAGACTTCTTCGCCCATCCCTGGAGGAGCATCCACGATCAAGTAATCGATCCGGCCCCACCTAGTTATGGCCAGCAACTCTACGAAGGCATCGGAGATTTCCGTACCCCTTAACGGCAAGGGCTCATCACCGATGTAGTAAGCCACGGACATTAACTTTATCCCATGAACTTCCGGCGGAATTATGCCCTTCTTCTCTGTTGGCATCATACCTTTTGCACCCAAGATGATGTGGCACGAGAGCCCATGAAAATCCAAGTCCAGTAAACCCACGCTGTGCCCACGTTTTGCGAGCATGAGGGAGAACATAGTAGCTATCAAACTCTTGCCCACCCCACCTTTCCCGCCGAGTACCACGAAGATCCTTTTGGCATTTTTTAACCTTTCATTGATTATTGCTGAACGCGGGTCCAGCGCTCTTACTTTGAAACTTTTATGTACTCGATCCATATCCCCCGCCCTCTTGTAACCTCAAAATCTGGGCTGCCGCACCGTGGACAGCGGATGAACGCATGAGCCAACTCAGGGACAAAGTGTATGGCTTCAGACTCCTCTCCTCTAAGCGTACTCATTGCGTCTTTAAAATTCCATTCAATCCCACAAACCTTGCATTTGAGATAGGCCTCCTCCACCTCCAGTTTAATCTCGGTTTTTTCTAGTGGAGTGTTCTTAACGAGCTCTCGAAAAGCCGTGGTAAGTATATCGGCCTCGATTTGTTGTAGGTTGCCTATTTTTATTTTCGTTTCAGTAATTTCTTTAGCGCCTTTTTCCTTCGCTACAGTAAGGATGGCAGAAATCACCGCTTCGGCTAGAGCCCATTCGTGCATGGAGATCGTTCCTAGTAACACTCATCGCTCAACTACTATCAACTTCGCTTGCTTGACCCCTCGCAGCGCCCCCAGCCGATCCACGAGCTTGCGGATCTCCTTAGCTGGGCCTCTAACAACTGATGTCTCCAGACAGTTTTTGGTGTCTAGGTGCACATGCTGAACCGCGCTCATTATCTCCCGGTTAGAATGCTGAATATCTATCAAAGTATCAGTCAGTCCACGGACATCGTGTTCATACACAAGCACCATCACACCGACAAGTTCACCCGCAAGTTCCTGACGCCACTTGTAGCTTGCCAGAAAATCTCGCAGAGCATCACGGGCAGCCTCCGAACGGTTTACGTAGTGCTGAGCCTTGAGCGAGCGGTCGAGTTCGCTTAGTAAATCTTCGGGTAGTGTTAAACTCACGCGCGTGATGTTTCGGGCCATGCTGTTCCCAACAAGTTTTGTTCTCAGATATTTTCAAGCTTCCTATTTTTGAAAAGGCAAATTTACCAGTAAAAATATAGATATCGACAACCCCGTAGGTAGATAAGCAGAACTGGGTCTAACCACACAAAATCTTTTTGATTTTCTCCTCGAGGTGCTGCCTCGGCACAGCGCCGAGCACTTGGTCGACCAACTTTCCATTTTTGAAGAACAACAAAGTTGGGACTGCCGTTATGCCGTATCTCACCGCGGTAGCCCTGTTCTCGTCGACGTTCAGCTTCCCGAAGGCCACCTTCCCTGCGTAGTCCCTTGCAAGCTCCTCGATGATCGGCGCGACCATGTGACATGGTGGACACCACTGGCCCCAGAAATCCACGACGACCACAGGATGGGCCTTGATAGTTTGGTCGAATGTCTTGTCCGTAACTTCGATGGGGCGATCGAAGACTTCCCTTTTCCCGAGATATTTTCGCTCTATCTCCTTCAACTTCCGCTTGCGAATTTCTTCAAGCTCGTCCATATCCTTGCCCTTGATTGTTCTCAACCACCAAATACCAACTTGATGCCCCACATTAGAATGATTCCTGCCAAAAATGACGCAAACGACATCACAGTTTTTACCGTGTTTGCCTCTTTGTGTAGCTCGGGGACTAGGTCGGACGCCGCAATGTACAAGAATCCACCTGCAGCGAAGGGTAATAGGTAGATCATCGCGCCTCCCACGTATGGGAAAAGGTAATACCCAGAGATCCCCCCAGCGATAGCAGTCAACGCGGTCATAAAGTTCAATAACAGCGCTTTTCGTGGTTTAAAGCCACCATAGACAAGGACACCGAAATCACCTAACTCTTGAGGAATTTCGTGAGCCGCGATTGCCAGTGTAGTGATCAAACCGAGAGGGATGCTTACAACGAAACTGGCAGCCATAACCAAGCCATCGATGAAGTTATGCACGCCGTCACCGAAGAGGTTGAGATAGGCAAGCACGTGAATTGGGCATGTTCTTTCGTGACAGTGACGCCAGAGCAATTTCTCCAGAACAAAAAAGAGTATGAATCCAAGTATGACTGTCAGAAAAATGTTGCCAAGGTCGCCAGCTGCGCTTTTCCCTATCGACTCTGGCAACAAATGCAGGAACGCCCCACCGATCAAGGCTCCAGCGGCAAATCCGACGAGCGCCAGCAGTATCTTCTTCAACAATTTCTCAGACAAAACTAGCGCGGCGGCACCGATGAACGATATCAAGCTAACGATGAATGTCGCCAAGAGAATCCAGAGGAGTTCACTCATTTCATCACCATTTTCTCGCACTTCGCGTCGCCGAAGATGGTCTTTTCACACGGGCAGATCTCTGGGTGCCCGTAGGCCCGGCAAATGGCGTTGATGAGCTCCATTGAAGCGTGGTAATCCAGCTTAGAAGCTTCTTTGCAGGCGTTTTGAGCATCGTATTTCAGGAGATCCGTAAAGAGAATCTCCAAAATCCTGTGTTTCCTCAGCAGTTTCCGGGCTTCCGCGATGCCATTTTTCGTCAGCTTGACTCCGCGGTAGCGCCTGTGCCGGAGAAGGTTTTTCTTGGAAAGATTTTGGATCACCTCGGTCACCGTGGCTGGCCTAATTGCGAGAGATTTTGCCACGGCAGTAGTTCTGACCTTGGCCGATTCTTCATATTGCTTTCTATAGATCAACTTCAGATATTTTGCCTCATTCTCGGTTATGCTCAATCCATCGCTCATGGCCATCCCAAAAAAGTTAGGGTTTACCTAAATTTAAAGGTTGGTGTCCTTATTTACCTCAAAAATACAAATAGCAAAAGGTTAAAAATGAGGTTTATAACTCAAAGAAGCGGAAGTGGATAAAATGGACCTACTGCCAAGATACCTATTTTTAACACGTGGAGTCGGGCACGATCGGGAAAAACTGAAATCGTTCGAATATGCCTTGGAAAACGCGGGGGTCGCGAGGTTCAATTTAGTATCGGTTTCGAGCATAATCCCTCCAGGGTGCAAAGTCATACCTCGAGAAAAAGGTTTGAGCTACCTTCACGATGGACAAATCGTCTTCGGGGTTTTCGCAAAATGTAGCAGCAACGAGCGGAGGAGGCTAATATCCGCAAGCATAGGTTGTGCCCTTCCAGCAGACAAGAACACTTACGGGTATATCAGCGAGCACGATGCCTATGGGCAAACGGCAGGAGAAGCCGGTGATTATGCGGAGGACTTAGCAGCTTCCATGCTTGCGGGCGCCTTGAGTTTACCTTTCGACCCAGACAAGAGCTGGAACGAGAGAAAACAGATATGGAAGATCTCTCGGAAGATCGTGCGAACCACAAACATGACTCAAACCACTTTAGTTAAGGAGGGGATGTGGTCAACGGTCTTCGTAGCGGCAGTATTTGTACTATAGCTAATGCGCTCGAACATTAGACTGTCTCCTTTGACGCACGTAAATTATGAAATGCTAAGTTCCCGTAAGCTCATCAACTTCCTTTTTGCCTTTTTCTAGTTCTTCTTTTTGTTCCCCATCAAGTTTTAGCAACAAAGCTTGGAATTCCCCTACATGTGTTTTTTCTTCTTTCGCAATATCTAAAAGAATTTTCTTGATGTTCTTATCGTCGGTCATGGCAGCCATTTGCTCATAAAGATTTACTGCATCCAGCTCAGCCAATATCCCAACTCTTAATATCTCCTTGTTCAAGTCTTCCCTTCCTATCCTCTCAAAGTCGATGGGGATTTTTGATAACATATTTTTCACCTCTTATTTCAAAACCTAAATTATGTTTCCATGCACAATAATATAAAGTTTTTCCGATTTAGATTCAAGCTTGCTTGTTGAAAAGCATTCTTACAATAATTTTGTTGAGCGGCTGCATCCCTATCACAACTTTGCCTAAATTCATAATACTTTCTTCCACAGTTTTCCCCAAGATTCCGTTTTTGTGTGGCGGTTCCTTGTTTTTAAGAGCAAGCAGGGCACTTTGATAGATGGCATCACCCGCTGTTGCTCCTTTTAGAGCACAGGAATATTTACCTCCATCACAAATCATGCCGGGTATATTCGCTATGAAATTCTGAATTGCTCTTTTTACAACTTTCCTGTCCCCCCTGCTCATGTAGTAAGCCAAGCCCGCGGATGAACCAGCGCCGGCCTTGGATCCTAGCCCGCAGATAACACACAAGTAGCTCGAATGATAAGAGGTGTAAATGGTCACTAGATATGACAATGCTACGGAACGAAATAAAAGGTCCTCATTCACCCGATCCTTTTCAGCGTAAACGTAGATTGGCATTGTTGTCGTGATACCATGATTTCCAGAACCAGCGACGACGATCGATGAATTCGGGGACCCAAACATCCTAGCATCGATTGCGGATGCGGTTCTAACTTTTATCAAATTTTTAGTATCGGCGCCGCTGTTTCTCAGCGCATAGCCCACGCCCATTCCTAACGGCTTTTTCAAGCCTTCCTCAGAAAGTTTCCTAACTAGTTTTATTCCATTTCTAACAATTATTTTGATTTCATCTGGAAGTTCGGCCACGTAATCAACAAGATCGTCTACGGTGAGATCCCTAAATGCCCTCTTGCATTCCTCGATGCCTTTTCTCTCGCTCGCCCTTCCTTTAAAGAAGCGTCTGTTATCAGACTCTACCAAAACCACTTTGTCGTGCTCATGTTGTACTATGGCTCGCCCCCAAGCCCCTCCCATTTTAATTTTGGCTTCGGCGTATACGTCTGGTCTTCCCCATTTGCTCTTTATCTTGATTCGAACGGACTTTTCTAGCTCTCTTGCAACCCTCGAGCGCTTCTCGCTCACGGAATCGAATATTTGCAGTCCCCTGTCTGGATCTCCAAAAAGGCCCAACGTCGCAGCTAACCTTATCCCGCGTCCTCCGTTCGTGTGCGGGATACCAACATCGGCAGCATTTTTAAAAAGATACGGGTCAATGGTCAAGAAGATGCTATTTATCCTATTGACATCTTTCAATTCGATCTTTCCGACTGGTTTAAGATCCTTGCCCAAATTATCGAGGGCTGCATTAAAGGCAAGTAATGATACCAAGCCAACTGTTGCTATCTCCGTACAACCCATTGCAGTCTTTACTTCCTTCTCGAAAATCTCCGTGATGAGTGATCGCGTTTTGAGTTTCTTACACTCCCGCATGTTTCCATCCACCTTATTTTGAGGCCCTTATCGTCTCCGATTGTCAGTAATTTTCAAGATGTACTTTTCTACGAGATCCTTGAAAACAACGAACGGTTTGGCCTCTGCCACTGCTTCTACCACTTTAGGGCCCTTGGCACGAACGCCAGCAATGATTTTTACGCCTCGTTCGAAGAAGGGCTCCGGCAGAGTACCAGCGGTCGGTCCTGCAAAAACCACAACTCTTGCCCCTTTGGACAACTCAAGCAACCTGTCGACCGTCCCATTGGCCAAGCTCGACCCGCTTATAACCACGACATCCGCTTTCGGTAATATCGAGTCGACAAAGGTATCCGGCAGGGCATCCCCTCTCAACTGGGGGTTGCGTTCAAAAACGTGAACCTCCCGGGCCTTCTCCCTCAGCTTCCCGATTAGGGGCCTTATGTACCCCACCACTGCGACGCTGTCTTCCCTCCTCACATCCATCGCATCAAAGGCGTCCATTCCAAACTGCCGCTCGTAACCTTCGGAGTCCATCAGGTGTTGTGAGAGGGCATTCAACGTCGCGATGCCAACGGTCCTCTCGATCATGTCGAACGAGTTCGCCAACCGAGCAATCTCTAAAGCCTTGAAGCCGTGAAAGTCCCGCCTGCGACCCCAGTGGGAATGCCCAATGTCCTCGGTCGGCGTGTGACAGAGACCGACGTAACTGTTATCGAGCATCACTGCGGTATAGCAGAGGCTCACGCATACTCTCGAGAGCGTCAAGTCTTCTAACTGGCCTCCCCGCTCCCCGACTAGACCCAATAACTCGTCAACAATCAAGCTCGCGTCCCCTGCTGTTTTAAATACTCCTCCACCTTATCAACCACCCGCATGAAGGCTTTGGCCGCCGGAGTTTCGGCATGCTCGATGATGAAAGGCGTTCCTCTGTCCGAGTCCTCACATATCTTTTGATCGATTGGAATCTTGGCCAAAAATGGCACGCCGAGTTCCTTCGATATTTTTTGCCCACCACCAGTTCCCAAAATGTCGAATTCCGCACCACATTTTGGACAGACGAACCCGCCCATATTCTCGATTACCCCCACTAACGGCACGCGCAATTCCCTCGTAAACCCGATGGCCCGCTTGACAACGATTTGTGAGACTTCAGAAGGCGCGGTTACCATCAAGATGCCATCGATATCGGGTATTAACTGCATAATGCTGAGGGGCTCGTCTCCGGTACCCGGGGGCAAGTCTATAAGCAAAAAATCTAGATTGCCCCAGGCCACATCCGCCAAAAACTGCCTGATAGCCCCCATCTTCATCGGGCCGCGCCAGATGACCGGAGTCTCATCGTCCGAGAGCAGAAAATCCATGGAGATGACCTTGATGCCGAGCGGTCCTTTGACGGGGAAAATGCCCAAGCCCTCAATCCGTCCCGCAGTCAGCTCTCGCCCTCTTATACCAAGGATCTTCGGGATGCTGGGACCATGAATGTCGGCATCCAAAACTCCTACCTTGTGACCCTTGCGCGCCAACGCGATTGCTAGGTTAGCGCTGATGGTGCTCTTGCCAACCCCGCCCTTTCCGCTCAGAATCGCCAGTTTATGTTTGATTTTAGCCATCCGTATTTTGAGGCGCTTCTCCTGTTCCTGCATTTCTTTCGCTCGTTCCTCCATTTATTTCACCCCAACAGAATTGTTTATTTGCGATTGCACAAATATAATTATCGTAGGGGCTGGCGATTAGAATGATGACAGCAGGCGATGTAGAAAAATTTGTGCGATTTTACAATAGCGACTTCGGCAAGAAAATTCTAACTAAAGAAGCCGAGTACCTAAAGGGCGAGTTGAAGGAACGAAAAAAGATTCTCGATGTCGGATGCGGAATCGGCTATTTTGAAGAAATACTATCCGAGCTGAACATCGTTGGCCTCGACAACTCGAAGGAGGCATTAGAAGAAGCGAGAAAGAAGAGCGATAAAAGATTCGTGCTCGGAGATGCGGAACATCTCGGTTTTCCCAACGGGTCATTCGATGGCGCCTTCACGGTGACGACTTTGGAATTCTTGGACAACTACAAAAAAGCCGTGGACGAGGTGGCCAGAGTCTTGGAGCCGAGGGGCAAATTTGTTGCTATGATGTTAAATCCGGAATCTGAATACTTCAAGTCCCATATTCGGAGACCGGGTTCGTACTTCGGGAGAATAAAACACATCCACCCCGCGGAGATAGAGGGATACATCTCAAAATTCTTCGCTACAACCGGTGGATATTTTCTGGGGATACGAGGTCAAGAGATTTTCGACACCCGCGATAAGAATCTGGCGGCCTTGTATGTGGTCAAGGGAACAAAGGCTTAGCTTTCACCAGATATTTTTATTTTTGAGAAAATAGTGAAAGATTGCTCTGGCAAGAAATCAAACTCTTGCTTCACTCGATACCCGGCCTCTTTCGTCTCTTTTATAATAGCCTCTCGAGGAACATAATGTCCGAACATCCCACGGAAAGTGAAGGGTTTAGCGCGCTTATACTCTATGATGGCTACTCTTCCTTCTAGTTTTAAGAAGAGACTCAATTTTTTAAAATATTCCACTCGATTTGTTAAATGGTGGCACACGTTGCGCATAAAGACTAAATCTAAACTTCTTTCAGGCAAAGCCAAGTCTTCTCCAACGACAAGGATTGTTTTAACATTATTGAGTCCTTGTTCCTTAGCACTGTTCTTGATAAATTTCAGAAATCTTGGATTTGTATCGACCGCATACACCTCCCCTTTTCTTCCAACGGCTTCTGCAAACCGTAGGCAAAAATAGCCGCCTCCAGCCCCAATATCCGCAACATTTTGTCCTTGCCACAATTCTAAGGCTTCTAATATCTGATCAGGTTTATTTCTCGGATCAGAAGCTTTCTTGTTAAACATCTTTGCCTTAAGATTCCTCATGTTTATCCTCCATTTCATATTTAAGAATCGTGTTTAGTATTATTCGTAGTGGTGTAGTGTCTATGTGCGGGCGGGGCTGATAATAAAATGAGGAAATTAAAACCGATAGGGATAATCCACACGCCGTACAAAAAGGACGGAGAGGCACCCTTCCAAGCATACAAATCGGAGGATGTCGGCGAAATCGAAGTCTTTAAGGAGTACGATGAGGGACTAAAGGATATCGATGGTTTTTCCCACCTTGTCATTTTGTATGAATTTCACAAGTTAGTCAAGCGTTCGGTGAAAAAGGAGCATTACTTGGAGTCACGGGGGCTTCTGGTAAAACCTTATCTAGACGATGTTTCGCGTGGGGTTTTCGCTACGAGATCCCCCAACAGACCGAATCCGATCGGGCTCACCGTCGTGGAGCTGTTGGAACGCAAGGGGAATATCTTAAAGGTGAAGGGTATCGATATGCTCGACGGCACGCCTCTCTTGGATATCAAACCATATGTTCCGAAGTTTGACCGTAGAGACAAAGTGAAAATTGGCTGGTTAGAGGGAAAGGTGCAGTTGTCTGATTAATTTGGATATAAATTAGCCTGAATTCAAATTCTTTAGCAGTGAGCGGCGAAACTTTTAATAGAACATCGATATAACTACATTGACACAAAATGATGAGGTGATATGATGGCTGAGATGGAAAAATCTATCGCCGATTTTCAAGAGACAATGGAGGTTCTCTCCAAAGAAAGCAGGGAAGCGATGCATCATTTTAGAGCCTTCATGGACTGTGTGTTAGCGAAAAAGGTTCTTGACACCAAAACCAAGGAGCTAATAGCTCTTGGAACAGCGATAACCGCAAGATGTAAGTATTGTATCGCCATACACGTCAAGAAGGCGATCGCTGCCGGAGCTACTAGAGAAGAGATATTAGAGGCAGCTACAGTGTCCATCTTGATGGGCGGAGGTCCAGCTTTGACCTATGTGACGGAGGTCAAAAAAGCATTAAACGAATTTATGCCAAAATAACTCAGCGTACTAGCAACCTTAGCTAAAAAATAACAATCATAAGTGGACGGCCTTCACCACGATACCACCGACTTTAACTCCGATGTCTCTAGCGATTGTCGGGCACTTCACCTTCAGCAAGAAGAATATATCCGCATTCACCTCGCTCAAAGCCTCGTAATTTCCCTTACAGTAGCGTTCGACCCACTTCCGTTCCAGCTTTCCCTGCTAGTAGAATCTCTTCAGCGGGCAGACATCGTGCCATTTACATGTACCCCTAATCACGGTCTACATCTCTTATGACTTCCCTTCGATTACGGGTCTATACATCATCGCTTTCCTCTGACCTTTTTAATATGTTCTAGTCCGTCCTGAACAGACGAACTTACGCAAGCCGTGCGCCTTTTCTTTGCTACATCCTCCAAAGCGAGAGGTTAGTTATTTCGTCGTGCTCCCGCACCAGCTCGGGGCCAACTAGCTCCTGCAAATGGATCTCAGCTGCAAAGACCGTGCCCTCAAAAAAGTGGCCAGCTTCAGTATTTCCTTTCTCATCGGCCAGCACGGCATGCGCGTGAACAAAGGGCTCCCCATTCTTGAGGGAGATATTCCCGATACAGCTTACTATTTCATGAGGGCTCTCCACAGAGAAGGTGATATACTCGTGTTTTTGTTGATGGTAATAGCCGAGCTTTGCGCGCTTTACGGCCCCAATTGCGGTGAAAAACGCTTTCTTGATCCCCTTTTCCTTCGCGAACTTTGTGATCGACTGCACGAGCTCGGAGTCGTGCTCGGCCCGAAATACAAATGTTCGGCCACTTTGAAACTCCGTGGTACCCACAATTTTCACCTACTCATTTAAGTTCTCTATCACCTTTTGAAGTTTGCTGAACAGACAAGCTTTCAAATATTCACCTCCAGAAAGAGATTTAGCCCGCCCGCTACTCATCTAGGCAGAGTTCCTACTCAACATGCATCTTCCTAATCTCCTCCAGCGGGTTTTTGAGGGCTAAAGAAAACTACCTTGCGGGAGTACTATTCACATAGAAAATCTTATAGGAGGAAGGAAAGAAATGGAGTCTAATTGAGGCATTCTTATGCCCAGAAGAGATGGAACAGGGCCTTATGGTCAGGGGCCAGGCACAGGCAGAGGATTTGGTCGTGGGGGCGGTAGAGGCCGGATGGGAGGAACAAGCCCAGGAACAGGACCGGACGGAAGTTGCGTCTGCCCCAATTGCGGCACTAGGATCCCCCACCGAGTAGGATCTCCATGCTATAACTTAAGCTGTCCAAATTGTGGCGCGAAGATGGTAAGAGGTTAGATGATAACTTTTGTAGCCTCTGGAAAGTTTAACGGATCCCAATTCGAGATGTATGTCATTTTTTTGCAATTAACACATAAAGATCATTTTTTATTTGGATTTTAAAACATGCGAATCCCGCGTGTAAAAGCATTTGTTCAAGTTCGTCCTGGTCGAAGGATTTTTCTGACGGATCGATATGCTCGATGGCACCCCCCTTTTAGACATCAAACCCCATGTCTCGAAGTTTGACCAAAGAGATAACGTTAGAATCGGCTGGCTGGAGGGGAAGGTGTAGCACGTGAACGGAGAAAATCCAAATTTATGAACTTACGACAATATCACCGATTTTGGTCTTCATATCCCTAGCGATCAATGGACATTTTACCTTCAGCAAGAAGAAGATGTTCGCATCCACTTCGCTCAAGGCCTCGTAGTTGCCTTGCCCCTTGCTGATGACGAGATCCGCGCCCTTCAGTTTTCTGATAAATTCCTTCGATAGCCTATCCGGCCCTGTGCCGGGATCGCCGTTGCTGACCACTTCGATTTTCGCAATTTTGTCTATCCCTACGAACTTCGCATCCTCAATCGTCGCATCGTTAATGATGGGGCCTCCTTTGACGACAAATGTGATATCTTTGCCTTTTAGTTCCTCCAGCAAAATGCGGTCAAAAACAATTTCACCGGCATTGTCCCCCAAATATATGATTTTTTTAGAACTCTTCAGCGCTTTTCTAAACCGGTTAAAATGATTTATCGCGAAATCTTGATCTGAAACATCTTCTATGGTTTTATCGAGATTGAATTTTGAGCTGGGCCCGAAATCGATGATATTTCCGGCTATGGCGAGCTTAGTTGCTGTTAGCAATTTGTCTTTAGACTCGGCGACCGTTCGTTTGAGACTCGGATACATTTTCAGAGCTTTTCTATTGTACTCATCTTTTACTTTTGCGTAGGGGTCATTGTTTTTTGTTACTTTCCTGATTATGCGGTGAACCTTGCGAGCGATTTGAGGCGGTATCTTATTTTTTAACGGAGTCTTCTCCAACTCCAATAAAACTGCCTTCAAGGCTTTTTCCTGCAAGGCCTCGTCTCCCGTGGCCATCTTGCTCGCTTCTAGAGCTTGCCTCACGAAGCACGGGATACAATCTAGATAGGTTTTCATTTTTATTCACCAAATTGCCCGAGATTTCCTCATAATTTTTCCTGTACCGATTTTATTTTGCCTTCCATGCTCAACGGCTTGTCCCGCCGATCGTCAATTTTAATGATGGTGACTACCCTCAGGATTTCTTTATCAAAAACTGCCTCGTGCATCTTCTTGGCTAAATTTAAGACCTTCCTCAGATCCCCCTCTATAATCGTTCCCATCGAAGTTAGCTCATATTTTATGTCCTTCTCTTTCTCCAATATTTTCAAGGCCTCTGCTACATACTTGCTAACTGAGGGTGTTTTTGTACCCAGAGGGATAACGCTTATTTCCATTATTGCCATTTTTTCTTCTCCACGGGTGCGTTTTTTCAACTTTAATTATATCAAACTTGTTAATAGAACACATATCACACCTAAAACCATAGCCGCCGCCGCTATTTTGGGATACTTCTTTACCTGCGCTGAAGGTATCAATTCTTCGATAGAAATGTAAACCATAAATCCTGCTGCAAGCGCCAGTGAAGCCCCCAGCCAGCTCAACGATGTTCCTCTCAAAGCAAAATATCCTAAGATAAACCCAACCACCTCGAACAGCACTGTAGAAACAAGAATGGCAAATGATTTTGCCTTTTTCTTAGTCATGCTATATAACGGAACAATCGTTGCAATGTTTTCCGGAAGATCTTGGATTGCAATGGCCAACGCAATAACAATTCCTAATTCCGCAGTTATTGCAAAACCAACCCCGATTGCCAAACCCTCTGGAATATTGTGCAAGGCTATGCCGATGACCAACATAGTGACGCTTCTTTTAACAGAAGGCTTTTCTTTTTTAATTAGCTCGGGATTAATATGGGGCAATGACCAATCCACCGCCCACATTATCGCTATCCCGGCGAAAAACGAGGAGGTGATCAAAAATAGAGGCGCGTATTTTAAACCTTCGGGTATTAACTGGATAAAAGAGATGGCGATCATCATACTCGCAGCGAAAGACAGAGAGCCATATAAAGCAACTTTACTTGGTTTTTTAATGAGACCTATCAACGATCCAAGGGTTTGTCCAGCGAAGATCAAGAACAATATCAATAAAAAATCTTTCATTTAGTTTTCCTTCAAGTCCCATGTTTCGCTTTTATGGTCCTGATTTTGAAAACTATTAAGCCGCCTATCTTTTCTTTCAATTCTTTTAAGGCAGAGCAGTCCACACAGCTCCTCAGAACGGCAGCTTGCTCAAGTTCGCCAGCTCCGTAACATAGGTTGCTGCCACTTCCGTTATCCTTGAGAGTTTATCTATATCTATGTGTTCGAGGACATCTCGCTCGGTATGATAATAAGGATCGATAAGCCCCTCGTGAACCCATATCGCCGGCACGCCCGCTTTTATGAAGGGGACGTGGTCACTTAGGGGCATCGGGTCACCTGTGTGATGGACGGGCCAGTTCAATTTTTTGGCAGCGCCGAGTGAGTACTCACGCGCTTCGGGGCTCGTTTCCAAAAAGTTTTGCGGGCACAAGGCCGAACTGAATCCATCCAAGTTAATCAGAGCGCAGTGGTCTTTTAGATCGTCCCGATGCGCTTTTACGTATGCAGTTGAACCCCAGAAAGCGCCCTGTTCTTCCACACCAAAAAATACTATCGCGATGGTTCGCCTTGGGCGAGAGTTCGCCGTGATCCTCGCGATTTCGAGCAGCCCAGCGTCTCCTGACACGTTATCCCATGCGTGTTGGCCCCTGATCTGGCTGTCGTAGTGGGAGCACACCGCTACTTTCTGCTCGGGGGATTCGTTTCCCCGCACTTCGCCGATGATGTTCCATGATTTCTTCACGCGATACTCGCCACGCGATTCGAGATGAACTTTGACCTTTTGCTTTTTCAACAACTCTAACAAGCGCTCGCCGTCTTCCAGCGAGATTGTCACACCGGGAATTGTGCCCTTTCGCCTGTCCACAACCGCCGTCGCCACTCTAATCAAGTTGTCTGGGGGGTCGGTGATTACGACAAATCCTGTAGCTCCCAGCTTTTCAGCTGTTGGGTACACCCAAAAAGGGAATGGAGTTTTGACCAAGGCTATTTTCTCCTTGAAACTTATCCCGCGAGCCACTAACGCATCGAGTTCCTCCTTCGAACTCCCGGCGTATACGAGTTCTCCCTCGACTACGGCGTTCGCCGAGTGCTGCAAAGGCTCGCAAGCGATTGGTTGTTGTTCGGGTGCCATGCTTAGCTTGGCTGCGATCGGCATGTAATTCAAATATTCGAATTCTTCCAACCGCACATCTTCCAGTCCAAAATCGTTCAGTTTGTTGAAAATGTAGTCCTTCGCCTTTACTTCGCCAGGCGTGCCCGCATATTTTATCCCAATCATGCAAATGTCGTGCAGATACTCTTGCAGGAACTGAGACGAAATCTCCTTGTTCTTTCTCAAAGTTTCACCCCGCAACTTTTATTTTCATAATATCTCAAGCTTTAAAAAGGCTAGGCTTGCTGAGACCATCGTCCTCCGCCTCTGCCTCGTCTCCCTGGACCTCTTCCACTCGGTGGCCCCTTGTCGATACGGTGAATCATCGCTGCCGGAGCACCACACTTGGGACATGCTGGTGGCTTGGGCACTCCCTGGGGAACTTCTATAATGTTTCCGCAGGCGAAGCACCTGAACTTTTTGGTCGGCACCATAGCAGGTGGTTGCGCCATCAGATTTCACCCCCTTTCAGTCTGTCTCGAAGGGTTAAAACTAAGGACATCAACGCTTTTCCGGCTGGGCTGTTCGGAGCTTTCTTCATCAGAGGCTCGCCCGCGATGTAGGAACGCAAGAGTTCCTCATCCAAGGGGATTTCAGCGGTTAACTTGATCCCTCGTTCACGACATGTGCTTAGGAGTTCGTCCTTTAGCCCACCTGGAACATCGGCCTTGTTCAAAACCACTTCCACAGGTAATTCCAGCTCTCGAGCGAGGTCCAGGATGAGTTTCAAATCGTGCGTGCCTAGAGGCGTAGGTTCGGTCACAGCCAGGGCGAGGTCAGCAACCCACAATGACTGGGCCACGGCGTTGTGAACTCCAGGGGCGGTGTCGAAGATAGCCACATCGTATCCATCGCCTTTGAGCTCTTCAATCGCTTTCATCACTGTAGCACGCGCCATTACGGGGGATCGTGGTTCCGTAGGCCTTAGCTCACCCACCACGAGCTTGACCTCATCCACTATCGAGCTGTAAATGGTTCCAATTTTTTTCCACCCGTCTTTAATCGCTTCGTATTTACAAACCATTTGACAGGCTTTGCATCCCGAACAGAGTTCCTCGTAGAGTTTCGGGATTTTTCCTTGGAGACCAATTAATGCGTGTTCAGGACAGACATCAATGCATCTCCTACACCCCACACATTTTGAAGCCTCGATATCTGGTACGAAGGTCCTTACTTCCTCACCATTCTCAAGCCGCACTCCCAGCAACGTCGCACAACTGGGACCATCAACGTCTGTATCCACCAACATCACTTTCAAATTCTCGGCGCTCAATCCCGTGGCCAAGTTCACAGCGACGGTACTCTTCCCAGTACCTCCTTTTCCGCCCGTCACCGCGACTATCGGCGTGCTCACAATTCTTTTCCTCAGGTTCTTCACAGGATCTCACCCCTCACCCTTTTTGCTATCTCGATCAGCGCTTTCGCTGCCTTT
>Ga0172366_10001543_pt1 | contig 17905 bp, 16 predicted proteins | sample LakKivSesite69cm_FD_114533 | JGI IMG/M metagenome (GOLD analysis project Ga0172366, IMG submission 114533) | Sediment microbial communities from Lake Kivu, Rwanda - Sediment site 69cm | ecosystem: Environmental > Aquatic > Freshwater > Lake > Sediment | place: Rwanda: Western Province, Lake... | reverse complement strand
TGGGTCGATTGGTGGTGGGACGGCGACTATTTCGGCTGGTGCCCGCTGACCTGGTACGACCGCCCGGCCTATCTCTTCCGGGACCGGTTCTATGATCGCTGGAACGACCGCTATTTCTCCGCCCACAACCGGGCCATGACCGTTGTCCGGCGCGAGCACCTCCAGGACCCCGACGTCGGCCGCCGCCATCTCGGCACGGCCGACCTCGACCGCATCGGCCGGGTCGAGCTGAGGCATCAGCAGCCGGGCATCCGCCCGACCGTGGACAACGCCCGGCCGCAGGCCATCGCCGCGCGGCGGGCCCTTCAGGACCGCCCCGGCAGCCGGACCGAGGTCCGGGCCCTGGCGCCCTCGCGCTCCGTGTCCTCGTCCTCCTTGCGGCAGGGTTCGGCGAACGGATCCATCCGGTCGCGGGACCGTTCCGGCTCGGTCGTCGGCGGCGGCCGCGACGCCGTGGCGCGCCCGACGATCCGCGGTGACAATGCCAACACCACCGGCGTGCGGGCCATCCGCTCCTATCCCAGCCGGCGGGACGCCGGCGGCGGGCGCAGCGCGGTCTCCCCGGATCGGCGCGGGGCCGTCGCCGCGCCCGCCAACCGCAACGACGCGGGCGGGAGCCGGGCGGGCGAAGCCCGCTCGATCCGGCCTCAGGGCCAGGCCCGCGGCGCGGCCTCGACCGGCCGCGGCGAGTCCGTCAAGTCCTATCCGGCGAACCGCTCGGGCTCGAGCAGCAAACCCTCGAGCTCCGGCCCGACCAGCGGCACGGTGAAGTCCGGCCCGGTCCGGTCCCCGAACGCCTCGACCGGGAGGTCTCAAAGTCGCACCTACGCCCCCCGCGACACGGCCTCCCGCACGTCACCGCGGCTGAGCTCGCCTTCGATCTCGGAGGTCAGGCCCTCGGCCTCGATCTCCCGCTCCTCGACTTCCGGCCGCTCGGCCTCCGGATCCTATGGCCGGTCGACCTCGTCCCGGACGCCCTCTTCCGTCCAACCGCGCAGCTCTTATTCGGCTCCTTCCCGGTCCGGCTCTTTCTCCGGTTCTTCCAGGCCGGGAAGCTCCTACTCGTCGCCTTCGCGTTCATACGGGTCCTCGAGCCGGTCCTATTCGGCGCCGAGGTCGTCCGGCTCATCCTCCGGCCGCTCCTACAGCTCTCCGCGGTCGAGCGGCTCGTCCTCCGGGCGCTCGTATAGCTCGCCGCGTTCAAACGGCTCGTCCGCGGGCCGCTCCTACAGCGCCCCCCGCTCGTCCGGCCGATCCTCCTCGGTCTCCGTCCGGTCGTCCTCTTCGGGCCGCTCCAGCTCGTCCTCCCGTTCCTCCGGCTCCTCCTCGAGGTCCTCGGGATCGTCCTCGCGCTCCGGCGGCGCCCGGCGGAGATAGACGCTTCCTGTTCGAAGTCCCATGGGGCTCCTTCGGGGGCCCCTATTTTTTCTTTACTTTTCGCACCCGGGATGGTATAACCTTCTTCTTGTCCGGGGAGGAATTCCCGGGGCCTGTTTTTCTATGGAGGTAGTTCCGATGCGTTGCACCAAGAAAACATCCATCCTCATCTTAAGCTTGGCCCTCCTCGTCGCGTTCGCCGGCACAACGGCCTGCGCCAAGAAGGCCGAGAAGACGGCCGCCGAAGAGGTCAAAACCGTCAACGAGTTCCAGGGGACCGTCCGGGCGGCCCTCGGGCGCTACATGTATCTCTCGTCGGCCCAGGGCTTCGACATCGTTCTGCCCGGTTTCGACGCCACGACGCTCGCCGGCAAGACGATCACCGTCAAGGGCAATCTGCTTGTCGATCACCCGCCCGTCTTCCTTGCCGACAGCGTCACGAGCGGCGGCCAGACGACCTACACGCGGTCCCAGGAGTTCCAGGCCGAGGATTTCGTCGAGATGAAGGCCCGGGAAGCCGTGCCCGCGCTGGCGATCACCGGCATCGCCAAGCCCGAGGAGTGGGAGGGGAAGACCGAAGGCAAAGTCTACGGCAAGCTCGAAAAGGGCGATGTCAACCGCATCGTCCTCTCCGACGACAAGGGCAAGCCCATGGCTTACATCCTCGTCGATTCGATCAGCATCTACTCAAACTATTACATCCAGAAGCTGCGCCTCTTCGACAAATTCTGGTTCTACCTGAAGGTCAAGGACAGCGTCGACAAGAAGGACCGCCCGCGGACGAAGGAGCTCTTCCACGCGGTCGTCTTCGGCGCCGGCCTTTACTGATCCGTTTCGATCCTGAGCACTCGGGGACGGCCCGCCGGCCGTCCCTTTTTTTATTCCAGGAAGGACGAAAGCGAAGCCAGCCCCTCCTCGAAGGGCCTCGAGAGCTCGAGCGTCAGGACCCGCCGTCCTTTGGCGGCCAGGGCGAGGGCGTCGCCTTTCGCCTGGGCCTTGAAAAGCGTCCCGAAATCCGCCGCCGGCCGCTTGACCCCGGCGATCTCCGGGATGGCAAGCTTCGGGACATCGCCGGCCACGAGCATCAGGAAGAGCCCGCGGTTGCTGTCGCCTTTATGGAGCTGGCCGGTCGAATGGAGATAGCGCGGTCCCAAGCCGACCGTCACCGGCAGTTTTGTCTTGAGGCGAAGGGAGGCGGCCAGGGCCGAGAGCATCTCCTCGACGTGTCCGCTCCGCGGCAGGAAGGCCAGGAGGGCCAGGTAGTCGCCCTCGCGGTATCCGGCGAGGAGATCCCGGAAGGCATCGCGGGGATCCCGCGGACGGTCGTCCGATGCGGCTCTCAGTCCGCCGGCGCACGGCCGGACGGCGGCCCCCTCGACGAGACCTTGTCCCGAGGCCGCGGAAAGCACCTGGCGCGTCCGCCGCTTGGCCGATTCGACATCCGGCTGGTCGAACGGATTGATCTCCAGGATGCGCCCGGCCACGGCCGTGGCGAACTCCCAGAGGAAAAACTCGCCGGCGAGATCGTACGGATCCTTGAACGGCAGCCGCGCGAGCGGCGAATCGGGCCCTTCGGGCCCCCGACCCCCCGCCTTGGACGGCGTTTCGAACCGGCCGATCTCGACGAAGAGACGGTCCCGGCCGTAGCCTTCGGCCGGCCCCGGCCTGTCCTCGACGACGGGCACAATGCCCCGGCCCTCCTTCCCGGTGCTCTCGGCGATGAGCTGCTCGAGCCAGGCGCCGAGCGGCCGCAGAGGCCGGGACATGAGGAACGTCAGCTTGTCCCGGCCGGCCATGGCGGCGGCGCCGATCGTCGCGCCCAGCCGGGCGCCGGGATTGTCGGCCGGCCGCTCCGAACGGCAGGCCTCGGCCATGGCCGCGGCCGGGGCCAGCAGGCGGTGCAGGTCGAGGCCCTTGAGCGCTGCCGGCAGAAGGCCGAACGCCGACAGGGCCGAGAAACGGCCGCCGATATCGGGCCGGCCGTGAAAGACGCGCCGGAAGTGGCATTCCTTGGCGAGCTTTTCGAGCGGCGCTCCCGGGTCGGTGACGGCGACGAACCGCCGTCCGGCATGGTCCTCGCCGAGCTCGGCGACGGCGCGCGCATAGAAGAAGGAGAACAGGGCAGCCATCTCGGAGGTCGTCCCCGACTTCGACGACACGACGAACAGCGTCTTGTCGGAGGGGAATCGGGCCGCCGCCGCGGCCACGTCCTCCGGCCCGGTCGTGTCGAGGACCTCGAGCTCGAGACCGTCGGGTCCGGTCGGGAAGAGGCGGCCGAAGACCTCGGGGGCCAGGCTCGAGCCGCCCATGCCCAGGACGACCGCGCGGGTTAATCCCAGGCCCCGGACGGAGGCGGCGAAGGCCTCGAGATCGGGGATGCTCCCGACGGCCGTGTCGGGCGCGTCGAGCCAGCCCAGCCGGTTGGAGATCTCGACATCCAGGGGCTTCCAGACGGAGGGGTCCCGCTGCCAGATGCGGCGGACGACGGCATCTTTCTCGAGGAGGGCCAACGCCTGGCCCAGACCAGGCTCGAGCCCTACCGGATTGACGAGGGAGAACTCGGGAATTGGTCGGCTCATAGCGGCTTCCTTTTTCTTTCTGTACCCGAATTATAGCAGCAACGCCCGGGAACGACCAAGACGAGGGCGTTTTTATGAATGGTCGGGCTTGATTATTTCCGGCGGATTCCGGAAGATAGGGCCTTGCGAAGTCTCCCACGCCGCACCCGGAGGGCCTGCCCATGACCGACGCCACGACCGCCCCGGCGGCCGGGTTCTTCCATCCGACCCGGCCGATCTACCGCTTCACGAACCTCCTCTTCATCTCCTCGCTGTCGTTCGGCAGCTATTTCGCCTACGACATCATCGGGGCCATCGCCCCCTCGCTCGTCGACGAGCTCAAGGCCGCCCGGGCGACCGTCGGGACGATGAACACGATGTACAGCATCGCCGCCATCCTTGTCGTCCTCTTCGGCGGCATGCTCATCGACAAGCTGGGCACGCGCAAGGCCAGCATCATCTTCTCGGTCCTGGTCTTGGCCGGCGCGGCCATCGTCTGGCAGGCCAAGTCGATCCCCGTCATCTTCCTGGGGCGGTTCGTCTTCGGGGCCGGCTCCGAGCCCCTGGTCGTGGCCCAGAGCGCGATGCTCGCCCGCTGGTTCAAGAACAAGGAGATGGCCATGGCCTTCGGCGTTCAGCTGACCGTGAGCCGCCTCGGGTCGCTCTTCGCCTTCAACACCGGCGAGCTGTTCACCAAGAACTTCGGGACCTACCGGGCCGCCCTCCTGGCCGCGGTCGGCGCCTGCGCCCTCTCCCTGATCGGGAACCTGTTCTACATCATCCTGGACAAGCGGGGCGAAAAGGCCCTCAACCTCCGGGACGAGAGCGCCGGCGACAAGATCGTCTTCAAGGACATCAAGGAGTTCAGGCCGACCTTCTGGTTCGTCACGGCCCTCTGCTTCACGTTCTACGCGGCCATTTTCCCCTTCCAGAGCCTGGCCACCGACTTCTTCCATACCAAGTGGGGCATCGCCCTGACCGCGCCGGCCACCGGCAGCTTCCTGCACCAGGTCTTCAACAATCTGCTGCACATCTTCAGCACGGCCGGCGGCATCACCAGCATCATCATTTTCGCCTCGATGATCCTGGCGCCCTTCGCCGGGCGGCTCGTCGACCGGGTCGGGAAACGGACGACGTTCATGATCGCCGGGGCCCTCATGCTCATTCCGTGCCACCTGGCCATGGGGCTGACGAAGATCTACCCGGTCTATCCGATGATCCTGCTCGGCTTCTCGTTCGTCCTCGTCCCGGCGGCCCTGTGGCCGTCCGTGCCGCTCATCGTCAGGTCGGAGCGGGTCGGGACGGCCTTCGGCCTGATGACGGCCATCCAGAACATCGGCCTGGGCCTCTTCCCGCTCTTAAACGGCTTGTTGCGCGACAAGACCGGGTCCTATGTCGCGAGCCAGGTCATGTTCGCCAGCCTAGGGATCGTCGGTCTCATCTTCGCTCTCCTCCTGAGGCGGGCCGATCACCGTGAGGGCGCCGGGCTCGAGGTGCCGGAGAAAGCGAGAGTCAAGGCCTGAGCGGCGGCGCCGAGCCGCCGGTGCGGGCCCGGGGAGGTTCCCATGAAGAGATTCGGTCAGCTGATCGGTGTCAAGCCGGAGGCCTTCGAGACGTACAAGGCCTACCACGCCAAGGTCTGGCCCGAGGTCCTGGAGACCATCCGGCGATGCCACATCCATAACTATTCGATCTTCCATTGGCAGGGGAAGCTTTTCGCCTACTTCGAGTACACGGGGGCCGATTATGCCGCAGACATGGCCAAGATGGCCGCCGATCCCAAGACGCAGGAATGGTGGGCGATCATGATGCCCCTGCAGGAGCCCATCCCGGGCCGGCCGGAAGGGGAGTGGTGGGCGCCGATGGATGAGGTCTTTCACACCGACTGAGGGACACGCCATGGTGCGGACCGCCGGCTGCCTGGCCAAGCTCGAGCGGATGACGAAGACGCTCCGGCACGAGGAGGCGGACCGCGTCCCGGTCAGCGATTTCTTCTGGGGCTCTTTTCTCGCCCGCTGGCGGCGGGAGATGGGCCTGCCGCCTGACGCCGACATCTACAAGCACTACGATCTTGACTGGATCGTCACGACCCCCAACATGGACCCGCACATCCGGGCCTTCGAGACGCTCGAGGAAACGGCCGACCACGTGACCGTGCGGACAGGCTTCGGGGCCGTGATCCGCAAGAACTTCGCCGACCCGATGCCCGCCTTCCTCGCCTTTGACACGGACACGATCGAAAAGACGCGGGACTTCCGCTTCGACGACCCCTCGGACGACCGGCGCTATTTCGCCGCCGGCGACAACCAGATCGCCGGGGTCGGGGACGGCTTCGCCCGGAACTCGCCGCCCTGGGTCGGAACGGTGAAGTCGCTCCATCCGTGGATCCCGGTCTACGGCAGCGTCTGCGAGGCCCAGGAGATGCTCTGGCGCATCGTCGGGCTCCAGAACGTCATGCTCTGGATCGGGCTCTATCCCGACGAGGTCGGCCGCTTCGTCGAGCGGCTGGGCGAGTTCGCGCTCGAGCTCACCAAGGCCCAGATCAAGGCCGCCGCGGGGCTCCTCGACGGCCTGGTCATCTGGGGGGACGTGGCCTACCGGAAGAATCTCTTCTTTTCGCCGGAATACTGGCGCAAATACTACAAGCCGGTCGTCACGGCCATCGTCGACGAATGCCACGCGAGCGGCCTCCCGGTCATCTATCACGGCTGCGGCAACGTCGCCCGCATTCTCGGCGATTTCATCGAGTGCGGGGTCGACGCCTATAACCCCCTCGAAGCCAAGGCCGGGCTCGACGTCGTCGAGCTGAGGCGGCAGTACGGCCACAGGATCGCTTTCTGCGGCAACATGGACGTCCTCACCTGGGCGAACGGGTCGGAGGACGAGCTGCGGCGTGTCGTCCTGACTAAGCTCAATGCGGCGAAGAGCGGCGGATTTATCTTCCAGTCGGACCACTCGGTCCCCGGCAATGTCTCGGCCCGGAACTACGAATATGTCATCGGCCTGGTCAGGCAATACGGCACTTACCCGCTCCGTCTCGGCGAGTTGGACCTGCCGGATCTGGCCTGATCGACGCCTGGCGCCAGGCCCTTTTCTTCCCCGTTGACCATCGGCCCCTTCGGTGATATTGTTCCCCCAACAGGGAGGGAACGGGACATGAAATGTCCGCGCTGTGATTCCGAAAATAACGAATCCTCCCGCTTCTGCAGCAGTTGCGCGGCGCCGCTTCATCCGGCGGGACCCGAAGCTCAATCCCTGACCAAGACCCTCGAGACGCCGGTCCAGGTCATGAGGCCCGGGACTGTCATCGCGGGCAAGTACAAGATCCTGGAGGAGCTCGGCCACGGCGGCATGGGGATTGTCTACAAGGCCGAGGACATCAAGCTCAAGCGGTTTGTGGCCCTGAAGTTCCTGCCGCCTCATCTCATGGATTCGCCCGATCTCAAAGATAGGTTCCTGGTCGAGGCCCAGGCGGCGGCGGCCCTGTCGCATCCGAACATCTGCACGATCTACGAGGTTGGGGAGAGCGAGGCTCGTCCTTACATCGCCATGGAGTTCGTGGACGGGGAGACGCTCAAGGACAAGCTCCGGACAGGCCCGCTTAAGCCCGACGAGGCCTTGGCCATTGCGAGCCAGATCGCCGCGGGCCTTGGCGAAGCGCATCACAAGGGCATCATCCACCGGGACGTCAAGAGCGCCAATATCATGGTCACGGCCAAGGGCCAGGCCAAGGTCATGGACTTCGGGCTGGCCAAGCTCCGCGGCGGGTCTTCTTTGACCAAGAGCCAGACAACGATCGGCACCGTGGCCTACATGTCGCCGGAGCAGGCGCGTGGCGGCGACCTCGACGCGCGCACGGACATCTGGTCGTTGGGCGTCGTGCTCTACGAGCTGCTCTCGGGCAGGCTTCCCTTCCAAGGCGACCACGACCAGGCGGTGATCTATTCGATCCTTCAGAAGGAACCCGAGTCGCTCGTCAAGATACGCCCGTCGCTTTCCCCCGAGCTGGAGCACATCGTCTTCCAGGCCCTGACCAAGAAGGCGGCCGACCGCTACCGGACGATGGAGGAGTTGTGGGAGGATCTCGCCGCGCTGGCCGAAGGCCTCAAGCCGCTCAAGGCCAGGGCCCGGGCCTCCGAGCCCGAAAAGTCCATCGCCGTGCTGCCGTTCATCAACGACAGCCCCGACCAGGAGAACACCTACTTCGTCAACGGGGTGATGGAGGAGATCCTGGGCAACCTCCAGAAGATCAAGGCGCTCCGGGTCATCTCCCGAACCTCGGTCGAACAATACCGGGACAGAAAGAGGTCCGTCCGCGAGATCGCCGAGGAGCTGGGCGTGAACTACATCGTGGAGGGCAGCGCGCAGAAATACGGCAACGCCTTCCGCCTGCGGGCCCAGCTGATCAAGGCCGAGCGGGAAACCCACATCTGGGGCGATTCCTTCCAACAGAAGGTCGCCAACGTGGAAGACATCTTCGACATCCAGATCAGGATCGCCAAATCCATTGCCGAAGAGCTCCGGGCGGTCATATCCCCTGAGGAGAGAAAACTCATTGAGAAGATCCCGGCCGCGGACCTCGCCGTTTATGACGAATATCTGAAGGCCCGCTCCTACGTTTATGATGGCCGGAGGGAAGCCTTGAACAAAGCCCTGGAAATCCTGACCAGTGGCGTCGCGAAAAATCCCGGCTGGGCGCCTCTCTACGCGGGTCTGGCGGAAGCCTGGCTGTGGATGCAACAAAACGCGTACGAGCAGCCGTCCGTCGCCGCCCCCCAGATCATCGAGAACCTGAACAAGGCGCTGGCCTTGGATCCGGACCTTGCGGAAGCCCATTATCTCAACGCCATGATCGCGTATCTCGTGGATTGGGACTGGGAGAAGAGCGAAAAGGAATTTTTGAGGGCCCTGGCCATCAACCCCAACGATGCCCTTTCCAGGGGATTCTATGCGCAGCTCCTGTTGATCCTGCACAGGAAAGATGAAGCGTTGGCCCAGAATGAGCTGGCGCTGAGCCTTGACCCGCTGAATCCCATGGTCAAGCTCAACAATATCGGCATTCTGTTGCAGGCCGGCGAATTTCAGGCCAGCTTGTCTCTCGCGGAGGAAGCCGTGGCCGACGATCCGGACAATTTCAACCTCAATCAGATGATCGAGATCGACGCTTACAGGCTCAAGCAGTACGACAAGGTGCTCCGCGCGGTCCGACATATTCTCCCTTTTCCCCTCGAGGAAGAGGCTTACCGGGACATCGAGAGGACCTACCACGAATCCGGGATCGCCGCGGCCTATCGAAAGATCGTGGGGCGTCTGGAGAAATACGCTGAAAGCCAGCCCGTCGGCTTCTGGGATATGGCCTTCAGGTATCTTGTGGCGGATCGACCCGACAAAGCCATGGATTGGGTCGAGAAGGGATTCGAGATGCACGACCCGATCATGCCATACAATACCACTCCGGCGAGATATTTCGATCGATTGTTCGGGGATCCCCGGTTCATCGCCGTTTGCGAGAAAATGAAGCTGCCGCTTCCGGAATAGGAAGTGAAGCCGACTTGCAGGGGAGGAACGTGACGATCGAGTGCCCGAAGTGCCACGCGGAGAACAGGGACGACTCGAAGTTCTGCGGCAACTGCGCGTCCCCGCTTCATCCGGCGGGGCCTGAAGCTCCATCCCTCACCGAGACACTCGAGACTCCGGCCCAGGTCATGAGGCCCGGGACTGTCATCGCGGGCAAGTACAAGATCCTGGAGGAGCTCGGCCACGGCGGCATGGGGATCGTCTACAAGGCCGAGGACATCAAGCTCAAACGGTCCGTGGCCCTGAAGTTCCTGCCGCCGCATCTCATGGACTCGCCCGAGTTGAAAGAACGGTTCCTCGTCGAGGCCCAAGCGGCCGCGGCTTTGAACCACCCCAACATCTGCGTTATCCACGAGGTCGGGGAGGACGAGGCCCGGCCCTACATCGCCATGGAGTTCGTGGACGGCGAGACGCTCCGGGACAGGCTCAGGAAGGGGGCGTTGAAGCCCGGACAGGCCCTGGATGTGGCCATGCAGATCGCCGCCGGACTGGGCGAGGCCCACCGCAAGGGCATCATCCATCGGGACATCAAAAGCGCCAACATTATGGTCACGGAGAAAGGACAGGCCAAGGTCATGGACTTCGGCCTAGCCAAGCTCCGGGGCGGGTCGTCCCTCACCAAAAGCCAGACGACGCTGGGCACGGTGGCTTACATGTCGCCCGAGCAGGCCCAGGGGGAGGAGGTCGACGGCCGGACCGATCTCTGGTCCCTCGGCGTCGTCCTCTACGAGATGATGACCGGCGAGCTCCCCTTCAAAGGAGACCGGGACGTTTCGATCATCTACTCGATCGTCCACGAGGCGCCCCGGTCGCTCAAGGTCCGCAAGCCGCCGGTTCCCGAGGAGCTCCAGCACGTCGTCGCCCGGGCGCTCAAAAAGAAGCGCGAGGCCCGCTACGGCTCGGCGGACGAGGTGCTCAAGGACCTCAAGGCTTATCAGTCGGCTCTCCAGACGGAGGCCTCTGGCGTCTTGAACCTGAGAACGCTCGGGCGGCGCCTCCGCAGGCCGCGCGTCGCCCTGCCGACCGTCGCCGCGGTCGCGCTTCTGGCCTTCCTCGGCGTCCGGTTCTTTAAACACCAAGCCCAGGTCCGCTGGGCCCGGGACGTCGCCATCCCCGAAGCCCAGAAGCTCCTCGAGCTCAACGACTGCTGGCGCAACCTTGTCCCCGTTTACCGCCTGGCCGAGAGGATCGAGGCCGTCACTCCGAAGGACAGCCGGCTCGCCGGGATCTTCGCCCAGTGCGCCCGGAACGTGAGCGTCACGACAGAGCCTGCCGGCGCCAAGGTCTTTTTCAAAGAATATACCTCCCCGGAGAGCGAGTGGACCTTGCTGGGGGTCGCGCCGGTCGCGAAGGCCAGAATGCCCGTCGGCATCTTCCGCTGGAAGATCGAAATGGACGGCTACGAAACGGTCCTCGCCGCGGCCTCGACGTGGGGCATTTCCTCCGACCCGAACGAGCTCATCGGCCACAATGACCTGACCAGGGTCTTGGACAGGAAGGGCACGCTCCCGCCGGGAATGGTCCGGGTCAAGGGGGAGGAAACGCCGAGCGGGAAGCTCCCGGATTTCTTCATTGACCGGTGCGAGGTCACAAACCGGCAATTCAAGGAATTCGTGGCCGCCGGCGGCTACAGAGAAAAGAAGTTTTGGACGCAAAAGATCAGCCTGGACGGCCGGGAGCTGACCTGGGAGGAGGCCCTCAAAGGCCTCGTCGACCAGACTGGACTGCCCGGACCCTCGACTTGGCAGGCCGGCGACTATCCCGAGGGACAAGCGGATTATCCCGTGTCGGGCGTCAGCTGGTATGAGGCCGCAGCCTATGCGGAATTCGCCGGCAAGAGCCTGCCGACGGGCGAGCATTGGGGGATCGCGCGGGGCGAATATACAACTCTGATCCAGGTCCCCCAATTGGGCGGTTTTGCCGTCCTTGCCCCCTTCAGTAACTTCCGGGACAAGGGCCCGGTCCCTACGGGCAGCCTCCCGGGCCTGACCGCCTATGGCGCCCTGGATATGGCCGGGAACGTCAGGGAATGGTGTTGGAACGAGACGCCGGACGGGCGCCTCATAAGGGGGGGCGCCTGGGACGACAACCCCTATATCTTCGGCTTCCTGAGCCAGGCCCCGGCCATGGAGCGCTCGCCCAGGGACGGCTTCCGCTGCGCCGTGTATCCCGACCGAAAAAGCGTCCCCGCTGCCGCGTTCCAACCGCAGAAGCCTGTCGCAGCCAAGGACCTCTATAAGGAAGAGCCGGTCCCCGATGACGTCTTCCGCGTTTATCAGGAGCTTTACTCATATGACAAGACCGATCTGAAGGCCCGGATCGATTCGCGGGAAGAGCGACCCGACTGGATCCACGAGATCGTGAGCTTCGATGCGGCCTATGGCGGCGAGCGGGTCCTGGCCCACCTTTTCCTGCCTAGGAACGCGGCGCCCCCATATCAGGCGGTCGTCTACTTTCCCGGCTCGCAATCCGTCAACGAACGATCGAGCCGGGACATCGAGAACTATTACGAATTCCTCATGTTCCTGTCCTTCATCGTCAAGAACGGCCGGGCCGCCCTGTATCCCGCGTACAAGGGGACGTTCGAGCGCGGTAACGACTCCCTGGCCGCCCTCTTGAACTCCGGCGACGTCGACTCCCATCAGGCCGTCGACTTGTACGTCCAGGAGATCAAGGACCTGCGGAGGTCCATCGACTATCTCGTGATGCGGCCGGACATCGACGGGCGGAGGATCGCCTTTTACGGGATGAGCTGGGGGGCCGCTCTCGGGCCTCTCGTGGGAGCGGTCGAGGACCGTTTCAAGGCCAGCATCCTGACGGGCGGGGCCATGACCGGACTGGGGCGGCCGGAGATCAAAGATATCAACTACGTCGGGAGGGCGAGAGTCCCGACGCTCATGTTGAACGGCAAGTACGATACGATCAATCCCGTGGAGACCACGATCAAGCCGATGTTCGATCTCCTAGGGACGCCGGCCGCGGACAAACGTTTGGAGCTCTTCGAGACCGACCACATCCCGCCGATAACCGAGTACATCAAAGAAACCCTGGCCTGGCTAGATAAATATCTAGGGCCGGTGAAACGATAAACTGCAGCGCCCCGACTTTGGCGTGAAGAACGGCTTCGCGAAGTAGAACGCGACGAGCGTGATGCCCCGCTCAGGGCTTCTTGGCCGCGGCGAGCTCCGCTTTGCTCTTGCGCCGCATGTCCATGGCGTGGGCCCGCTTGTAGGTCTGGATGTCGACGAAGCGGCCCTTGCTGTCGCGGACGGCGTAGAGCTTGGTCCCCTTCACGCTGCGATGGGTTGTCCGTTTCATTGGCATGTGTCCTCCTTATGATGATTCTGGCGGAGATGGGCTTATTGGGCAGGTTTGCTGATTGCGCCCTTGATGGCCCCGATGATGGCCATCAGGACGCCGCCGCCGACGCCGCCGCCGGCGATGCTGCCGATGATGCCGCCGATGTCCGTGCCGCCGCCCTGGGCCGCGACACCGAGCACTTTGAGCAACTGGCCGCCGAGGCCGCCACCGAGGATGCCGACGACCGAATTGAGGACCGTTCCGAGCGAGAGTTTCTTCAGCAGGCCGCCGGCGACGTTGCCGCCGAGAGCGCCGCTCACGAGCTGGATGATCAAAGGCACAATATTACCCATAATACCTTCTTGATAAGTAGGGATCCCTTCCCAATGCCGGTGCGTTCACGATGATCCGTGACAATGGCTGGGTCTGACGCCTTTAGTATGAGCAGAGGCCGTAGGAATGTCAAATCGAGCGGTCAAAAAATCGGGCCTCCATTTGCCGGGATCCCGGCTTTCTGCTATAAAAGCCATTCAGTCCGCGACCCTAAGGGAGATCCTGACGCATGATCCGCACGGTGATTTCCGACCTCGGCCGGGTGGTCCTCTGGTTCGACAACAATGTCTTTTTGCGCAAACTCGCGGACCGTGCCGGAAAGCCTTTTGACCAGGTCAAGGCGGCCGTCCACGGCGACCTCGAGCTCCTGCGCCGCTTCGACGCCGGGGCGATCACCGCGGCCGATTTCTCTGTCAGGGTCATGACGATCGTCGGCGCCAGGATGTCCTGTGGCGATTTCTGCGCCATCTACGACGATATTTTCACCCCCAATCCCGCGGCCATTGACGTCCTGGCCCGGGTCAAGGCGGCCGGATACAAGCTGCTGCTCCTCTCGAACACCGACCCGGAGCGGTTCGGCTTCATCCTCCGGACCTTCCCCGCCGTCGGCCTCTTCGACGGCCACGTCTTGTCCTATGAGCTTCATCTTCTCAAGCCCGACCCGGCCATCTATCTCGCGGCGGCGCGGCAGGCCGGGTGCGAACCGGCGGAGTGCGTCTTCATCGACGACATGGAGGAGAACGTCACGGCTGCCGTCGCGACCGGGCTCGCGGGGATCCATTACACGCCGGAAACGGACCTCGAAGCGGAGCTGAAGAAGCTGGGGCTACGCTTCTAGGATCTGGACCCAGGCCTTGCGCGTCCGAGGGCCGTCGAACTCGCAGAGATAGACCGCCTGCCAAGTCCCGAGCTTCAAGGCCCCATTCTCGATGATCAGCGTCGTCGATGATCCCACCAGCGCCGTCTTGACATGCGCCGGTCCGTTCCCCTCGGTGTGGGCATAATCGAGACCGTCGGGCGCGCCCCGCCGCAGCACCATGAGGATGTCGGCCTGCACGTCGGGGTCGGCGCCCTCGTTGACCGTTACGCCAGCCGTGGTGTGGGGCACGGTGACGATGCACACGCCGGTCTTGACGGCCGACGAGGCCACGATCCGCTCGACCTCGGCCGTGATGTTGACCATGATCTCGCGCGATCCGGTTCGAACTTCGATCGTATTCATCGTTGCCTCAACAATTTAAAAAATTTCCGCGAAAGGTCTTGACAAGCCTCCAAGCGGGGGTGTAGATTCTCGTCGGAAAATACAATATTTGGTATTTTCCAAGCAAGAGCTCCACAAGATATGGGATAATCGCCGAGAGGCATCGGTTCGTCGCCATGGGTTTCGGGAAGGGTTTTGATATTAGCATGTCGGCGGAGTATTTTCTAGCCTTGTGAGCCGTTTTTCGAGGAAAAAGGAGGAGGCGCGATGGTCAGCACGGTCGGCAGGATCAAGAAGCGGGACGGAACGATCGCGGATTTCAACCAGGACAAGATCACCAACGCCATCCACAAGGCGATGGAATCCGAGGGCGTCAAGGACCTGGCCGTCGCCAAGACCGCGTCCGACATCGTCTGCTTCATGATCGAGGAGAAGTTCGGCGGCTACACCATCCCGTCCGTCGAGCAGATCCAGGACGTCGTCGAAATGGTCCTCATGAAGCAGGGCTATCACGAGGTCGCCAAGTCCTACATCCTCTACCGCGAGAAGCACAAGGGCATCCGCGAGGCCAAGAAGATCGGCCTCAACCTCGAGCGGCTCGTCAAGGACTACCTCAACAACGCCGACTGGAAGATCCGCGAGAACTCGAACGAGGGCGTCCAGAGCTTCGCCGGCCTCAACGCCCGCGTTTCCGGCGAGGTCCTCTCGAACTTCGCCCTGAACCAGATCTACAACGAGCGGGCCAAGAAGGCCCACGAATCGGGCGAGTTCCACATCCACGACCTGAGCTACCCCATCGTCGGCTACTGCGCCGGCTGGTCGCTCGAGAACCTCCTCCGCAAGGGCTTCGGCCATGTCCCGAACCAGGTCCACTCCAACCCGGCCAAGCACCTCGACACCCTGACCCTCCACATGGTCAACTACATCGGCACCATGCAGGCCGAGTTCGCCGGGGCCCAGGCCTTCTCCAGCGTCGACACCTTCCTTGCCCCCTTCGTCCGCCGCGACCATCTGAGCTACGAGGACGTCAAGCAGGACATGCAGAAGCTCATTTTCGGCCTCAACGTCCCCTGTCGCTGGGGCTGGCAGACGCCCTTCTCCAACCTGACCTTCGACTGGACGATCCCCGAGGACATGAAGAACAAGCGGGCCATCGTCGGAGGCGAGGAGCTCGACACCTGCTACGGGGACTACCAGAAGGAGGTCGATTGGATCAACCAGGCCTTCCTCGAGATCATGATCGAGGGCGACCTCAAGGGCCGGGTCTTCACCTTCCCCATCCCGACCTACAACCTGAGCAAGGAATTCGATTGGGATTCGCCCAAGGCCAAGCTCCTCTTCGACGCCACGGCCAAGTACGGCATCCCGTATTTCCAGAACTACATTGGCACGAACATGAACCCCGGGGACATCCGGGCCATGTGCTGCCGCCTCAACCTCGACCAGCGCGAGCTCATGCGCCGGCCGGGCAGCATCTGGGGGCCGGGCGACTCGACGGGCTCGATCGGCGTCGTCACCATCAACCTCAACCGGGCCGCCTTCGAGGCCACGTCCAAAGAGGATTTCTTCGACAAGCTCAAGGAGCTGATGACCGTCGCCAAGGGCACCCTCGAGACCAAGCGCGAGATCGTCAACAACATGCTCGAGAAAGGCATGATGCCCTACACCAAGGTCTACCTCGGCCACTTCGAGAACCACTTCTCGACGATCGGCATCTGCGGCATGCACGAGGCCTGCATGAACTTCCTCCACAAGGGCATCGGCACGCCGGAGGGCCGCGAGTTCGCCATCGAGACGCTGATGCACATGCGCGGCGTTCTGCGCGAGTTCCAGGAGGAGACGGGCCACCTCTACAACCTCGAGGCCACGCCGGCCGAATCGACGTCCTACCGCCTGGCCCGGCTCGACCGCCAGAAGTACCCACGGATCTACACCTCCGGCACGGAGAAGCACCCCTACCTCTCGAACTCGACCCAGCTCAACGTCGACGCCACCCGGGACATCTTCGAGGCCATCCAGCATCAGGGCGAGCTTCAGTCCCTCTACACGGGCGGGACGATCTTCCACGCCTTCCTGCCCGAGGCCATCGACGGCGAGACCTGCAAGAAGCTCGTCCAGCGGATCGCCCAGACCAAGCTGCCCTATTTTTCGATCACCCCGACGTTCAGCGTCTGCATGAACCACGGCTACATCCGCGGCCAGCACTTCCAGTGCCCCGACTGCGGCGACGAGACCGAGGTCTACAGCCGCATCGTCGGCTACATGCGGCCCGTCCGCACCTGGAACGACGGCAAGCAGCAGGAGTTCAAGGACCGGGCGACCTACGATAAGATCGGCTAGGCCGACGCGACAACCGATGAGGCGGTGACCGATGGACTTCCTGCTCTTCTCCTACCCCAACTGCGGCAAGTGCGAGGCGCTCAAGAAGCGGCTGGCCGAGGCGGGCACGCCCTACCAGGAATTCGGGCTGACCCAGACCCAGGGCAAAGCCAAGATCCGCGAGTTCATCAACGTCATCAAGCGCGACGAGAAGGGCGCCATCATCCTGCCGACGCTCGTCCTCCACACCCAGGGCATCGTCCGGGCCGTCCTCAACTCGGTCGAGGAGTTCGACGAGTGGTCGAGATCAAAGGGATAGAGAAGTTCTCGAGCCGCGACTTCCCCGGCCATATCTCCTCGACGATCTTCCTCGGCGGCTGCACCTTCCGCTGCCCCTTCTGCCATAATGCCGAGCTCGTCCTGCGTCCCGAGACGATCCCGAGCATGGCCGCCGACTGGTTCCTGTCCTATCTCGACAGCCGCAAGGGCTGGCTCGAGGGCATCTGCTTCACGGGCGGCGAGCCCCTGCTCCACGAGGACGTCGAGGACCTCATCCGCGTCGTCCGGGAGCGGGGGCTCCTCGTCAAGCTCGACACCAACGGCTCGTTCCCGGACCGCCTCGAGGCCCTGCTCGCCCTCGGCCTGGTCGACTGGGTGGCCATGGACATCAAGGCCCCGCTCGACCGCTACCGGGACGTGACCCGGTCGACGGTCGACGTCGAGAAGATCGTGCGCAGCGTCGATCTCTTGCGGAGCTCGGGGATCCGGCATCACTTCCGGACGACGGTCGTCCCCGGCCTCGTCGGCAAGGACGATGTCGTCAAGATCGGCGAATGGCTGCGGGGCGAGGACCGCTATCTCATCCAGCAGTTCGTGCCGCAGACGACGATCGACCCGGCCTATCTCGAGGTCAAGCCGTTCCCGCGGGCCGACCTCGAGGAGATCGCGGCCGCGGCCAAGCCCTACTTCGGCGAGGTCGGGATCGAGGGGCCCTCATGATCCTCAAGGTTCAACGCATCCATCCCGAGGCGAAGCTCCCCGTCTACGGCCATCCCGGCGACGCCGGCCTGGACCTTTTTGCCGTCGTCGACCGCGACCTCTCCCCCGGCGAGGTCTTCGCCGTACCGACCGGCATCCGGATCGCCGTCCCGGCCGGCCACGTCGGGCTCGTCTGGGACAAGAGCGGCCTCTCGCTCAAAAGCGTCCACCGCCTGGCCGGCGTCATCGACGCGGGCTACCG
>Ga0172366_10001542_pt1 | contig 17908 bp, 16 predicted proteins | sample LakKivSesite69cm_FD_114533 | JGI IMG/M metagenome (GOLD analysis project Ga0172366, IMG submission 114533) | Sediment microbial communities from Lake Kivu, Rwanda - Sediment site 69cm | ecosystem: Environmental > Aquatic > Freshwater > Lake > Sediment | place: Rwanda: Western Province, Lake... | reverse complement strand
CCTCCCACGGATACCCTGCAGAGGATCATCCCCCAGCTGAACCTGATAGAGCAGACTGATGGGAGCTACATGACCATGCTGTGGGCCCAGGTAACCGAATGGCGGACTGATACTACCTACGGCTGGGCCATGTATGACCTCTACATATCCTATTCCTCGGACAACGGCGCCCACTGGACCATCCCCTACAACCAGACCTGGACTCCAACCGAGGCCGAGTGCCTGCCCGAGGCACCCATGCACAACCTGGGCTGTGAGCTTTGGTTCGCGTGGGCCAGAGAGGCCTCAGACGAGACAGACATCTACTGGGACGCCATGATGAACAACGACCCGCCGCTCCGCGGCCTGCCCTGTATCCTTTATCTAACATCAATATGGAATGATGTAGAGGAGGGGATCGGTTGCTCCGGGTTCTCGTGGCGCATGATCCGCAAAACCCTGGTTCTCAGCGGCCTTCCCGCGAATTCCAAGGCCAGCGCTACGGTCTACGATGTGGTCGGCCGCGAGCTGAGGGGAGCCGAGGGCACCGGGGAGCTCAGGATAGATATGTCCAGCCTGCCCGCCGGGATTTACCTTTTCAGGGTCAGGGCCGGGGATTTCGCAGGGGCCGGAAAGGTGGTCTTGACCAGATAGCTTTTCCTTATAATCTAAGGGTGAACCCTGGCGAAAAGAGGGCCCTTATATTTGCCCTTGGTTCATTTCTCCTGGGAATCCTGCTCATATTCACCGGGAGGCTGGCCCTGCACTCAAGGCCCGTGAATCCGGAGGACTTTCCCAGGACAGAGGAAACCTACATAAAGAGGATCAACCTGAACACCGCGACGGCCGCGGAGCTGGAGCTCCTTCCGGGGATAGGGCCAAAGACGGCCGAAAGGATAATTGAGCTCAGGGAAACCAGGGGCAGATTCAACACGATAGACGAACTTCTTGAAGTGAAGGGGATAGGCGAAAAGAAGCTTGGGGCCATAAAACCCTTCCTTGAGGTCAGGTAGGGGGCAGGTTTCGGTGAGAAGAGTGCCCTTTGCGGCTAAAGATGGACGCGAGGATTGTCGCCTTCGCCAGACGCTGATTATCGGGGCGCGGGGATTTGTTCCAGTCGCCTCACCGGAAGGGGGCTCGGCAACACTAAAGGCCGACGCTATCGGGTAAGTTCCGGATCCGTTATTTCTTAGCCGTGTTTTCAAGTCGGGGCGCGGGGATTTGAACCCCGGGCCTCATGGTCCCGAACCATGCGCGCTACCAATCTGCGCTACGCCCCGAAGGGATAAATTATAAGTCAGGGCAGTGCTTTGCGGCAAGGAATGCCAGGACAACCAGGGGAAATGATCGGGTCAGGCAGGATCTAAAACCTCCGGCCCCTTGACAAAGGGCCTTGATCGTCCGTGGCAAATCGGTTATAATATTCGCCCTAGCAGAGGGACTTGTTCTTTGACAAGAAGATAGTGTGTTTCCGGTGGGACAAATTACCCTTGCCATGAACTTTCCTATGGAGGGTTTGATCCTGGCTCAGGGTTAACGCTGACAGCGTGCCTTAGCCATGCAAGTCGCGCGAAGCAATCCCTTCGGGGATTGACTGAGCGGCGGACGGCGGAGCAACACGTGGCTAACCTGTCTCTAGGACGGGGACAACTCGGAGAAATCCGGGCTAATCCCCGGTGTGGTGGCCCCGGGGCATCCCGGAGCTATCAAAGCGGGCGCAAGCTCGCGCCTGGAGAGGGGGCCGCGTCCTATCAGCTTGTTGGTGAGGTAATGGCTCACCAAGGCTGTGACGGGTAACCGGCGTGAGAGCGTGACCGGTCCGAGGGGCACTGAGACACGGGCCCCACCCCTACGGGGGGCAGCAGGCTGGAAATTTGGGCAATGGGCGAAAGCCTGACCCAGCGACGCTGTGTGCGGGATGAAGCTCTTCGGAGTGTAAACCGCTTTTGGGGAGGACGAGGGGGCCACTGGCTAATATCCAGCGGCCTTGACGGTACTCCCAGAATAAGCCTCGGCTAACTCCGTGCCAGCAGCCGCGGTAATACGGAGGAGGCAAGCGTTACCCGGATTCACTGGGCTTAAAGGGGGCGTAGGCGGTCCTTCAAGTCCGTGTGTGTAATTCCAGGGCTCAACCCTGGAACTGCGCCGGATACTGCTGGACTAGAGGGCGAGCGGGGAAAGCGGAACTCCCGGTGTAGCGGTGGAATGCGCAGATATCGGGGGGAACACCAGTAGCGAAGGCGGCTTTCTAGCTCGCTCCTGACGCTGAGGCCCGAAAGCCAGGGGAGCGAAGGGGATTAGATACCCCCGTAGTCCTGGCCCTAAACTATGCACGCTAGGTGTCGGGTCCCTTGAGGACTCGGTGCCGCAGGGAAACCATTAAGCGTGCCGCCTGGGGAGTACGCTCGCAAGGGTGAAACTCAAAGGAATTGACGGGGGCCTGCACAAGCGGCGGAGCGCGTGGTTCAATTCGATGCTCACCGAAAAACCTCACCTGGGCTTGACATGCTGGTGGTACCCCGGGTGAAAGCCCGGGGGACCCTCGGGAGCCAGCACAGGTGTTGCACGGCAGTCGTCAGCTCGTGTCGTGAGATGTTGGGTTAAGTCCCGCAACGAGCGCAACCCCTGCTATTAGTTGCTATTGGCGATCATGTATCGTCAAGCACTCTAATGGGACTGCCGGCGATGAGCCGGAGGAAGGCGGGGATGACGTCATGTCCGTGTGGCCTTTATGTCCAGGGCTACACACGCGCTACAATGGCCGGCACAAAAGGAAGCAACACCGCGAGGTAGAGCAAATCCCAAAAACCGGCCTCAGTTCGGATTGTAGGCTGCAACCCGCCTGCATGAAGACGGAGTCGCTAGTAATCACCCATCAGCTATGGGGTGGTGAATGCGTTCCCAGGCCTTGTACACACCGCCCGTCAAACCATGGAAGCTGGGAGCACCTGAAGGCGCGTGAGAGCGCGCTCAAGGTGAGCTTGGTGACTGGGGTTAAGTCGAAACAAGGTAGCCGTACGGGAACGTGCGGCTGGATCACCTCCTTTTACACGGATTTACGGGTTTCTCCGCGAGTCGGAGGAACCCCAGGCCCATCGGAAACACCCTCTTTGAACCGGGCTCCTACGGGAGCCCGGTTTTATTTTGCCGAAAAACCATCCTGATCCCCTATATAGAAAATTCCCTTGCCCGTCTTCAGGCTCCACCGGAATCGCGCTCGCGCCTGGGCCCGGGACAGATTACAATATTCCCGTGAAGAGGTGGCTCTGGTTGGCTTTGTTGGCAATCCCCTGCGCCACGGGCAGAGGGGAAAGAGGGTTGCCATTCGTGATCCCAAAGTCCTGAGCGATTCCCAGGTTGCTGAGCTCCTGATAGGGGAGGATGTTGAGGTTTTTGGTGGGAACGAAAGCCGCCGCGGGTCATTGTCTGGGGTTTCTGAGACAGGTATCGTCTTAAAAACCACAGCGGAAGGGATCAGGATCCTGGATAAGCTCTCGGATCTTGACAGCATCAGGGTCTTTTGCCCCTCCAGGGGATCAAGAATCCCGGCTTTACCACTTATGTTGGATATGGTTTGATCATCTGGCTTCTTTTGAAGTATCTCAAGTGTGGCTCTGATATACTATGTGGTATGGGGGCTATACCATTGGGGGTTGCAGGAGGGTGCCTCTGTGGAGGCGCGCTCGCGGTGGATTACCTATATGGGAAAGGAATTACGAGGCCCGCCTCAGACGCGAAAGCGCGGTTGTTCCTGGAACTGCTTGAGGAAAAATGGGAATGAGAAGGGCGGACAAAGGGGCCCGCCTCTATCTCTTCTTCTTCTCCTCCACCCTCGCGTAGACCGCGGACATTGCCCTGAAACGAACCGGCTCCCTGAGAACGGATTGGCCGCCCCTGTATACCTGCAGCTCAAACTCGCCAACCGAGTTGCCATCCGGCGCCCTTACCTGCCAGAGGGCCTTCTGGGTCTCCTCACGGCCCAGGGAAATGTCCCTGAATGGCCCGTCTATGACCGTGAAATCCTTTGACCGTGCCCTGAGGACGCACTGGAACTCGCCGTGGCCAGAGAGGGTTACTTCCACGGGGAACACCGCGCTGGGGGACACCACCAGGGGATACCTCATGCCCCTGATCTCAAGTATGGCGTCATCCCTTATCTCCAGAGAGAGGGTCATCCTCGCCCTCCTGACCAGGGGAAGGTCCATGTCGCAGACAAGGGCTTTTGCGAGATAAAAGACCTCTTCCCCGCTCTCCTCAAACTCGGAGAGGAACTCGTCTGCCGAGGAATAGCGCTTCCTGGGGTCAGTGGCCATTGCCTTTTCGGCTATCTTGGCGAGCTCCTCCGGGACTCCGGGGGCCGCTTCCTGGATGGGGGTGAACCTGCCCAGGAATTTCATGGAATAGACGGTCTTTATGTCGCCCTTGAAGGGCACCTGGCCCGTTAGCATCTCATACATGACCGCGCCAAGCGCATATATGTCTGCCCTGTTATCCACGGCCTTGGGGTTCCTTATATGCTCGGGCGCGAGATAAGCGGGGCTTGGCAACAACTGCGTTATCTTCAACTTCTGGACGGCCTCCCTCGCCAGCTCGCCTATGCCGAAATCCGTCAGGACCGCGACGCCGTCCTCCTTGAACATGATGTTCTGAGGCTTTATGTCCCTGTGGAGGATCCCGTTGGAGTGCGCGAACCTGAGAGCCTGGAGTATCTGGGAAGTCACCCTGACCGTGTCCTCCGGGGTGAGTTTCCCGGCCTCGGTGAGCATCTGCTTAAGGCTGTAGGGATAGAAATCCATCACATAGTATATCCAGCGGCCGTCCTTGTCCAGGTCAAGCACCCATGCCACATTTGGGTGGGCCTCAAGGGCCGCGACCGCCTCCACCTCGGACACGAACCTGCGCAAAAGGTCGCGATCAGCGGCAATGTGCGGGGAAAGGACCTTTATAACGACATCCTTGGAAAGCGCTTTCTGGTGAGCGAGATAGACCTCGGTTATCGTCCCCTTGCCCAGCAATTTCTTTATCTCGTATTTGTTTGAGAGGAGGCTACCCGGTTCCAGGGGCAATTCACTACCTCCCGAAAAGGAGCCAAAGTCCAAGGGCAATAATGGCAAGGACCAGGACGATTATAATGATTAGGGTAACGATGCCTGCCCAGGGTTTACGTCCCTCCGAGGGGACGCTCCATTCCTCCTCGTATTCGTCGTCAGCCACGGGGATGAACTGTGTTATGGTGAGGTCCATGTCCTCCTGGGGCTCGTAGGTCTCCGGTTCAGGCTCAATGTCAACATCCTCGCCCTTTTCGGCGGCGGGCTCAGGCTTTTTTACTATGGGCACCTGGACCGGCGCCTCCACCTCTATCCAGCCAGGAGGATTAACTATGCCCAGGGAGGAAAGAACCCTGAACAGGTCATAGGCGCTCTGGTATCGGTCCGAGGGCAGTTTTGAGAGTGCCTTGAGAACAACCTTTTCCAGGCTTCCGGGTATGCTGGCGTTCAGGGAGGAGGGAAGGGGGGGCGGGTCCTTGATTATCTTGAGCTGGAGGTTCAGTATGCTCTCGTCCTTGAAGGGAACCCTGCCCGTGAGCATCTCGTAGATGACGACCCCAACCGAGTAGATGTCAGAGCGAACATCGGCCCTGCCCCTCAATTGCTCTGGGGACATGTAATCCGGCGTCCCGGGCGTCACGGTGGCCTTCTGCTGGCGAACGGCCTCGCCCAGGACGGCTATCCCGAAATCAAAGAGGTATGCCTTCCCGTCGTCCGTGCAGAGGAGGTTGGAGGGCTTGACATCCCTGTGGACGACCCCCTTGTTGTGCGCGTATGAGAGCGCGGAGAGCAACTGGTATGCGTAGAGGAGGGACTCCGGCGGGGAGAGCCGGCCCCTCTCCTTGAGTATCTTGTCCAGGGTTATCCCGGGAATGAACTGCATGACAATGAAAAGAAGCCCGCCCTCGTTCCCGAAGTCAAATATCTTGACTATGTTCGGGTGATCCAGCTGCGCGGAGGTCTCGGCTTCCCGGAGGAACAGCTTGACGAAAGCGGGGTCCTCGGAAAATTGCCTGGGCAGAACTTTTATGGCCACGGGCTTTTTCAGGAAAGCGTGCTCCGCCCTGTAGACAACGGCCATGCCGCCAGTGGAGAGTCTCTCCAGGACCCTGTATTTTCCAGCGAATATTCTCTCGGTTTCTTTCATTTCACGAATATCCTGTCAAGGGAATAGACCAGCCGGGTGATGAAGTTGCCGCCGGGGTCATCAACGCTAACTATTACTCCGGTTATGTTGTCGTCGCCACCACGATCATTGGCTCTCGCGGTGAACTCCTCCATCGCGGCACGGGGGGAGTTTTCCGAGAGGATGAATTTTACCTCCTCGTCGGTGAAGTGGCTGTAAAGCCCGTCTGAAACCATGAGAAAGACATCACCCTTCTTTACCCAGCCGGTGTAGAAGCTTGGCTTTGGGTTAGGCCTGGAACCCAGGGCCTTTGTCAGGATGTTCCGGGATTTGTGTGTCCTGGCCTGGTCCTGGGTCAAATAGCCCTGCTTGACGAATATCTGTGCCTGGGTGTCGTCCGTGGTCAGCTGTCTCAGGGTGTTGCCCCTGAGAAGGTAGACCCTGGTGTCCCCCACATGGACTATGTAGTATCTCCCACCTTTCAGGAGGAGAACCGAGAGGGTGGTCATCGCTCCCTGGGTCGCGGGCTTTGAGTGGGAGAGCTGGTAGACATAGAGGGCCGCTGTCCTGTAAGCCCTGAGGAGGGTTCTCTCCACCGAGGAATTGGCCACGGATTGTTCCTTTATGAACCTGGACACTATCTCTATGGCGCCCTTGCTGGCCGCGTCCCCGGCCTTTCTGCCGCCCAGGCCGTCGGCCACGACGAAGAGTCCGAGGCTGGTATCAACCAGGAACGCGTCCTCGTTCTTGGTCCTCACCTTGCCTATGTCGGAAGATCCGTAGGCCTTTCCCTTCATCTCACCCTCTTCCTTGCCAGGGGGTTGGTTGGCTCAATCCTGGCTATCCGGCGCCAGAGATCCATGGCTTCCTCGGAACGGCCGCCTTTCTCGGCCTCCAGGGCCTCCAGTTCCATTTCTGCTATGCTCTTGTAGTAGAGGGCCGCGGGGTCATCGGGCCTGGAGGAGAGTATCTTTTTGGCCAGCTCAATGGTAGCCTGGGGATCAGCGTCCCGGTAGTGTTTCTTGCGAATCTGTTCCAGGAGGGCCGCTTCGCCCGAAGGGGATTTTTCTTTGGCTGACGAGAGGGCCGCGAGGCAGGAATCCTTGAGGGAAACGAGTTCCTGGTCCCAGGGAGAGGCTGAAAGCGCCATCTCGGCAAATACCAGGGCCGAGGCCGGGTCGCCACCGGACAGGGAAGACCTGGCCCTCTCCTCGTAGGTGACTGCGAAGAGCCTGGTCGTGGCGTCGCCCTTGATACGAAGAGCCTGCGGATTGTCCGGGGCCTCGGCGAGCGCCGCTTCGGCCTCCTGGAGCGCGGCCCTGTAATCCCCTGAACCAAGGTTCTCCTCCGCGTTGAGGATGTGGGTCCACAACCTTTGGTTCAGGGACGCGACCCTGAGGCCCTCCGCGATCTCCGGGTCATCGGGGGATTTTTTGGCTGCGTCCTCTAGAAGGGAGACCGAACCGGAATACAACCTGGCCTTGTCCTCGGGCCTCTGGGCCGCCTCGGCCTGGACCAGTAGCATGTGGGCCTTTTCCTTTTTAGCGCTCACGGAATTCTTGGAAACCACGACCCACGAAACGATGGCCACGATGACCAGCAATAGGGCACCGCCCAAAGCGGCCCATGCCCAGGGTTTCATCGCGAATTTCTTCGGCTTCTCCTCTTCCTCCGCGAAGCCCTGGGTCTCGTAGATAAAAAGAAGCTCGGTCTTTCCAACCCTGAGGACATCCCCGTGGACCAGGGTTTTCTTTGGCATCACCCTGCCGTTTATCAGTATAGGGTTCTTTCCCCCTATGTCCTCGGCCACGACCGAGCCGTCATCTCCCAGGTAGAACCTTATGTGGTGTCTTGAAACGAACCTGTCCGAAAGGGAGAAATCCGCGGACGGGTCCCTCCCCATGACGGCCGTCCCCAGTATCTCAAAGGTCTTCCCCTGATCCGGCCCTCCGGTCACCTGGAGACGAGGGATTATCTCCGGCGGCAGCTCCAGGAACTCGGTGGGTGCGGTGTCAACCTCGGCCAGGGGTTCTTCCTTTACCTCAGGCTCTGGCCTGGCCTCCTCAACGGGCGCTGGTGCCTCCACCCTGAGACCGTAGCCACCTATCCTTATCTCGTCCGGTGGGGCTATTATCTTGGGCAAAAGGACGCGTTGGTCCCCGATGTAGACCTTTGAGTTCTCGGCTGGCTGGATCATGAACCTGTTCCCGCGTCTCCTTATCACTGCCTCAAGGGGTTGGAGACCGGGCAGGGACAGCTCAACATCGTTGCCTGCCCCCACGCGAATGGAATCACCGTTGAGCTCGTGCTCCTCGACGGTTCCATCGGGGAAGGTCACGACCAGCCGCATGTTCAGGCAGACTGCCACTGGGTTAGGGCCTCGGAAAGGAGACGGTTGTATTTCTTCAGGTAGGCAAAAAGAAGCCCGAGAGTCCCCTTTTCCTTGGTCAGGACCACATGCAGGTAGAAAGAGGTGCCGCTTATGGGCGCGGTGAAGAAGTAGAACTTGGGGGTGATGCCGAGCATCTCGGCGTCGGATTCGGGTTCCCCCAGTGCAACAAGGGCCCTTTCCTGTGCCCTCATCAGCTCAACCGAATAAGCAGAGGTTATGGCTATGTCGTAATCGGGATCCTGCCTGGCCTCGGCAACGGTGAGCCCTTCCTCCCTTTCAACCAGGGCTGAGGCCACGAAACCCGGCATTTCCTCTCTCATGGCCTCAAGAAGATCCTTTACCTTTTCCATATCTTAAACCTCCAAGAGTAGTTTTTCCATCTTTACGGCCGACTTCACGAGTTCCACCCTGAGAAGCCCGGGGTTGACCTTTGAATCGGCCACCAGGGCCACGGTGAATTGCCCGCCCTTCAGCTGGCGCATGACGCAATTGGCCTTCTGGCTGGTAAAAAGGGCCTCCGAGAGCTCGCCCTTTCCCATGGAGACCGAGGCCTGGTTCGCCGAGCTCGCGGCCCTTGAAAGAAGGGAAACGGCCCCGGTTCCGATTTCCCCGATGAGGACTATTGCCCCGCCCTCCGCGTCCCAGATGCCTCCGCCCCCGACCCCCTCGGTCATCAGAGCCCTTAACTCGGCCTCCAGGGCGTCCCTGATCTCCTGCGGTATGACCCTGGCCTCTTCTTTCAGGCCAACGGCCTCGGAGAAGCTCCAGGAATCCAGGTCAAACCCCTCCGTGCCAGTGGCCTCGTCTCTGGCCGCGACCGCGGACAGAAGAAGGTTGTCAAGGGTCTTGTTTATCGTCCTGGCTTCGGTCGTGGCGCCCCTCCTCAGGCTGAAGCTTCCTCCCTCCATCTCCACTATCGCGTGAAACGCCTCCTCGCCCGTAATCTTGCCCAGCTCCGCGTGAACGACACTCCCGTCAGCAAAATATATGTTGCCGGAACCAGCCGGGCCGGATACCGCGACCGCGGCCGTTGATTTCTCCAGGGAAAGTATCTGGAGGACATCAACCAGCTTGAGGTCACGGACAACACCCCTGAACCCCTCCTCCCTGGCTCTGGCTATCATGTTGACGAAGGCGTCCAGGTCAAATGGTTTCTCTATGTATTCCACTGCCCCGCGTTCCGCGGTTTCCCTCATCAGCTCCTCGGAGCCCCTGGCGGTCATGACAACCGCCTTCAGGTTGGGATACTTGCGTTTTGCCTCCACGATGAGGTCAAGGCCGCTCATGCCTGGCATCTTGATGTCGGTTATGAGTATGTCAACGGGCTGGGTCTGGAGGGTGGTCAGCGCGCCCTCGCCAGAGAGCGCGGTTAAAACATCGTATCCAGCCCTGGTAAGGGTCCTGGAAAGTCCCCAGATTATGTCTTCCTCATCGTCAACGAGCAAAACCCTAGGCGCGGCCATAGCTACCCCCTTTGGCTGGTTTCAAGTAGAGTATAAACTCGGTTCCTTTTCCTGGCTCAGACTGGACCTCCACCATCCCACCGTTCTCTTTCACGAGCTGGTATACCACGAAAAGCCCCAGGCCGGTTCCGCCTTCCTTCGTGGTATAGAAGGGGAAGAACACCTTCTGCTGGGCCTCGTGGGGAATGCCGGGCCCGGTGTCCCTGACCTTTAGGAATATGTAGGGCTTGCCCAGGTCAGGGTTCACAATGGTGCTCTCGCCAGCCTCTATTTCTATTATACCGCCCTCATTTTCCATCACCTCTATGGAGTTCAGAATCAGGTTCATTATCACCTGCTGTATCTGGGCCGGGTCAGCGGTGGCCGTGATCGCAGGGTTCACGAACAGGTTGATCTTTATGTTGCTCCTGTGGGCGCGTTCCCGCAGGACACCCACCACCTCTTCCACCACGGAGTGCAGGTTGAAGGGGACGGGGTGGGGCGCCCTGGGTTTCGCGTAGGACAGCAATTTCTTGATCATGCCGTCAATCTTGTCTATCTGCTTCATGATCCGGGAAGCGTATTCCCTTTTCTCCGGCTCCAGCTCCTTGTATAGGGTCTGGGCCATGACCCTGACGCCCGCGAGGGGGTTCTTCACCTCGTGGGCTATGGACGCGGCGATTATCCCAAGGGACGAGAGCCTGTCCACCATGGTCATCATCTGGTGCATCTTCTTTATGTCCGATATGTCCTTGAACAGGACCGTCCAACCCATCATACCCGGCTCGTGCTTGAAGGGTTTCGCGGACATGGTGTAGACCCTGTCATCAACCCTTATCTCCTCGTCAGAGCCGGAGGATTTCCTCGCGGCCTCCAGGAGCCTGGGGATGATAGAGAGGTGGGACTGGGCGTAGCGGTTCGCATAAAGGACACGGCCTCGCCTGTCCAAGAGGACAACGCCCGTGTCAAGGCCCTCAAGTATCTCCTCGGCCAGGTAGGACTTGTGCCTGGGAACCAGGCTGGCCCTGAAACCCCTCCCGTAGCCGGGAAGCTCCACGGGTATAACCCTGAGGTGACCGCCTATGACCACGCCCTCCCTTGTCAGCAGGGGAACCTTCACGGAGAGGACTCCCCCGGCCCTGAAAGCGGCCTCCAGGGCCGAGGAGATGGCCTGCCGGTTCTGCTCCGGGAAAAGGGCGAGAAAGCTCTTGCCCCTTATCTCGGACGCCTCCCAGCCGCAGACATCGGCTATCTTCCTGTTGACGAAGATAACGGTGAAATCAGGCCCTATCTCAAAGAGGGCCTCGGAGGTTATGTCCAGAAGGTCAACTAGCTCCTCCTTGACATTCAACTTACTTTACCCCCGCTTTATGGACTATGTCCTTGAGCACCATCTTGGTGATGAGGTCAAGGGTCTGGAACACGCCCACGCCGTTTATGGCTATGGATTCCACATGTGGGGCGTTCCACTTGTTCAGCTTGGCCTCCAGCTCGTTCACAGGCATTGCGTCCGAGGCGTCGCGCTTGTTATACTGCATGACCAGGGGAAGCCGCTCAAGGGGATTGTTGTAATCCCTGAGGGTCTGGACCATCTCCACCAGTATCTGCAGGTTGGACTCCATCCTGCTCGCGGACGAGTCCGCAACATAGACAAGGCCGTCCGCGCCCCGAAGGACCAGGCGCCTGGAAGCCTTGTAGAAAAACTGGCCCGGAACCGTGTAGAGGTGGAAACGAACCTTGAAGCCACCCGGCAGCTTTATCTCCACGGGCAAGAAGTCAAAGAAAAGGGTTCGCTCGCCCTTTGTGTCCACCGAAACCAGCTCCCCCCTGTGGTTGGGGTTGAGCTTGTCAAAGATGTATTTCAGATTGGTGGTCTTGCCGGAGAGGGCCGGGCCGTAATAAACTATCTTGCAGTTTATTTCTTTCTTGATGCTGTCTATCAGCATGATTCGTTTCCCGGAAAAAGCCAGAAGGATTTCTCAGAAGCGACAGGAGAGGGGCGAGAGGCGTTCACTCTCGCTCTTTTCGGGAGAGCCTTCATTTCTCAGCTCCCTCTTCGCCTATCAGATCCGTGAACGAGAAACCCTCCAGGAGTGAGAGGTCTGTGCCGAAGATCTCGGACACATCAACCTGGGCGGAGATGACCTTGGATATCTCGGTTGCGGCTTTGCGGACCTCCACCAGGATGAGTCCCAGTGGCGCCTCGGACATGACGGACACGGCCAGAACTCCCTCCTGGCCAGCGCCCGCTATGACAACCATCTTGTCCTCGCCCTTGATGTAGATCTCACGCAGGATCCCGCCCTTTATCTCTTCCAGAACATTCTCGCCAAGGCCCAGAAGGGCGGCCGCCATTGCGCCGAAGGACTCCTCGTTGGTGCCCTGTTCCAGGGCAGACGCCAGCGATATTCCCTCAACATTTATGACGGCCGCGGCCTTGATGTGCGGTGTCTTCCTGATCAGGTTCTTCAGGATGGTTTCCACCTGTGATTCCATGCTATACCTCCATCTCCATGTGCATGTCTAGATAATAAAGGAAAACGCCTGGCATGTCAACCACCTTTATCCGTGTCTTACCCATGGATTTCTTCCCGGAAAACCCAGGCCGTGGCAGACCCGGCGAGGGTTTCCTGGATTCACGGGTAGGCCTCATCCCTTGTCCTTCTCCTTGGCCACTCCGGGGGCGGTGAACAGGGAGAGGCTCATGCTGCCCGAGTGGGCCGCGGGGTAGATGCCCTCCGCTATGCTCACCTCCTCTACCGTGCCGACCCCAAAGAAGGGCGCGGCCAGGTGCTTGCGCAGGAGTTCGTTTTCCTTGGCGTAGTTCTCCGCCAGAAGGTGTATCCTGATAACGCTCTCGTTGACCATCGCACCCATCACCCTGGCGCCTTTGGTCCTTATCATGGCCTCCTTTGCGCCGCGGTCCACTGACTCAAGCATTTCCTCCTCCGAGGCCTCCATGAACCATACCGTGGAACCCTCCTCAACTATGGCGTTCGTCCGGAGGCCGCCTTTTTCTATAGAAAGGGGGAGGAAAGCACGGAACTTGCCAGGCAACTCAGGGTGGGCAACCGCTAGCTGGTAGCGCGGGAGGACCTCTTCCGCGTAGGCGGTGTTTGAGAGCTCCTCCACCTTCACGCCCCTCTTGCCCAGTATCTCCTTCAGGGCCCAGTCAACGGGCTGGTCGTCCAGCTCCTTTATCAGGTTGCCCTTGGCAAGGGTCACCCGGAGGGGGCATATCGGGTGGAAACCGTGGCCAGCGCCCATGACAAGAGGGGTCCTGGAGAAAATGGCTATGGCGGCCAGGTGGTCAGAGTATGTATCCCCCTCCCAGAAAACAGAGACGAAGCTGGGTTCGTTCACCCGGCCAAGGATGCCCGCTGATATGACCTCAAAGGTCTCCGAGAGCTGGGAAAGCTCCGAGAAAAGAGCCTCGCCAACCAGCGGATATGAATTCGGGGCTATGATGTAAAGTCCCGCGTGCTCGTATCCATCCTTCCTTGCTCCGGCCTCGGCCTCGGATATGGCCCCCAGCGCAGAGGCGAGGGCCTTGTCCGTCCCGGAGACGAAACCGCCCCCCATGCCCAGAGCAAACCTGTTGTCAGCAAAAGAGAACGCCGCGGCAAGGACCCCCTTGCCCGCAACCACATCCTCGTTGAAAAGGCCTCCGGGCGCCTCCGCGCCGACCAGCGGCACGGGCATCACCTCTTTTACCCCGGAGAGAACAGATTTGTAGTCGTATGTCCCCGCGATGAAACACATGACGAAGTTGGGCTGTTTTTCGCCCAACTTCTCCTGGGCCTCCCTGGCAGCCTCAACCCCGGCCAGGAAGGGTTTCTCCGCGGAGGAATAACCCGTCCCCAGCCACCTCTCAAGCCCGCCTTCGGCCTCTGTTCTGGCCTTGCGCTCCCTGGCCTCGGCCGGCCCTCTCTCTAGCTTTTTCCAGAAGCTGTCCGTAAGAAAAATAATCTCACCTCCTTTTCAGCCTCAAATGATAAAGTCAGTGGGGGGTCGCGCGCAATTTGATGGGGCGACCCTATGTGGTTGCCCTGTAAAGGGCCGGTAGCCCCTCACACCCCGTGGGGGGTGAAACCCCTGGCGCCAACCTTATATGGGTAGCCCTTGGCGCCCTCGCCAGAGGCCGCGGGGATCACCCGTTGCCCGCAACCCAAAACCCGAAAACAATGCCTATCCCTCGTGGATCACTATCTTCCAGTCCATCCGGGCGCTTGCCCTGAGGTGCGCGGATACCGAGCAGTATTTTTCCATGGACAGCCTGGCGGCCTTCTCGTATTTCTCCCTGTCGGATTCCTGGCCAACGAAGTGGTATTCAAGCCTTATGTCCCTGTAGACCTTCGGGTGCTCCGGTGCCCTCTCGCCATCCAGCTCAATCCAGAAGTCAGAGAACCGGACGCCCATCTTGCGGAGGAGGGAAACCATGTCCATGCCAGTGCACGCGCCGACGCAGGCCAGGAGTGTCTCCATTGGGCTGGGCGCGGAGCAGGCGCCACCATGCTCAGAGCTGCTATCAAAGGCAATAGGGTGGCCAGAAGGGCCCTGTGCGGTGAACCTCATGCCGGAGTCGTAGGAAAGCCTTACCTTCATGGGGAAATTATAAGGCGGCCGCGGTGGCCGGGGCTTGAAGAATCCTCAAGACCAAAAAACCTCGTGTGCGGGGCCCGTCCAGAACGCCGAACCTGTTTGGTGCCTATGATTTTAACTGACGAATGAGGGCGCAAGGGTTGTGGGCTACCCAATTAAAAACTGTCCCGCGCTACTCCTCAAAGCTCTTGTCCTTGGCCATGAGCAGGGAAAGGGTCTTTTCCAGTAGGGATTTCAGCTCCGCGGCGCGGGGGTGGCCCCCGCCCACCAGGGCCTCGTCCAGGACGCCCATCGCGAAATCAAAATCCCCGCTCATCACCAGCGAGCACGCGAGGTGATAGTTGACCCTGGGGGAAAGCCCTGGATCGCGGCGCATCGCCTCTATGTATCGCCTTGCCGCGTCCTTGTATTTCCCCTGCGCGTAATAGACCTCCGCGAGAAACAAATGCGCAACCGACAATGTCGGGTCAAGCGCCAGGACCTGGGTCGCGAGGTCCTCGGCCTGGTCAAACTCCTCCATGTCAAAGCGCTCCCACGCGGAAAGGAGCAGCCTGTGCACCATGGGAAAGACATCCTTTGGCGTCGTCTCCCGCTCCTCCACACCAAGGACCCCTTTCTCCACCAGGGAAACGATGGCCTTGGCCACCTCAAAAGTGCTCTCCGGGAACTGATCCGCTATCTCCCGGACCGACCTCACGCCGTCAACGGAAGCCAGGACGCGCCACTCCAATGGCGAGAACGACAAAGGCCCCTCTGGCAGGCTCTCCGGGTAAGTCGGCACAACCTCAAACGAGGGCAGCTTTGAGGAGACCATCTCCCACTCGTCAATGTGCCTGGCGCCCTGGACAAGGAGCTCCAGGGAATCCACTTCAACAAGGTCAAGCGCTGAGGGGATTTCCATCTCCTTGAATATGAACCTGCCGTTCCTCCAGCGCAGCAATTCGCCCATCCTCTCCTCGGTCAGACGCTTCGCGTGCCGGGCAATCTCCACCCTGGCTGGACTATCGGACTCAAGTATCTCCACGAGAAGGTTGAGCTCCACGGCCTCGTGTTCCTGCGCGGGGGGCGCGGGGTAACCCATCACCGAGAGGATGTCGGAAAGCTGCTTGCCGTGTTTCAGGGATATGAACCTGACCTGGCCGGACCTGAGAAACAGGTCTCCCCTGTCCCCGACCTCCTCTTCAACGGTCAGGTGCTCCCTCTCCGCTATGAGGACACCGGTCTTCTTGTTCAATAGGAGTATCTGGAGAAGGTCCATCAGAGGCAGCTCTGCGAGTTCACCCCTCAGCGGCATCTCTCGAACCTCCTTGCCTGGAAACCTCGGACTTCAGGTATGTCCTGAGGTTCTCCAGTTGAACGATGTTCTGCCTGGCCTTCCAGGCCAGGACCTGGTCGTATGCCAGGCTCTCCACCTCTTTCCAGTTCTTTATCGCGACCTGATACTGTCCCCTTATTGCGGCCATCAACCCCATGAGATAAAGCACCCTGGCCCTGTCAACTCCCTTCCTGAGAGCCTCCTCCAGGCACGTGGCCGCCTCGTCGTAGCGCTCCCTGAGAAATGCCATTTCCCCGAGGAAAAGGTGACCGCGGGGGTCTTTCAGGGATATGAGGTTCTGGGCTATCTTCTGGACCTCCTCGCCCTTGCCCGCGGACATAAGCAATTCTCCAACCCAGAAAAGCGCCTCCGGGTTGTCGTTGTCCAGGAGTAGGGATTTCTTGAGGAACATCTCGGCCTCCCTCGGCCTCCTGAGCCTGATGAGAACCCTGCCCGCCCACGCCCAGAGGGCCGGGTTGTCCTTTTCCTCCCTGATCATGTGGAGGATATGCTTGAGCGCCATTGGCCAGTTGCCCAGCCACTCCTCCGAGAGGGCCCAGAAGACCCTGTCCTCACGGGTCAGGCTGGTTATGGCGGAGAAATACTCCCTGGCCTCCCTGAAACGCCCTGACCTGAAATAGACCTGCGCCTTGACCCTCAGGAGGCTCTGCTCAAAGGGCGTTTCCTTCAGGAGCTCGTCAACCAGCGCGAGGACATCCCGGTGCTTGCCGCTGTCCAGCAGTCTTCCCATGACCTCCTCCAGCCTGCCAGATTCCGCGAGCTCGCCGGCCCGAGGCAGGGATTCCTTTACCTCAATGGGTATGTCAAACGAGAGTCCGCGGAAGGCAAGAAAAAGGGTGTCGCGTTTGTAGTAGTAGCGGATGGCTCTGGCCTGGCGCATGAACTCAAAGAACCGCGCGAAGTTCTTTCTCCCGAAGTAGATGGAACCCAAGCCAACCAGGGCGTCACCGGAACCGGGGTCTATCCTGATGGCGTTGAGCAGGGCGGCTTCCGCGCCCTCGTCATCCCCCACTGCCATCCTGGTCTCGGCCAGGAGGTTGTAATAGTGAACGGTCTCGCCCCTGGCCTCCCTGAACTCCTCCAGGGCCTTGGCCGCGCCCCCTGTATCGCCGGCCTTGAAGAGTATGTAAGCCCTGTCGTAGAGGGCCGCGGGAAGGCCCGGAGCCTTTTCCAGGTAACCAAGGGCAAGTTCCGTGTCGCCATTTATCACATACACGAGGACGCCGTGGTCCAGGCAGGCGAACTCATCGCCGGTTTCCGCGGCCAGGCTTGCCGCTTCAAGGGCCGGGGTGTGGCGATCCATGTAATACGAGTTGAGGGCCCTGAGAACGAGGGCCTCGGTGTTTGGATGGGGTATGCTGTTCAGCAGGAGGGTGCTCGTTGAATACTGGCCCTCAAGGAAGTAAAGGAGGGCTTCGGCCATCAGGGCCTTCTGCTGTTCCTGCGGCGTGGACGCGAACTTCTTCGCCTTGCCTATCTCCCTCTCCGCGTCAGAGAAAAGCCCCTTGCCCAGATAGGCCTCCGCGAGCTCAAGCCTGGACTGGAATGGGTCACCACCGGCCTCCGGCTCGGTCTCGTCCTCCGGCTCCGTCTCTATCGTGAGCAATTCCTCGGCCTCGGTTAGCTTTGGGTTGAGCGCTGACGCCTTCTCAACGCACTCAAGGGCCTGGTCAAGCATGCCTTTCTCGCCGTAGACGAACGAGAGAAGGTAATAGGTCTCCGCGGAATCCGGTTCTATGTCCCTGGCCTTCTCAAGCTCTTGGAGAGCCAGATCAAGGTGCTGGGTGTTGTAGTGAACCTCTCCTAGGAGCCTGTAGGCCTCCGCGGAATCCGGGGCTATCTCTATCACCCTCTACGCGTCAGACTTAAGCCCCTTGCTTTGATATGCCTCCTCGTGCTCAAGCCTGGTCTGGAATGGGTCACCACCGGCCTCCGGCTCGGTCTCTTCCTCCGTCTACGTCTCTATCGTGTTCATATCTTCGG
>Ga0172366_10001540_pt1 | contig 17913 bp, 22 predicted proteins | sample LakKivSesite69cm_FD_114533 | JGI IMG/M metagenome (GOLD analysis project Ga0172366, IMG submission 114533) | Sediment microbial communities from Lake Kivu, Rwanda - Sediment site 69cm | ecosystem: Environmental > Aquatic > Freshwater > Lake > Sediment | place: Rwanda: Western Province, Lake... | reverse complement strand
GTCAATAAGATGACCTCAACCCAGATAAATGAATTAAACAAACTGAAGCAGATTCCTAGTAACAGTGCAGAAATGTTAAAAAATGATTTTATAAAGATGTGTCAGTTAGAGATGCGGGAACCGGGAATTTGTCGTTTTCTAAATCAGGAATTTGGTATTAGGCATTTTAGCCGTTATCCTGCTTCTGTGCTTTTAGCTCAATACCAAGAAAGAGAAAATACCCAAAAACCATATGGGGTAATCATTTATCCGGATGCTGATTGGAGTTCAAGTTTTGTGGATAATTATGAATGGGGAGGAATAGCTGCTTTTTATAAGGACTTATGTGAGTGTGGTTATTTGTTGCGGGTATGCGAGGTAAAAAATTTAGGAAAATTAGGAAGGAGATTGTTAGAATTGGACAGAAGATATGGGAGTTCCCAGAAAATTTCCTTTGCCGTAATCGGCGGGCACGGAACAAAAGAAACTATTCAATTTGGCGGGGATGAAGCTGGGTTTTCAAGAAAAGGATTGGCAGATAGATTGTCAAAAGCCACTCTGAAAAGAGAAAGAACAAAGCGAGCAATGGTTTTTTTTATTCCTCAGCCAACTATTATTTTGAAAGCCTGTTCTTCATACAAGTTGGGAGCAATGATTGCTAGGTTGGGAGCAAAAGTTTTTAGTTATAGAGAGTCTGGAAAAATAAAAGAAATAAGAGTAAGTAAAAATCCTGATGGTAGTTTGAAGTTTGAAGTGGAAGTAGAGGGTAAAAAAGGAAGAGACATTACCGCATTTTCTGGCCCAAAAACTTCATAATAGACGCAAACTCCTGTCCACCTCTGGCGGAAAAGTTTGCTAATAAACAAATAGACTTGTAGTAGCCGACTTTCCTGCTCTGAAGTGAACTTGCCCTGTACCGTACTGGTGCAGGGCTTGTTCTACCTCAGGGAGTCCGCGTTTACTTTAACTCTACTGTAGCGCCAACTGCTTCCAATTTTTTCTTTGCCTCTTCTGCAGTTGATTTATTGACTCCAGTCAGAAGCTCTTTGGGAGCAGATTCCACTAAATCTTTGGCTTCTTTAAGTCCTAAGTTTTGATTGATTTCCCTAACAATCTTAATGACGCTGATTTTGTTAGCGCCGGCATTAGCTAAAACTACATTAAAGGTGGTTTGTTCCCCAACATCAGCGCCACCGGCGGCGGCTCCCGTCGGGGCTGGCGCGGCACTAACTTGTCCCATCGGTCCGGCAAAGCCGGATAATGATGGGACGCCAAATTTTTCCTCCAACGCCTTAACTAAATCCGCCAATTCTAAAACTGAAAGTTTTTCAATTTCTTCAATTAAATCTTCCACTTTCTTAGTGGTTTTAGTAGTTTTTTCCTTTTTTTCTGGTTCTTGTGTTTTTGTATCGTCTGGCATTTAAATCACCCCCTCTTGATAAGGTTTTAAGTCTTTAGTCTTGGCTGCCGGTTTAGTCAGTGGTCTTAGTCTTTAGGAAAATACTGACGACTATAAACTTTAGACCAAACTGGCTGCCCAGCCTAACAACCTTGACTATCTACTAATTGGTTTTCTCGCTAACCCTTTTTAGAATGGTAACTAATTTGTATAGGTTATAGTTCAAGTCGAATACCAATCTTTGGCTTGGTTGAGCTAAGGTTCCTACTAATTTTAACCTTAATTCTTCTTTTCCGGGCAAATTTACATAGTGCATTAACTCATCCGAGCTTAAAATATTTTCTCCCATAAAACCTGTTTTTAAGGCTAAAAGGCTAAGATTTTTTCCGAAAGCAACTAAGGCTTTAGTTGGCCCAATTTCGTCTTCAGGAGAGAAAATGGCCAAACTTGGGCCGGTTAAAGCTAAATCATCAGACTTTTTTATAATACTTAGGTTCATCAAGGCCCTGGTTAAAAGAGTATTTTTAACCACTTGTAACTCTCCGCCGGCTTTTTTAACCAATTTTCTTAATTCATTAAACTGGTTGGCGGTTAAGCCTCGGTAATCAGCTAAGACCAAACTTTTTGACCCTTTTATTTTTTGGGTCAGATTTTCAACTTCAAAAATTTTTTCCTGTTTTTTCATCCTTCGACTCGCTTCGCTCGCTCAGGATAAATAATCCTTCGACGAGTTTAATATGACTAAAAAACCTCGGCTATCCGAGGTCTCCAAATTACTAAATTATCGCGCCAGTGGCTATTTACTTTTGTTTTCCTCGGTAAGTTCCCTTTTCCGGAAATTATGCTTTCTTTGCTCAGTTTATGCTGAGCGAAGTCGAAGCACTTACTGTCTTTGGACTTTTAATATCTTAAAATAATAAGTTCTTTTTGTCAATAAGTATTTTTTCAGGCTGAAAAATGATATAAACTCCTCTTGCGAGAGTTTGCCACTCTCGTAAGAGATTTTGAACCCAAAAACTATTTTTAGAATTGTAAATTAAGGTATTTTTGGGTATAATTAATTCATGATTGAAGGAAGTATGGCTATTCATGATCTTTGTTCTGATTATTGGGCAGAAAAAGGGAGAGAATTTAGTAAAGAAGGTTGGTGGGCAATGGCAAAGGAAGTGAGACGCTTAATTAAGGAGGGTATTAAGGAGGGTAAAGGTAAAAATGTGATTGTTTCTGGTCCTTCCCGAACCGGAAAAACGGAGATTAAAGAGGTTTTAAAAGATGATCCATCTTTTGAGTTAATTTGTTTTGATGCCGAGCAAGTTGGCGGCTTGAAGGGATTCTCCTGGTCAAATAGCCTTGGTTATCTTGAGGAGGAACTTGGAGTAGAGGAGGAAGAACCAAGCCCTGAAGGAATTCTCACTGCCATTAAAAGAAAAGCAGATGAAGCCAAAGAAAAGAAGAAGAAAATTTTGGTTCTTTTTTTTGATGAGTGGCAAAGGGTGGTTGGATCCCAGGATCCTAAAAGATTGGAGGAATTTTACCTTAACTTATCCCAGGAAATTGGAGGAATTGATAATGCCGTCGGAGTTCATTGTTTTAAAGAAGGAGAAGAAGGACCAATTGCTTTCTTAAAACTTTATCAAGATCCTAATTTTACCGTCATTAGATCAGCGGAAAGAGTTTTAAAATAACAAAACAGTATGTATCATTACTGATTTTGTAGGAGAAACGGGTATTCTGAAGCGCGAGATAAAAATTAAAGAATGGGTCTTTTTTCTAAATTGCTAATTCTTTTTTCGTGATCGTCAATTTCATCACCAAATCTTTCATGGGAGAAAGCGTGAGTTTCAAATTCTTCACGCAAAGCTTTAACTTCACCAACAATTTCATCTTTTAGGCCTACCATCTCGTCTTTAAGGTTTTTAAAATCATCCTTGGTTGCAAATCCCTTCAGATCATCCTTAGAGGCTTTCTCTTTAAGCTGTTCTTTAATTCTTGCCTCCATATCTTGGAGATCTTTTTTGGTTAATGGTTCATTTTTTTTGGTCATAAATTAATTATTTCCTTTAAAAATTTTTTGTCAAACTGCCAAAAATTCCTGAGGATTTAAGATGAAGATTGGTTGATTCTATTAATGGAGAATTAAATCTTCTCTGCCAAATTCGGATCTCTTCTTAAGGCTTCGGCAAAAAGAGCGTTTGCCTGGAGGGTTAAGTCTAATGATTCTCGGCCTGCAACTAAGGCTCCAAGACCGAGGGCAGCGGTACAGCATATCGATAGATGGCTACAGGCAAAACTCCACTCTTTGTGCTGTGCTCAGCGAGTCTTTCCATTATCATAGCACCTGCAGCCAAAACTCCTCCACCGATTAAGTACCCTCTTGAAGTCGATCTTAGCCCCCTTACTTTTTGCATGATTGTTTCGACCGGTGATGTGTCTTGTTCTTGTCCTACTTCAGTAATCCCATTCATTTTAAATATTCCTCCGTATATTAAGTTAATTTTTGTTTTTGCTGTTCATTAAGATTTTGGGTAAAGCAGGAAAAGAATTTACTTAAGGAATCTTTTACAGTTTGATCTAATTTTTCAGAAGATTCTTTGGATAGGGTAATATTATTTTCTTTAAACCAGTTATCTATTGATTCCTTATCAATTTTACCACTATTTACTAAAGAAAGGAAGCTTTGTTTCTTTTCTTCAGGAAGCTCTTTTAAGAAGGCAACCATGAAATCCGAGCTTAAAATCTCCGCAAAAGCCTCTCTTAATTCCTTCTGTTTATCTTGGGGAATTTCAAAAAGTTCAAAAAAGCCTTTTAAAAATCTCCACCTTTCATACCTATTTTCCATATTAAAATACTCTTCTTTTTTTGTCAAGGACTATTTTTTGGATTATTGATAAGGTTAATCCTTATCAAGGGATGAAGCTAATTTTTCCTCAAAGTTTTTTTGACAAGTTAATCCTTATAAAGAAGCTTTATCAAGACTTATCAAGAAACCTTGTCACGAGCTTATTAATGTTACAATTTAATAGACGACCGTACATCCATTTGTAACACTTAGGATTAGAAGTTGATGGATTTGATGGATTTAAGGGGAGAGAAGAGATAAAATGGGGGAATGAAAGTGTTTTTAAGGTTAATTAAAGGATTTGAGGGATTGATTCAGTTTTTGCTAATTTTAACTATTTTAGTGGTGGCGGCTGTTTTTTTAATCACCACTTTAAATTTGCCCTTTAAAGAAGAAAATTTCCCTTTTTTCAAAACTAAACAGGAATCAGGACAAGTTGCACCTCAAGTGAGAAAAAACTTTTCCTTTTTTTTGCCTTCTTCACCAACGATTGAGCCAACCCCAACCATTAGCCCCACTCCTACTTTAACTCCTAAGGAAATCTTGGCCAACTTAAGCCTTAAATATGGACCATGCCGCTATGTCCCAATTTTGATGTATCACCATCTTTTGGAGCCGGCCGAAGCCAAAAAAATTGGCGCCCAGAATTTAAATGTTCCGCCAGCAATTTTTGAACAACAAATAAATTATTTGATTAAAAAAGGATACCAAACGATTTTTTTGGATGAGCTGATGGACGGAATGAAGGGAAATCGGACTTTGCCCCAAAAACCAATGGTAATCACATTTGATGATGGTTATAAGGAACTTTATTATATTCTTTATCCTTTAATGAAAATGAAAAATTTCAAGGCGACTGTTTTTGTTATTTCTCAATTTTTAGATGGAGATAAATATTTGAGTTGGGATCAACTTAAAGAAATGGCCAGTAATAATTTGTTAGAGATAGGGGATCATACCCTTAATCATTCAGCTTTGACAGAAGCTCAAGGTGAAGGATTTATTCGTGATCAGATCCTCTCCAGTCAAAAAATTATTTCCGAAAGAATTGGCCGAACGGTAAAAGTTTTTGCCTATCCTTATGGCACTTATAACAAAACCACGGAAAAAATTCTTGTAGAAGGAAAATTTACAGCTGGCGTTAAATCAAATAATACCGGAGCAGCTTGTGTCAAACTTCCTTATGAAATTCCTCGAATGAGAATTGGCGACGCTCAATTAAGTGGATATGGACTTTGAGTTAAAGTGTCTATAAGATTTTCTTGACAATAGAAAGTAATTGTTAAATACTTTTATTATGTCAGATAGGGAAAATAAAGAAGAAGTAAAAGGTGGAATTCCGATTCAAAAATCAAAAATGGTTGGGGGAAAGTGTAATGCTTGTCTTTATACTAACGAATTAGGTGAATCTTTCTTGCCAGACCAACAAGAAGGCTATGAGGTTCCTTTTTGTGGTTTTGACTTAAAAAGATGTCAACCTGGCGGTGATAAGAAAAAATGTCCTATCGAGCTTCAAATGAAACATGATGAGCAATCTAAAGAGAAATCAAAAGAGAAACCAATAGTGGTTCAACTTCCAAATAAAGTCTCGGTTAACGTTCCAGAAGACGAGAAAATCGCCGCCTAAAAAAAACACTCCGGGAATGATTATACTTTTACAATCCGGGAGGGAACCCTAAAATTTGATTTTATCTTTCTAAGGTTTGATGTTTAACTTGCTCCAGGTTTTTTTGATAATCAGCTTGATCAAGTACGAATTTTTTGTAGGCACAGGGAGAAGAGAACTGACCAAGAATAATTTCTTTTTGACAATATTGAAGATTCACCGGCGCAAGATATTCTGGTAAAGAAGAATATTGATATACTAAAAGAGAGGAAAAATCTTTCACTAGATGAGAGGAGTAAGGATTTAGATGGATATAACGGGAAAGGTGAAGTAATTGGTTGTCAGTTTCCACTAAAATTGCTTTGAATCTATCTTCAAAAAGGCCACCTTTGCGTTTATTCTTTTTATTAAAGTGATGAGAATAACTATTTTGAAAAAGTCTCATGAATTGAAAAATCCCATTGTTTTTAATTTGCCTAAGAAGAAAATGAAAATGATTTGGCATTAGACAATAAGCAATAATTTCCACTAAAAAATCTTTTTTTTGTCTAAATTCTGTTTCAAAATTTGACCTTTCATTTGCTGGAAGCAGAAGGAATTGAGAAAGTCTTAGTGGGGGATTGCTATTTTGATAATAAAACATTATTTCAAGGAATTTTTTAAAGTCCCATTTGTTTTTGAAAATTGGAATAGCACCATTGCCTCGGTTGAGTACATGATATATCTCATTATTAACTAATGGAGTTGACCTGATAGGCATATCTCGTTTATTTTAGTTGCTCCTCTCCCGGAATGTCAATAGACAATCATTCCCGGAATGATTAAAGAGCGACCTTGATGCTTGGGCACATGGTGGATTTAACGAAGGCTTTTTTGATATTTTTTAGGTCTATGGCTTTGATCAGGGCTTTGAAATTAGCAATTAATTCTTCATCTTTTTGGTCAAATTTACCTAAAACTACATGGATTAAAGGAAAATCTGGCTCGGTTTTAAATTGATATTTCGGCTCACTGAATTTTTCTATCGCTTTTTTGGGGTCTTCAACAATGGTTCCGTTTTTCGGATTTGGCATTAAACCTTTTGGCCCCAAAATTTTAGCAAAAGGAATTAATTTTGCCATATCAGTTGGACTGGCTAATAAAATATCAAAATCAATTTTTCCTTCTTTTATTTTGGACAAAATTTCTTCATTAACAATGGCTACTTTTTTTTGCTTTCCTTGAAAGTAGGGAAGCTTGGCCTCACCAGTTAAACCTTTTTGAACGACATTAAAGTGGGCTTCAATTGAACCCCCAAATTTGGAATAGGAAGATTTTTTAGCTAATTTAATAGCTTCTTCAATGGAATAAGTCTTTGTTTGATCAACCATTTTTTTGGCATTTTGATAATTTTTCCCCCTGACCTTTTTGGGTTTAGGTGGTTTTGCTGGCAAAATGGGCTTGCCCGTCCGAAGCTCCTCCTCTGGAGGAGCGAAGGCGGGTTCTTCCACAATTATAGCGGTGGCTGACATATCTTTAACTCTTTGGCCACCCTTTAAGCCTGAGACTTTAGCGGTTTTCTTACTTTTAGTGTCTTTTTCTTCTTTTTTACTCATCTTTAATTTATTTTAAATTTAAAATTTCAAATTGAAGATTTACATTTAAAATTTAAAATGTAAATTTACTATTTACTATTTAAAATTTACTATTCTATTATTCTATTTTGACCCCCATACTCTTCGTTGTTCCCATACCCCACAAATGCTTGCTTTTCGCGAGGTCTACGTCCTCGCCTCAAAGTGTCGCATTAGCGGGGCAAGCAATTTTTTACTCAATTTTGACACCCATTGACTTAGCCGTCCCTGCCACTATTTTCTTAGCCGCGTTTAGATCTTCCGTATTTAAATCTTTCAACTTTTCTTGAGCAATCTGTTCAATTTGAACAGAAGTTAATTTTCCTACCTCTTCAGTGCCGGTTTTTTGAGCTCCCTTTTCCAAATTTAAAACTTTTTTAATCATGGCGGAAACAGGAGGAAGTTTAGTAATAAAGGAAAAAGTTCGGTCTTCAAAAACAGTGATAACCGCTGGAATAATATTTCCTTTTAAAGGAGCGGTTTTCTCATTGTAAGCTCTTATAAAATCCATAATAGGCAAGCCATGCTGACCCAAAGCCGGACCAACCGGAGGAGCGGGTGTAGCCTCACCGGCGGGCAAGTTTAATTTAATAATGGTTTTAATTTTTTTAGCCATTTATAACAGTTATAATAATTATAAATTTTATAGTTTTTTTACCTGTAGAAAATCGAGCTCCACCGGTGTTTCTCTTCCGAATATTGATACTAAAACCTTTACTTTCCCTCTTTCCTCATCAATTGATTCAATTGAACCTAAAAATTCGGCAAAAGGGCCATCAATAATTCGGACCGCTTCACCCACAGAAAATTTAGCTCTGAATTTGGGTGCCCCAACCGCCATAAATTTTTCAATTGCGTCAACTTCATTTTCTCCAATTGGCGTGGGCTTATTGCCAACTCCGACAAAACCAGTGACTCCTTGAGTAGTCCTGACCGCCAACCAGGAATTATCATCCAAAATCATTTTTACTAAAATATATCCGGGGAAAATTTTTTCCGTTACTTGTTGTTTCTTTCCGGAGCGAATTTGAATTCTTTCTTGAGTGGGAATCAAAGCCTCAAAAATTTTATCTTCCAATCTCATCGCTCCTACCCTTTGTTTTAAAGCTGACAAAACCTTGACTTCATGGCCAGAATAAGTATGAATTACATACCATTTAGCTTGAGGATCATTAGTTTTTTTAATCACTAAACGACCTTCAAAAGGCTTCTTCTTGCCACTTTCTTCTTTGATTTCTTGATCCTCGGGTTGTTTAGGAATTTCTTTTGTTTTTTTCCTCATAATATCTACTCACTAATCAATCGCGAATCTATATGCGAATTATGCTAATTCCTGCTATAAAATTTTGGGAATAGGAATTCGCGATGATTCGCTAAAATTTGTGATTGATTTGTGATTTCATTTTTTGACTCCTAATTGGATTAATTTGGTAAAAATAAAATCCAAAATTCCAATATAGACCCCCACTGCTAAACAAATTATTATAACCACACCTGTCAACCTTATAACCTCTTTTTTGGTTGGCCAAGTAACTTGCTTAAGTTCAGCCTTGACTTCTTTTAAAAATTTTATTGGTGATATTGGCATGAAAGAAATTTTAACATAATTCAAAAAGGGGAGCAAGAGGAAAGTTTTAGTTCGCGGTTTTTGGTCTTGGCTGCCGGTTTGGTTATTAGTCTTGGTCTTTGAGTTTTTCCTGCTGCTTCAACTAATAACCTTGACCATTGACTACAAATGAAGTACCAGAGTAAACTCTCCTTTCGGTTTTTCTTTTTCAAAGCGAATAATTAAATTGCCAATTTCATCCCTGATTATCTCTTCATAAATTTTCGTCAATTCTCGGCAGATAACGATTTCTATGTCTCCTGTAACTTCCTGAAGCTCTTTTAATTCCTCAATTATTCGATATGGTGAGAGATATATAATAGTAGTAATATTCGGTTTGATATTCTCTCCAAGAAATTTTTTTCTATTGTTAGTTTTTTTGGGTAAATATCCTAAGAAAAGAAACTTATCAGTGGGGAGGCCGGAAACGACCAAAGCGGCTAAAACTGCCGAAGAACCAGGAATGGGAACTACTTTTATTCCAGCTTGAATAGCCGCTCTAACAAGTTTAAATCCCGGATCAGAAATAGTGGGTGTGCCGGCATTAGAAACTAAGGCTACATCTTTGTTGCATAATAATTCTTGAAGAATTTGAGGAATTCTTTCTTCTTCATTACCTTCAAAAAAAGAAATTAATTTCTGATCCTTCCGGATTTGGTGGTGAGTTAGGAGTAGACCGGTTTTTCTGGTATCCTCGCAGGCAATTACTGGAACTTCGGCCAAATTTTTTAGGGCCCTTAAGGTTATATCCTCTAAATTACCAATGGGGGTAGAGACGAGATAAAGATTAGCCATAATTACGAAATTTAAATCTTCTCTTAAATAAATTTTCGGTAAATCCGCCCTCTTTAATAAATTTTTCTTCTAAGGAACTAATTTGTCTATCTAAAGGATAGTTTGTTCTTCGGATGAGATTTACGAGATAGTTTAAAGGAATAAAGGGGTTAAGAGGGGAAAGGGGAAGAAGATATCTACCGTTTTCATCCCTTTTAACCCCCTTTTCCCATTTTTCCCATTTCGGAAGTATTTTTATCCCATAGGTTCGGCCAAAATCTTCGTAGTCTTTTAGAAGTTCTTCAAAAGAACCACGAGTGATCCCCAAAAGCTTAATGTAACCTTTTAGGCTTTTTTGGAGATAACCTTCGGGAATACATTGTTTACTGGATCTGGCGGCTTGGATCATTTGTTCTCTGGTTCTTAAATTTTCTCTTCCTGGGAGAAATTTTTCGCAAAATTGAACAGTCAGATCATAGATTTCAATTGAGTTTTGATAAGTCACTAAATATTCGTAACCAGGTTTAACCATTTATCTAAATTATACTGTATTGTTAAGTCAATGTGCTAAAATATTTAATTATGGAAGGCAGGAAAAGAATTACTAAAGCGGTAATTGCCGCTGGGGGGTGGTCAACCCGTTTTTTACCATCGGTTAAGACATACGCTAAGCAACTGGTTCCTATTCTTGATAAGCCACAAATTCAGTGGGTGATTGAAGAATTGATTGGGGCAGGCATTACTGAAATTGCTATTGTTCATCGCGAGGGAGAAGACAGTTTAAAGCGTCATTTTAGTCAAGACGCCCAACTTAATAAATATCTTAAATCTACAAATAAAGAAAAATGTCTTGACAGTCTTCGTTTTATTTGGTCAAACGTAAAAAATCTCCAGTTTCTTCCCCAAACAAGTAAATTTCCTTATGGTAATGGTTCGCCAATTCTGGTGGCGGAAAAATTTATTGAATCTGATTCTTTTGTCTATCTTTGGGGCGATGATCATACCATTGAAAATCAGCCGGGAGTTTTTTTAAAGAAAGCAATCGATTTATTTTATAAATATAATCCGGCAGTGGTTGAGTGTGTCCAGTGGGTGCCGAATGATCAGCTTTACCGTTACGGAACAGTTAAATTCATCAACGATCCAAAATATCCAGGAAGAATTTGCGCCTTAACAGAAAAACTGCCTTTTGGCCAAGCGCCATCTAACTTTGTTTCAGGGGGACGTTTCGTGGTTTCAGCCAAAATTATTAAGGTTCTTAAGCATACCGCTGTTTCCAAGGGCGAACTTTGGTTTGCGGATGCGGTCAATAGTTTATGCCAAACTGATGTGGTGATTACTATTGATTATATGAAAAATAATGCTTTTTGGATAACGACTGGCGATCCTTTAAACTGGTTGAAAACAAATTTACTTTTAGCCAAAAAACATCCTGATTTTAAAGAGAGCATTTTAGAATTTATCAAGGAAAATTTTAATTAAGAAGGAATTTAAAGAATGTTTAGCTTCGCAAGGTGTCCCCTTGCGAAGCTAATTGCGGAAAATGGAAAAATTAACTGCAGAGACATCAGAAATTCAAATACCACAAAAAAAGATAGGGAGGAGGAGTCTTATTAGAGGAGCGGTTGGTTTAGCCGCCGCGGCCGCCGTTGGAGGGGAAATCAAGAAAGAAATTGGCCATGGAGAGGGAAGAGAGATTAAAACAAGATATGGTATTTTTATCCCTTTGTATGAAGTTCATGATAAAGGAATTGATCCCCAAGACATTCCTGAGGATGCTGATATCTTTTTTGACGAATTAGTAACACAAAGAGAGACGCTATTCGAACAGAAAGCGGAGAAGATATTAAAAAGCACAAGATATTATAGAGGAGACCTTAAGGTAAATGAAGGGGATGTCTTGTCGATTTTAGCTAAGAGAAATGTTGAAGTAATGTTTGGAGATATTCATTATGTCAGAAAGCTTGTTGAGGAGTATGAGGACCAAATAAAAAGATATGCTTTATTGGGAACTGCTGGTGGAATAACAAGATTAACAAGCGAGTTTGTAACTCTTTTTATTAATAAGTTTCTTGGTAAAAAAATATCCCGAAGAAATTTATTAAATAAAGTAGCAACAGGAACCTTTTTGTGGGGCGCAACTAGCATTATACCCCGCATTGTTGGTGTTGAGGCTGGTATATCTTTGAGAAACTCACGAGTAGAAAAGGCCATAAAAAATATTACTTATAGAATTGCCGGTTTAGGCAGTGAGGTTCATCCAGAAGAATTTATAATTTTTTTTAGAAGTCTCCTGATGGCAGAGAAATTATTAGCAGTCGCTGAAGAAGAATCTCGTCGGAAAGGAAGGAAAGTCAAAATAGCGTTTAATGTTGGTGGTCTTCATTCAAGTGTAGAAGATTTTTTTGTGCTGGGTCGATCTTTTTGTCAGACGCTAATTTCAATTTATCCAAAAAATCTTTTGGAGGAAGCAATTAGAGCCTGTGGGGGGCTGAATGATTTTTGTAGTTCGCGTTTACTAAAATTTTCAGGACAAGAGGTGGATTTTGATAAGATTGAAGAGAGAAGATTTGTTGATAGAGAGCTTTTAGAGAAACTGAAGCCCGTTGTAAGTCCCTCTTTGAATAATTAAATAGCCCAAGGAATGCTTTATGAGGCAGTTGATTCTAGCTTGAGAAGTGAAGAGTTTGGGAAGGAGTTTAGAGAATATTTAGCTACTTTAAGGCCGGACTAAATCCACTACTACAGTTCAGCCACAAGAACCACAAAAAGGGGATGCCGTGAGAGGCTACCTTGCTTTAAGAGTTAACTTACATCATCTATACAAGTTTCAGCCTATAGTTGACAATAAAATAATTTTTGTTATACTCGTTACTAATCCTATAATAATAAAGAGAAATGAAAATTTAAAATTTTTTCTATTTAAATAATTTTTATGACAGAAAAACCAAAACCAAATCTTTTTTCACTCCTACTTGAGGAGCAACAACGGATATCTAAAGAGAAACAACAAGTAGGGGCAGAACGTCGATTTCAGACCGTAGAGAATCTTGGTAGTCTTATTGAATTTTTTAACAGTGAGCAAGGATGTTTATGGTTATTAGCAAGAATAAGGCGACAAATTACAAACAGATCTACGCTTCTTAAAGATAATTTAAAATCTTTTTCCTGCGGACATATTACCGGAATTGTTGTTTATCCTCCCACTGATATATCTTGTTCTATTCCATCCTTCGATCAAGATTTACGAATCATATTAGCAGGAAAATCGGGAAAAGTATCTGAGGTTTTCTTCGGCGAAAGGGTTGATGTTTATTTTCCTCAAATAACTAATGAAGAAGGGCGTCGTTTGAGCTATGCAGAATTAAAAAATGAAAAATATCAGGTCTTAGCAGTTGAGAAAGCCATGGATCAGGCGGCTGAAGAAAATCCTCGAATTAAGGCTGATCCGTCAAGATATCGTTGTGTCATTTCAAGTACCCAAGGAGGAGACCAGGAATGTCCTTTTATTTGTTTTGTGGCAAAACACTATTCTTGTGAACAGCTTGTTGATGAAGTAGGAGTAACCCAAATGGAAAGACTAATAGAGGGATTTAAGAGAGCTATCCAAGAAGAATAGAAACCTTCACTCTTTGAAGAAGATAATTATCTCCAAAAGAAATTGCTTTGGGAGGCTGTCATTTGGCTTGAGAATTTTTAGTTTTTTGCCACAAAAGGGACCTCTTGGGAGGATAAAAGTCTTTTTGAAAAAGGCTGTCTTCCGAATTCCTTTTTTAGAAATCCGCAAGACAACCGCGCAACAGTAGGCTCCATCATAGACTTTTGGAAAGACGCACTTTGCGGTTGTCGTGTCTTAAGGAAGATTAATTACTTCTTTACTTATCCCAATAGCAAGGGTGACTGATCCCTTATTCAAACCACAGATTCCGAAGTTTCCTTGAGAATCTGTGTAGGCAAAAGACACTTTTTCATCTTGGGTGATCTTTACGTATAAACCGGCCCCGGCTACTGGATTTTTCGCATTTATAAGAACTCTACCATCAATGCATCGAATCCCACCTTCAACGCTCCATCCGTAGCTTCCCAAATAAACATAAGGAGTTGAGCTTTGAATTTCGCGAAGACTAATAGAAACGTAAGCAAGAGCCATCAGGATTAGCAAAGAAACCAACGCAATTAACAATGCCTTCATGGTGATGCCTCCTTTGGATTACTGTTTGCGCGGATAAGATAACGAAACTGTCTGGGCTGGACACTAAGAGGATTATTCCTCAATCACTGCCAAAAAGTGGTTGTCCATAAAACCCACAGTTGTTTCGTTATCAGTTTTTGTCAAGGAGCGATCTTGAACATAAAACTGATCAATTATACCATATACTATAAGTTAGCAGGAAAACTTAGCCTCAAAAGGAGATATCTTGGGAGGATAAAAGAGAATTTCTGCAGGGGGAGTTGAATTTTAGTGATAAAATTAGAGTATGGGTGTGGAAAGACTAAAAGGAGAACTTCCTGTAGGAGAAATTGAGAGAATGGCTGATGTTTGGGGAGAAAGACGGTTAAGAAGAGATCTTAGGAGAGAAAGATTACCCAAAAGAGGACCGGTCATAAGAATTGTTGATAAAGAAACTTTGGATGGACCTTTAACTTGGCCAAAATTAGTAAAAGAAGACCGTCGCTTAGCTTCTTTAAGATTTGGTCCTCTTACTGGTGAAGTAGCTGTTCCTTTTTGGAGAGAAATGGAAGTAGAGCAAGATGCAAATGGGCGCTACCTTCCATTTGCTGAAGATTATGTTCAGTTAACTACTGGAAAAGAAAGAAAACTTAATCTCCGAAGATTGCCAGATCGGCCAGTTCGGCAGTTAATAATGAAGAAATCACCTGATTTAGAAACCGCCATTCGTCAAGCTTTCCATGTAAATGAAGAAATGTTAGGAAAAGAAAATGAGCAACTTGGCATCATTTGGAGAGAAATTATGAGGGTTTGGGATCAAGTTTTGGATGAGAGAATAACTGAAAAAAATTTGGATGAATTAGCTTTTGAAACAGCCTCAGTTTTAGCTGATAGCGGTCTGACAAGTGCAAAAAAAATAGCCAAAAGAAATATTTTTCAAAGGATGTTGGGAGTTTATCAAAAAGATAGTTTAGGCAAGTTTAACCCTCTAGCTCAAAGAACAAGATTAAGATCAGCTTATTTAGAGGCGATTGGTTTAGAGGCTTTTTCTGTCTTAGTGAGAGAAAAATTTACCGCTGTCGCCGGCGTGCTTTTAATGGAAAGAGAAATTACCAGACAGTCTTTGGAAGATGCGGCTAAGGCTTTGGATACAATGATGGGTTTTGGAAAGAGAGGAGCGGCTATTTTCGAAGGAAGTGAACCCCATAAGGGAGAATTAGAAGGAATTGATGTTGCTCTTAAGGGAGTAGTTCTTCTTTTATCTAGGCCAAGAGTGGCTCCATATCTTCAGATCGCTCGAACTGCCGGTATTGCTCTTTGGGGTGGACAGCCTAAGTATCTTGAAGAAAACCGAGCCATTATTGGCGATGAAAAAGCCCATGTTCTTCTTGATCCAAATTTTGTTCCAGTCAGGGATTTGATAAGAAAGGGAGAATTTTCCCAAGCAAAGAGTCTGGTTAAATCTTGGATATACGATGAAATTTTGGCCTTACAGAATAAGACAGAAATGGAAATTGAACTTAAATGAAGATTCTTCTGGTCATGGATTTATTCTGCTGTCTGCGGATTAAGACAAGAAGAGTAAAATTTTCTGAGAGCAGGTAATTACATAGTTTTGGAAAAAATGGAAAAAACCGTATTTTTGAACTTAGAAGATCTCTTTAAGATATAGCGATCGCTATACGTTAAGGAGAAATTTAAGGTAAAAGAACAAAGTAAAAGAGGATAAAAGAGAATGAGTAAAACATTACCTACTTTTTCTTTAGAAAAACGCTTGTGGAAGAAAGGGTATTTTGTGATTGGGGTGGATGAAGTAGGACGTGGTGCTCTTGCGGGACCAGTAGTTTGTAGCGCAGTGGTTTTCTCACCACCAACTCAAATGAAAAATGTCCCGCAAAGCAGGATCCCGCTCCGCGGGAAAAAAATAAAAATGAAAAATTACATATTAAAATTAAAAAAGATTGAAAATATTGGGATTGATGACTCTAAGAGATTAACATCCAAATTACGCATAAGATTAGCAGCAGAGATAAAAGAGTGCTGCCAAAAGTATGCGATTGTAACTGAGTCGGTGGGAACGATAAATAGAATTGGGATTGTGAAGGCAACAGAGAAAGCGATGAGAAGAGCGGTAGTGATGGTGTATAAGTCGGTTAGTGACGGATCCTGTCAACCGTCTTCCCCCAGCCGACATCCTCGTCTTTCTGTAACCAGGAATCTAATTGAAAGAGACCAGACTGCGGGTGCTCGCTGGGGAACCCCCGACGGTCGCCACCCATCACAATTTAGAGCTTTTGTTTTGGTTGATGGAAGGCATGTTAAATATATTCCTGGAATTGGTCTTAAATACCAAAAGAATATTTTTGACGGTGACAGAAAATGTATTTCCATTGCTGCCGCTTCGATTTTAGCCAAAGTCCACCGAGACGGCTTAATGGAGAAGTTAGCCACAAAGCCTAAGTATAAAAAATATTGCTGGGAGAAAAACAAGGGTTATGGTACAAAAAGTCATATTAAGGCTATAAAAAGATATGGTTTAACAAGAATGCATAGAAAAAAGTTTGTGAGGAAGATAATTAAAAGTAATTAGTAATTATCCACCGCCTTTGGCGGGGTCCCGCCAATCGGCAGGATAATTAGTAATTAAGGGAAAGGGAATCAATAACGTTACAAAAACGTAGCCGATCGGACATCAATTTGTAACAGAGGGAAGTTTTATAGCAGTTTTATAGCTTTGCAAGGCGTTGCCTTGCGAAGCTAAGTAATAGGGGTTGAAAAGAAGGAGGAGAAGGAGTATATTTTGGACAAATGGCTCAATCACCGGAAAAAGAAAATAGCGAATTGCGGAGGGATTTGCTTGATGCCTTGGTATTTTTAACAGGAGACAGAATGGTTGCTGACTATTACCTGGATTATTTTTGTAAGCTGGGTACAGAGTTTTTTCCAAAACAAACCAGGGCCGCCACCCATCATAATGAAAATGGGATTATTGATGGCGTATTTTTTGGTTTTGGTGAGAAGGACAAAGAGGGAGAGATAGCCGTAGTAATTAGAACTCGCGATGCTATTTTGGAAATTACAGGCAAAATGAAGGCGGTAATTGAAGGGAGGCTGGTTATTCCCGGAGATGAAGCTCATTTGAAGCCATTAGTTTTACTGACGGATAAAGGATCATTGGCAGTTTTAGATTTCAAAAATAAATTTGTTGAAAGGAATGGGAAAAAAGGATTGGTTCGTCAGCCAATGGTAGCCGTTACTCCCTTGCCCTAAAAAATAACTAGGATATTTGTCAAACTTTTTTTCTTCATAAAAAGGAAAATTCAGGATAAAACGATTTTGGTTTATGGCTGTTTTTATTAAATTTTGAAGCTAAAAGAGCCTATTGACAAGAATTTTTGATGCTTCATAATTTTAATAATTAATCAAAGAATTTGATTTTCTGAATTTCTTGAAGGGTCTTTTTAAGGAGCCTGGCCCAAAAGTTAATGCTTGCTCAAAAAATATCAAATCATTTAAAAAAATTAGCCAGCAAATATCCGGAAATAAAACGGGAATTTTATCCTTCGTCGGAAGAAGAATCAACTTCAGAAGAAGAAGACCCCAACAGTAAGGGTTTTGTTGACCCACTTTTAGAAGAGAAATTCACTCCAGTTAAGGGATTGATCCATAAATATCCGAATCGAGCCTTGATCTTATTAACAATGGTGTGCGCTTCTTATTGCCGGTTTTGCACCAGAAAAAGAACGGTTTCGGAAATTAAAAAGGGGATAATTTCCAAGACAGACTTAGAGAGGATGGTGGATTATATTAAAAAACATCCAGAAATTAAGGAAATAATTTTAAGCGGTGGAGATCCTTTAATGGTGCCGGAAATGTTAAAATTAGCTTTGAAAAAATTTTCTGATTTACCGCAAATTAAAATTATC
>Ga0172366_10001537_pt1 | contig 17920 bp, 14 predicted proteins | sample LakKivSesite69cm_FD_114533 | JGI IMG/M metagenome (GOLD analysis project Ga0172366, IMG submission 114533) | Sediment microbial communities from Lake Kivu, Rwanda - Sediment site 69cm | ecosystem: Environmental > Aquatic > Freshwater > Lake > Sediment | place: Rwanda: Western Province, Lake... | reverse complement strand
CAAAACCACTTTCTTTTTCAGCTCCAACAATTTTTTGATCAAACGGCCGCCCATTCTATGGCCGCCAAAAATGACCACGTGATCTCTTAAAGATTTTAATTCATCGTCTTGTATATGTTTTTTGAAAAGTCGCAAAGGCAAAATTTTATCCCATAAATGAACTAAAAACATGGATAATTCATCAATATATTCATAAAAATATGAGCCTAAAAATGAAGAGGCTAAGAAATTATAACCAGCTAAAGAAAAAGAGGCTGGCGACAAATTATGAGTCAAAGCTAAGGAAAATTCACTGGAAGGAGTAGAAACTAAACCTTCTTCAACAGATAAATAACGTGATAATTTGAACAAAAATCCTAACACAGTGTAAATGATTGGCTTAAGCACGATGGTTAAAACAAGCAGAGCGACAAATGGCCAAAGCAAAGTTTGAAAAGATTCGGGGCTAATTTGCAGACCCAAGGATAAAAATAAAAGCATGACAAAAAAATCACGCAAAGGACGCATTCGAGAAGAGATTTCATAACGATAAACAAGTGAGGATAAACTCAAACCGCCAACAAAAGCACCCACTTCTAAAGATAAGCCAAAAACATAACCAATCATCGAAAAAAGAAACAATACCCCTAAGGAACTCAAAAAAAGTAATTCTACAGAATTAGCAGCAAAATGAAAAAGTCTTGGAAAAATAAAATAACCGCCAGCAAAACCAGCTAAAAGCAGCAAAGCAATTCCTACTAAATGATTAGTGATACTAACTTCACTCTTACCGACAAAAGCTAAAGCGAAAATAGCAATCAAGTCTTGAGCTAAAAGAATAGCTAAGGAAAGATAACCCAAAGTGGTGGCTAATTTATTTTGTTCAGCCAAAGCCTTGACTGCTAAAAGAGTTGAAGAAAAACTAAAAATAATAGCTACAATAGACTTTTCTGGTCCCAAAAAATCAAATAAAGGAATACGACCAAAAACCAAAAGAAAGATCAAGGCATTTAAGCCAGCAAAAATAAAGCCCAAAAGTGTAATTTTAAGATTTTTAAAGATCATCACCAAATCCAATTCCAAACCAGCAGTAAATAACAAAAAGGCAATACCAATCAAAGAAAAAGATTCTAAATTAGGCAGCTGGTTTTGGGGTATAAAATGAAAAACTGGACCTAATAAAAATCCTGCCAATAAATAAACTGGCAAAAGGGGTTGGCGCAATAAGCGAAAAATTAAAGCCAAAAGAGTCAAGCCAACAATTAAAAGCCCAATAGCAAAAAATAAGGACATTATTGCCATTATAACATAACGGCAATTTTCAGTTTTCAATTATCAATTTACAAAGAATAAAATAATTGACAGATGAAAGATTTAGGAATTATTATAAAATTATCTCGACGGAGGTGAGACAGGATGGTTCGAACCATACGCTTAGTAGTCAAGAGAATCAAGGTCCTGGGTACACCAGAAAGACCTCCTTGCTACAAAGGTATAGTAGTTCTCGATGGCAATGTGTTTTGGGAGAAAGAATCTCGGGATACTTCAGTATATGATGAAGCTGTTGCTTTTGCCTCTGGCATGAAAGCTCTGGCTATATATTACTTCCTTTGTGACGCAACTCTCGACGTCGCAGATGAGGAAATAGAAGAGTAATAGTGCCATTCAATCCAGAAATCATCTTCTCATCCAAATTCTTTTCTGACCGGTATGGTATGCCCAGCCGGTTTTTGTTAGCAAATAATCCGCCGCATGGCTGGGTGTTTTTTAATAAAACAATTTGACCGAGAGAAGAAAATAAAATAAGATGAATCCGTACCCTGTTAAATCCTCGCCAAGCCTGCCTTGCCGGTAGGCAGGCGAGGAACCTGAGGGCTATTCAACAGGGTGAACCTTGACATCCCGAAGGAGGCGAAAGAAATGGCAACCATCGCTGACTTGATGGCTCTTCCTGAAGCATCTGAAGTACTTCAAGGACTTGATGTTTCTGGCCACATATTTACCGAGGAAGAATTACAGAGGCTCAACCATAGAGAACTAATCGATCCGAAGTTCGATCACGCGATGCTTACTTCTAATCCTAGTGATCTACGTGACGTAAATGGTCAAATCATGGCTAGATCAGTTGTTGACACTCGTTTCCGTGGCGGTTCTCTAGAAACAATGAAAATCAGAAACATTGTTCTCCAAGGATGCCTGTTTCAAGTAGAAATCATAGATATGACCACTTGGGAAAACGTGCACATGATCAATTGCAGATTCAGAGGGGTCTTTTTCGCCGAGTCCAATTCATGGACGCTTATGAACAGCGAGGTCAGATTCGAAGGTTGTACCTTCGAAGATTGCCGAACTAGCCCTCATTCAGGCATGGCTTTGCTCCACTGTCTGGGCATTTCTGTTGAATAGCAAAACCCATCTCATCTTTTCCGCGGAAAAACCGGTAGAGTCTCTAGAGAGCTCTATCGGAACATACTTTCCGCGGTTTTGCTTGCCCAGTAGCGTGCTTGCTCTGCTACTGGGTTTATTCCTTTAGCCTTTTTATCTGATCCCTTAAAAAAGCTGCCCTTTCAAATTCCAAATTCTCTGCTGCCAAATTCATTTTCTCAGTCAACTCTTCAATCAATCGATCTCTTTCTTCTTGAGGAATCTCACTTGGTTTAATTTGGGAAATCCGAGTTTCTTCTGGCTCAATTTCTTCTGCCTCAACCAAAGCTTCAATCGGTTTCTCAATGCTTTTGGGAGTGAGGCCAAATTTTTTATTAAATTTTTCCTGGATTTTACGACGGCGTCTAGTTTCCTCAATTGCTCGCTTCATCGATAAAGTTATTTTATCCGCATATAAAATTGCTTTAGCATCAATATGCCGGGCAGCTCGTCCCATTGTTTGAATCAGAGCCCATTCACTCCGCAAGAATCCTTCTTTGTCAGCATCTAAAATCGCCACCAAGGAAACTTCAGGCAGATCCAAGCCCTCACGTAATAAATTCACGCCAACCAGAACATCATAAACTCCTTCACGTAATGCTTTTAAAATTGGTGTCCGCTTTAAAGTCTCAATTTCTGAATGAAGATATGCTACTTTCATTCCTTTTTCCTTTAGAAAATCAGCCAATTCTTCGGCCAAACGCTTAGTTAAAACTGTGACTAAAGTCCTTTGATTTTTCTTGGCCCGAGCAATGATTTCTTTGGTCAAATCTTCAAGCTGGCCTTTCTGGGGTCTGACTTCTATTCTCGGATCGACTAGATAGGTCGGCCGAATCACTTGTTCAGTGACAAATTTTGATGCCAATATTTTTTTTAAAGACATTTTCGCCACTTTCTCCTCCCATCCTTCGCCAAGCCTGCCTGCCGGCAAGGCAGGGCTTCGGAGGGCAGGTGTTGTTTCCCTTTCTTGATTTAGCGACTGGGTCAGTTCCCAAACAGCTGGGGTAGCTGAAATATAAACTGCTTGATTTAAATGATTTAAAAATTCTCCAAATTTCAACGGTCGATTATCTAAAGCTGAAGGCAAACGAAAACCATACTTAACCAGAGTTTCTTTTCTAGATCTATCACCAAAATACATACCTCTAATCTGTGGGATGGTCATATGGCTTTCATCAACCACTAGCAAGAAGTCCTCTGGGTAGTAATCCAGCAAGCAAAAGGGCGGCTCGCCTTTTTTGCGTCTATCAAACCAGCGCGAATAATTTTCAATTCCTTGGCAATAACCAGATTCGCGAATCATTTCTAAATCCTGCAAAGTTCTTTCTTTAATTCTTTGGGCTTCTAAAAATTTACCTTGTTTCCTAAATTTTTTGTATGCTTGCTCCATTTCTTTTTTGATAGCACCTAGAATTTCTTCAACTGATTCTTTCGATGAGACAAAATGCGCTGCCGGATAAATGACAATTTCTGCTAAATCCTTTTCTTTTTCTTTGGTAAAAGCATTAAGAATGGAGATTTTTTCAATCATTTTGTCAAAAATTTCGATGCGAATAATCTCCTCGCCATAAGAAGGAAAAATATCCAAAACTTCGCCATGATAAGAAAATTTACTCCGTTCCAATAAAAAGTCATTTCTTTCGTAACGAAGATTGACAAGCTGTTTTAAAATCTCTCGCGGTTTTACAATTTTTCCTTTCTCAAGATGGAGATGCATTTTTTCGTATTCCTTGGGATTACCTAAGCCATAAATGCAAGAAACCGAAGCGACAATAATGACGTCATTCTTGGTCATTAAAGAAAAAGTGGCGTCATTACGCAGCCGGTCAATTTCTTCATTAATTTGGGCATCTTTTTCAATATAAGTATCAGTTTGCGGGACGTAAGCTTCAGGCTGATAAAAATCATAATAAGAAACAAAATATTTGACAGCATTGTCCGGGAAAAAAGTTTTGAATTCATGATAAAGCTGGGCAGCTAAGGTTTTGTTATGAGAAATAATCAAAGTTGGTTTTTGGATTTTTTCAATCACTTTGGCTAAAGTAAAAGTTTTACCAGATCCTGTCACACCTAAAAGCACTTGATGCTTAGCACCATTTTTAATATTGTCAGTGATTTTCTTAATCGCTTGTGGCTGATCGCCGGTAGGTTTGAATTGGGAAGAGAGTTTAAATTTCATAATGCTAATTAAAAACTTAAAACGAAAAACTAAAAACTACAAGTTAAAATTAATCAGCAAATAGCAAAATTATATTACTGCTAATTCATTGAAAAATGAAAATTGATAATTGTTAATTATCCATAAACTATCCCCAGAAATGGTTTGCAACTTAGGGAGAAAAAGATTAAAATTTAAATAATTCACAAACTAATCAAATTTATGAATGAAACAAATTTTGGAGAAGACAAACCATCACCAGAAATGGCTCATGTAATGGCTGAGGCAGAAGATCCGTTAAGAGCAGAGAAAGCTGAAAAAATTAGAATAGCAACTGAAGTAGGTATAGACAAAGTATCCATAGAACAGTTAGCTGGGGAAATGGACGAAAAAACAATCGAAGCAGCAAGAAAACGAGAGGAGGAGTATCAACTTGCTACTAATCTAGGTATGGATCTAATTAGAGGAGCCTTATTTAGTAAGAACGGCCAGGAAAGAGTTTTTGTACAAGAGGCAGAAGTTGCTCCATTACCAGGAGAACCGCCTCGACAGCAACCTGAGGGAATCTCCTCTGGCATTACGTGGTATTAAAGCTGAAGATTTAAGAGCTGTTTTAAGATTAAAGCTTGGCAAACTTGATGCAAGAGGCGCTTGGTTCCCAATGAAAGGAATAAGCTTTTCTGAGGAAGAACCGCGGGGCTTTACTGGTATTGTATTTACTGTTCAAAGAGAAAAACCCGCCGAATAAGAAAATCTAAAAAGATATTAAAATAATCTTGGGTTCAATTTTATATTCTTTTCTTTGTCTCTTCTATTGCTCGTTCCTCTCTCCATTCTTTAATTTTTTGATGATTACCTTTAAGCAAAATTTTAGGCACTGATCTGTCTTTAAATATTTCAGGCCGAGTGTAATGTGCGTATTCGAATAAAGGTTTGCCTTTGTCGTCTTTCAAAGAAAAAGATTCCTCTTCAGGAGCTTCTTCTTTTTTTAAAACACCTGGGACTAAGCGAACTATGGCATCAACTACAACTAAAGCAGCTGGTTCGCCGCCAGTTAAAATATAGTCACCAATAGAAATTTCTTCGTCTATTAAATCACGAATTCTCTCATCAAAGCCCTCATAATGGCCACAAATTAAAGTTAAATTTTCTATTTTAGAAAGCCTTTTAGCTTCTTTTTGATCAAATTTTCTGCCTTTGGGAGTTAAAAGAATTAAACGAGTATTTTTGTTTTCCTTTTTGATTTTGGCTAGGGCTTTGCTCATCACATCAACTCGCAAAATCATACCTGCTCCGCCGCCATAGGGTCGATCATCCACTTGTTTACGGGGACCAATGCCAAAATCACGCAGATTATAAATTTTAATCTTAAGTGCTCTAATTTTCTGCGCTTTTCTCATCATACTCGTGTTTAACGCCTCTCTAAAATACTCCGGAAATAAAGTTAAGATATTGATTTTCATAACATTAAATTAAAAATTTAAAATTAAGTTAGCACAAAAAACTCGAAGATAAAAGTAAAAAGAAAAAAATTCCATCTTATTTGAGATTTGGCGCGCGAAGCGCGCCAACTTTTTCTTTTCCCTATTTTTTAGGAAGAAAAATTTATTTTTCATTCCTAAAAAGCGTGCAGGGTGAGGGAGCGCGAGGGTCTCAGGGGCTGCCTCAATCCGCCAGCTGGCGGAAAGCCCCTAGATCCTCGCAATTTTTACAGTTTTTAAAATCAATTTTTTGGTAAATAAAAAGGAGTCATCTTATACCCAGTTAAATAATCCAGCCGTAAAACTTACAGCTGGATTGCCTTCGGCATTTAACCGGGTGAAAATTTTATAACAGAAAAAAGGCCAAGATCGGCCCTTCTTCATTTTTTGAACTCAATTTATTCTTCTGTCCCGATTTCGACTTCGTCGAGAATCGAGGACCCTCGATTACTCTGTAATCGGGGCTGGTTTTTCAGGTTTTGAACTTTCAGGCTCTTCCAGCTTCAAATTAACTCGAGCCTTGTTCTTCATTCCCAAAACTCGAAGCACAGTTCTAATAGAATTGATTGTCTGACCTTTCTTGCCAATCACCTTACCAATGTCTTCAGAATTAACTTTTAAGATGATCAAAACGCCCATTTCGTCGACTTTGCGTTCTGTTTTGACATCCTCAGGGTGATCAACAATTGCTTTGACAATGTACTCTACAAATTCCTGATCCATAATTTCTCCATGACAGTTAGTTTGCTTTACAGTGGTTCGGCCTTGCCACAAAACTTATCAATAAATTAGCATACATATAGACAGGTATCAATAGAAATCCGAGATTCCCCGCCCGCCTCGCAAGCGAGAGCGTTGCGGGCAGGTAAGCACGAAGCACGAAATAATATTTAAATTAGAATTTTCTAGTGTTTAAAATATTTAGATTTAAAAAATGGATTTGTTTCGAATTTAGAGCTTCGGATTTATTCGAGGATGGCTTTAATCCGTCTCACCCCCGCGGAGGAGGACCTGTCCTCCGTAGCTACAAGACAAATAGCACAAATGGTAATTATCAAACTTTTTTATTCTAAAACAGCCTTAATTCGCCTAACCCCTGCGGAGGAGGATTCTTCTTTTATAATCTTAAAATGACCGAGTTCACCAGTATTTTTGACATGCGGGCCGCCGCAGATCTCTTTAGAAAAAACTTGCCCCGAAACGGCGGGGTCATCAATTGAATAAACCTTAACCTTGTCACCATATTTAGATTCAAACACACCTAAAGCTTGAGATTTTTTGGCCTCATCTAAACTCATTTCCTCCATTTTCACTTCTAAACCATCTTTTATCTTCTCATTAACTAAATCTTCAATTTGTTTAATTTGTTCTGGGGTTAATTTCTCGGGATGAGAGAAATCAAAACGTAGACGCTCATCCGTGATATTTGAGCCTTTTTGCACTATATGATCACCTAAAACTTGGCGCAAAGCAGCGAGCAGTAAATGCGTTGCTGTATGATATTTTTTAGTCTGTTCAGTTTGCCCCACCAATCCGCCTTTAAATTTCCCGGCTGAAGCAGTGCGGGAGAGTTCGCGATGTTTTAGAAATTCTTTTTGGAAATCCTCATCAGAAATTTTGATCTTTTTTAAACCTGCATATTCTTTGGATAATTCTAGAGGGAAACCATAAGTCTGATATAAATCAAAAGCGATTTTGGCATCTAAAGTATCGAGTTTTTCAATAATTTTTTTGCCTAATTCCAAGGTTTTTTGAAATTTCTGCATCTCTTCAACAATGATACTGGCAATATTATCTTTTTTATCTGCCAAATCAGGATATATTTCTGCAATTTTTTCTATAACTTTAGGAATCCAAATCTCTTTTTCTTCTTTCCATTGACTTAAAAGCAAAACTCTCCTGATCAATCTTCTTAAAACATAACCTTGATCTTTATTTGAAGGAAATAAACCAGTTGAAACTAAAAATGCAGCTGCCTTAAGATGATCAGCAATTATCCTAAGAGATTTCGCGTCTCTATCGTAATTTAAAGACAAAATTTTTAAAACCTCGATCATAGGCCAAAATAAATCAGTTTTAAAGATATCAGTTTGACCCTGCATCACGGCGGCTAATCTTTCCAAACCCATGCCTGTGTCCACACCTTTAAATTTAGCTGGCTCATACTTACCATTGCGCAAAATATATTCATTAAAAACCAAATTCCAAACTTCTATATCGTCAATATAAAATTCAACTGTGGGACCAGCTGGTGAACCCTCAGTGCCTAAAGACCAAAAAGTTTCTTTTTTGCCTTCTTCTTTAATTTTATTTTCAGGCAAGCCAATTGTTTCTTTCAAAATTTTTAGCGATTCTTCATCAGCTGGGATGTTGTCTTCGCCCTTGAAATATGCAGCAGAAATTCGTTCTTTGTTAATCTTTAAAACTTCGGTTAGAAACTCCCAAGCCCAAGCTATTGCCTCTTTTTTGCCATAGTCATTGAAACTAAAGTTTCCTAGCATGTAAAAGAAAGTCAAATGAGACTCATCACCAATCTCATCAATATCCGAAGTCCTTAAACAAGGTTGGATCGTAGCCACTCTTTTCCCTGGTGCCTCATTCGGTTCTAAGTAAAACCGCTTAAATTGCTGCATGCCAGCAGTGGTAAAAAGGACTGAAGGATCATTTTCTGGAATTAGAGAAGCTGGATCAATAACTTTATGATCTTTATTTTTGAAAAAAGTTAAAAATTTTTCTCTTATTTCAAAACTATCCATATCTTTATTAGATTAAAGTAAAAAAAATCTTAAATCAACGTTTTACTAAAACGAAAGCGATCCCGATATAACGAGATCGCTGATAATTCGTTCTGAAACTCAATCCACTTCATCTCCTTCGGCTAGGTAGTTATCTTCGATCGCAATCCAGATAATGAACAGAGGCCACAGGATCCAGATGACAAAAAACGAGACTAGGGTCCACAAAATCTCGCCGACTTTCATCCTCCGCAAAAGGATTAGGGCGTCCCCCAAACCCATATACTTGTTGACGACAAGCCAACCAACTGTCATATACAGAACTGCGAATGCGAGGTAGATCATCGACCCCACCTGCCTTCACAGAGTTGAACTTCTAGGATCAACATATTAAAAAATAAACAAAATGTCAAACAATTCTTTTATTGTTTATTGACTGGCATCATTCCCTTCCTTTCAGAAGAAAAACTACGCTTTTTTCATTAAATAATTGTTTGTATAGATGGGAGAATGTGAGGATCTCGGGACTACTTAAAAAGTTGCCCTATATCCTCGCGATTTTTATAAATTCAAAGGTTTAACCAATGTTTAATCAATAAAACTATAGGCGGCAGTTTGGGCTTAGGTTTTTCTTTTTTCTTTGGCGCTTCCCACCAAGCACCATACATGGCGTCATAAACTGCTTTCACATCTTGAACATGTTTATAATAATATGAGGTTTCGGCATTCAAATTAGCGTCATTTCTAAATTGAGAATAATAATCAGCCAAGGCAAAACCACCGTTATAAGCCACCAATGCCAAAGAAACATCTTGATATTTTTCTACATAATGCGCTAAATACCAAGTGCCATAACGAATATTAGTTTCAGCATCAAATAATTTATCATAGGAGAAGCTATCAGCTTCACCTAGCTGATTGGCAATACCCCCAGCAGTATTGGGCATTAACTGCATCATCCCTACTGCTCCAGCTGGCGAAACTGCATCTTTATTAAAATGACTTTCTGACCAAATAGTAGCAGCAATTAAATTAGGATTAATGCCATATTTTAAAGAATATTTTTTGATGAGGTCTCTATATTCCAGAGGATAAACATTATCGGCTAAAATTCCGGGCAAAAAAAGCCAAACAAATAAAGCTACTAAAACGACAAAAAAACCACTAATCAGAAAATAAATTCCTTTTCTCGACATTTTACTTTCTCCTCCTTTTATTCATTCGGGATAATCAGTTCTTGACCCACTTGCAAAGCAGTTTGGTCAGTAATGCCATTAGCTTCAGCGATTTTTTTCCAGTCAATTTTGAATTTTAAACCGAGAGCATAGAGAGTATCGCCAGCTTCTACAGTGTAGGTTTCCCCTTGGGCTTTTGTTTCTAAAGTCGCTTGTGGCTGCGATTGCTCTTGGCTTGCTCCAGCTACTTGTTCTTGAGATTGACTAGATTCTTGCGAAACTGGCTCTATCTGTGAGGTTTGAGCTTGAGCTTTTGGTCGGAAAACAATGCCTAAAATCAAAAACACAATGGCTAAAATTATGCTTAATGTCGAAGCGCCCACAATTTTTGCCAAACGTTCTTCTGGCATCAATTTAAGAATAACAAAGCTAGATCGAAAATGAAAGTCAAAATTGAAAAATTATTTTTAGCTTACCGCTACTGAAGCTAATTCATCGTCAACTCGCAGTTTCATCAAACGTACACCTTGGGTGACACGGGAAAGCGGCCGCAAAGAAAACAAAGGAGTTCTAATCATCTGGCCTTTTTTAGAAATCAAAATTAAATCTGATTTTTGGCTAGGATCAACTAAACGTGCCACAACTAAATTACCAGTTTTACGAGTCACTTTTGAGGCCTTTATACCTTTGCCGCCCCGACGCTGTACTTTGAAATTTCTAAGTCTAGAAATCTTACCATAGCCAAATTGGGAAACAGCTAAAAGACAATCGCCAGTACTACTTCTCGCTTTCAAAATAGCTAAAGCAGAGCTATCAACTTGGGAAAGATTTTTTTCTTTAAAAGCTTTGCTTAAATTTTCATCGGTTTTTTGCGCCTTAGCAATGGTATTCATTCCTACCAAATAATCATCAGTTTCTAATTCGATTCCTTTCACTCCGCCGGCAGCCCGACCCACTGGCCTAACTTCAGCTTCCCTGAATCTGATTGATTGACCCAGACCCGAAATCAAAATTATTTCATCTCTGCCTGAAGTTGGTTCAGCCCAAAGCAAAGAATCTTCTTTTTGTAATTTAATGATAATGATGCCTGTTTTTCTTATCTTTTCCAAATCAGCAATTTTTACCTTTTTAACCACTCCTTTGCGTGTTGCCATAAAGAGGTATCCATAGCCAGAACCCGAAGTTAAATTAACTACAGCTGTTACTTTTTCCTGAGATTTCAGCTCAATAAAATTAACTATGGCTGTGCCTTTTGACTGACGCAAACCCTCTGGCAAATCATAAACATAATTTTCTAAAACTCGGCCTTCATTGGTAAAAAATAGTAATCGGTCATGGGTCATGGCAGCAAAAATTTCTGCCACTTCATCTTCTGTTTTGGTCGCCATACCTAAAACTCCTTTGCCGCCACGCACTTGAGATCGATAAGCATTAATAGGCATGCGCTTAATATAATTATCTTTGGTAATGACCACTAAATTCGGCTCATTGGCTATTAGATCTTCAACTGTCATTTCTCCGATTTTTTGCTTAATGATTTTTGTTTTTCGCTCCTCTGCGTATTTCTTTTTCAAGGCCAAAGTCTCCTGAGACACAATATTTAAAATCGCTTTTTCTGAACCTAAAATGGTTTTTAGTTCTTTGATTTTAATTTTGATTTGTTTGTATTCATTTAAAATTTCTTTGCGTTCCAAAGCTGACAGCTGGTGCAAACGCATCTCCAAAATTGCCTCTGCTTGTAGATTACTTAGTTTGAATTTTTTAATTAACTGTTTTCCTGCTTCGATCCTATCAGAAGAGGACCGGATAGTTTTAATTACTTGATCTAAATGGTCTAAAGCTATTAATAATCCTTCCAAAATATGCTTTCGCGCCTCTGCCTGCTTGAGATCAAAACTCGTTCTTTTGGTAATAATTTCTTTGCGGTGTAAAATATAAGCCCAAAGCAAGGTTTTTAAATTAAAAACTCTGGGCTGGATTCCCTGATCTAACGCCAGCATATTAACATAAAGAATTTCTTGCAAAGGAGTAAATTTATAAAGCTGATTTAAGACTTTTTTGGGGTGGGCTTCACGTTTAAGGTCAATCACAATTTTAATACCATCTTTACCTGATGCATCGCGTAAATCAGCAATACCTTTGATTTTTTTATCTTTAACCAGGCTGGCAATTTTTTGCAAAAGTAAGGCTTTGTTAACTTGATAAGGAATTTCTGTGATTTCGATTTTGAATCTACCGGCTTTTCCTTCTAGAATCTGCGCCTTAGCCCGCATTATTACTCTGCCCTTGCCTGAAGAATACATTGATTTGAGTTCTTCCCAGTCATAGACTAAAGCTCCAGTTGAAAAATCTGGACCTTGGACAAATTCCAGAAGATCTAAAACCTCTGCTTTAGGATGTTTAATCAAATAGATTACAGCGTCACAAATTTCACCTAAATTATGAGGTGGGATTGAAGTGGCCATGCCAACGGCAATACCTAAAGTGCCATTAACGATTAAATTAGGGAGTTTAGCTGGCAAAACTTTTGGCTCTTTCCGAGTAGCATCATAATTGGGCATAAAATCAACCGTTTCCTTCTCAATATCCAAAAGCATTTCTTCTGCCAAAGGGGAAAGTTTACATTCGGTATATCTCATTGCTGCCGCAGAATCGCCATCAATAGAACCAAAATTTCCCTGGCCTTTAATCAAAGGGTGACGCAGAGAAAATTCTTGAGCCATTCTGACTAAAGCATCGTATAAAGCAACATCGCCATGAGGATGATAACGACCCAAAACTGCGCCAACCACTGTAGCTGATTTGCGGAATTTAGAAGTACTCGAGAGTCCCATTTCTTTCATGGTGTAAAGAATTCTGCGATGCACTGGCTTTAAACCATCTCGAACATCAGGTAAAGCTCGAGCAATAATCACAGACATGGCATAATCCAAATAAGAACTCTCCATTTCTTGGGAGATTTCTGTGCCTTTTAGCTGTTTGGCAAATTTTTTTTCTTCCTTTTTCATGTTTGAAAATTGATTTTTTGTCCCGGTCTCGACGGAGTCGAGACCGAGGATCCCGATTGAGCGGAAGTGAACATCGGGAAAAATTCTCGCTTAAGCGAGCTAGATATCGAGATTCTTAACTTCAGGCGCTTTAGTTTGAATAAATTTCTTTCTTTCCTCCACTTCTTCGCCCATTAAGGTGGAAAAAATTCTATCTGCATCTTCAGTATCCTCTACGGAAACGCGCAGTAAAACTCTAGAAGAAGGATTCATAGTTGTCTCCCAAAGCTGTTTAGGATTCATCTCACCTAAGCCTTTGTAACGCTGTATATCATATTTTCTATCTTTTAGACCCTTCACAATTTCAACTTTCTCCTGCTCGGTGTAAGCGTAAAAGACTTCCTTTTGACTTTCAATTTTATAAAGTGGCGGTTGAGCAATATAAAGATAACCTTGATCAATAATTTCTGGGAAAAAGCGGAAAAAGAAAGTTAAAAGCAGAGTTTTAATATGAGAACCATCAACATCAGCGTCAGCCATTAAAATTACTCGATGATAGCGCAGTTTTTTGATTTCTTTTTCTTCGCCCACTCCCATACCTAAAGCCATAATCATAGTTCTGATTTCTTCATTTTTGAGAATTTTATCAAAACGGGATTTTTCAATATTCAAAATTTTCCCCCGCAAGGGGAGTATGGCTTGGAAAAAACTGTCACGCGCCTGTTTAGCATTGCCTCCGGCTGAATCACCTTCCACCAGAAACAACTCTGATTCTTCTGGTTTTTTGGAGGCGCAATCCGCTAATTTGCCGGGTAGGGCAAAACCATCTAAAAGACCTTTTCTAAAAACTGTCTCTTTGGCTGCTTTGGCGGCTAATCTTGCTTTAGCGGCTAAAAAGATTTTTTCTAAAATTGTTTTTGCGATTTTGGGATTTTCTTCTAGGAAAACGCTTAATCTTTCTGCTACTACTGATTCTACGGCTGTGCGGGCTTCAGGATTGCCTAATTTAGCCTTTGTTTGGCCTTCAAACTGGGGTTCAGGCAATCTGACTGAAACCACTGCCACCAAACCTTCCCGCACGTCCTCACCAGTTATTCCTGTTTCTTCCTTTTTGACACCATTGCCATTCGCATTCTTTGAAAGATCAGAAATTACTCTTGTGATAGCAGATCGAAACCCAGTTAAATGCATGCCGCCTTCTTCAGTATGAATATTGTTGGCAAAACCATATAAATGTTCATTAAAATCGCTGATATAAACTAAACCAACATCAACTGTAATCTCGTCCGCTTTACCAGAAAAAGCAATCACTGGAATGAGCGATTTTTTACGAGAAACTAAATATTTTAAATATGCCTTAACACCTGATTCAAAATAAAAAACATAAGGTTCACTAGAAAGCAATGCTTCCATGCCTCGGACATCTTCTTTTTTGCGAGAATCAATTAAAATGATTTTTATTCCTTTAGTTAAAAATGCTTGCTGGCGCAAATGATCCAAAATTACTTCTTTTTTAAATTCCAAAGTTTCAAAAATTTGAGGATCAGGAGAAAAACTAATGGCTGTTCCGGAATCATAAGGAATGGTAGGAAAAGCTCTTTTTTTAAGTTCATTTTCTTTAATTTCTTGAACTTTATTTTTAGGTTTACCGCGAGAATATTCCTGAAAATGGAACTTATTATCTCGTTTGACTACTGCCACTAATTTTTCTGATAAGGCATTAACTACAGAAACACCTACACCATGCAAACCACCAGAGATTTTATAAACCCCCTGTTCAAATTTACCGCCAGCATGCAAAGTAGTCATCACGGTTTCTAGGGCTGATTTTTTAGTTTGGCTATGAATATCAACTGGAATACCACGTCCATTATCTAAAACTGTAATTTGATTTGCGGGCTCCAAAATTACTGTAATCTCTGTGGCAAAACCAGCTAAAGCTTCGTCTAAACCATTATCTACCACTTCCCAAACTAAATGATGGAGACCAGTTTCTCCAGTTGAGCCAACATACATACCTGGTCGTTTTCTCACTGGTTCAAGTCCTTGGAGAACTTGAATCGCAGCTGCAGTGTATTCATTTTTAGACATAAATAAAATAAATTCTAAATCCTTCACCCTGTTAAATTTGCTCCGTAACTATTTAACAGGGTAAATTCGAAATTCGAAACAATATCTAAACCTGTCTGCCGACAGGCAAGATGCAAATTTATTAATTTTTTAAACATCCAGAAAGTAAATTTTAGCCAAACCCAGTAGAGCTACTCCGTCAGCTGGCGGAGTGATTCTACTGGGCAAAGAAAAAAATTTTGACAATCTCAAATTACAATTTTTTTCTGTTTTTAGTTCTTGAAACTGTCTTTATTCTAGCAAAAAAAATACACGTTGCCAAGTCCCCGCCTGCCGAAGAGGCAGGAGAAAATAGCCCTAAAAATAAGTAAATTTATATACTAATTAGATCTCTAATTTTCTCATAAGTGACATCGCCGATGCCCTTAATTTCTTTAATTTCTTCTTTGGTTTTAAAGCCGCCATTTTGAGTTCTATAATCAATAATTCTCTGGCTATAAACCGGGCCAATGCCTGGCAAAGTATCTAACTCACTCAAAGTGGCTGTATTGATATTCACTATTGAACCAATTGAAGTCGAAGAATTAGAAGAAGTTGTGGAAGAGGCTTTTTGAGAAGAGACTGATGATGAAGCAGTAGTTGAAGAAGCAGTTTTTGCAAAAGGAATAAAAATTTTTTCTCCGTCTTCTAAAATTCTTGCTCGGTTAATGGTCTCTGCCACAAAATCCTGATCTGCATCTTTCAGGATTCCTCCGGCCAAAGTGATCAAATCTTCTACTCGTTTGCCGCTCTCCAAAGTATAAACCCCCGGCTTTTTAACTGCTCCAGAGATTTCTGCAGTCACAGTACTTATACCCCTAACTTGAGGTTTGGATTTGAAAAGATAAATTGGATAAGCAACTAAAAATACAAGGGTGAGAGAAAAAATTACATACCCAATTATTCGCTTTTTCTGCTCTAGAAAAATCAAAATTTCCTCAAGCATTCTGACTTTATTCTAACATGAATGGATAGAATAAAGTCAATTTTCAATTATCAATTTACAATTTTTATTGAATTTTTAATTTTCAAACAGAAAATAAAAACTGTGGATTTTTATTTCCTTTTTCCAAAAAGAAAAGTTAGAATTTATTTGCATCTCTTTTCAGGAAAGAAAATAGTTTAAGCTAAAGCGTTATTTCAAACAAAACGGATATCGAAAACTTTTAGATGAATATGCTGCATAAAATTTTAGAGATGCTGTTTTCTACCCCGGAAAAGTCGTGCGGGGGTGGGAGTTGTAGAGGGCAGGGGGATGCTTCGAAACTAATCCCCTTGCCCTCTACATATTTCCGTCTTTCTAAAGATAAAATTTATTTCAGAATCTCAAAATCTATTTTTAGATTTTCTTTCTCCAATTCTTCAGAAATAGTTTTAACTTCATTTAATAATTTTTGGTTGAATAAATTAGCAAAGCGGAATTTTAAAAATCCGTGCTGTTCTTCACCTAAAATTTCTCCTGGGCCGCGTTGTTTGAGGTCAGTTTGCGAAATCAAAAAACCATCTGTAGTTTTTTCTAATATCTTCAGTTTTTTAGTTGCATTTTTAGAGGAAGCCATAAAAAAGCAAAAACTTTCTTGGCCAAATCTGCCAATTCTTCCTCGCAATTGATGAAGCTGAGATAGGCCGAATCTTTCCGCTGTTTCCACAAGTAAAACTGTAGCTTTAGGAATATCAACTCCAACTTCAACCACAGAGGTAGAAACTAAAATTTGAGTCTTTGCCATTCTGAAATTTTCGATTGCTTTTTCTTTTTCTTGAGATTTCATCCTACCATGCAAAAGTCCAATTTTATATTGAGGAAAAGATTGTTTGATTTTTTTAAATTCGACTTCAGCAGCTTTGCGATCATCAAAATCTAAAGTTTCTTTTTGCTCAATAATTGGGCAAATGACAAAAGCTTGATTTTTTCTTGCAAGCTCATCTTTAATCTTTTGATAAATTTTTGGCCGGTCAGATTCAATCGTTATTTCAGTCTTTGTATTTTTCACAAATGGTGCATTATGCAAAAAGCTGATGTTTAAATCTTTAAAAATAACAAAAGCCAGAGTCCTCGGAATTGGCGTGGCTGTGAGCATGAGAAGATGAGGCAGAATTTTGCCTAAATTTTTTCGGCGCAAAATCGCCCGCTGCTTAACACCAAATCTTTGTTGTTCGTCAATTACGGCTAGTGCTAGATTAGGAATTTCTATTCTTTTTTCTAACAGAGCATGTGTTCCAAAAACTAAATCTGCCTTTTTTAGCGCTGAGGCAATATCATCTTTTTTTAGAATTACAATTTTTCCTTGACGCAGTTTGAATTTCCAAATATTAGTTAAGAGAATGACTTTAAATTTAAATCCACCAAAAAATCTCTGAAAATTGAGAAAATGCTGATAAGCTAAAATCTCGGTTGGTGCCATCAAAACTGCTTTGCTTTGATTTAAAATTGCATTAATCATTGCCAAAAATGCGATAATAGTTTTTCCTGAACCAACATCACCATTAAGAAGGCGGCTTTGGGATCTAGATAAAGATAAATCAACTAAAATATCTTTGAGCGCTTTTTTCTGATCTTTCGTTAAAGAAAAAGGGAGCTTTTTAATATATTTTTTTAAATTATAAATTTTGAGGCTAATACCTGAATGTCTAGAGCTGGCTTTTTTAAAAGTTGAACGTTGGAGGATAAAATTCAAAAGCTCTAAAATCGCCCACGTTTTTTTTGCCTTTAACAATGCTTCTAAGGTTTTGGGCCTGTGCAAAATTTTAACCGCAAATTCCAAAGAATATAATCCAAATTTTTGTGAAATTTCTTTAGGCAAAATATCTGGAAATACATGGGTTTCTTTTAAAATTTGCTGAATTAAAAAACGTACTTGTTTTGAAGATAAAT
>Ga0172366_10001536_pt1 | contig 17925 bp, 14 predicted proteins | sample LakKivSesite69cm_FD_114533 | JGI IMG/M metagenome (GOLD analysis project Ga0172366, IMG submission 114533) | Sediment microbial communities from Lake Kivu, Rwanda - Sediment site 69cm | ecosystem: Environmental > Aquatic > Freshwater > Lake > Sediment | place: Rwanda: Western Province, Lake... | reverse complement strand
GCGACTGTTGGTAGACAGGAGCATTCAGAGGGGCCGCTTGGGGAACCGGCCGAGGTGCCGGAACCGGCGGGGGCGCCTCATAAAGGGGGGCATTTAAAGGGCTTGCCTGGGGAGGCCGCGTCGCTGGCGAGGCGGCGGGGGCCTGCGGGGCCTGGGCCGCGCGCTCGATCCATTCGACCAGCTTCGCGACCCATCCCTTCGCATTGCCCGTGCGGTACTGCTTTTCGCCCCCGGTCTTGAGCGTGACGGCGAATACCGGGCCGCCCTTGACGACCTCGGCCTTATCAATGGTGGCGAGGGGGCACACGTCCTCCAACTTCTTGTCATAATATACCATCGAGCTGGGGGTGAGCACGAGGCTGCCGTAGACGAACTTGCCGTCCGGCGCCTTTAAACCGCCCATCGCAGTAAGGACGATGTCCTCGCCCTTGTATTTTTGAGTCGACATGGCATGCACCTTATCGTATGAACGACGGATAAAGTCTGATAATATAACGATTGCCCTCGGCCATTCCTTGGCACGATAAAAAGGCCAAGTTACCCATCGCGATCGTCGGTTTTCCACGAGCACCTTTTTATATCCTTTCGGATTGTCTTCTTCCACTGGTTTCCGATTCGGTGAACGAAATGGCAGACATACTTGGACTCCCGATACCGACAGGTTACGAGATCATCTTCATGCTAACGCTGGTGATCATACTAGTAAAGCTGGTTCTAGGGATTTACCTCGCCATCAAAGTCAAGAAGAGCAAGAAGGAAGAGAACCCGGTTGCCCCGGTCTTTATCGGTGCCGTGATGCTATTGATGTTTCTCTGGGCAATCTCCAGGACACTCTTCATGATATTCGACTTCTTTCTCACTAAATACGACACGGATTTCTATGCACAACATGTTTGGTGGTGGAAATCTGGCTCGCTATTCGCCGCGGTTGGAGTGATTGCGATCTTGTTCATCATCGACAAGAAAATCCTCTCGAACAAGTTCAAGGGAATTTTCGCTTACTTGATGCTCGCGGGCACGATATTGCAATTCGTGTACCCGGTAAACACCTATGACCCTGATTTCATAGTTGCATCGACCATCGGCATCCTCGGAAGCGCCACCTCGTTTCTCGTTCCAATCCTCTTCTTGTATATCGGGAAAAAAAACTCCAGGCTTGCGGAAAACTGCATTTACCTTCGCTTTTGGGATCATCATCTACGTTGTTGGCAGTGCTTTCGTGAGCGCATCGCTCATCACGATTTTCTACAGCGCCGGATTGGACACGAATCAAGTCTACTTGATATCGACCAGCATGAAGGTAATAGGCTTATCGATGGTCACCTACGGCACGACCCGGTTCCACTTTTGATGCTTCTTTATACCATCGTATCCAACTCATCACCGGACATATCATGACAAGTCTAGGACCTCCATCGATCGGAAAAAAACGAGGTCGCGGCGCCATGGCGTCGGCACTCGTGATCCTGGCCCTGGTCGCCAACACGGCGGTGTGGTACCAGCTCGAGTCGCGGAAAGACACGACATTGCTCCTCGTGAACCAGAACGGGTACTTCAGCGCCCATGACGGGAAAATGATACTCTTGCAAACCGACCGCGACATAGAAGGGCCAATCGGGTGCACGGTGTACCGCGTGGAGCCAGGATCGGGCGCTGAAACCTTGGTGATGACGAAAGCCATGACCAGCTATGGAACCTTGTGGGGGCACTGGTACCATGGCGCCAACATCTCGCAGATCCGGACCCCCGGGATATACGTCGCGCGGCTCCAGCTCCCGGACCCGTTGCTGCCGCTGGCATCGAAAACGTATTCATCGAGCATGTTTACCATATCGGAGAACGTGCTCGATCGCACGATCGACCTCGCCTACGAGTTTTTTTACTACCAGCGCTGCGGGCAAGCGGTTGCACCCATCGTCAACGGTTATCCCGGGCACGATGCGTGCCATCTGGACGACGCCAATGCCATGAACGACCCGGACAACGCGAGCACGTGGCGCGATCTCACGGGGGGCTGGCACGACGCGGGGGACTACAACAAGTACAACAACGGATTCACTCCGCTCTCGATCTACGCGCTGGCCGAGGCCTACGAGCTCGATCCAGGATTTTTCAACACCACGGCGAGGCTCGCCACCTACCCCGACACGGCCGGGAGCATGCACCACTCGGCCTTGGTACCAGACATCATCGAGGAGGCCATGTGGGGGGCTGACTGGGCAGTGAAATGCGTGAACGTTGATGGCTCGATGATCGCGGATGTCGGTTCTGATCCAAGCTGGTACGGGTACTGGGGGCAACCGCAGCTCGAGACGGACAACAAGCCAGGAACCGGGACGGACAACCGCGTCTACCGCGACACGACCGGCGGCCCGGCGGCCTTGCTTGCCGCTGCCGCGCTCGCCAAGCTCGCCCGCATCTTGCAAAATAACGGGTGGCACCTGGACCGCGTCGCCGGGTACATCAACGCGGCGCAAAGGATCGTGAACTACTACCGGCCGGGCAACCCGGATCGCATCGAGGGCCTCGCCCTCGATCTCGAGCTCGGGAAGCTCGAGGGGAACCAGAGCTACCTGATCGATGCGACGCGCATCGCGACCTTGATCCTATCGAACACGGCGTGGATCCAGGACCCGAACTTCAGCCACGTCGGCCAGGATTTCACGTTTTACCTGCTCTGGAAGTGGGCGCGCGTGAACGGCACGGCCGAGGCCGCCATCCAGCTCGCCAGTGCCTTCGAATTGCACTGGGACGGGTTCTGGTCGCCCTTGTCGGACGTTTCAGCGGCGAATAACGTGTTCGGGATCTTGCGCGGCCGGCACGTCGGGCACGGGGAATTCTATTTCTGGGACTGGACGGTCGGCAACTGGAACGTGGGACAGAACTCGTACTACTTGAGCGCTGCCACCGCCGCGGCCTCGGCATATAACATGACGGGCGAAACGAAATACCTCGACTTCGCGCAACGCCAGCTCGACTGGATTCTCGGACTGAATCCGTTCGGCATCTGCATGCTAGAGGGCGCTGGCGAGAAGAACCCGCCGAATTACCACAACCGGGCAAACACGGTTCCCGGCAACCCGCGGGGGGCGCCGCCTGGCTGCGTGCCCAACGGCATCGTCCGAGCGCTCTCGTACGACCCCGCGAATCCAGCACCGGACGAGCCGTACTTCGACATGCATTCGACGCCCGGCTACACGCCACGCTACGAGAGTAACGAGCCGTGGCTACCGCACAATGCATACTACCTGCTCGCCGCGTGCATGACGCGGGCGTGCATGCAAACTTGAGGTGAACCGGCATGCAAACCGGCTGGGACTGGAAAGTGGTCAAGGACACGGCGAAATGGAAGAAACCAGATGGCGCGGTCATGGAGCTCGCCCCCTTGCTTTCGGCATGGCAGAAACCGCGCGTCTACGACCTCGGTTGCGGCCTGGGGCGGCACCTTGCTTTCTTCTCGTCTATCGGCTGCGACGTGGCAGGATCGGACATCTCGCCCGACGCGGTCGCCGAGTCGGCGCGGGTGCTGCGCGCCATGAACGTTATCCCGGACGTGAAGGAGGGGCGCATGACCCGTATCGACCAGCCCGACGGGTCGTTCTCGCTCGTGATCGCCTTACGGGTGATACACCACGCCGTCAAGGCGGATATCGTGAAGGCGATAGCGGAGGTGTACCGTGTCCTCGTGCCCGGCGGCTATTTCTTCGCGACCTTCAAGGCGGATGTCGAGGCGCGGCCGCCCGGCGCGACGATCATCGACGCGCAGACAGCGATCTGGCAAGAGGAGCCCGAGAAGGGCATACCGCACTTTTACTCGCGCCGCGAGGACGTGTTCGGGTTCTTGAACGCGTTCACGGTTGTCTCGCTCAAATATTGCGAATCATACGAGCCCCCCGGCTTCGAGGCGGGGAGGAGGAATGCCTGGTTCGAGGTGCTCGCAAAGAAGCCATAAAAACCAATTTCCCCGCTTTATTATCGGTCTTTACGTCCCCGTCAGAAATTTATATACGTATTACTTTTAGTACATCGATGTTGCATGAGCACGATTAGCGTCCGTGTCGACACCAACCTTAAAAAATCGATGGATTCATTGAGCCATATAAATTGGAGCGAGATTCTGAGGCAAGCAATCATGAAGGTCATCCAAAACGAGCGTGAAAGGGACATGGCAAAAGCAGTCTTGTTAAACGATCAGGTTCGAAAGAAAGCACCCAAGGATTTCGATAGCGTGAGGATCATCAGGGAATTCAGGGACCAGCGGTACGGCGGCGCAAAGACCAGGGGCATTTAAGGTGATTGCCGCTTGAATCGTCATGTCATTGACGCGAGTGTCATTGTAAAATGGTACATAGAGGAAAACGACTCGGACAAGGCGGATAGCATCCGAACTGGATTTGTCAAGAAGGAGATCGAATTGTTGTGCCCGAGCTTGCTTCCATTCGAGGTCCTGAATGCGCTGAGATACAGTGGCCTGTTCAACAAGGGTGACTTGAAAAAGGCGGGGGAATCGCTGGAAAATTACCCCTTCACCTACCATGCGATCTCGGGGGAGCACCAGGCGAGAATGCTGGAATTGGCCATGGATCACGATTTCTCGATCTACGATGCCGCGTACATCGCCCTTGCGATGAAAGAGAAAATTAAGCTGCTCACCGCAGATGACAAGATAAAGAAAAAATTGCCCGACAAGTTGAAAGGTACGGTGATGATGCTTTCAGAAATCTCGCTGCCCATTTCTGAGGAGAAATAATTTCAATTTCATTTTCATTCTTTCGTCATGAGACTATTGTAAGGGCATGAAAAATATATAAAAGAAATGGTGGACGTGGCGAGAATTGAACTCGCGGCCTTTCGCATGCCAAGCGAACGTTCTTGAGTGCATCATTTCTTAAAAATGATGAACCACTGAACTACACGCCCTTATTTTTAATAATATTGCATTTTTTTGGAGATTTTTAGTTGATCAAATCACATTTCGACGCGAACATTTCTTTCGTTCATGCTCGGATATGTCATAGAGTGGCCGGCTTGATTTAAAAATTGCGGGGCGGTTCTCTATTGTACACTCGTTTAAGTTCCCAAGTGTCGATCTAGGCCCATGCGTCCGAAAAAGTTGCGGTGCGAGTACCTCGTCGACCCACTCGGCATCGACGTGCCGGCACCCCGATTATATTGGATCCTAGAAGCCGAAAAGGAAAAGCGGCCGGGATCGTTCCAAGCAGCATATCACATCATCGTCTCGTCGACCAAGGAGAAACTTGCAAAGGGCGAGGGCGATCTCTGGGACAGCGGCAAGGTCGAATCGTCCGAGACCACCCACGTTCCCTACGCGGGCAAGCCGCTCCGCACCCGCCAGCGGTGCTTCTGGAAGGTCAAGGCCTGGGATGACAAGGGAAACGAGTCCGGCTGGGAAGATTGCGACCCTGGCTCGTGGCAGATGGGCTTGCTCGGGAAGGATGATTGGCATGCCAGGTGGATCGGCGCGCCTGCTCGCGAGCCACGCAAGATCAAGGTCATCGACACGACGAAGCCAGCGCCGGTCGAGATCATCGCCTCCGACCCGTCGCCCATGCTCAGGAAGTCCTTCACGATCGCGGGCATGCCCGCCCGGGCACTGCTATACTCGACCGCCCTCGGCGAGTACGAGGTCACGATCAACGGCCAGCGGGCTGGAGATGACTTGCTCCAGCCAGAATGGACGGACTACACCAAGCGCGTGCAATACCAGGTGCACGATGTCACGGGCCTGCTGCGCCAGGGCGAGAACGTCATCGGCGCCATGCTCGCGGACGGCTGGTACATGGGTGTCCTCGGCCCCGGCGACGCGGTGCGCCAGCGGTTCTACGGCACGGAGCGGCGCTTGCTCGCCCAGCTCGTCGTCGAGACGACGGACGGGCAGGTCGTGGAGGTCGTGACCGACGGGTCGTGGAAGGTGAATGACAACGGCCCCGTGCAAGCGTCGGATCACTTCCGCGGGGAGGACTACGACGCGCGCCTCGAGCAGCCCGGGTGGGACGCGCCGGGGTTCGACGCGTCGAAGTGGACCCCAGCGATCGTCGACGACACGGTCAAGGCGAACCTCGTCGCGCAAAAGAACGAGCCAGTCCGCGTGTTCGCTACCCTTAAGCCAGTGGCGGTGCATGAAAGCGGGCCTGGTACCTGGATCTTCGACCTCGGTCAGAACATGGTCGGGTGGTGCGAGGTCAAGCTCGGGGGCGCGGCGGGCCAGAAAATAACCTTGCGCCACGGGGAGATGCTCGAGCTGGACGGGTCGCTCCACGTGGACAACCTGCGGCTCGCTGCACAAGTCGACACGTTCGTCCTCGACGGCAAGCAAGAGCGCTGGTTCCACCCGCGATTCACGTTCCACGGCTTCCGGTACGTTGAGGTGTCGGGTTTGAAGGATCCAGCGTCGCCAGATATGCTCGTGGGCAAGGCCTTTTCCTCAGACCCGCCCGTCGCGGGCTCGTTCGAGTGCTCCAATCCCGGGCTCAACAAGCTTTGGAACAACATCCTCTGGACGCAGCGGGACAACATCGCGAGCGTGCCCACCGACTGTCCCCAGCGCAACGAGCGCATGGGTTGGATGGGCGACGCGCAGGTCTTCGCGCAGGCCGGCATCTACAACATAGACATGGCCGCCTTCTACACGAAGTTCACGGCTGACATGCGCGACGGTCAAAAGCCGGAGGGCATGTACCCCGATTTCGCACCGCATCCCTTCCCGCCGGGATCTTTCGCAATGTCTTTCGGGCCGGGATGGGGTGACGCTGGCATCATCATCCCGTGGCGCTTGTATACGTCCTACGGTGACAAGCGGCTCCTCGAGGAGCATTATGAATCGATGAAGTCTTACGTTGACCTGATCATCGATGAAAACGAATCCTACCTCTGGACCCGCTGCGGTTCCAACTACGGCGACTGGCTGAACGGCGACACGCTGAAGGCGAGGGGATACCCGCCGAAAGGCGGCGAGGTGCCGAAAGACGTGTTCGCGACCGCATTTTTCGCGCTCTCGTCAGGGCTCCTCTCGCGCGTCGCCAGGATCCTTGGAAAGAGCGCCGATGCAGCCAAGTACGGGGAGATCCGAAACCGGGTCATCGCCGCATTCAACGACTCGTACGTGGACAAAGCAGGCAGGATCAAGGGCGACACGCAGGCGGGCTATGCCATCGCCCTCGGTTTCGGGCTACTCTCGGAGGAAAGGCAATATCTTGCCGTGAAACACTTGCTTGCAGCCATCAAGAGATATGACGGGCGCCTGTCCACCGGTTTCATCAGCACGCCCCACATGATGCTCGAGCTGTCGAGGCGCGGCCACCTCGACCAGGCTTACAAGTTCGCGGAAAACGAGGATTTCCCTGGCTGGCTCTACACGATAAAAAACGGCGCCACGACTATCTGGGAACGCTGGGATGGCTTCGTCGCGGGCCGGGGGTTCCAGGACAAGGGCATGAACTCGTTCTGCCACTATGCCATCGGCGCGGTCGGCGAATGGCTTTACCGCGTCGTGCTCGGTATCAACTTCGACGAGGAGGAGCCGGGAATGAAGCACGTCGTGCTCGCGCCGCGGCCTGGCGGCACTCTCCAGTGGGCGAAGGGGTCGTACGACTCTATACGGGGGCGCATCACGTCATCATGGAGCCGGAAGGGGGACGAAACCATGTACCACTTCGAGATCCCGGCGAACGTGCGCGGGACTATAAACTTGGCCGTGCCCGAGGATGCAAGGATAACGGTGGATGGAAGGATGCTTGATCAGGCAGCGGATCTTGGCAACGTCGATGCATGTGACGGGCGGGTGGTGTTCGACGTGCTCCCCGGAAGCCACGAGGTCGTCGTCAAGGCTGCATGATCCCCCTTTTTGCCCGGCATTTCGGGCCAATTACCTTAATATTCTTGATTATGTTGTATCATCCTAAGGAAAGCCCCGTTACCAAGGGGGATTGCTGCTGGAGCCGGTTCACGCATGGGAAAACGCGAAATGGTCTGGAAAATTGTCGTTTTGGGGGACGGATCCGTCGGGAAAACGTCGCTCGTCGAGTATTACACGCATCGCTCTTTCAAGGAATTCTATCTGCCCACCATCGGCGCGAATTTCAGCATCAAGGAAGTCGACCTCGACGCCAACACCCGCGCCAAGGCGTACATCTGGGATGTCGCCGGGCAATCGAAGTTCTCCCAGATCCGGAAGATGTTCTACGAGAAAGCGGTCGGGGCGCTTTATGTATACGACGTGACGAACCGGAAGACGTTCGATGGCGTCGACGCGTGGCGGAGCGACTTGGTCGAGACGCTCGGCGAGGGTTTCCCGTCTGCACTCATCGCCAACAAGATCGACCTCGCCGACCAGCGAACGATCACGGAGGAGGAAGGGTTCGAGAAGGCCTCGGACATGGGCATAGCCTATTACGAGACGTCGGCCAAGGTTGGCCAAGGCGTCGACGACGCGTTTCAAAATCTCTTGTTGCTGCTGCTCGACCGTTTCAAGAGATCTTGACGATGCCAATACTCTCCACGAGATCCATACCCATTATGTTTATTCCCCATAACGTCATGTTACTTAATAGACATAACCGGTGTGAAAAAGCACATGCCAATGCTTCTTTCCCTTCTCCGTTTTGACCCTGTCCAGGGGATGATGACGTACGCCGAGTACGGGATGGCATCGATCCCCCATTTGACCCAGGACCAGGTCAACAGCATCTTCATGTCTCACGCGTCTGGTAAAAAGCCCGTCGAGAAACTCGCCATCCAGCTCGAGGGCCTGTCCATCGCCTCCAAGTTCATGGAAAAGAAGACCGACAAGACGAGCGAGCGACTCGTCCTGGCACTCGTCCTCAACAAGGGCGAGAAGGCGGAGACCTTTTTCCCCGAGCTGGATGCCCTCGAGGCCTCGGTGTGGGAATGTCTCCCGAAGCCCCAACTCAAGATGAACGTGCTCATCCAGGAGTCGTTCATCAAGCTCGCGCAGCAAGTCGTGGGCAAGTTGGACCCGGAAATCATCCGCAAGCGGGTCATCAAGCGCGCGCAAGACCTGCTCGACAGCAACCAGATCGACCAGGCCCAGCGCTTGCTGGGTGCATCGCGTTCCTTGCCAGACCAGCTCGTGAATGCGGCCAACGAGGCCCTCCGCCTCCGAAACGAAAAGCGTTACGATGAATCCACTAGGCTATACAACGATGCCAAGAACTGCGCCTTGACATTGCAAGAGCCCGAGCTTGCCGACGAGTTCGGCCGGAACGCGGCACGCTCGGCAGAGATACCTGTCCTCGAGAAGAGCCGCGAGAAATTGCTGAAGGCCGCGCGCGAGCACATGAAGAAAGAGGAGTTTCTCGCCGCGGCGAGCAAGTACAAAGAGGCGGCCGAGCTGTCGGATAAACTCGGCGACGTGATCGGCAAGGAAATAAACGGCAAGAAGTCGTCGATCTTGTTCCAGTACAACGAACTCGAAAGCCTCGGTTAAATGCCTTTTTTTTTCCAAAGTGCCAATTTCTTCACGGTCATCGAATCGCGGATGTTCAACGCCATTGCCAGCACCAGCACTGCCCCGGCAACGGCACTTGCGATGCCAATCCCCCACGATGCCTGGATGGTGAGGTCCTCGGCGTGCGTGATGGCGAACGACACCACGAGGTTCCCGCCCTCGGCGGACCATGCATCGGGCAGCGGCTTGATGGCCAGGATGTAGTCCCCCTCAACGCCCGGCGCGAAGAGAAGCTTCCCGCCGTGGCTCCGGGCAAGCAATCGCGGGACGCCGTTGATGTCGCGCGACGCTGGGTAAATGTAGGCCTCCGCACGGCCATCAAGCATCCCATTACCTTCACCACCCGCCGTGATGGTGAACCGGTGGGTGACGCCGGTCGCCAGGTGCACGCGGGTGAAAAATGACCGGGTCGAGGACTTGTTCATGCAGAGCGAGCCCGCGAGCGGCGTGGCCAAGGACCATGACCGTTCCATCGCCGAGACCACCCCGGCCGGGTTCACGATACCCCAGCCCTCCTGGTTGTCCGGGTTGCCGCTCGTGTACTGGCTTTCCAGCGCGGTGAGGCAGAGCAAGTGCTTCAGCTGGTAATGGTCGAGGGAAGGATACCGCCCGACCAACAGCGCCGCGATGCCGGCAACGATGGGCGTGGAGAAGGACGTTCCCTGGAGTACATTGTACTGGTCGGTCGAGTCGTACTGTGCTCCTTGGATATCGACACCGGGTGCTATGATGTCGGGCTTGATGCGGTTGTCGGCGGTCGGCCCGGGCAGGCTGAAGTATGCCACGCTGAACCTGTGCTCGTCGAGGGAGCCGACCGTGAGCACCTTTTCGGACGCGCCGGGCGCCGCCACGCGCGCAGGTTTTCCCCCGGAAACCTTGTTACCTGCCGCGACCACGGTCACGATGCCGCCATCCACGAGGTCCTCGACGATCTGGCTCAGCTCGTCGTTCCCGTCCGACGCGTTGTCGTCACCCCACGACAGCGACGCGACCTTGATGTTCAGCCCCGGGGCGATGGCAAGCACGCGGTCTACCGCGGCACGGGCGTCGGCATTTTCCGCGGTGATGGAGCCCCCGTCCATGTAGAACATCTTGATCGCCGCGATGTCCGCGCCAGGCGCGATGCCCTTGTAGGTTGCTGAATTCCCGGCTGCAATCGACGCGCACATGGTGCCGTGCCCTGCTTCGGTCCCGTTCAGGTCGACAGGCATCGAGTAATTCTCGCGCGTGACATCGGTCCAGTTGATCGACTTCCCGGCGAATGCCTCGTGGCTCGCCGTGATGCCCGTGTCGATGATCGCGATGCTCTGGCCCGATCCATTGGTGCCGGTCGCCCAGAAGGTCTCGTTGATCCCGAGCAGGTATTCCGGGGCAGGTGCACCGATCCATAGCCTGGCCGGTTTCGGCACTTGCAGGGGGACGGTGCCGCCCGGGCGAGGCACGGCGCAGTTTACCAGCACGACGAGCCCGATGCAGCAGCACGCGACGAGGCGGAGAATGCGCGGGTTCATGACACCTGCAACTCACTTGATCAAGCCAGCATCCTCGAACATCTTGCGATGGTCGAACGCGAGGTCCATGGCCTTCAATGACTTCACGTCATGCCACGCAGCACTTGCCGCGTCGTCGCTTCCCTTTATGATGCCGCCTACGGGCTTGCATAAATAGGTGACGGAGACCGTCCGCCCGCGCGGGTCGCGAAGTGGATCCGAATAGACGCCGACGATCCGCACGATCGCCACGTCCAGCGAGGTCTCTTCCTTGGCCTCGCGAACGCAGCATCGTTCCATCGTCTCGTCCGGGTCGAGAAATCCGCCGGGCAGCGCGAATTTACCTTGATGTGGCGGGTTCTTGCGCGTGATGAGCACGACCTTCCGGGGCCTTCGCGGGTTGTCCACGATCATGGCATCAGCAGCGATGCGATACGTGCTTGGGGAAGATCCCTGGGGCAGATCCGGAGACATAAGAGGATGTAGGTGCCATTGAGAAATAAGGTTAGAGTATCGGACGTGCGATACGCGCACTCAAGATCGAGATGGTCGTCTGGCCCGCGGGAAGATCGCGGAGCACGACTCGTCCGGAGCTGTCGACGTGTTTCCCCGCGAGCGCGTCCTTCCCGTCGATCGCGATGCCCTTGATCTCGTCCACCCCGATGACCGGCGAGATGAAGGTTCCTTTTTTTTCCAGTGCCGGGGGTATTTCGACCGTATATTGCAAGGCCATCCCGCTTCGCTCCGCTTTTACCGTGATGTTTCCCTTGATCGAGGGGAAGGTACCCTTGGCCCATTCGAGAGCGTGTAATTCCGGCTGGATCGTGAAACTCTCGAACCCAGGCTTGGTTGGCTTGATGCCGAGCACGTGCGTGAGCAAATCATAGGCTGGCGTGGCGGACCACGCGTGCGTGCGCGACCCGTGCTGCTCCCATGATTCCCAGATCGTGCCCGCATAGTCGGGATGGCGCAGCATGCGGCCCCAGCCCTCGTCGAACATCTTGAACATGAGGTCGAACCGGCCGACCTTGGCCAGCGCGCCGTTCACGAAATGCATAAAAAACGGCTGGGGGAGGAGTATCTCCCCGGGCTGGAGCCCGGCACCCTTGCCTTTCCGCGGCCAAGGGATGGCGTACTTGTCCTTGGCCGGCCCGTCGAAGGCGATCGCGAGCATGCGCTGCCACCGTTCTTGCGGGGCGATGTTGAAGTCGATGAGCAACGCGTTGGTTTGCTGGCTGATCACGCCGTCCAGCTTCCCTCCGTTGAGGCCATCGTGGTAGCATCCCTTGCCCTCGTCCCAGAGGTGCTTGTTGATCCCGGCCTTGACCCGCTCCGCGACCTTCGAGAGATCGGAAGCCTTCTCAGCCCAGCCGAGCATCCGCGAGAACTTGGCAACGATCTGGAGCGCCCGGAAATATTGCGCGTTGATGATCGCGTTGATCTCGGCGTCCGCATCGAGCCGCTCGTTCCAGTCGATGAACTTCCAGAAGGGCACGTCCTTGACGCAGCCCGTGCCTGGATCCAGGTACTTGTCCCACCACTCGATCGCCTTGAGCAAGCTCGAGTACAAGTCGCGGATCGGCCCGTCGTCGCCCGAGTACAGGTAGTGTGCATCGATGACGAAGATCCAGTAGAGCTGGTAGTTCGGGATGATATGCTGTTCGGCATAGGCATCGCCGCAGAAGAAACTGAACGTCATACCCGTGGGCAGCTGGTCGAACGCGCCGTCGTAGATGAACTTCTTGCCCATCTGGTAATCGCCAAATATAGCGTAGTTGACCAGGTTCTCCACGTACACGTCGCCCGGGTAACTGCGCTGCTCCCGCCATGGGCAATCCTCGTACCCGTCGTGCGTGCACAAGACGAGCGTGTATGCGCAAGCCTTCCACAGCTCGGTCAGCATCTTGTCCGAGCACTCGAACGACCCCTTCCCCGTTTCCTCGTACGGGTAGCTCGTGAAGACCGCGTTCAGCCGGAGGATCCTTATCCGGTTCTTGATGTTCCGGATCTTGACCATTACGGCCTTGAACCCGTCCCACAAGGTTTGCTCGAACTCTTGCATTCCGTCGCGCAAGGTCACGCTCATCCCCCGCTTCCCCGCGAGGGAGTCGCCGTTATATACCTGGTTCCCGGCCACTTGCTCCGATGGGATCATGTCCACAATCACGCCCTTTTCCCCTTCCACCACGAGGTGCATGTAGCCGGTAACGTTCTTGCCGAAGTCCAGCAGCAGGAACACCGCACGGCCCTCGCCGGGCGACGTGACCTCGCAATACTTGCCGGGAGCAGGGGCAGTGATCGCGTCCATCCCCGTGATCCTGGCCTTTCCCAGCGGCTCGTTGATCTCGATGTTATTCTTGATGCAGAAGTCGGGGATCTCGTCGACGTCCTCTTCGCCCGCGAGATCCGCGCCGGCGTCAGCAACTTCCCCGTAAGCCTTGATCGAAACCGGGTTGACCTCGACCTCCAGCAAGAAGGGGATGTTCCGCTGCATCACGAACTCGAACGGGTTGGCCAGCTCGAGCGGCGTGGTCCACGTGCTGTCATCGAAACCCGCGCCCGTCCATCCATCGGGAAACAAGTTCAAGTCGACGATGTCCACGCGCCCGAGGGTACCGTTCTTCTTGGGCGCGTCTTGCTTGTAGGCATCCAGCTTGATCGTCCTTGTCGTGCTATCGGAACCGATGACCACGTGCGCTCCCCCGGCCAATTCTGCATCCAGCTCGAACACCAGCCCGCCCTTTCCCGCGCTTGCCAGGTTCCCGCCTTTTACCGAGTCCAGGCACTGGTACCACGCGAGATCCTCGCCAAAATAGACCGCCTTCACGGCGATGATGTTCTCCCCGGGCTTCAAGACGCCCGTGACGTCGTGCTCGTCGAAGTACCACGCGCAGTTCTCGCATCGGGCAATCCCCCGACCTTGATAGGTCCCGTTCACGTACAGCTTGTACCGGCTATCGACCGAGATCTGCAACGTGGCTTTCGTTGGTGCCCCTTCCAACGTGAACTTCTTCCGGAACAACGCGTGGATGTTGCGTTCGCTCGGCAAGATGCCCTGGAACTCGCCAGCACGATCCATGCTTTGCTTGTGCCGGGGCGTGAAGTACTGGGGCCAGATCCATCTCGCATTCCACTGTTTTTTTATCTTCCAAGGTATCGTGACCACTTTGCATCGACCGCGTATTCAGCATTCGCAATTAATCTGGTGCATAGCTATACATTCGGCGCGTGAATTATACATTCAACTGCACATCTTTGAGTTGCATGCAATGAGCCGAGCGAGCAAGCGAGCCCTGCTCCGAACCACGCCTATACTAGGCGTTTTGTCCACAGGGGTGTTATTTCTCGTCTGCATGATATGCATCAACGAGTGTAGAGAGTTCTTTCCCGCGTTCGCGGAATGCTTCGATTCTGGTCGTTCTGTATTCGTCCCGGATCTCCCTCGCATCGATCTCTTGTGGTTCTTGCCGCCAGACAAGCAACCCGTCGCCATCACGTGGGGGAACATCATCGACGTCATCGTCTTCATCAACATCGCGTTGACCCTCAACAAGATTCCCTATGATTGTTACCGGCGTGTGAAAGAGGGCCAGATGGTAATTCCGATTGTCGACTTGCACCTGGACAAGCGCGATGTAAAGGACAGGCCAGGTGACAAGATCAACGAGAAAAGCTGCAAGCCTTGTATGGATGTGTATTCTATACTGGGATCCCCCGCGAGAAAAAACGCCGGCCACGCCGACCTGGCCCCGCGGAACCGGTGCAGCGGGCTGGAAGCCATTCCCTCGACTAATCGAAGGATCTCTCGAGCCGGATCCAGACGCGCTCGCGTGGCCGTGCTGACCTTTATGGCATTTGTTTCTTCCCGCATTTTCTCGTCTTTTGTTGTAAATGAAATGCATCATCGTTCTGGCTCGTGTTTTTCCCGGAAATCATCGTTACATTTTTTTTTAAAGAAGTTGGAGCGTTTCAAATATGAGCGACTTTAAAACCAAGATGAATGCTTCTTTAAAGAAGCAATTCGAGACCTTTGACATCTACAAGAAGATATGCGGCAAATGTGGCATTTCCACAAGCAAAGACATCGAACGCGCCGTCGAGTCCGCGGACTGGGCGGCCCTCCCGGCCATCTCGGATCGTTTGTTCAAGCGGTCGGCCGGGTTTTTCGCCAAGCTGAAATACAACGTGCCCGGCTTGTGGCACGTGTCGAGCAGCACGAGCGGTGACCCGTCTTATGTTTGGCGCACGGAACAAGATGAGAAAATCATTCTCGAGGCGTATTTGAGCTGTTATCGCAAGCCCAAGCAGATGATGGACCTAGCGCTTGGCTTCGCGCCCGGCATCGGCATGCTCGAGGGAATGTCGAGGCGGTTCGACCTGGGCGATGGAACCAAGGTGAAGATGCAGACGATCCTGCCGACCATAGCGGCCGAGAGCTCGACCAAGAAAAACATCGAGATGATCAAGGTTGCCGCGGGCCCACCGGGCCCGCGTCCCGCGCTGGAGATCAACACCAAAGAGCTCATCGCTGGCCTTTCCAAGGCTGCTGCCGAAAACCTCGCCATTCTCTTCGGCGCGTCGGTCATCTTCATCGATCAAGTCCTCAGGAGCGGCGCGCCGCTTCCGAACGCGAAGGATGTGTACATCATCACGGGCGGCGGTGGCTGGGACGGTTCCAAGGGCGCGATGCAAGCCAAGCCGATCGACAGGGCCGCGTTCGTGGAGAATGCTTGCAAGATCCTGGGAATTCCCAAGCAAGAAGCGGACAAGAGAATATGGGACAATTATGGCGTCACGGAAAAGGCATTCTCGTGCATCGGCCACTGGGACAGCGGCCGGAAGGATTATATCTACTCGACCGATAACCTCCAGCCGGAATCGAAAGTCATCGCCCTCGACCTCCAGACGGGCGAGCTCGTGAAGAGTGGAAGGGGGATTATCCGGATCATCTCGCCGCACGGGAACGAGGGAGCGGCTACCGCGGTCATGCAAGAGTCCGACGAGATCAACGTGGTTTCCACGAACCAGGACGGCTCGGTCAAGGAATTTATGAACATCAAGCGGATCCCCATGAAAAACATCGACGGCGTGGAAACCGCGGACAAGATAGGTTGTGCGGGTCACCTGGGGAACGTCGAGATCAAGTGAACGAGTGAACACGGTGCGGTTCGAGAACCCGATCAAGGTCGCCCGTCGCGAGTCATTCGATGGGCTCGAGGTACCCCAGCTGAACGAGGAGGAAGTGGGTACGGTCTGCGATACCCTCATGGCGCGGGCAGAGGAATATTTTTCGAGAGAGAAAGGCGCATTCGCGAAGGTCGTCGCGCTCAACAAGCGATGGCTCGACCCGGAGTTCCCGTTTCGCAAGCAAGCCCTCGAGATCATTCCCCGCGTTTCAGGCTTCTCGAAGGAGATGATCGAGACCTTCGGGTTCTACCCGTTCGCGTGGACATTCCCGCACCCGCCGCCGAAGAAGGCGATGCCGAAGCTCAAGCCGTACTACGACGGGTACATGAAATCGATCGGGACAGAGCGCGTCCGGAAGCTGCATCCCAGGCTGCTCACGCGCGTCATGTTCGGGAACGTGGTCGGCTTCGACGCGATCGTGATGCTCCACGGCATCGTGGCCGGTTGTCCCCAGATCGTCAAGGTCGCGTCCGGGCAGCCGATCTTCCCGTTCATCTATGCAAACTCGATGGAAGCCATGGATCCCGAGCTTCGTGCCACGATTTTCCTCACCTACTGGAAGGGCGGGAACACGCGCATCGAGGACAAGGTGTTCTCTCGTTCCGACGTGATCGACGTGTGGGGCGCGAACGAGACTATTGCCGACGTCAAGCGGCGTGTCATCCCTATGAAGCACGATCCCGTTATCATCGAAAACCCGCATCGCATCGGGATGGCCTTCATCTCGAAAAAATATCGCACGAAGCGGGTAGCCGACCTGGTCGCCCTCGACATCGCGTGCTGGAGCGGCATGGCGTGTTTCTGCGTCAAGAACGTGTTCGTCGAGGGGACGCCGGCCCAAGCGAAATTGTTCGGGAAAAAGGTCGCAGCTGCAATCGAGAAATATACCCGCGCTTTTGGCACCATGCTCTCTCCCCAGAGCGGGGTCGAGATGCTGCGCATGAAGGAGGGCTACGAGAAGCTGGAATTCGAGGGGAAGGACGTCACCACGCTCACCCCCGCGCGCGGCATCCGGTGGCTTGTGGCCGTCGACGGGCGGCCGCTGGATGGCTTGAAGGCCACCACGCCGCTCGCGCCCATGTGCGTTGTCCAGCCGGTGGAGAACATCGACGATGCCATCGCGAACGTGGCGAGTCAACCTGAAATCAGGCCATTTCTCGAGGAGGCCTCTGTTGCCATGCCACAACCCGATTTACTTCCCCTTGCTGAGAAGATGTTCGACGCGGGCTTCATGAACGTGAAAACTGCCGGGTCGGTCGCATTTTCAAAAGAATGGGAGCCACACGGCGGGATGTTCTATTTGTACACCGCTACACGACATGATAACCTTCGCTGGGTGTGCGTCGACACGAACGACATCGACAAGGATCTGGAGAAAAATGCTGCACGGATATCTCCATTAGCATAAAAATGTTGAAAACAGGGGCATGTGCTATGGATCCATCTCTCGAATTCCAGAGACAATCCTGCTTCGCGACGAACCAGAAGACGAATCAGAAGGCCATGATCAAGGTCTGGAAAGCCATCCCCATTCTCTGCGCGTTATCCTTCTCTCTGCTCTTGTTCATGGATAATCCTCATAGGAGAAGATGGAGACAAAGAGAAGCGGGGACGTATCGTTCTATGGATATGGATCATGTCCGTGGTTTCGACGATCATCGCCCCGTTGCTCAAGAAGTTCATCATACCTTCTGGTGCGCCCGTCTCGGCTTGGCGGATACTGCCGATGTTACTCCTCTTCGCAATCCCAATAGCATTCCT
>Ga0172366_10001534_pt1 | contig 17931 bp, 14 predicted proteins | sample LakKivSesite69cm_FD_114533 | JGI IMG/M metagenome (GOLD analysis project Ga0172366, IMG submission 114533) | Sediment microbial communities from Lake Kivu, Rwanda - Sediment site 69cm | ecosystem: Environmental > Aquatic > Freshwater > Lake > Sediment | place: Rwanda: Western Province, Lake... | reverse complement strand
GATGAGGAGAGTTGCTGTGGAAGCGAAGTTTACGGCATGGGTGAAAAAGGCTTATTCGAGTTTCTAGTTGAAGAAAACATGAAAATTTTCAACAAATACAACATAAAACAAGTAGTCACAAACTGTCCACATAGCTTTCACGCGTTCAAGAACCGATACAACCAAAATAGTTTCGAAGTGCAACATCACACGCAACTACTTGCAAAACTCATCGAAGACAAAAAACTTACTTTCTCAAAAGAAGTGAACAAGAAGATTATTTATCATGATCCATGCTTCTTGGGCAAGCAAAACGGCATCTATGAAGAGCCTAGAAAGGTTATTGAAAATATTCCAGGCGCAAAACTATTGGAGTTTGATCGTTCAAGGGCGAGAAGCCTCTGCTGCGAAGGTGGTGGCGGACGAATGTGGGTTGACATTTCAGGTCCGCGACTTGCAGAAATACGCGTTAAGGAAGCTGTAGCTGCTGGTGCAGACGTTTTAGCTGTTGCATGCCCATTCTGTTTGCTAACCATAGAAGACGCTGTGAAAACCACTGGAAACGAGAGCAAAATCCAAATAATGGATATAGCCGAGCTGGTTGCGCAGGCACTATAATCTACTATTTTGTAATAGGCTGATTTTCATTTTCCGTTGAGGGTTCTGCGTCATGGTCAATTAGAATATCTTCTGCATTTCGCACTGCACGAAAGGCATACGCTCCCAAACCGACAAGAATGCCTAAAACTCCTGCAATCAAAAGCATAAGCGCCATACCAGCCCCAGGGCCACTACCAACTAACCCGCCAAAAAGTGGTTCAAGATTGCCTCCTGCCATCATGCCTGGTTCAAAAACTCGATCGGCAAAAGGACCAGCCAACAACATAGCAATGGGCACAGATGTTTGAGCAATCAGCAACCTCGTGGCAAAAACTCGACCTTGCACGTCTGGAGCCACTTTAGCCTGCCAAATAGCTTGATTGGAACCGTTTACTATTGGTATGAAAAAAATTGAAAGGAAAAGACCTAGAGCCCAAACATATGGCGCTCTACCAAGTCCAATCAACAAACCACCAAATAGGCTGACCAACACCATTCCTATCAATATACCATGCACCTTACGCTTTGGACCACCCCAAAGCGCCAATACTCCAGCGCCGACTAGCCCCCCAACGCTACCAGCAGACATGACGCTTCCTAAGATTATGCTGTTGTTTTCTGTGCGTGCAAGAATCATCGGCGTCACTACAGTGTTGCCGAAACTGCCGAATAAGTTTATGCAGAAGAAAACCAGTTGTAAGCCGAGGAGGCTTGGTCGTTCATAGATGTAGCGGAATCCGTAAATGGATTGTCTCCATATGCTTCCCATTCCTTTGCGTCCAGCTTCGCTGATTGGGGGTTGTGGAATATGTATAAGAAGCAACATAAGTACTGCTGTCGTAAAGCTGACTATGTCAATGATTAGTATCGCCTCGAGGCCGATCATGGTTAGTAAGAGGGCTGCAACAATAGGTGCAAAAATGGTTGAGGCAAATTGTGCTATTGAGAGCATGCCGCTGGCACGACCATACTGTTCTTTTTTAACCATCATTGTGACAGCTGCTGAATATGCTGGAAAATGAAAAGCCTGAAACGTGCCTGCAATTGCCCCCGCTATAAATAGATGCCAAACCTGCAAATTGCCTGTTACATAAAGCAATAAAATGGCTATTGTGGGCAAGCCAGCTGCAAAATCAGCAGTCATCATGATTTTCTTCCGGTTATAACGATCCACCAACGCTCCTGCAATCGGGCTCATCAGAATTGTCGGTGCAAAGCTGAAAACACCAATCAACGTCAGAACTGTTACTTCCTGCGTAACTTCCCAAGCCCAAATAGTAATGGCGAACGCTGTCATGGATGTTCCTAGGAGCGAAAACATTTGGCCAATCCAGATAACAGTGAAGCCTATCATGCCAGTCAAACGAGTTCCTGCGGCTTCAGGCTTTTGTTCTAACACATCACCCATTGAGCAAACGTCACCTGCCTTTAATTTGCATTAATCAGAATTTAGCGTTTGCCACTTAGATTGCGAATGATTGATAAACAGCTTTTCACAAAGACAATTCCTCTGAGGCGTGTTCACATGGAAAGTTGGGACGTAGTAATCATTGGTGCTGGCTCTGCTGGTTTAGCTGCAGGAATTTATGCTGCAAGAAGCGGACTAAAAACCCTTGTTTTAGACGAAAAAATTGCTGGAGGCACAGCCGCAGAGGCACCATTAATTGAGAATTATCTGGGTTTTCAGAACATAAGCGGGCTCGAACTGGCGCAGAAAATGGTGGCTCATTGTAGAAGCACAAGCGTGAAGATTCACGAGTTTGAAAACGTTTTAAGCCTAGACCTTAGTGGTGAGAAGAAAATCGTGAAAACAAGTAAAGCTGCCTATGACGCAAAAGCTGTCATTATTGCTTCTGGTTCCCATTATCGCAAAATTGGCGTTCCAGGCGAAAAAGAGTTCCTTGGAAGAGGCGTCAGCTACTGCGGAATATGTGATGGCCCACTGTTTAAAGGTAAACGTGTACTTGTTGTCGGCGGTGGCAATTCAGCACTGATAACTGCTTTATACCTTGCAGGGCTCGCATCAGAAGTCAAACTTACACATCGCAGAGATACGTTTCGTGCCGAAGAAGCCCTTGTTAAGGCATTAAAGGAAAAAGCGAACGTAGAAATTTTGTGGAACACTGAAGTTAAAGAAGTTAAAGGTGAAAAACTAGTAAATAAAGCAACGATTTTCAACAGGAAAACTGGAGAAACCAAAGAACTGCTTGTTGACGGCGTTTTTGTTCAAGTCGGAGAAACTCCTAACAGCCAAATAGCCAAAGAGGCAGGGGTTAATGTTGACAAGGATGAATATGTGATGATTGACATTCGACAGCGGACAAACATAGCTGGGGTTTACGCAGCTGGAGATGTTGCAAATCATCCAGTTAAACAGATTGGAACTGCGGTGGGTCAGGGCATAACTGCGGCTTTAGAAGCTTACGGTTACATTCGAAGACCATATTATTACAAACAATAGAAAACATTATTGCAAACAACATAAAACACTCCAAAACCATTATATTATTCTGAATGGTCTTCAAATACTTCTAACCCATAAATGAAACGGTTACGGTGTGAAGCGGACAGCGCTAAAATGGGGGAACATGTAAAATGAGTGAGGCGTGTGTCGCCGCAATAAACATTAAGCAAGATTATTGTAGCAAATGCTCAATCTGTCATTCTATCTGTCCTTTTGAAGCCATAAAACGTGATTCAGAAACAGGCGAAGTGGAGATAGATTTGCAGAAATGTCAGGTTTGTGGGATATGCTACAGTGCATGTCCATCCTCAGCTATAGAAATAGTTTACTACGATGATGACAGCTTGCTCAAATACGTTAATTGTATGCATGAAAAATGTAAAAGCGACACGCTTGTTCTTATGTGCAGAGGAAATTCCCCAGCAACGTGTGAAATTGAGGAAATCCTAAAAGATCAAGGCTTAAAAATAAGCAATTACATTCCGTTACGTTTGCCATGTTCTGGGCGAACCCCAATAGAATTCATTCTTCAAGCTTTGAAATCTGGCATAAAAAACATTGTTTCTATCCAATGTGAAGACGAATTTTGCAGGTACAAGGAAGGCACAAAAATAAACGCTAGACGGCTAATGTTGGGCAAAGCCTTACTTGAACAGTTGGGCTTCAGCAAAGATGCTTTAAGAGTGCTGAAATATTCGCGGAAAGCGGTTTATGAAACAGAAAAATGCGTAGGCTGTGACAAATGCGTGTTCATATGTCCATACGGAGCCATAGAGGCAGAGGAGTTTGCAACACCAAAGATAAACTATGACTTATGTGTTGGTTGCGGAGCATGTGCCTTGGTTTGTCCTCATTTGGCAATTGAGATTAAAGGTTTTGCGTTTGACGATGTTCTAAAACGTTATGGAGAATCAGCTGCAAAGCTAAAAGCAGAAGGAAAGTTTCCAGTTATTCTGGTCTTCTGTTGTCAATGGTCAGAATTTCCAGCATTGGACGACCCTGAAAGCCTACTACTGAAGAAAAAAGCGATAGTCATAGAAATTCCATGCTTTAAAGCGCTTGACCCTGTTCATGTTGTTGAGGCGTTACATAGCGGCTTTGACGGTGTGATGGCTGTTGTATGTTCAGAAGAAGACTGTAAACTCCAAGAGGGTAAGGAAACTGCTGAAAGAAATATGAGTGTGCTGCGAAATGCTTTAGAGAAAATGAACCTAATTGAGCGTTTCGAACTTTTCACCTTGTCACCGCGATGTGTTGGAGAATTCAATCAGAAACTGGACAAGTTTTTCGAAAAGATAACTTCTATGCCGCCTTCAAAAATGACAATGGCGGAGGCTAAATCACATGTTTAAAATTATAGCCAACAAGGAGTTAGCTCCAAAAATCAGATTATTTGAGGTTCACGCTCCAGAAATAGCTGAAAAAGTCAAACTTGGACAGTTCATAATAGTAATAATAGGTGTAAAAGGCGAACGCATACCGTTGACGATAACTGGCTACAATAAGAAGAGGGGAACAATAACATTCGTGTTCAACGAGGTCGGCAAAACGACAAAACAGCTTGGGCTTCTAAAAGAAGGCGAAGCCATAGAGAACATTACTGGACCCCTTGGAAACCCGTCAGAAATTAGAAAATTTGGAAAAGTCTTGTGTGTTGCTGGCGGAGTGATGATTGCGCCGATGCTTTTGCAGGTTCAAGCTTTGCGGGAAGCTGGAAACACTGTTACAACCGTTATTGGAGCACGGATTAAGGATTTGCTTTTTTTTGAGGAAGAAATGAAAGCTTTGAGTGATAAGGTCTATGTGGCAACGGATGATGGTTCTAAGGGCTATAAGGGACTTGGCTTTCTAAAGGAAATTCTTGGAAGAGAAAAGTTTGATCGTTGCGTTGTCATGGGACCTGTTGTTATGATTAAGAATGTTTCTGAAATCACTAAGCCATTTGGTATTGCTACAGTTGTGACTTTGACGCCTATAATGGTTGATGGAATGGGAATGTGTGGAGTTTGCAGGGTTACAGTTGGTGGAAAAATGAAGTTCGCATGCGTGGATGGACCTGAATTTGATGGTCACAGCGTGGATTTTGACGAGTTGATAAAGAGGCAAAGATTGTTTCTTCCAGAAGAAAGGTTAAGCTCGCTTTTGTGGGAAAAGCTTGGAGGCTGCGGCTGTGGCGGAAAGTAAGCCTAAGCCTAAGGTTCAGAAAGAATCAGTGCCGATGCCTAAGCAGAAGCCTAAGGTTCGTAGGCGAAATTTTAACGAGGTTGCTTTGGGTTATACTGAAGAACAAGCCATAGCTGAAGCAAACCGTTGTTTACAATGTCCAAAACCGCAATGTGTGCAAGGCTGTCCTGTGGAAGTTAACATAACAGCTTTCATTAAATTGATTAGAGAGGGAAAGTTTGACGAGGCTGTGAAGAAGGTTAAGGAGAAAAATAGTCTGCCAGCAATCTGTGGTCGTGTTTGTCCGCAGGAAGAGCAGTGTCAAAAATTTTGTGTTCTTGGAAAAGTCGGCGACCCAGTGAGCATTGGTAGGTTGGAAAGGTTTGTGGCTGATTGGGAGAGACAAAGAAGCATTGCAGTTCCTGAGAAGGCTTTGGTTACGGGTAAAAAAGTGGCAATTGTTGGTGCTGGTCCTGCTGGTCTTACGGCTGCGGCTGATTTGGCTAAGCTTGGGCATGAAGTTGTGATTTTTGAGGCTTTGCATTTGCCTGGTGGCGTCTTGGTTTATGGTATTCCAGAGTTTCGTTTGCCAAAGAGTATAGTTCAAGCGGAAGTTGATTACATTAAAAAATTGGGTGTTAAGCTTCGCGCTGGGTATCTTGTTGGTAGAATATACACTATTCCTGAACTGCTTAAGAAGGAGGGTTTTGATGTGGTTTTTGTTGGCACTGGTGCTGGGTTGCCTCAGTTTATGAACGTGCCTGGGGAAAATTTGGGTGGAATTTATTCTGCGAATGAGTTTTTGATTAGGGTCAATTTGATGAAATCCTATGCTTTTCCAGAGTATGATACGCCGATTCGAATTGGTAGGCATGTTGTGGTTATTGGCGGTGGCAACGTAGCCATGGATAGTGCGCGGTCTGCTTTGCGTTTAGGCGCGGAAGAGGTTTGTATTGTTTATCGTCGTTCGCGGGAGGAGTTGCCTGCTAGGCGTGAAGAGGTTGAGAATGCCGAGGAGGAGGGTATAATCTGCAAGTTTTTGGCTGCGCCTGTGAGGTTTGTTGGTGATGATAAGGGCTGGGTTAGGCAGATGGAGTGTATTTGTATGGAGCTTGGTGCGCCTGATGATAGCGGTAGACGTAGACCTGTTCCTGTTAAGGGTAGCGAGTTTGTTATGGATGTTGACACGGTTATTGTTGCGATTGGCAGGACGCCTAATCCGATTATTCAGCGGACTACAGAAGGTTTAGAGGTTACAAGGTGGGGCACGATTGTGGCTGATGAGAATGGTAAGACGAGTATTGAAGGGGTTTATGCTGGTGGCGATATTGTGACTGGTGAGGCAACGGTGATAAGTGCCATGGGTGCAGGCAAAAAAGCGGCGAAAGCCATGCATGAATATTTGATGAGCAAATAGGTGCCCTGTCTCTCTGTGGGATTAGACCCCCCTTATATATAGGTTGAACTTGTGCTTCTGTAGGCTGGAGTCTGCTCTCAGAAGTGCCTACCCCTCCCTTATATATACATTGAACTTTGAAGTGAATTGTGCGAGTAGAAAAGAGTGTTGCAGTTTTTAGAGATAATTTTTGAGGCTTTATGATTTGAAGAGGAAGCGTAGGGCGGTTTGGTGAACGGAAACAACGTATTATTAAGAGTTTCAGGCGACATCGCCGAAAAAAAGAAATGTCTAACATAAAACATAAGAAGTCTTGCTGGTAATGCATAAAGTTTTAATTTCCGCTACAGAATCGTTAATCGTCTGGATGGTTATCTGTTTTGGTTACTGTACATCTTGAGAAGATTTTTAATCCAAAAAACGTTGCTATAGTCGGTGCAAGCGACGAAGAAGGCACTGTAGGCTACGCGCTGATGAGAAATTTTATAGAGTATGGTTTTGAAGGTAAAATCTACCCTGTCAACATCCGCAAAACCGAAGTTCATGGATTAAAAGCCTACCAAACCATAGAAGAAATACCAGAACCAGTCGACCTCGCAGTAATTGCAACGCCAGCCAAAACCGTCCCAGATGTAGTGGAACAGTGTGGAAAAGCAGGCGTAAAAGGCGTAATTATTATTTCAGCAGGCTTCAAAGAAATTGGTTCAGAGGGCAAAGCCTTAGAGGACAAAATTCTCGAAATAAAAAAGAAATACAGTTTACGCATAATCGGGCCTAATTGTTTAGGCGTAATCCGACCAAGCATAAAATTCAACGCTACTTTCCTCAATAAAATGCCCAAATCTGGCAACATAGCATTCATCTCTCAAAGCGGTGCCTTAGGCTCGGCAATATTGGACTGGGCTATTCACGAGAACATAGGCTTCAGTAACTTCGTATCAATAGGCTCAATGATAGACGTAGACTTCGGCGATTTAATCGATTACTTTGGCACAGACCCAAAAACACGCAGCATACTAATGTACATCGAAGGCTTAACAGACGCACGCAAATTCATGAGCGCCGCAAGACACTTCGCAAGAACCAAACCCGTAATCGTCGTCAAAACAGGCAAATACGCCGAAAGCGCAAAAGCCGCAGCATCACACACAGGCTCACTCACGGGCGAAGACGTAGTCTATGAGGCAGCATTCAAACGCGCTGGAATTGTACGTGTTGACGAAATAGAAGAGCTATTTAACTGTGCAGAAGTTTTAGGAACACAACCTTTGCCAAAAGGACCTAATGTTGCCATAATCACAAATGCAGGTGGACCAGGAGTAATGGCAACAGATGCACTTATAGCCAACGGAGGAAAACTGGCTAATTTAAACCAAAAAACAATCGAATTTCTCAACAGTGTTTTACCGCATTACTGGAGCAGAGGCAACCCAATCGACATTTTGGGAGACGCTAAAGCAGACCGCTACAAAGCAGTCGTAGAAGCATGCTTAAACGACGAGAACGTCGATGGCATACTAATCATTTACACTGCTCAAGCCGTGGCTGAACCAGTTGAAATCGCCAAAAGCATCGTAGAACTGTGCAAAAGCAGAGGCTACCAAAACAAAACAATTCTAACTTCATTCATGGGCTACGAGGCAGTGGAAGAAGCAAACCATATTTTCAACGAAAACAACATCCCAACTTACTTCACGCCAGAACAAGCAATCAAAACATATCATTACATGCACCAATACAAGCGCAACTTGGAACTGCTCTACGAAACACCTGAAGAACTGCCAGTTGATGTTGTTCCGCCAAAACGTTCACTCATGGTAATAATGAGGAACGTTGCAATGGAGAACCGTGAAATATTAAATGAAGCAGAAGCCAAAGCACTCTTAGAATACTACAATTTTCCAGTTTTGAAAACCAAAATTGCTCAAACAGAAGATGAAGCAGCCACAATAGCCTCCCAGCTAGGCTACCCTGTCGTGTTAAAGATTCTTTCCCCCCAGATAATACACAAGACTGAAGCGGGCGGCGTTGCACTTGACATAAAAAGCGAAACCGAAGTTCGAGACACATTCAACAGCCTTATAGGAAAAGCCAAAAAATATAATCCCAACGCTGAAATCCTAGGCGTAACAGTCCAACCAATGATAAAAGAACAAGGATACGAAGTTATAATCGGAGCCAAAATCGACCCAATGTTTGGTCCAGTGATACTCTTCGGAATGGGCGGCATCGGCGTGGAACTTTTCAAAGACTTTACCATTGGAATTCCACCCTTAAACCAAACTTTAGCTAGAAGAATGATGGAAGAAACCAAAGTTTACCAGCTTCTAAAAGGCTACAGAAACAAGCCTCCAGCCAACACTAAGCTTCTGGAAGAAATACTGGTGCGTTTCAGCCAAATGCTTGTTGACTTTCCGCAACTTAGGGAAGTTGACATTAACCCACTATTCGTAAACGAAAAAGAAGCTTTTGCTGTTGACGCTCGCATCGTAATTGATAAAGAACGTGTATTCGCAAAACTTGAACCTCACCAACACTTAGTCATAACCCCTTACCCGAAAAAATATGAAACTTTATGGAAGCTCCGCGATGGCAGAACAGTGCTGCTAAGACCCATAAAACCCGAAGACGAGCCATTATGGCTAGAAATGTTCAAAAACTTCTCAGAAGAATCTATACGCTACAGATTCTTCCAAATCATCAAAGACACCCCACACGAAGTAAGAGTGCGCTACTGCAACATTGACTATGACAGAGAAATAGCCATCGTAGCAGAAATAACCGAAGACGGACACAGAAAAATCTTGGGAGTTGTCCGAGTCAGCCTAGAACCAGACCAAAAAAACGGCGAAATAGCCTTTATCATAGCTGATCCATGGCAAGGCTTAGGATTAGGAACAAAAATGGTGGATTACGTCATTGACATATGCAAAGACATGAAAATTGAAACAATCTACGCCATGATTCTTCCCGACAATTACAGGGCTGTCAGCCTCATGAAAAAGATGGGTTTCAATATCACGCACTTAAGCGATGGCACAGTGAAGGCAACTCTCAACCTAAAAGAAGAGGAGTCAAGTTTTCAAAGTGCAAAGTCGAAGACTGCAGAACAAACGCAATCAAAACAAGAAAAGCCAAAAAAAGCAGAAACAACAGAAAAATGATTAACCTCAATTTTGATTAAGCTTGTGTGAGAAAAATTGTTGGATAAATAGCGCTTTTGCCACTTTATAACATTAAATAAGCCAATTTTAACTCAAACTTAACACATCATTATGACCTGTAACCTTTTCATTTATTTACGACTAGGTTTAAATTTAGGAACTTGTAATTATCTACTTCTTTCACTAAAAAGTGTTCAAGATCGGTGACAGCATGGAAAAGCTAAAAGTTGCCTTCTATTGGGCAGCTAGCTGCGGCGGCTGCGAAATCGCAGTTTTAGACGTAAACGAAAAAATCTTAGACATTGTAGCAAAAGCAGACATAGTCTTCTGGCCCGTAGCCATCGACATCAAATACAAAGACGTTGAAGCCATGCCAGACAAAAGCATAGATGCCTGCTTCTTCAACGGAGCCATAAGAACCTCAGAAAACGAGCACATGGCTAAACTCTTGAGGGCAAAATCAAAAATTCTCGTAGCCTTCGGATCCTGCGCCTGTGACGGATGCGTTAAAGGACTCGCAAATCTCTGGAACAAAAAAACAATCTTTGAACGAGCATACCTTGAAACTCCTTCAACCAAAAACCCTGAATCAATAACCCCTAAAACCTCTGTTAAAGTCAAAGAAGGAGAACTTGAACTGCCTGAATTCTACGACACAGTAAAAACCTTAGCTCAAACCGTAGACGTGGACTACTTCCTTTCAGGCTGCCCACCACCAATCCCAAGCATAATCCAAGCCTTCGAGGCGATTTTAAACAACAAGCTGCCTCCTAAAGGTTCAAGCTTACTACCAAACAAGTCAATCTGCGACGAATGTCCAAGAAAGAAAAAAGACCGAAAACTCTCCGAAATAAAGAGAATTTACGAAATTGAAGACGACTTTGAAACATGCTTCTGGGATCAAGGAGTAATCTGCATGGGTCCAGCAACACGAGCAGGCTGCGGCGCACAATGTCCAAAAGTAAACATACCATGCACAGGCTGCAACGGACCAGGCCCTCGCGTGGCTGATCAAGGCGCTGCCATAATAAGTGCGCTTGCATCTATTGCCACTGATCCAAGTGTCATAGAACAGGTTGTTGACCCAGTGGGAACCTTCTACAAGTATTCTCTTGCCAATTCCATTTTGCGGAGGAAGGTGATGAAATGAAAGAAGTAATCATAGACCCAATCACAAGACTTGAAGGACACGGAAAAATAACAATATTCTTGAACGACGAGGGAAACGTTGAAAACGCCTACCTCCAAATTCCCGAACTCAGAGGATTCGAAAAGTTCTGCGAAGGGAGAAGAGCCGAAGACCTGCCTATAATAACTACCAGAATCTGCGGAGTATGTCCAGTTGCGCATCACATGGCGGGAGCAAAGGCGTTAGACGCAGCATTCAATGTTGAGCCGACAGAGACCGCTAAGAAACTCAGAGAACTAATGTATTGTGGCTACTTCATTTACGATCATATACTTCACTTTTACTTTTTGGGAGGTCCTGACTTTGTCGTAGGACCAGATGCACCAGCAGCGAAAAGAAACGTGCTTGGAGTGATAGAAAAGGCTGGCTTAGAAATCGGCAAGGAAGTAATAAAACATAGGGCTTACGGACAGAAGATAACGGGCATACTTGGAGGAAGACCAACCCATCCTGTAAGCGCATGTATTCCAGGCGGAATTGCAAAGGCACTGTCGGAGGAAGACAGGCAAGAAATTGAAAAAATGGTTAGAAGTTGTGTCGACTTCGCCAAGTTCTCCCTGAAACTCTTCGGCGACATAGTTCTCAAAAACGTTGACTACGTAAACTTGATCAAAAGCGAACCTTACACTCTCAAAACCTATTACATGGGAACAGTTGACAAAAACAACAAAGTAAACTTCTACGACGGCAATGTTCGAGTTGTAAACCCAGAAGGAAAAGAATTTGTCAAATTTGCTCCTAAAGACTATTTAGATGTTGTCGAAGAACATGTTGAACCATGGACCTACGTCAAACTGACCTACCTCAAAAAAGTCGGCTGGAAAGGCTTAGTTGATGGACCTGACAGCGGCATTTACAGAGTAGGCCCTCTAGGAAGACTTAACGCCGCAGAAGGCATGGCAACGCCAATGGCACAAGAAGAATATACAAGAATGTATAGTACTCTCGGTGGAAAACCAGTTCACGCCACTTTAGCTTTCCACTGGGCTCGGTTGATCGAGTTAATGTATGCATCTGAACGGGCACTGGAATTGGTAACAGACCCAGAAATAACTGGAAAAGACATCAAAAACAAGCCTGGAAAACCTGGGGAAGGCGTAGGAATTGTTGAAGCTGCTAGGGGCACTCTGATTCATCATTATATACTTGATGAAAAAGCATTAGCCAAAAAAGTCAACTTGATAGTGGCTACAACCCACAACGCGCCTGGCATTTGCATGTCAGTGAAAAATGCTGCAAAGGGTCTTATACATGATGGCAAAGTCAACGATGGAATTTTGAACAAGGTTGAGATGGCTTTTAGGGCTTATGATCCATGCTTTGCCTGTGCCACTCATTTTGCTATTGGAGACATGCCCTTAGAAGTAAACATCTACGACAGCGAAAGGCAACTTGTAAAAAAGTTGAGAAGGTAAGGGGTTAAAGATGGAAGAAGTTAAAATTGGAGTATTTCTATCAGACTGCGGAAAACAACTTTCTGAAATCTTGGACTTTGATGCCTTAACTGACTACGTGAAAAAAGTTTCAGGCGTAGCTCTAGTTGCGAGAGACAGCGAGTTTTGGCGAGGTTCAGGGCTTCAGGCTATTGTGGACGCTGTTAAGGATGGAAAAATAAACAGAGTTGTCGTTGCAGAAAATCTTCCAAAACTGAGCGAAGTGAAAATCGTTCAAGCAGTTGAAAAGGCAGGGCTCAATCCATATTTAGTGGCAGTTTTAGACCTTAAAGATCATTGCGCATGGCCTCATCGAGACAAGCCGTTGGAAGCCACTGAAAAAGCCAAAGCCATGCTTTTAGCAGCTATCGAACGCGCAAAGCTTCTCGAACCCATAGAGAAACTTCAATTTCCAGCTTTAAAATCTGTCCTAATCATAGGCGGCGGTATAGCTGGAATACAGGCAGCCGAAGATTTGGCAGATTTAGGATTCAAAGTGCATCTAGTTGAAAAGGCACCTTTTCTCGGAGGCTTGGCTGCCCGTGCAGGTCGATTCTTCCCCACCGACGACTGCTCCATTTGTATACAGTCTCCAGCTTCAGATGTCAAAACGGTAACCCACACCTCCAGAAAGTGTGTGTACCGCTCAGGATTCACAGAAATTCCTAACTTAAATATACTAACAAATTCAAAAATCGTGGGCGTTGAAGGGGTTCCTGGAAACTACAAGGTTACAATAGAGAAGAAACCGCGATACGTCAACGAACTGAAATGCGTTGGTTGCGATCTTTGCACAACCGTTTGCCCTGTGGAAGTGCCAGATGAATACAATGCAAAGCTGAAAACTCGCAAGGCTATTTACATGAACATTCCTAACGTTTATCCACCAGTCTACGTCATTGATGAGAGCGCTTGTAAATTTGAAGATTGCGCCAAATGCGTTGAAGTTTGTCCAACCAAAGCCATTGAATTAAACCAGAAAAGTAAGAAAACAACACTAAACGTGGGCAGCATAATAGTTGCCACGGGCTTCCAAGAATACGACCCCAGCGTGATAAAGGAGTATCACTATGGCGAGTATCCAGACATCATAACTAATCTCGAATTTGCAAGAATGATTGATGGTTTTGGTCCCACAAACGGCACGATTATTAGACCTTCAAACCGAAAACCCGCTAAAAGAATAGTTATGATTCAATGCGTCGGTTCACGCGATAGAAGATGGAATCCTTGGTGCTCAAGCATCTGCTGTATGATCTCCCTAAAACACGCCATGTTAATTAAATCAGCTTATCCAGATGCAGACGTCACCATATGCTACATAGATGTAAGAACCACAGGAAGAGAACATGAATACTACTATGAAAAAGCCAGAGAAATGGGAATAAAATTCGTAAAAGGTAGACCAACCGAAATTGTGCATGACCCAGAAGTAGACTTGCTAATTGTCGATGTTGAGGATCAAATTTCGAGAAAATTCCTAGAGTTGGAAGCCGATTTAGTGGTGCTTGCCCCAGCCATGGTGCCAGCTGAAGGAACTAAGGAACTAGCCGAAATTCTCGGCATCGAACTAGACGAAGATGGCTTCTTTAAAGAATACAACGCCAAACTAAGACCAACGGAGACCAAGCTTAGAGGAGTGTTTCTCTGCGGAGGCGCCACGTTTCCGAAAGATGCACCAACGACTTCGCTTCATGCTCATTCAGCGGCTATAAAGACTGCCAAATTCTTGAATACAGGTAAAATAGTTAAAGATCAGAAGACTGCTGTGGTTAATGAAGAATATTGCGGTGACTGCGAATTCTGTCCTGTCACATGCCCCTACGGCGCAATAACTTTAGAGCCTAAGGACGAAGAGCATTTCGTTGCAAAAGTTTCTGATCTCCTATGCGAAGGTTGCGGTATTTGCGTTGGAACTTGTCCTGTCAACGCTATCGAACTTCGACACTTTAGACCAAACCAAATACAAGCCCAAATGGCTGCTCTTATGTCAATAAATGGGGCATCAAAGCCTTTGGTTCTTGCGGTCTGCTGTTCAGAATGCGGAGGCACTGTTGTGGACTCTTCAGGAATGGCAAAAATGCAGTATCCTGCTAACGTTAGAGTTATGAAGGTTCCATGCACGGGTTTCTTGCAGGTTCACCAGTTTCTGAGAGCATTTGAAGCTGGCGCCCAAGGAGTCATGGTTGTAGGCTGCAAGAGTGACGGCTGCCACTATGAAGTTGGTGTCAAAAAGACTGAGAAGAAAGTGGAACTTGCAAAAACGTTGCTGAAGGAATATGGCATAGAACCTGAACGGTTAGAAATTTTCAACATGGTGTATATTGAAGGAGACAAATTTGCCGAAGCTGCAAGAATGATGACTGAAAAACTGGAAAAGTTAGGTCCACTGCAGTTAATGAAAACCTAAGGAGAGACAAGCTGGAATGGAGCAGAGAAAAGCGGAAAATACCAACGATTTGGCGTTTTCCAAAGAAATCTCGAGTCGATTAGGCGGAGAAACTGTAACTCTATGCTACCAGTGTGGAACCTGTGCCAGCAGCTGTCCAGTGGCTAGAATTACTGAAAAGTTCAACCCAAGGGAAGTTATCAAAATGTCGCTTTGGGGAGAAAAAAAAGAAATTCTCTCTGGCGACGCAATATGGCTATGCTGCTCATGTTACAACTGCCAAGAGCGATGTCCTCAAAGAGTTGAAATAGCCGATGTAATTTACGCATTAAGAAACATAGCCATCAAAGAAGGCAACGTGCCAAACATCTATTCAGAATTTGCAGCTGGACTATTAAACGAAGGTCGCATAGTCCCAATATCTAAATTCTTGGAAAAGAAAAGACCCGAAGTAGGCTTACCACCTCTTAAGCCAGCAGGCGTAGACGCATTAAGAAAAATACTTTCCGCTACTGGATTTGATAAGTTACAGAAAAAGGAAGAAGCATCATGACAAGCTACGCTCTATTTCTCGGCTGCACCATACCAGCTCGTCAGCCATTCTATGAAGTGTCTGCAAGGAAATCTTTAGCCAAGCTGGGAATAGAGCTTGTTGATCTAGAAAACATGACATGTTGCGCTCCGCCTCCTTTGCAGTCCATAGATTTAGAAACCAGCTTATCCATTGCCGCATACAACATCTGTCTGGCTGAAGAAGCTGACCTCAACATTGTAACATTATGCACAGGCTGTTTTGAATCTCTAGCTATGGCAAATGCCACGTTGAAAGAAAATGAAAAACTGCGAGCAAGAGTGAACAAAATTTTGTCTAACGCTGGAAAAGAATTCAAAGGCAACAAAGAAGTGAAACATTATCTACAGGTCTTAATGAATGATGTGGGCTTAGATCGCTTAAAGAAGAGCGTATCAAAAGATTTGAGCAAACTGAAAGTGGCATCGTTTTCAGGCTGTCACCTGCTTAGACCAAGTGCACTTCTCAAATTCGATGATCCTGAACGTCCACACATCTTCGATGATTTAATCGGAGCATTAGGCGCAGAAAGCATCTGGTACAGGAATAAATTGAAATGTTGCGGAGGGCTTCTGAGAGGCTACGCTGACGATGTCGCATTGGCGATTGCCCGTGAAAAAATCGTGAACACCACTAAAGCAGGCGCTGACTGCATATCAACTCTCTGCCCTTTCTGCTTCTTAACACTGGATTTGGGACAGATGTTAATAAAGTCAACATTTCACGAAGAATATAACATACCAGTTCTCCATTATGCGGAACTTTTAAGCTTAGGCTTAGGAATTGAGTCTAAGGAACTTGTGCTTGATTTTCACAAAATAAGAGTTGATAACGTATTAAATAAAATCAGTTAACTTGTCTGTTCATAGCTTACATTGGCTTTGTTTTCGGGATGTTCACTTCGAAGACTGCGTTTTTGCTACATTTTGCTGCCATGTTTTCAATTTGCAAACGCTCAACAGGCACATCTAGCTTTTGGCACTTATCAGTACATATTTCTTGGCCATCTGTAGCTGTATGACATTCCGTCTTGCAAATCTCAAGGCCATCTTTAGCAGTGTGCAACGTGACTTTTTGGTCTTTACAGCGACATTGCATCAAAACCTTAATAGAATTATTGTCTTCGAAGATGTCAACTAGAGGCTCTTCTGCTTGTGGAAGATGAATCAAGTGTTCAGGTGAAGGATTTGGCTCTGCTTGTGTGTCTATTATGTTTTTTCTGTAGAGTAACTTTTCTATTGGCTCTACAACAATGTTGCTGTCTTCATTATCGACAAGTTTCTTAACTAAGACTTTGCAGAAAACGTCTATGTTTCGTAGTGCTTCTTCGAAATCGCTCATGAGGTTGACCTCTTGTCTGTAAATATAGTATTTACTTGGGTGCTCTTAAGCATTCTCATGTTATGTATAACGCAAAGTTACGCTAAACAATCTTACTTCCCACTAGTTGTCAACGGTAAGGTTCGTGTATGTTTCACTGTTCGAATAATGTTTTCAACTTCCTTGCTTGGTTTTTCTAAGGCTCTGTTTATGGCTATGTCTGCGATTGTTGCACCCATGTCTGCGATCTTGTTTAAACAGGAAATAATTGCTCTCAGATATGGAATTTCAGGAAGCTCATGCATAAGATTATCAGATTCCATTTCCAGCACATTTCTCATTTCCAACAATCCATTCGCAACTTTAATATCCCGTGTGAAAATGCAGTCCAAGGCCTTCTGGAATATGGTCTGCGCTAATTCGCTCAGATGATAAATCCGCTCAACCATGTCCTTAGTTAGTTTGCCTTTGCGAATATCAAGTGCAATGATTTTTTTGGCTATGTCTTCAGAAAAGTCTGCAATTAGCTCCAAATACTGCAGTATCAAACGGGTAGCTGGAATAAAAACAACGTCTGTTGCGCCTATTTGTTCCGCTATGTCAGGTTTTAGCTGTGCAGAAAGAAGCAGACGCACTGCTAGATAGTAAATCGTGTCAGCCTCGTCTTCACGTTTAATTGCTTCTTCTACCAAAGATTTATTGTTTTCAAGAAAAGCCTGCATTGTTTCACACAAAATTGTTGATGCAATGATAGATAATCGTCTAATTAACATGTCAAGTTTGAATTTGGCAGAATCAACCGAACATTGCAAAAGGATGCTTTTCGGTGTCTCTTCTAGAATGCCTAAACCAATTAGCTTGCGAACGATCCTCCTAACTTCATCGACATGTTCTTTTCCTATTCTGCGGGAAGATGTTACTCGTATGACATCGCGCCCAAGTATGTAACTTCCAACAACTATTCTCTCAAGCATACCCTTCTCGTCGCATGCATCAGTGTTTATTATGTATTCTTCTGCTTCCTCTTTATGTGCAATCTGACTCGGCATAATTCTTAATGTGCCATCCTTTTCTGACGTGAGAAAAACAAGATCGCCAGGATTAATGTTGTTTTGTTTTACCCATTCGCTGGGAAGCGACACAGTTATGGTTGAGTATCCTACTTTCTGTACTTTCCTGCTTTCCAAACAACTCACCGTTTTTACTAGTATTTACATTATTTGTTCTATATCTATTACCCGTATTTTTCCGTTTCTGTTATAT
>Ga0172366_10001532_pt1 | contig 17944 bp, 3 predicted proteins | sample LakKivSesite69cm_FD_114533 | JGI IMG/M metagenome (GOLD analysis project Ga0172366, IMG submission 114533) | Sediment microbial communities from Lake Kivu, Rwanda - Sediment site 69cm | ecosystem: Environmental > Aquatic > Freshwater > Lake > Sediment | place: Rwanda: Western Province, Lake Kivu... | reverse complement strand
GGGAGGCCTCCACGGGCGCGCGTCTACCTGCCGGCGGAGGGCAAGGTGGTGGTCGGCCCGCCGATCACCGGCATCCGCGATGACGGTACGATCATGTGGACCTACAGGGAGGACTGGCCCGACAGCGCTCTGTGGTTTGACAAGAACGCGCCCGTGGCCGACCGCGACGATCTCATCATAGCCGCGCGGGGCTGCAGCGGCCGGGCCAAAACGAAGCTCGGGACGATCTTTGCCATTCATTCGAGAGTGGGCCGCATGCACCTGATGTCCGTGGACGGATTGTTGATCGGCAGCATCTTTCAGGATTTCCGCGCGGGTGAGCCGTGGCCGAACGAGGCCCGGCCCGGCATGTCGCTGGCCAAGGTGTCCATGGGCGGCGAATGGGCCGGGGGCCACTTCTTCAAGGCGGCAAAGAGCGATGAGTTCTACTTGATCACCGGGGGCGGCGACAAGACGGCCTACAATGTGATCAAGCTGAATGGCATGGAGAGCTTGGCGGCCATCCCGGGCGGGGAGGTAACCGCCACCGAGAAGGAGCTGCATCCGGGTGCGCCGGCGATCGCCAAGAGGCCCGCGGCGCCGGCATTGGACGCCAGCGCCGGGAAGAAAGCTCTGGCCTTCAACCTCGCCAAGGCGACGCTGAAAGACGCGACCCTGACGCCGACCAAAGACGGCGCCGCAATGACAATCGCAATCAAGGGCAACCAGCAGGACTGGGCGGGCGTTGAGCTGCCGGCGGCCGGCGGCAAGTGGGACCTCTCGAAGTACCGCTTCGTGGTTGCGCAGGTGAGGAACCTCGGCGCCAATCCTGTGAAGGTCAATCTTCGCCTGGATAATTCCAACGCCGCCGCCGTGGCCGATGGCCAGGACGTGGACCCGCGCTCGGGCTGGCTGTGGACCAAGGTGGGCATCCGCCGGCCCGCGGACGCCGTCAAGGTCAAGCTGTTCGGCATGGCCGAGTACCCCTGGGGCCGGCCATACGAGGCGCTGAAAACCGGGGCAGACATCGAGACGAACGACCGCTGGTGGTTCAATGCGTATCCCTGGGGGCGGCCAATCGGGAAAGCCGATGGGGCAGGGATAGACCCGGCCAGTGTGGTCAAGCTCGTCATCTCCGTTGCCAACCCGAAAGAGGACTGCACGCTCGAGATTCGCGACATCTGCGCAGCCGGCGCGGCTCCGCCGGCTGAGTTGTTCGGGAACCCGGCCAAGTTCTTCCCCTGCATCGACGAGTTCGGGCAGTACATCCACGCGGACTGGCCCGGCAAGGTTTACGAAATTGCCGACATGAAGAAGCAACGCGAAGCGGAAGCCAAGGATCTGGCCGCCAATCCCGGCCCCGAAGAGTGGGACCAATACGGCGGCTGGAAGAACGGGCCGGCACTCGAGGCAACCGACGGTTTCCACCCGATCAAGCACGAGGGCAAATGGTGGCTGGTGAATCCCGATGGGAAGCTCTTCTTCTCAAACGGCATCAGCGGCGTGGGCAGCCAGTCATGGGAAGGCTGGTCAAGCCCCGGCGGCGATGAGACGGACGAGACGCCCATCCAGGATCGCGAGGCGTGGTTCAGCGGTCTCACCGAACTGCAAGCGGACTTCCCGGAGTGCCTGCTCAAGAACTTCGGCTCCGTGAAATGGTCCGGTCACTATTCGCATGGGCCGGTGAAGACGAGCTTCGATTTCGCGCGGGCCAATAACCTGCGCAAATACGGGAACACGTACGACAGTGACTCCGCCAGGATCGCGCACCGCCGCGTGCGCAGTTGGGGTATGAACACCCTGGGCATCCACTCGTCGCGCGCCATAGCATTCCAGAAGAAGACGCCCTACATCATGTGCGCGCGGTGGACCCCCGATGAAAAACTCGGTCTTGCTCATCCACGCATGGATAATGGGGTCTTCTGGGACGTGTTCCCCCCGGGGAACGTCACTCCACCCTTTATCGGGGGCTCAGGGGGGGGCCTGGACGCCCTCATCCGGAATGCGTGCGGCGACAGCTCCCGACGCTGGCGCATCGGTATCATCGTTGACGAGGCCGGTCGGGGCGACCCGCCCTTGGACATGGGCAAGGACGACACTGCGTACGCGCTTGCGGCGCTCCGCCAGCCACACGAGCCTCCCAAGCTAACACCAAAGACGAATTTCGTGGCGGGCCTGACGACCAAGTACGCCACGATCGAGAAACTGAACGAGGCGTGGGGCACGAAACACGCCTCCTGGGATGCGCTTCTGGGCAGCCGTGAAGCCCCGCCCGACTTGAAAAAGGCCCACGACGACCTGGCCGCGTTCAATGCCAGGGCTTTCGCCCTCTACTTCCAGAATGTCGGATCCTCCGTACGCTACGTAACGGGCAATGGGCTCTACCTGGGAGCCGTTCTCGACGAGACAGCAAGCCCCTCGATCGTGGCGGCCGCCGCGAAGCACTGCGATCTGCTGTGCTTCCGGCTGAACCGGATCTCGCCCGCCGACTTCAAACTGCCGGACGGTATTGACAAGCCCGTCCTCATCGTCGGATTCGGCTTCTCGGCGCTCGATCGCGGAATGCTGGCCGGCGACCTGCCCGACCAGACGGCGCGGTCCGCCGCGTACAAGGAGTTCGTGCTCGGGGCGCTGAAGAATCCGCAGATTGTCGGATGCCACTGGTCTCAGTACCGCGACTATCCTGCGTCGGGGCGCACCCGCGACGAAGCCAACTACAACGCCGGCTTCGTCGACGTCGCCGACACGCCCTACGCCGAGATGGTGCAGGCGGCCCGCGAGGTCGGGAAGACCATGTACAAAACGCGCCTTGAGGCGAAGTAGACAAGCTCAAAGCAATGATTGAGGCACAGTTGCAGCAAGCGAAAGGTTTATGTAATGAGAGCAGTGACGGGGACGAATCCGCTGGCGACGCTTCAATGTGGTGATGGTCAACCTCACGCCCAAGGCGTATGAGGAATTGGGACGATTTCACTTCGGGGGAAAAGGCTGGACTCCGCCCGCCATAGCCGATGGCAAGCTTTTCCTGCGAAACGAGAAAGCGCTGGCGTGCTTCGAACTCAAGTGATATGTGTGCATGATCACAGAAAGGACCCACCAATGATGCGTGCACATTTCCCGTACACGGTTGTGTGTGTCATCATCGCGTTCCTCTGCTGCAGCCATGCGGAGAAAGCTCTGGCAGCGGACGCGAACCTGCTGAAGTTCGACCTCGGCAAGGCAGCGGCGAAAAACGCCACGATGACGCCCATCCAGGACCGCACCGGTCCCGCGATGAAAATCGGGATCAAGGGCAAGCAGGAAGGCTGGGCCGGTGTTGAGCTGCCCGCGCCCGGCGGCACGTGGGACCTCTCCAAGTACTGCTTCGTGGTCGCGCAGGTGCGCAGTCTCGGCACCAAACCGGTCGCGGTGCGCCTTCGCCTCGAGAACGCGAATACAGCGAACTGCGTGACCGACGGTATCGACATCGACCCGCGCTGGGGCTGGACGTGGACCAAGGTGCCCATCCGGCGGCCGGCCGACACCGTGAAGATCAAGATGTTCGGCATGGCAGAGTACCCATGGGGGCGGCCGTACGAGTACAGGATGCTCTTACCCGACGGGCAAGACTTGTCGAACTACGACCATTGGTGGTTCGCTACCTATCCGTGGGGACGCCCCTACGCCAAGCAAGAGGCAGGCGTGGACCCGGCCAAGGTGAGCAAGTTGGCGGTTCTCGTGACGGACCCGAAAGACTGCACCTTTGAGATCCGCACTATCCGCGCCGCGGGCGTCGCCCCAACGCCCGAGATGCTCGCGGATCCGGCGAAGTTCTTCCCGTGCATCGACGAGTTCGGGCAATACATCCACGCTGACTGGCCGGGCAAGATACATGAGCCCGCGGATCTGAAGAAGGCGCTGGCGGCGGAGGAGAAGGACCTCAAGGCCAACCCCGGGCCGCAGGAATGGAACCAGTATGGCGGCTGGAAGAACGGGCCCTCGCTGAAGGCAACTGGGTTCTTCCGCACGGAAAAGTACAAGGGCAAATGGTGGCTCGTGGATCCGGAAGGAAAGCTGTTTTTCTCGCATGGCATCGCCAATGTGGTGCCCAGCTATCAACCGCTCTGGAAAGTTCCGCCTCCAGCCCACTCGATCGGTCAGACGACTATCGAGAACCGCCAGCATTGGTTCAAAGGGCTGCCCGCGCTTGAGGCAGAGTTCGGCTGGTGTGTCGGCAATAACTACACCCAAAGAAAGACAGGCTACTACCCGGAGGGATCCATTTGGCACTGCTTTGACTTCCCCGGGGCCAACAACAGCCGCAAGTATGGGGGGCAGGGGGACTGGGCAGAGAACTTCGCGGCGAACACGCATTCCCGCTTTCGCAGTTGGGGCATGAACACTCTTGGCTTCTACACCTCTCCCGCTATCAAAGCGAAAAAAAAGACCCCCTATGTCGCGTTCATCTGGATGCACCACCTGGTCTCGTTCGTGTGGGCCAAGAACGCCAAAGGCGAAACTGTCGGACACACCTACGATGCATGGGAAAAGGATTTTGCCGGCATGCTGAACATGCACTGCACGCAGGAATTCGGGCCGCTGAAAGACGATCCCTGGTGCATCGGCGTGATCCTTGACGCCGACCACATGGGCGGCCCTGTGATGAACCTTGGCGATGACGAGATTGCGCTTGGAATCGGCGCGATCATGATGCCGCCGGCAGAGGGCGCGAACCCCAATCACAAGAAGGTTTTCGTGGAGGACCTCAAGGCCAAGTACGGCGCCGTCGAAAAGCTGAATGCGACGTGGGGCACAAAGTTCGCGTCATGGGACGAACTGCTGAACAACCGGTATGCGCTGCCGCAGGGTTTGGATTTGAGCAAGGCTCATGACGACCTCGCAACGATCCAGTTGAAGATACAGGAAGCCTATTTCAAGGCCGTTCGCGAATGCCTCAAGCAGACCGTGCCGAATCACCTCTACCTTGGGTACATTTCCTCCTACCAGACTCAGTCCAGCATCAAGGCCGCCGCGAAATACTGCGACGTGGTGAGCTATCGGCTGAACTGGCCCTCGCCGGCGGGCCTGAAGCTGCCGGCCGGCATTGATGTGCCGGTCATGGCCGTCGAGTTCGGCTTCTCGGCGCTCGACCGTGGGCTGCTCGCCGGCACCTTGCCCGACCAGGCGGCACGGGCCGCAGCGTACAGGAATTATGTGCTGGGGGCGCTGAAGCATCCGCAGTTTGTCGGTTGCCACTGGGCGCAGTACCGGGATGATCCGGCGTCCGGGCAAGCCGCAACCGAGGGGAACTACAACATCGGCTTCGTCGACCTCGCCGACACGCCCTACGCCGAGATGGTCCGGGCCGCGCGGGAGGTCGGCAAGACGATGTACAGGACGCGACTAGGAGCCGAGTAGGCTGCCCGGGAACGAAGATTTGGGTTCGCGCTTTCGGTTTTGCCGAAGTGACTTGTCATGGCGGCTGCGTGGCGGCCTCATTCAACTGGTCTGTACAAAGGGTTGGGAATGATGCGGACATGCCTCTCATTCATGACCGTGCGTGTCGTCGTCTCCACGTTTCTCTGCTGGATGGGAGCTCGCGTTGGTCTTGGCGCGGACGCGGGGACGGAGGGGGCGTCGCCGTGGCGAATCGCCTTTGACAAGCCGGCCTGCAGATGGTTGACGGAGGCGCAGCCGCTCGGCAACGGCCGGTTCGGCTGCATGGTCTTCGGCGATCCCCTGCACGAGCGCATCCAATTCAACGAAAACAGCCTCTGGACCGGCGACGGGACTGCCGCCCCGGGCGCCCTCCAGGTTTACGTTGGCGCCTACCAGAACTTCGGTGACATTCTGATCGAAATGGAGCCCGGCCCCGACGACGCCCCTACGGAGCCCTACACCATCAAAGACGGCAAGCCTTGCTTCAGGCCCGACACACTGGGGAGGTTGCCATCCTGGCCCGAGCCCGCCGCCAAGTTGTTTCACTCCAACGCCGAAACGTTAAAGTTCAGCTACGACGGTCACACCGACACAAAATGGGTGATAGAGCATACTGGTAAACCGGCGATATGGGAACTACGGTTCCCCCCCGGGCGGGAGAAGGCGCTCAATGCCTACACAATCACCAGCCGTCTTCAGCCTGGAGCTGAGCGGGATCCGCGGACATGGGAGTTCTCCGGGTCCAACGACGGGCAGACATGGGTTCTCCTTCATCGCAGCGAGAACGAAGCACGGTTTGCCGACCGCGGGAAACCGATGACGTTCTCTTTTGCCAATAACAAGACATATACTTTCTACCGCCTGACATTTCCGACGACTCAGACGCCCGACCAATACATCGAGATAGCGGAGATCGGTATCCCCGGCGTGGATCTCAGTGCGGGGGTTGGCGCGGGATACCGCCGCGAACTTGACATCGGCCGCGCTCTGCACACGCTTACCTACCGTTCCGGCGCGGTAACATATCGCCGGGAAACATTCGTGAGTTATCCCGATCAGGCGCTGGTCGTGCGCTTCACGGCCGACCGGCCCGGCAGCCACAGCGGCGTTGTCCGTCTTCAGGGCGCCCACGATGAAACCACGGTCATTGACGGCCGGCACTTGGTTCTCGGCGGAAAGTTGAAGAACGGGCTGGAATACGAGGCGCGACTGGGGCTGCTGAGCGAGGGCGGTTCCTGCACGACGACCGGCAGGATCATGCGGTTCCAGAAGTGCAACGCGGTCACACTGCTGATGGCGGCTGGCACGAGCTACTTGATGGATCCCGAGAAGGGCTTTCGCGGCCCGCATCCCCGCGAGCGCCTCCTCCGCCAGTTGAACGCCGCTTCCGCGAAGCCCTTTGAGAGACTGAAGGCCGATCACATCGCCGACTTTCGCGCGCTGTTCGACCGCGTGGACTTGTCGCTCAGTTGCGCTGACCCGGCTCGGCGCGATATGCCGATGGATAAACGGTGTAACGAATACAGAGGGGATATATACAACATCGCGGTAAATCTTAAGAAGGACATGGTCGACTTCGAGCTGGAGGCGCTGATGTTCCAGTATGGCCGCTACCTGCTCATCTCCTGCTCGCGGCCCGGAGCAGCCGGGGCGAAGCCCGGCTCTGTCGGGGCGGAGGCCGCCGGGCTCCCGGCCAACCTCCAGGGTCTATGGTGCGACAGCATCGATCCGGTTTGGTCCTCGGACTACCACGTGAACATCAACGTGCAGATGAACTATTGGCTGGCCGAACAGGCCAATCTCGCCGAATGCCACCTGCCGTTCCTGAACCTCGTCCAGAGCCAGCTTCCGTTGTGGCGCAAGGCCACGGCGGCCGCGCCAGTTTTCCAAATCGGGGCGGGGCCTGTGCGCGGCTGGGCTCTGCACGTATCCCACAACATATACGGGGGCAGCGACGGCCCGTTCGGCGACTGGGACAAGACCGCCAACGCCTGGTACTGCCAGCACTTCTGGTTGCACTACGAATTCGGCCGCGACCGGGAATACCTCAAGACGGTCGCCTATCCAATTATCAAGGAGATCTGCGAATTCTGGGAAGATCACCTGAAGGTCCTGCCCGACGGCCGGACCGTCGTGCCAAATGGGTGGTCGCCGGAGCATGGCCCCGTCGAAGACGGAGTTACCTACAGCCAGGAGATCGTGTGGGACCTGTTATCCAATTACATTGAGGCGGCGGACGCGCTGGGCGTGGACAAGCCGTACCGCGACCGGATCGCCTCCCTGCGCGACAAGCTCCTGCTGCCGAAGATAGGGCGCTGGGGCCAGCTCCAGGAATGGATGGATGACCGCGACGACCCGAAGGACGACCACCGGCACACCTCCCACCTCTTCGGCGTCCACCCGGGCCGCCGGATCACTCGTGCCGGAATGCCGGACCTTGCCAAAGCCGCAGGGGTTTCGCTGGCGGCGCGCGGAGATACGTCCGATAGCGCCCGGAGCTGGACGTGGCCGTGGCGCTGCGCGATATGGGCGCGGCTGGGCGAACCCGAGAACGCGCACCGCATGGTACGCGGGTTGCTTTGCAACAATCTGTTGCCCAACATGTTTACCACCCATCCGCCGTTCCAGATAGACGGCAATCTCGGCATTACGGCCGGCATGTGCGAGATGCTGCTGCAAAGTCACGAGAGAGCTTCAGACGGCGGCGCCCAACCTGTGAAATCTACAGCCGGCGATCGCAACCCGACGTCCCAGACCACCGTTCTTCTTCACCTATTGCCGGCGCTTCCGAAAGCGTGGGCGGCCGGCTCGTACCGCGGCCTGTGCGCTCGCGGCGGATTTGAAGTCAGTGCCCGGTGGGAGAACGGCAAGCCGGTGGAGGCCGAGATCTTGTCCCGCTGCGGCCAGCCCGTTGCGCTGCGGGCGCCGTCCGCCGTGTCCGCGATCAAGACACAGAGCGGCAAGAACGTGAACATCGCTCGTGACGGGGAGGTTGTGAGGTTCTCAACGAAAACCGGGGAATACTACCATTTAGCGTTCCATCCGTGAACGAACAGACTGAGTGCCGGATGTGCCTCGACCTGGTGAAATGCCGCCATTTGTCGGCGGTTTCGTTTCCGCCCGCACGCGAGTGCGGGCATGTGGGATGGAATCCGTGAACTGCAATGAGAACTAAGCTGTTGCCGACTGTGCGACGTGCGGCGTTTGCCGCGGTGTGCGCTTCCTTTCTGCTCGCTGCACCGGCCCGGGCCGGCGAGGCTCCGCAGCAGTTCGACGTGATCCTCTCGCTGGTCAAGGCGGACAGGATCGAGGAGGCGGTGGACGCCGGCGCGACCACGCCCGAGATGCTTCCTCCCGGCGAGCAGGCCGCGGCCGCCATCACGTGGCCCAAGAACGTGAAGCTCGACGACCAGCCCGCCTTCGAGATCTACTACAAGGGCAGCCTCGTCGGCCGCAAGGGGACGGTCAAGCGCGCCCTCGCACCGGGCAAGCACACGATCTGGCCCGGCGACCACGCCTTCGAGGTCGGGCCCGACGGCAAGATCACGACCGCCGATCCGGAAGTCGTTGTCGATGGCAACACGGTGAAGATCAAGTGCTATCCCGTCACACTCGCCGCCTACCGCGTCAACTCGCCGGAGTCGACGATGAACGTCGATATGCGGCTGATCGGCACCGGCGTGCTGAGCATCGGCGTGGAGGTCCCCGCCCCGCCGCCGCAGAATCCGCCGGCCTCCCCGCCGCCCGCCGAAGCCAAGCCCGAAGCGAAGCCGGCCCCGCCCGTCTTCGTCGATCTCGTGCCGTTCTACCATTCGTTCAAGCCGCTGGTGATCTGGCTGCCCGCGACCGGCGGCGGCAAGCCCTACAACGTGCGCCCGGGCAAGTTCGAGCTGGTCGTGAAGCCGGGCGGTCTCGAGGTGCCCGGCGCCGATGCCCGCGCACTCGGCGACATGATGATCCGGGGCCACAAGCTCTACGTGCCATTCCGCGGCTACCCCGTGGTGGGCCGCACGATCCGTTCGCGCGCCTGCCAGGCGGTCATCCCCTCGGGCGGAACCTTCGGCGTCGGCGGAGGGGTGAACGCCGCCGAGATCGAGACGATCCAGCGTGGCGTCCTCAGCTACGAGGAGGAGGTGGTCCTCACCTACTCCGGCGAGCCGCACCGCTTCATGGCGGGCAACGAGGTCAAGCCGGGCGAGCGGTTCATCGAGGTCGAGGGATCGCTCGCGCAGTGGCCGGAGAAGGCCTTCTGCTACGACAACTCGCACCCGGCCAACGCGGAGCCGCGGATCCTGGTGGTCGAGCGCGGGGCAAGCCCCCTCGAGATCGGCAGGCCCGGCCGGATCCGCGTGCAGTGGCTCGACTCGTCGGCCGGCCAGACGGTCGCGGCCCCGGAGGTCGTGTGCTTCTTCTGCCCCTTCCGGCTCGACGCCCGCCCGCCGAAGGACTGGCTGCGCGTGGCGGCCTCGCCCGCTGAAGACCACGTTTTCACCGTGACGCCCCCGGCCGACATGAAGCCCGGCGTCTATACCTTCAGGGTGGCGGTGTGCGAGAAGGACAAGCCGGACCAGGCCACGCCGTGGTCGGTCGAGGCCCTCGTGGGCGTGGTCGATCCCGCCGCGGGCGGCGCCCTGGCGATCTTCACGCAGAAGGCCCGCGACGCCTTCGTCTGCGGCGAGACGTTCTACCTCGGCCTCGGCGTGAAGACGGTGAAGCCGATCCCCGCCCGCACCGCGGTGGAACTCGACGTGGCCGACCCGTTCGGCCAGACATGGCCGCTCGCGCGTGACGCGACGCCCCGCGAGATCGCTTCCGCCGATGCCCTGCACTTCTGGCTGAAGGGCGAGATGACCTCCCGCCTCGCGCCCGGCAGATACACCGTGACCGCCCGGCTGGGGCCGCTCACCCCCGCCGAGTTCACCTTCGACCTCGTCTGCCCCGACAAGCCCACGAGCTTCGCCACGCTCCTCCACGGCAAGTACTCGAGCATGGAGGGATGGTCGGGCAGGCTCGAATCGACGCGCGACGGCACTTGGACGGCCGAGATCCTCGCGGCCGACCTCGAGGACCTCGGGATCAACCGCGTGGTCTGGAGCGTCATGAACTCGCCCATCGGCCGCTACTACCGGCAGGAGCCCGAGCGCCGGCTGGAGGACTTCTACCGCAACTGCCCCACGCTGCCCCACTGGCAGAGCATGTACTACCCCACGGCGCGCGAGCGCCTGCTCAACAGCTTCTTGCGGCACGGGATCGACTTCGCGCTCGACATCTTCCCCTACGAGGACGACGGCCAGCCGTCCTACCTCCCGCACATCATCGGCTCGCAGCGCTACACGGCCCTGCAGATGCAGGCGATGCGGCACAGCCCCGCCAACCTCGGGCTGTGCGCCTTCAACGAGCGCTACGCCCAGCCCGGCTCGAACTGGCCGCCCGGGATGCTCGAGATCCACATGCGGGCCCTCCAGCAGAACTTCGTGAGCACCTTCGGCTACACGATGGGCGACGCCGGCCGCGCCAAGGAGCGCTTCCTCAGCCGGCCCGCCGCCCAACGCGACCCCGAGGACGTCGAGAAGTACCGCCCCGCCGGCGAATGGGGCGACTACCAGTACGACGAGTTCGTCCGCCGCACCGTCGAGGCGGGCAACAAGGTGGCCCAGGGCTTCCGCAACACCACGATCTTCCGCTCGTTCGCCGGCATCAACGGCTACGTCACCGGCTGCGGCTACCCGCCGACGATGTACAAGCCGCTCGACTGGGCCACGACGGTGCTCTACAAGGACGGCTACGGCTTCGGCCCCGCCGTGCTGTTCGGCGCGCAGATCACCGACGTCCTCAACTGCCGCGACGGCCTCGAGGTCGTGCCTTCCCTCGCACTGTGGGGTTCCGGCACTTTCCCGCAGCCCTACACCAAGCAGCTCTTCAACGCCCTCAGCCAGCGAGTCGACGGGATGGGCGCCTTCGCCTACCACTACGACTTCCAGAACGGCGGCACGCGCTCCGACCGCGACCTGCTGCGCAATATCTTCCGCGACATGCTCACCCCCTACGGCGACTGGCTGAAGAGCCTCGGCCGCGGCTACCGCCAGGTGGCCGTCTACTACAGCCGCAGCGCGCAGATGCTCTCCAGCGCCAAGCACATCACCCCCGACAAGCAGGCCGAGGGCATCTGGATCGCCTGCATCAGGGCCGGCTTCCCCGCCGACTACCTCCGCGACGAGCAGATCCTCGCCGGCGAAGGCGAACGCTACAAGGTCGTCTTCGTCCCCGGCTTCACCCAGGAAAAAGAGATGCCCCCGAACATCCGCGAGGCCCTCCAGTCCCTCGCCCGCAAGGGCTGCGTCATCATCGCCGAAGACTCCAGCAAGATCGACATCGACGGCGTCGTCCGCCTCAACCACGGCTTCGACCGCTATTCGCTCTACAGTCACTCCGTCTTCTGGTTCCCGAACCACTGGGACGCCGACTGGATCCTCACCGAGAAGCTGACGCGGGATCTGACCGAGCTGCTGCGGGCCGAGCTGCCGAAGCACGTGCCGCCGGCGGCAGTCTCCACGCTCAACGTCAGCCCCGACTGGCTCCAGCGCGGGGAGACGTCGGTGATGGTGGTGCCCGACTTCGAGTACCCGCAGTTCACCTACGAGCACATCGAGCAGTTCCACAAGCCGTTCGTCACGCAGATCAGCTTCCCGCGGCGGGGGCCGGTGTGCTACGACGTGCTGGAGAACAGGGAAGTGCCGGTGAAGATCGACGGCGAGACGGCGTCGATCATGGCCGACGTCCGGCACTACGGCGGCAAGCTCTACGCGTTCCTGCCGGCGAAGACCGGCGGCGTGTCGCTGCGGGCCACGAAGACCGTCGCGGCCGGCGAGCCGATCGGCCTCGAGATCGAGGTGCTCGACGACAAGGGCCGCGCCATCCAGGGCTCCTTCCCGCTCAGGATCGAGATCCTCGCCCCGGACGGCAAGGCGGTGCGCACGATCTACCGCGCGGCCGCGCCGAAGTTCAGCGGCGAGTACGTGCCCGGCCTGAACGCGCCGGCAGGGTCGTGGAAGGCCCGCGCCTGCGAGCTGATCAGCGGGAAGACGGCTGAGGCCGTGGTGACGGTGGGCGCCCCCGCACCGCCCCCGGCGCTCAAGGCCGACGATGCTGCGGTCTGGGCGACGGACGTGCCCGCCGTCCGGGCGCTCCTCGCGACGCAGAAGCAGATCGCGATCCCCCTCGAGGCCGCCACGCAGCAGTGGGCGCGCCCCGAGGCCGAGCGGCTCGCGCAGGGGCTCCGGGCCAAGGGCCTGAAGGCGAGCGTCGTCGACGCCGACGCCCTCGTGCGCCCGGTCGGCAACGACATCCTCGACGCCTACCATTCGTGGCGGGCCGAAGCCTACCCGCCGCCGCTCAAGGTTGAGCTGCCCGATCCCGAGACGCAGAAGCCCGAGTCGGTGCCGGTGATCGCGATCGGCAAGCGCTGGGAGAGCCGGCTCATCGAGAGCCTGCTCGACTACAGCGTCCTCGCCGACGTGCCGTCGGAGCTGCACCCGGGCCCGGGCCGGGCGCTGGTGCAGTACGTCTGGAACGCCTTCTCCGTCGAGGACGACCTCGTCTGCGTGTCGGTGTCCGATGCCGAGGGGCTGCGCAAGGCGGTCGACTGGCTCCTCAGCATCCCCCAGGGCGAGACAGGCCGCACCTACAAGCCGAAGATCGAGCCGCCGCCCGCGCCCAAAGGCGAGCTGGCAGCCGGGGCGCCGGCCGAGGACCACAAGCAGTCGTTCCGCGCGCTCTATGGCCGCGAGGACGAAATCCAGAACATGGCGATCGATCCCGCCACCGGCCGCATCGCCATCGGCACCAGGGGCTGGGGCCACAACGTGTTCTGCCTCGACGCCTCCGGCAAGAAGCTCTGGAGCCGCTACCTGCCCGAGCACAACGTGCACCGCGTCAGCTTCTCGCCCGACGGCAAGAAGGTGATCGCGGGCGTGGGGATGCCGGCCACTATCTACGTGCTCAACGAGACCGGCGAGATCCTCTTCCGGTTCGACGCCAGCGAATACCCCCAGCACCGCTTCCGCAACACCGACGAGCAGAACGGCTTCCCCTACATCATCAACCCCGTGAGCGGCGACATCTACGCCTGGGGCAAGACCGGCGTGATGTGCGTGGGGCTCGACGGCACGAAGCGGTGGTTCCTCGATCGCTGGGAAGCGATGCAGAAGCTCGAGACCGAGGTGGTGCAGGAAGGCTCCCTCGGGATCGAATTCGCCCGCGACATCAAGGACGCCGCGGTCAGCCCCGACGGCAAGTACTTCGCAACGGCCGAGGAAGTGAAAGGCGCCACCACCGAGGTCGAGCGCGGCGGCGGCCCCGTCAAGCTCCCGATCTCGAGCGCCGAGGTCGTGATCTTCGACGCGCAGACACTCAAGGAGGTCAAGCGGCACGTCGACACGCGCCTCTGCATCTTCTCGGAAGTCGTGTCGCGGCTCAACTGGCTTCCAGACAGCTCGACGCTGATCTTCACGCGTGACCGCGACATCTGGCGGATCACCCTCAGCGGCGAAGTCGTCGCTGAACCCTCGGCGGCTGTCATCCGCCCCCCGCTGCTGCTGGCCGTGCGCGACCGCGCCGTGCGCTGCGAAGACCGCGACGGCTCGCCGGTCTGGATACGCCGCGGCCTGCCGCTGACCGAGTGGGTGCCCGCGCCCGACTACAAGCGCTTTTACGGCCTCGACACGAGCGGCACGCTGCACTGCCTCGACGCGGCGAACGGCGCAGACCTCTGGGCCGTCGACACCGGCCGCAAGGGCCTGTTGCGCCTCATGCCCGACGGCGATGTGCTCGCCGGCGGCCTCAACGGCTCCGTCACGCGCTTCTCACCGGCCGGCGAACAACGCTGGTCCGTGCTCCTGCGTACCATGCACGAGGTCCCGGGCGACTACGATGCCTTCGTCGCAGAGGCCCGGCACGGCATCGACGACATCAGCACCAGGCTCTACCCGTCGATGCTCGATGCCGAGGGCGACCTCGATTCCGTCGTGCGCTTCGGGCTCGACGTGGTGAAGAACGGCTCGTTCGAGGAGGATTCCGCATGGGAGCTGACGAAGGAAGGCGCCGGCTTCGCCGAAGGCCGGACGGGCAAGCGGGGCCTGCAGACCAGCGGCGGAACAGCCACGCAGGCCGTGGCGGCGCCCGTGATCCCCAACGCCACCTACCTGCTGGAGTTCTACTACCGGCCCAAGGCCTGGGACGACGCACTGACCGCCGGCGTGAACGTCGGCGGGCCGCGGGAGGTGCTCACCGGGATGCAGTTCACCGGCGAGCCCGGCAAGTGGCACTTCGGCCGCCTCGCCGCGAAGGCCTTCAGCGACACGACATCCCTCACCGTCGGCTTCGAGGCCGCGAAAGGGACGGTCGACGTCGACGACGCCCGGTTGCGGTCGGTGCGGTTCCCCTCGCGCAACTTCCTCTTCAACTCCGCGGCCCACGCAATCAAGCCGCGGTTCGTTGACGACCTCTCCACCACGCAGCGCGGCGTGCCCCGCAGCCTCGAGACCGAGATGCTGAGGCGCGACCACGTCACCTGGTACGTCCCCGGCGGCGGCGTCGGCAGCCGCGGGGAGGGACTCGAATCGATGGCTCTGCTCCAGAACGGCCAGCTCGACGACGTCGGCAAGATGTGGCACACCCAGCCCGACCCGATCGCCTTCAACATCGGGATGATGCAGGCTCGTTACGTCTCGCACGTGGTGATCTACTTCTCGCACCAGTACCCCGGCGAGCAGTGGCCCCGGTTCCAGATCAAGGTCAACGACGTCAAGACGAAAAACTACGTCAACGTCGCCTCGGTCCGCGGCAACCGCCGCCATTTCTGCGTCGTCACGTTCCAGCCGATCCTAACCGACCTGATCTACATCATCCCGGTGGGCGGCGTCACGCAGTGGGACGCGACGATCACCGAGGTGGAGATCTACGGCCCGCTGGGCGGCCCGGAGACGGTGAAGGGCTGGCCGAAGGACCCCGAGGCGATGCCGATGTTCATGGCCACGCCCTCCCACGTGCGCCAGCCCGCGAAGGTGGACCTCGTCGGGGGCACCGTCGAGGTGAAGGCCGTGGGCCTCGGACCCTATTCGCAGTTACAGTCGATGGACAACACCGGCGCGGGCGTGGCCGCTGCCGACGGCAGGCTCTACCACTGCACCGCGGGCGGCCAGTTGATTGCGATCGGGCAGGACGACAAGGGAAACTTGCGGCAGCTTGCGCGCGGCGACACCGGGAGCGTCGCCCTCACCGGCACGCCCGCCCTCTATAGCGCCCGGGCGCTGGTGCCCTCGGCCGACGGCGCCCTCTACTGCCTCGCCGCCGTGGATTGCGCCGTGCAGTGGAAGTACCAGGGGCGGGGCCGGATGCTCTCGGCACCCCTAGCCGACGGCGACGACGTCTACGTCGGCTCCGACGACGGCAACGTCTACAAGCTCGACGTCGAGTCCGGGATGCTGCTCTGGCAGACGCAAACAGGAAGCCGCGTGCGCACGTCGCCCGCACTCGCCGACGGCCGCATCTTCGTGGCGAGCTGGGACGGCAGCCTCCACTGCCTCGGCAAGGACGACGGCAGGGAGCTGTGGAAGGCCCCCATCGCCCCCTACACGATCTCGAGCCCCGCGGCGGCCGCCGGAAGAGTCTACATCGGCGACGAAGACGGCTTCGGGCACTGCTTCGACGCCGCCTCGGGCAAGCCCGCGTGGAAGGTGAAGGTCGGCGACCGGATCTCCGCCACGCCGGCGGTGACCGACCGCGGCGTGATATTCGCCGCCGAAGACGGGACGGTGCTGTGCACCGCGCCCGGCGACGGTGCGATCGCATGGAAGTACCAGGCACCCGGCGCCGTGAAGATCGCGCCGCTGCCGACGACCAGCGGGCTCGTCGTTGCATCCGCGGCGGCCATCGACGTCCTCGACCCGGCGAACGGCGCCAAGGTCAAGTCGTTCGACGTCCCGGGCTGCTTCGACATCGTCCCGTGGAACGGATTCCTTTACGCGTGCTCCGAGTGGAAGCTCTCGATCATCGGCCCCAAGGCCCCGGAGAAGAAATGACGTCGTCGGCTTCGTTTCACCAACAATCCATCCCCTGGCGTGGTCGCATCATGAGCAATCGCATTCGAATCGCTGCTGCCGTGGCCGCCCTGGCGGTCGCATCCTTCCGGTGCGCCGCAGGCGGCGAGTACCTGCTCGACAACTTCACCGAGGCCCTGGGCCTGCGTGCCGACGACAAAGCCGTCACCCGCACCGACCGGGAGAACGTGAAGTTCGGACTGGCCTGCATGGCCCTGGACTACAACCTCGCCGCGGCGGACAGCGTCGACGTCGGCTTCAACCTGCGCGGGCGCGAGCAGGGCACCGTGAGCGTCTGGGTGAAGGGCGATGCCTCGGGCAACGCCGCGCGGCTGCAGTGGCGCCTCTACAAGCTCAACGACCGAGGCGAGCTGCAGGACATCGGGCACGACTTCGTGTGCGAGGTGAAGCTGGACTTCCCCCATTGGCGCAAGTTCTCCGCCGCCCCCGCCCCCGAAGCCCCGGCGGACGGGCTGGTCCGCTTCATCCTCGTGCAGGTCGTGAAGGCCCCGCAGGCGGCCAAGACGTCCGGGACGATCTGCCTCGACGAGATGACCGTCGACTCGCGGCTGTCGAAGCTCGCGGGCGAAGCCCGCATGGCGGCCCCGAAGCGGCTGCCCGACTCGCGGGCAAAGGTGACGGTCGCGCTGGACGTCCGCAACTACAGTATGGAGGAACGGGCCGCCTGCAACCTGCAGGCGCGGCTGCTCGACAGCAAGGGCAACCGCATCGCCGAGATGACAAAACAGTGGACCGTCCCGGCCGGCGCCAGCCAGGAAGCCGCCTTCCCCTTCGACGCCAAGCTCGACGACTACGTGCCGCCGCTCGAGCTGGAGTGCGACTTCGTGGCCGCCTCGATCAACGCCACGATCACGCTCAACCGGCGGATCCCGATGCCGACGGCCCGCGGCGTGCTCGAGGACTTCTCGCGCGTGACCGACCTCTGGCGCGGGGCCGCGACCGTGCTCGAAAGATACACAGATGGCGTGCACCCGGTGCAGTCGGTGCAGCCGATGCTGTCTCCCGACAGCGATACAGTCGTCACGCGCGTCCTCAGCGATCAGCCCTTCGGCCGCTTCGCACTCGAGTGGAAATACGCGATGTCGTCTGACCGCGACGACATCTTCTACGCCCAGTTCATGCCCGGCTCGCCGATCTCGATGTCCGTGTGGGTCAAAGGCGACGGCTCGGGCAACCGCCTCTTTGCCGGCACGCGCGACTGGGGCCGCCGCGTCCGCGGCGGCAACAGCCAGTCGGAGTATTTCCTGCACGATCTCGGCCTGCTCACCTTCACCGACTGGAAGCAGATCACGTTCGATCTCCCGGGCACGGGTGTGGGGCTGCACGGCCCGACCGGCGGTACGTGGGGGACCGCAGACTATCCCCTCGAGCTGGTCGGCTTCTCCATCCGCAAGAGCGGCGACAAGGCCCCCGCGGCTGGCACGATCCGC
>Ga0172366_10001531_pt1 | contig 17950 bp, 17 predicted proteins | sample LakKivSesite69cm_FD_114533 | JGI IMG/M metagenome (GOLD analysis project Ga0172366, IMG submission 114533) | Sediment microbial communities from Lake Kivu, Rwanda - Sediment site 69cm | ecosystem: Environmental > Aquatic > Freshwater > Lake > Sediment | place: Rwanda: Western Province, Lake... | reverse complement strand
TGCTCTTCCTGCTCAATAAAAATCCAAACGTTACGCTGGTCACTCATCTGCTTGCCCTCTATCCTACGATGTATTCCTGGACCAGCTCGGTAATCAATGCCTGTATTCCCTCCGGCGTGGGCTGGATATCCTTGCTGTCGGTGGTTTCAAGTACCACATAGTTGACTTTATAGACCTGGGTTGGCGAGCCCGCCAGCCCCAAGTTAGTTTCAATAATGTCTAAGTCTGCTGCACCCCACACCTCGATATTCAACTTCCTTTGCTCCAGGTATTTCGCCAATGCTTGTTCATCTCGAAATTCAACCCATTGATTGAGCAGCCTGGGATATTCATGGGGGATAGCTGCCATCTTGAATTCGATTCTCTTCCTTGCAGATGGCGGTCGAGGCTTGTTGGCCGTGGATACCACAGTGAGCAGGCAGGGCAGCTGGCAGCGTACAAGCTCAGTGCCCAGATCGAAGGCACGGCGAACGACAATTTCACCCTCTAGTAAATCGATGATTGCTTCAGCATAGGTAATCTGCGGGATGCCCAGCTTTTCCGCCACCTGCGGTCCCACCTGGGCGGTATCCCCATCGATCGCCTGCTGGCCACAAAACACGAAATCATATTCTCCCAGCTTGTCGATAGCACACTTGAGGACATAGGAGGTTGCCTGGGTGTCAGCGCCGGCAAATTTACGGTCAGAGAGCAGCACAACCCGGTCTGCGCCCCGGAACAGGGCTTGGCGCAACACCTCCGCTGCCTGAAAAGGGCCCATGGACAACACGGTCACACTACCGCCATACTGGTCTTTGATAGAGAGGGCCATCTCAAGAGCATTCAAATCTTCAGGGTTGAAGATGGCCGGCAGGGCACTGCGATTCATCGTCCCGTCTGCGGTCATCACATTGCCGCTCACATTGCGCGTATCGGGCACCTGCTTAACCAGCACCACCGATTGATAGGATCGAGTAAAAGACATGTACAGCTCCTTTAATGCGAAGTTACGTAATAAAAGGGAGTTACCTGTTCTCGTACCTGGCCAGGAAACGCCACGGAATGCTTTTCCACGGCTCTGGTACATTATTTAAACCCACACGCGGGCCAATCGTCACGTCTGAATCGGGGATTTCATCACCATATTCGACGAACAGCTCGGCCTGGGGGGCGCACAGGTCAGCTTCATTTTGAGCTTTGTTGATTGCCAGGGCGATACAGATTTTACCCGGGCCATCCGTCCACTGCTTTGGCGGCCGCCCAGCCCTACGGGCAGCAATACGCTCGAGCCCTTCAGTGGGCAAGATTGCCCGGATGAGGATGGCAGCCGGGAAACCCTCCCGCTCGGCCACGAAATTAAGCATCCAATAATTGCCGTAGGTAAAGTAAACATAGGCGTGCCCGGGAGGGCCGTAAAGCACGCGCGTGCGCGGGGTATAACCCACGTGCGCATGGCAACCGAGGTCATCTTCGCCACGATATGCCTCAGTCTCAACGATGATCCCGGCAGTGCGCGCGCCTTGCTCAAGGCGCACCAACCGGGCCCCCAACAGCTCGCGAGTCACCTGCAAGGTGTTGCGGTTGAAAAAATCTCGTTCCAGGCGCTTTGCCGGGGTCATCCGCCAATTTAACCACAAAGAGCCAAAGCTGAAAAGCTTAATCTAATTAACCTGGATACTGAAGATTATCGTGAATTCTATATATTTATTATGTGCAATTAGACCATAATTATCTCCTTGACAGTGACTAGCTAAAGGAGTATCCTGCCTGTATAGAGAATAGTTGTTAGATGATCCAGGGGGCTACAAATTTATGAAGGAAACGGTGAGCCGAATATGAAAGCAAGCAGCAACACTAGCTTGAATGAAAAATCAGTATCTCAACAGATTGATGAAATCATCAAAAAGTCAGACGACTGGCGCGGGGCAAAGCTGGTACATTTACGTGCTTTGATCAGAGAAGCCGACCCAGGCGTAGTTGAAATGATCAAGTGGAAAAAACCATCCGAACCATTGGGAGTCCCTGTTTGGTATCATGATGGAAACATCTGCATTGGGAATATTCTCAAAAATGCCGTAAGGCTGACCTTCCCCAAAGGCGCCCAAATGAAGGACCCGAATGTGCTCTTTAATATACGCCTGGATAGTAAAACAGTGCGTGCTATCGACTTCCACGAAGAAGATATGGTAGATGAGGCCGCACTAAAGGCGCTCATTCGCGATGCTGTCGATCTGAATACTACAAAAGGGCGTAGAGGATGAATTAAATTAATGATTTTGATAATCAAAAGTGGTTTGACTTTTTAGACCCGTATAATAATCTACTCCACCTGGAACAGGCTTAAGCCCAACGATCGTTGGGTCTATTTTTAACACTTTATACCTACTGCTCGATTATCCCTCCGGGTTCACCTGGTAATTGGGCGCTTCCTTGGTGATGATCACATCGTGGGGGTGGCTCTCAACCAGCCCGGCATTAGTGATGCGCACCAGCTTTACTTTGGTATGCAACTCTTCCAGGTTAGCTGCACCGGCATAGCCCATCCCGGAGCGTAAGCCTCCCACAAGCTGGTAGATGTAATCATGCATGCTGCCCTTGTAGGGAACACGCCCCTCGATACCTTCAGGCACCAATTTGCCACTGCCGCCCATGGCGCTGCTATAACGGTCCTTGCCGAAACCCTGCATAGCCGCAAGGCTACCCATGCCGCGGTATTCCTTGAAGCGCCGACCCTCGAATAACACCACTTCTCCCGGACTTTCATCCAGCCCTGCCAGCAGACTGCCCAGCATAACCGAATCGGCACCTGCCACGATGGCTTTTACGATATCCCCACTGTACTTGATGCCACCATCGGCAATGGTGGGGATGCCATGTTTGCGAGCCAATCGCGTGCATTCATAAATCGCCGATACTTGTGGCATGCCTGCCCCAGAGATCACCCGCGTGGTGCAGATGGACCCGGCGCCTACGCCAATCTTGATGCCATTCGCACCAGCCCTCACCAGCTCTTCCACCCCTTCAGCAGTGACCACATTCCCAGCAATCACTGGCAGTTCTGGCCAGTGGTGGTGGATGCGCTTCACTGCTCTCACTACTCCCACCGAATGCCCGTGAGCGGTATCCACAACCACCACATCCACCTGCTCGTGCACCAGCTGTTCAAGGCGTTCTTCCAGATCTGCGCCCACACCCACTGCCGCCCCAACCAGAAGGCGCCCTTGTGCATCCTTAGCCGCGTTGGGGAAATCGCGCGCCTTCTGGATATCTTTCACCGTGATCAGCCCTTTAACCACGCCCGTTTCATCCACCAGCGGCAGCTTCTCAATCTTGTGTTTTTGCAGCAGTTGTTTGGCATCTTCCAGGCTGATTCCCACCCTGGCAGTCACCAGCGGCTGGGGTGTCATGAACTGCTTCACCGGCAAGTTATAGTCTGCTTCTTCGATGAAGCGAATATCACGGTTGGTGAGGATACCCATCAACCTGCCAATATCATCCACAATGGGCACTCCGCTGATGTGATAAGTGGACATGAGCTCTTCCGCATCTCGCAGCATGGCATCGGGATGCAACGTCACCGGCTCAACGATCATTCCCGACTGACTGCGCTTGACTTTATCCACTTCGGAGGCCTGGGTGTGAGGTGGCAGGTTACGGTGGATGATACCGATGCCGCCCTCACGTGCCAAGGCGATCGCCAGCCTTGCCTCGGTCACGGTATCCATGGCTGCAGAGACCAATGGAATATTCAGGCGGATGCCTGGGGTAAGTAAGCTGCTAACAGCCGTCTGGTCGGGCAATACTTCCGCATAACCCGGCACGATCAACACATCATCAAAGGTTAGCGCCTCAAATTTAGTGAACAGCTCTTCGTTCATGCGGGGAACTCCTGACAAGGAAATTTCTATAACTGCGAGCACGAATCTTAGAGTGATTTTATCATTTCTTGATGACTAGACAACCTTGTCAGACAAGCAGGGAAAAAAATCATCCTTCCTGGGGTTTGTTCGTGTTTTACCACCGCTATGGTATAATGGCTGCTCGCGGGCGGATAGCTCAGTTGGTTAGAGCATCGCGTTGACATCGCGAAGGCCGTAGGTTCGAGTCCTATTCCGCCCACAGGTTTTCCCCCTTTTGGGGGTGTTTTTTTTAACCAGGTCCATCCAGAATATTGGAGGCTTTGGTGAAAGCAGCAGAAAAAGAACCTATAGTGATAGCCGGTAATCTTTTCAAGGCAAAGATGAGGGCTACAACCGGAATGACGAATAAATATAACGGTCCAGCTCCCAGCAGACCATCTAATCTCAGGCTGAATATTGCCGCTGCATATCCCACCACCAATAACCCAATTGCCCGAATGGAATATTCGTACTTGCGAGACATGGTAAGCAATGTCAATACAAGCTCAACGATTCTGAATACACTTGGCAGGGATAGATATCAATATTTCTTGTCTTTCAAAGCCATACTATAATACTTGTAAAATGCTGCTCAGACATCACTCGAAATTTTCCTGAAGGTAACTATGCTCATCCATTCTGCCTCACAATTACTCACCGTCGCAGGTACACCCCAATATGGACAGAACCTTGGTAATTTAGGATTGATCACCAACGGCGCTGTATTCGTTAAGGAGGGTAATATCATCGAAGTTGGGCCATCATCAGCGCTGCTCACTGCCCATCCTGGCGAACACCTCCTGGATGCCGGTGGTCGCGTGGTCATGCCTGGCTTTGTCGATCCGCACACTCACCTGCTTTGGGCTGGTGACAGGGCCGCCGAGTTCGAGATGCGCCTAGAGGGCAGGACATACCTCGAGATTCTGGCTGCCGGAGGGGGCATTCTCTCCACCGTACATGCCACCCGCCATGCCTCCCTCGATAAGTTATTAGATGAAACCCGGCCGCGCTTGCATGATATGCTCGTCCATGGCACCACCACCGCAGAAGGCAAATCTGGTTACGGGCTGCAAATAGAAACTGAGCTGCGCATGTTGCAGGCCTTGGTGCTACTGGACGCCGAAGGTCCACTCGAGATTGCTCCCACTTTCCTAGGCGCGCATGCCATCCCGCCGGAATTCAAAGATGACCCAGATGGTTATACATCCCACCTGTGCTCCGAGATGCTTCCAAAAGTCCACGATTGGTGGACCAGCCATCTTCCTACCCGCCCGTTGCCTTTCGTGGATGTTTTCTGCGAAACCGGTGCTTTCAGCCTGAAACAATCGCGCCGTATCCTGGAAAAAGCCAAGTCGCTGGGGTTTCCTCTTAAAATCCATGCTGACGAATTCGATAACCTGGGAGGTGCAAGCCTGGCCACCGGGCTGGGCGCCATATCAGCCGATCACCTGGTTAAAACATCACAGACGGATATCGCGGCCCTAGCGCATTCCAATACGGTGGCGGTGGCATTACCCTGCACGCCATTTGGTCTGGCTGAAAGAGAATACACACCTGCCCGAGCCATTCTGGAGGCAGGTGGATTGCTGGCGCTGGCTACCGATCTCAATCCGGGTACTGCCTGGGGTGGGAATATGCAGTTCACTATTGCCCTCGCCTGCCGCTACCTGCGCCTGACCCCTGCCCAGGCCATTGTTGCCTCCACCCTGAACGCAGCTGCTGCCATCCAACGCGCCGATCGAATAGGATCACTTGAGCCGGGTAAGCAAGCTGACATCCTCATCCTGAACATTTCGGATTACCGCCACCTTGGTTACCGTTTTGCCACAAACCTGGTACAAACGGTGATCAAACGTGGCACAGTCGTCTTCAACGCAATATAAAGCAGGTTTTATGCAGCTCTCATAGTATTTTTTCCCGAATCTAAAGACCTGAGCGTGACGCTTAATAAACCTGCAGTACAATGTGACCCACCATGCAATACAGAAGGAATAAATTATGCCCACCACCCCTATCAAGCTTAGCCCGTCTGATTTGACCTTTTTATGGGACGAATGCTCGCGCTGTTTTTATCTAAAGTACATGCACAACATCAATCGGCCGGCCGCACCTTTCCCCTCCGTCTTCGGCGCCATCGACCGCCTGATGAAAGCCCATTTCGCCGGGCGCCTTGCCTCTGAAATCGATCCTTCCCTGCCTCATGGTCAAATCAGCGTGTCGGAGAAGTGGATTGAATCTGTGCCGCTTAAATTGCCTGGCCATCAACTAAGCTGCTTCGTAAAGGGCCGGCTAGACGCAATGATCTCCTTTGAGGATGGCACATACGGTGTGGTAGACTTTAAAACCTCCGAACCCAAACCTTCCCAGGTACCATTTTACAGCCGGCAACTGCATGCCTACGCCTATGCCCTCGAGCATCCTGCCCCAGGGAAGCTCGACCCCAAGCCCATTTCCCGCTTGGGCTTGCTGGTGGAGGCACCTCACGCCACACTAAACGCTACCACCGAACAAATCAGCTTTCACTTCACCTCCACCTGGCTGGAGGTCCCTTATTATGAAGATGGTTTCCTACATTTCATCGACCAGGTGCTGCAATTGCTCGAGATGCCCGAGCCACCCCCTGCCAGCGAAAATTGTGCTTATTGCCAGTACCGCCAGCATGCCCGTGAACATGGAATGTAATGAGCATAAAAAAACGAAGGACTTACAAACAGTAAGACCCTTCGTGTCCATTGGGTCCTAAGCGGTTTTCTTCTCACTTATGGCAGAAAGTTCCAGGGGTTCACCTTGCCATAACTCTCATTGAGCATCTCAAAGTGCAGGTGAGGTCCCGAAGAATTACCTGTGCTGCCAAAAGCACCGATTACATCCCCCTGGTATACACTATACCCACAACCCACATTCAACGCGCTGAGGTGCGCATAGAGAGTCTGCCAGCCATTGCCATGGTCAATTACAATCACGTTGCCATAGCCCCAATCATTCCAACCCGCATATACGATCACACCGTTATCAGCAGCGTAAATAGCATCACCCATCCCCCCGGCGATATCGATACCGAAGTGGTTGGTGGAAGGTGAATAATCATAACCAGACAGCCAGTGGTTGTTTGCCGGCCAGATGAAGGAGCCCGTACCTACAGCTCCATCCACGATAGTGCCACAAAAGCCGGGGCCTAGAATCTTTGCCACGCCTGGGTTCTCGCGCGAGATGCGCGGCGCGCTCCAGGTGACGAAATCGCGATGACCGCCCGGGACGAACAGCATCGTGCCCGGCTCGATGTTGGGATGTGAGTAATCACCTAGGGTGGCAGGGTCGAGGTGGTTGCCGGGCCAATTGACAATCACATCTGGTGAAACATCGTAGCCATGTGCCACTCCGTTCAGCCCCTCGCCCTCTGACCAACGGTGATAAGTACCGTCGGTGGGCATGATGTTTAATACCACTCCCGGGCGGATATTATGAGGATCATCCGTCAGAGTGTAATAGTTACCCCATAAAATCGTCTCAGGTTTCAGGCCGAACATCTCAGCGATGCCGAATATGGTATCGCCAGCTTGGATGGTATAGGTGATGATCTCGGTGCGCGGGCGGGAGGGAATTGTTGTGTGCAACAATGTCAAACGGAAAATACCCTGCTCGTAACCTGTTTTGTCAGAGATGAAGGATGGCAGTTCTGCAGGTATGGTGGTGGGGGTGGTAGTGGCTGCTTCAGCGGCGAGGGCAGCTACCTTGGGCGGGTTGCTTTCGGTTTGCTGGAAATGCAGGTAAAAGATACGTATTCCCACCACTGCCAACAGGATTAAAGCCAGGGTTAAAAATGCTGTCCCCAGGCGATACACTGTAGTACCCAGGCCTGCTTGAGCTAATCTTCCCTTGATGAATTGCATCCGGCTCTCTTCGCTGGTTTTCCCCCCAGAGGTCGTCAATTTCGACCCTTGCTCCTCTTCCTCATCAGCCGGGTACTCGTCGAGATACGGATCATTTGCCATTTTTTTAATTCCGAGTGCCCTCCTGGATATGGTGCCAGAAGTGCCGTTCTCATAAGGTGGTTTGCATCATAACACCCCAACCTATATGCGTCAAGTTGCACACATCAGGCCAAATCTCGGCTGTCATGGGCGGTTGACCTGGCTGATCACCGATTGGGCAGCAGTTTGGGGATCACTTTGTGCCTTGAGCAGACTGACTGAAGCTTGCTCAATGGCAGGCCCAATATTGGAAAGCATATCTAGTGGTGGGATAAGCGCCGCAGAGCTAGAAATTTGATTGACTGTGCTGCGTAGCTGGGCATCCTGCCAGTTTTGTACCGCATCTTTCCTGGGAGGCAGGTAACCGGCGGTAAAAGTCCATTGAGCCAGGAAATCTTTATCCACCAGGTACTCAGCCAAGCTGACTGCCAATGGCCTGCGAGAGGTCTCCTGACTGGATAATGCCCAGCTCCATCCGGTTGCCAGGGTAAAAGGAACATTGCTCATCATCGGCAGCCTGGCCAATGCCAGTTCATCAGGCGTGGTACGCTGATGGCTCAGGTATGTGGACACCCAGGTGATCGCCATGTGATAAGGGCTGCTTAGAAAGGCATTCCAAACCTGGGTGTCGTTGGCATATTGTGCCAACCAGGTTGGCATCATCCCTGCCTCGCTTGCTTGCTTATAAAATTCAAAGATACTGATCAGCGTATCCATATCCAGCCTGGGATGCCCCTGGTCATCTTGCAGCTGGCCTCCCTGAGCCAGGTACAAACTGATGGTAAAGAGTGCCTGTGGATCAGCGGCCGGGTAAAGCAATGGTTCGCCTAATGATAGTAAATCCTCCAGGTTGTTGGTCAGTGTTTCGGTAAATGCCGGCTGATAGACCAGGGCAAGTGCGTCTCCCGCGAATGGGATGCCATAGGTGCTGGATTGTATCTGGGCTTGCTGCTTGGCGTAATCATACCAGTTAGGGTCATCCATCAAGCTGCTCAGGCCATCATACGGGAAAAGCAATCCCTTCAAAGTAGCTGATTCAAGCAAAGATCGAGGAAGCAAGACCAGGTCAGGCACTGCTGATGGGGCCGCCACATTGGCAGCCACCAGCGATTCGAGCATCCCACCTTCACCGGACAAAGCCTTCACGCGCACATCCAGGCGAAGGTCAGGGTTTGCAGAGATAAACTCTTGCAGGCGGTCATTGAGCAATTGATTAGCAGCGCTATCTGCCTGTGGATCAAATTCGGGCGGTACCCAGATGCGCAGCACTGATTCGCCACCAGATTGAGGTGTGTCTTCAGCCTGCTGTGAACCGGCTGAGGTTGGCATAGGAGATACCGATTGAGTCGGTGCAGCTGTGGATTGTTGGGCAGTGTTTCGCGCAGTGGGGGTGGATCCTTCAATATTACCCAACCCGAAGGGCAGCCCGGCACAGCCTGCCAAGGCCAGCAGGATCAAGACAAATAATGACCGAATAAAGCAGGAACGCATCGAAACGGTTGCCAGGGTCTATAATTTTACCGGCTTACTGACCAACTCCGCCAACAATTCGACGGCATGTTGCACATCATCGAAATCTACCATCTCAGAAGGCGAATGGATATATCGGCACGGGATGGAAAGGCATCCCGCCGGCACGCCTGCCCGGGTGAGCTGCATGGCACGCGCGTCCGTGGAGCCACCTTCGAGAACCTCCAGCTGGTAGGGCAAGTCCAGCTTCTCGGCGCCTGCCACCATCCAATCCACCACCCGCCTGTCAGCCAGCATGCCTCCATCGCGCACCTTGATGGCGGGACCTTTGCCCAGGCTCACTTCCATGCGCACCCTGGTACGACGCGGGGTATCTCCAGTGCCGGTAACATCCACGGCCAACCCCAGGTCAGGATCGATCCCAAAAGACGCGGTGGTAGCACCCCGCACACCCACCTCTTCCTGGGTGCTGAAAACAAAAAACAGCTGGTGAGGGGTATTTTTGACCCGGCGCAAGGTTTCTATCAAAACAGCCACTCCGATACGGTCATCCAGCGATTTGGCAACCAATCTCCGGCCCAAATCCAGGAAAGGGCGCTCAAACGTACCCACATCTCCCACCTTGAGCAAGCTGTCCTGGCTGCTGGAGTAACCCAAATCAATATAGAGCTGCTCGAAAGCTGGCATTTTGGCCATATCATCCAGGGGTTCCATATTAATGATCCCCGAGGAGCCATTAAGGAAACGCACACGCCCGCCAATGCAAGTATACGGGCGCACTCCTCCCAGGGTGGTAAAACGGATGAAGCCGTTAGAGTCCACCTGAGTGACCATGACGCCAACCTCATCGATATGGGCCGCCAGCATGATCTTGGATCCCTCAGCGGTTCCGTTTCCTTTGCGCACAATCAGGTTGCCCAGCGCGTCCGTCTGCATTGCATCCGCATAAGCCTCCACTTCGCCCTGTACTACAGTGCGAATCTGGGTCTCATATCCCGATGGGCCCTGTGTCTCAACCAGTTTTTGGATCAAGGGTTTCATCAGCGCTCCTTAGGTTTGATATTTCTGTAGATAATCAGCAGCATTCCTGAACGACCGGAAATCAGCTTTCAGCCGATAATACATCTGTTGATAGTTGAGCCAATGCAATCATAACCAGCTTGAAGGTGTGTTGCCAATCTGAAAGTCGCACAATCGAAGCCGAGGTGTGATGGTAACGCCCGGGCACTGATATGGAAATGCTCGGGATTCCTTCACGCTGTTTATGGATCACACCGGCGTCGGTGCCCCCACCACCCGGCTGGCGCAATTGATAAGGAATATGGTTCTCTTCAGCGACCTGGATCATATACCTTATCAGCTTGGGATCCGATAAAGTGCTCGAGTCAGCGATGTATATTGCCGGCCCAGCGCCCAGGTGGGTATTATAACGAACATTCTCATCCGCCTCCCAGTCAGGTAGATCATATGCCGGGGTGGAATCCAGCGCAACAGCCAGGTCAGGGTTGAAAGTGAATGCCGCCACACGCGCCCCGCGCGCCGAAATCTCCTCCTGCACAGTAAAAGCTGCCAGCAGGTCAAAATTGTCGGTGGCATGTTTAACCAGCTCAATCAGGGTAGCCACACCAAGACGGTTATCCAGGGCCTTCCCCCTCAAGCTGGGGCCGAGGCGGATAAATTGGGTGGCAAATGTAGCCCGGTCTCCTACCTTTTCCTTACCGGTGACTGTACCGACATCGATATGCAGGTCGTCAATGTCGATCGGTTTTCGATGGTCATTTCCATGGAGTAAATGGATAGGCTTTATGCCGATAACGCCCGGGATATGTTCTCTACCAATCAATACTGCCTTGCCAGCCAGGTCGGATGCGGAAATGCCCCCCACGACTTCAAAGCGGTAAATCCCATCACCATTATCGTGGGTCAGCATCAAGCCAACTTCGTCCATATGGGCAGCAAGCATCACGCGCAAGCGTGGCTCGCGCGAACCATTCCTCGTAGCCAGTACATTACCCAGAGCATCCACTTTTATATCATCAACATATGATTTGATCTCGCTTATAACGATCTTGCGCACTTCGGCTTCATCGCCTGACACGGCGCAGGCATTGGAAAGTCGCTCAAGGAGCCTTACCTGCTCATCACCAATATCAAAATGAATGAATTCATCAGCCAATTGGACCATGGTCAATCATCCCAAGTCATTTTGTCTATAAAAGTACCATCAAGCTGAGCGATAAACTCCGCCACCAGCCTGCCGGTGCGGGTTATATCCTTGAGGGCAATCATCTCAATGGGTGTATGCATATAGCGCAATGGTATCCCGATGACCGCATTCGGGATACCCTCGGCAATGCTCACCATAGCGTCGGAATCGGTGGCTGAAGAACGCGGCGTGGGTTCTACCGAGACAGGGATCTCCAATCGTTCCGCCAGCTGCTTTAAAGTCTTGTACAGGAATGGATGAACAACCGGGCCCAATCCTAAAGTTGGGCCTTTACCCAGCGGGAAAGTCAGGTAACCTGGGCTGCTGGGCTCGCTGCCAAAAGTCACATCAATCGATATACATATACTGGGGTGAAGCTGGAATGCAGAAGTCTGCGCACCGCCATATGATGTTTCTTCCTGAACAGTTGCCACAGCCCATAAATCCCAGGCATGCGGTCTGGAACGTAGGATTTCGAGACAATATGTCAATGCCACTACCCCTGCCCGGTCATCCAGGGTATGGCCGACAAGGGTTTCGCCGCCCGTTTCAAGGGGTGGTTGGGCAAAGGAGACTGGATCGCCAACCCGCACCAACTCGCCAACATCCTGGGGAAGCAAGCCGACATCCACCAGCAGATATTCCAGGGGTACGATTCCGGATGGCAGCCGGGAGGGAAGCAATCGTGCTGGAGTAGGCACAATCATCCCGGGTAGGTCCTGTCGGCCATGCACGGTTACCATCTGTCCCGGCAAGACGCGCAGATCAATGCCTCCAATGGTAGTAACGCGCAGGAAACCATCGACGATTGCATTGACCATCAAGCCAATTGCATCCATATGGGCGGCAACCAGGATGCTGGGCCGGGGTTCGGGTGCTGTGCCATGCTGTAAGCCATGCAGACTCCCCAGCCGACTCACTTTTTGTTGGTCGGTAAGCGGCTGCCAAGCTTTTTCAATGATAGGGCGGACACCGACCTCGTAACCACTGATCCCCGGGGCAGAGATCAATTCTTTTAGGTAGGGTAATAGATCAATCATGATTTTTCAACATTGCAAATGATATGTGGATCATAGAGACTCACAGTTTATCAGGACAGGACCTGTAACACAAGGTGCACCAAGAGTTTAGATTTCATGGCTGGGGAACCGGATTCGTTTCGGAGGGGATAGCTGTTGGAGTTTTCGTTAGAGAGGGTTGTGGTGTATGGGTCCATGTGGATGTTGGGGTAAATGTGGCAGTATGGCTGGGTGTGTTGGTAAAAGTGGGAGGAAGGAAAGGAGTATTTGAAGGGGTTGGTGTATTGGTTTGAGTGGGAGTTGGGCTAATGGTTGGAGTATTGGTGGTGGTTCCGGTGGTGGTAGGGGTCGGCGTGTTGCTTGGGGATGGAGTGCCGGTGGGTGGAGGCAGGGTGAGTGTAAACGTGGTTGTCTGCGTAGCATAGATAACCGGTGTGGCTGAAGAGAGCGGACTGGGAGTCCTGGCGCCTCCCAGGGGATGCCCTGGCGCAAGGAGTATGGCTACCGCTCCAGCACAATAGCAAGGAAGAGTGGCAATTATCACGGCAACGAAAATTTTACGCAATCGGGAGCGGGTGAACGGATCGGTTGTCATGACCATAACCTGACGCTGGATGATGATAACACTAAGTAAATAAAAGCGCAATCAGGGCTATTTTCCAGGTTCTCTGTGCAGCTCATAGGGTAAAATCACGGGGTGGATTGGATATACCTTTCTCCACATTTTGATGATGTCGCCCTATCATGTGGGGGGTTGGTGTGGGAGCAAACCCAGCAGGGTGATGAGGCGAGCATATGGACCATTTTCGCAGGCGAGGCGCCTAACGAAGATTTATCGCCCTTCGCGCATTCGCTGCATGAGCGCTGGAATTTCGACCAGCAGGCTCCAGTCCATCGCATGGAAGAGGACAGGCAATCCTGCCTGTTCCTGGGCGCCAAGATGCGCTACTTCTCCCTCCCCGATTGCATTTACCGGCGCGATCCCCACACCCACAAAGCCATGTACGCGACTGAAAAAGCCCTTAACGGCCCGATTCATCAGGGTGACGAACAGAACCTCGCCCTCTTACAGGAAGAGCTGAAGATGGCTGTGCCACCTGATGCGGTGCTCGTTTACCCACTAGCGTTGGGCAACCACGTGGATCACCAGCTCGTTCGCCTGGCCGCAGAAGACTTGCATCATTCGGCGTGGTATTATGCGGATTACCCTTATGTGTCACGCGACAGCACCCAACTTGAGCGATTTATCCAGGAGGGATGGAAAAGGCAGGTTTTCCCCATTTCATTACCGGGGTTGGAGGCCTGGATACATTCCATCGAGGCGCACGCCTCCCAAATCAGCACTTTTTGGAGTGATGGGATGGCGATGAGACATGCAGTGACTGATTATTACCATCGAAATGGTGGAATCGGCCTGTGGAAGAAGCCTGCAAAGTGAATAATCCTTGCGTTTCCATGTGATATGTGCTAAAATGTCGCCGCGCGGTAGAAGGGATAAATGCATTCCCCAATACCGCATACTTTTCATTAGGGGCAGCCCAGGGTAATACCAGCTTCCCAATTTATTGCCAAGAATCGCTCCGGGAGAGTGGTTTTTTCATATTTGTTGATAGGACAGGAAGATGCCTCCCTCATTCTTAACCAAGCAAGGGTACCAGAAATTACAGGAAGAGCTGGAATACTTGCGAACCATAAAACGACATGAAGTTGCCGAACGCTTGCATGAAGCAATGGAAGGCGGTGAGCTTATTGAAGACGCTGAATACGAAGCAGCGAAGAACGAACAAGCATTCGTCGAAGGGCGCATACAAGATCTGGAGATGCTACTGGCCAACGCACATGTGATTGAAGACGCTGGCAAGGAAGATCACGTTCAGGTAGGCTCAACCGTGACAATAAAGGAAGGCGACAATCCAGAAGAAGTATATACCATTGTTGGGCCGGCAGAGGCCAGCCCGCGTGACGGCTTGATCTCAAACGAGTCTCCTTTGGGAAGAGCCTTGATGGACCATCATCCTGGCGATGTTGTGCGCGTGGACGCACCAGGCGGAACCTTCACCGTCAGCTTGTTGAAGGTGGAGTAGGCAGGGGCTATTTTTCGGCCCCGCGCATGGATTCCTTGCGCGGGGCTTTTGCTTAATATATGGCAGGTTGGTGGAATGGTAGAAATTGGAGAGAGATGGCATGACCGAAGAACTCAGCAGCCTTGAAAGAAATCGCCTGGAGAAACTCGAGCGCCTGCGCCAGAAGGGGATCGAGCCGTATCCAACGCGCACCACCCGCACGCACACCAGCCGGTCTGCCAGGTGTGCATTCGAGGCCATTGAAACTGCGTTAGCAGCAGGCAAGCAGGTGCCACCCATCAAGGTTTCTCTTGCCGGGCGGCTGCGCTCAATGCGCCCGATGGGCAAGATCACTTTCGCCCACATCGAAGACGGTGAAGGCCGCATCCAGCTATTCCTGCGCGCCAATGATATCAGACAAGAGCAGCTTGACATGTTCAACCGCGAGCTCGACCTGGGTGATTTCATCCAGGCCAGCGGTGAGATGTTCCGCACCCGCGCAGGCGAGGTATCGCTGAAAGTGGAAGCGTATAAATTACTGGCCAAAGCCCTCACCCCATTACCGGCAGGAAAAGACGAGCTGGTGGATGGCAAGGTCATCAGCCACGAAGACCTGGCAGACCCCGAGACCCGCTACCGGCAACGCTACGCCGACCTGGCGGTGCACCCCGAAGTGAGGCAAATCTTCAGAACACGCACGGCGATTGTCTCTGCGTTGCGCAGCTTCCTGGATGGAGAGGGCTTCATGGAAGTGGAGACGCCCATCCTGCAGCCGCTGTATGGCGGAGCCGCCGCCAAGCCGTTCATCACCCACCACAACCAGTTGCACCAGGACCTGTACCTGCGCATCTCCTTCGAGCTGTATCTCAAACGCCTGCTGGTGGGCGGGCTGGAGCGGGTTTACGAGATCGGACGTGACTTCCGCAATGAAGGGGTATCCTTTAAGCATAATCCTGAGTTCACCCAGCTGGAGTTTTACTGCGCCTATGCTGATTACCTGAAGGTAATGGAGCTCACCGAGCAGATGCTGGCCTTCGTGTGCGATCGCGTGCTGGGCCGGCGAACGGTGACCTACAATGGCGAGGAACTGAGCTTCGAAATCCCCTGGCCACGCCTGGAGCTGCGCCAGGGGCTGACCAATACATCAGGAATTGACATTGCCGACTGCCCTACAGCACAAAGCCTGGAAGGGGCGATGAAGGAACGTGGCATGCAGTTCAAAGAAGGAGAGACGCGCGGCAAGCTGATCGACCAGCTGCTGGAGGATTACCTCGAGCCCACCCTCATCCAGCCCACTTTCCTGTACGACTACCCGCGTGACATCTCGCCGCTAGCCAAGAGCAAGCCAGGCGACCCGCTGACCGTGGAGCGCTTTGAAGGCTACGTGGCCGGCTTCGAGCTGTGCAATGCTTTCACCGAGCTGAACGACCCGCTTGACCAGGAGCAACGCTTCCTGGAAATGAGCCGCGAGTACGCAGCAGATGATGAGGAGCGCCACCCCATGGATGAAGATTACTTGCGCGCCATGCGCTATGGAATGCCCCCCAACGGTGGTTTCGGCATGGGGGTGGACCGCCTGGTGATGCTGCTGACCGATAACCAGAACATCCGCGAGGTGATCTTGTTCCCCCCATTGCGTGAACGCGATGAATGAATTGATCTTGTAGATTACGTTGTGATAAAGCCAAGCAATAATAGCTCCCTTATATACGCGCAATTGAATTACGACCTTGCCCATAGCAATTGGGTATGATCGCGCAATAACAAGAATAATCACTAACACCAATTTAGCAACTTTTCCGGGCACTGATGGTTAATTCATATAGGTTGATTGCCGGGTTTTAAGATAAAGCCTGGACAGACAGATAATCTGGAATGATTTGGGAGGCGCCACATGAAGGACCAAACCTACCGTGTTTACGGCTATCGCTGGGTGGTACTGGGGGTATTCATGCTCGTCAACCTTGTCGTGCAAATGTTGTGGATCACATACGCGCCCATTACAGGCCCGGCAGCGGAATTTTATAGAGTGACCGACCTACAGATCGGCACGTTGGCCATGTCTTTTATGATCACGTATGTCTTTCTCTCCTTTCCTGCCTCATGGGTGATCGACAAATATGGCTTTCGCGTTGCAGTCAGTATCGGGGCTGTGTTCATGGCTGTGTTCAGCATCGCACGTGGCCTGGTTGGAGCGAACTATGGCCTCGTGCTGGCATGCAGTGTCGGGATAGCTATTGGCCAACCGTTCCTGATGAACTCATGGACGAAAGTGCCAGCCAACTGGTTCGCGCAGAATGAGCGCGCTACTGCGGTTGGCCTGGTGACCCTGGCCAATTTACTGGGCACCGCTGTGGGCTTTGGACTCACGCCTGTGCTCACCGAGATGTTATCCATCTCATCCGTCCAGCTAATATTCGGGGTGACTGCGGCCATCGCCACGCTGGTGTTCATCATCCTTTCACGAGAGCGCCCCAGCACACCTCCCTGCCCCCCAGAAATGGAAGTCCGCTCCTTGATGCTGGATGGGCTGAAGCAAATCGTAAAATCGGCGCCATTTTGGATGTTCGTGATCGTTTATTTCATCGGGCTGGGGCTGTTCAATGGCATTAGCACCTGGATTGAGAACATCATTCGCTTACGTGGGTTCACACCCACCGACGCCGGCACGATGGGCACGGTGATGATCGTGGGCGGCGTAATCGGGGCAGTGATCATCCCTTCAATATCAGATAAAAACCACAAACGCCAGCGCTATATGCTTTCGGGCGTATTGCTGGCAATTCCGGGGCTTATCGGGATTACTTTTGCAACGTCGCTCTGGCTTTTACTCCTTTCGGCCTTTTGGATGGGATTTTTCCTGATCTCTGTGGCCCCGGTGGGATTGCAATACGTTGCAGAGGTCACTTACCCGGCACCGGAGGGGACTTCAAATGGGATCATCCAACTTTTTGGACAGGTTTCAGTGGTGTATGTATACATCATGGAGGCCATGCAGAGCGCTGATGGAGCATTCACCCCGTCTCTGGTGCTATCCGCTGTCCTGCTGATGGTACTTGGGGTGATAATCACCAAAATGAAGGACCCGGTGCCACACACCATACCGGCAGCTGCCTTGCCAACCCAGCCCTAGAATTTCCAGAGGGCGCAACCACCGCCCGAGCTGGCATATTCTTCGATGGCACGGTGCATTTCGGGAGCGTCGGGGAACAAGAAGATCATCTGCGATTTGTAGCAGGCGATGGCATCCTTCCAGGCTTGCACGGCAGCCGCGGATAGCTCAAGCGAAAACGTTTCTACCCCGGGCGGAATCCATTCGGCAGGGTCATACGGCTCACGCGTG